>Ga0134126_10000971_pt1 | contig 36450 bp, 28 predicted proteins | sample KB31752_FD_96881 | JGI IMG/M metagenome (GOLD analysis project Ga0134126, IMG submission 96881) | Terrestrial soil microbial communities with excess Nitrogen fertilizer from Kellogg Biological Station, Michigan, USA - KB3-175-2 | ecosystem: Environmental > Terrestrial > Soil > Unclassified ...
AGTTTGAAAGGGGGCGGGGCAGAAGCTACCGTTCCCGATCCGGTTAAGAATTTCTCTATCGACGGGCCACATCGTCCGAATGGCATCTATGTTGTCCGCTTCCGGAATGTGCTGGGTAGCCCGAAAATGAAAGGATTTCTGCGCGGCTATGGCATGCAGGGCGGCAGTGGCATCGGATTCCATGCGGCAGCGCCAGGATTCGGCGAAGCCTACAAAAAAGCGGCGAAGGAGCCCATTGAGAGCTTTCGGTTTCTCGGCTACGGCGAGGCGCTCCCGCGTTTTGAAAATTATGTAGAGCTCGATCCGAAAGTTCGCGATGCATTCGGTATTCCCGTGCTCCGCATGCATATCGCCTGGGGCGATAATGAGCGTAATCTGGTCAAAGATGCCGGTGAGCAAGCAGCCGAAATGCTGGAAGCAGCGGGGATGAAGAATATCAAGGTGCAGTCCGAACTTCATCTGCCCGGCGACGCCAATCACGACGTAGGCACGGCTCGCATGGGCAGCGATCCTAAAAAGTCGGTGCTCAATCAGTTCCAGCAGACTCACGACATAAGAAATTTGTTTGTGATGGACGGCTCGTGTTTTAATTCGCCGGGTTGTCAGAATCCCACGTTGACGATCATGTCGCTTGCGGTGCGCTCCTGCGACTATTTGAAGGACGCGATGCGCAAGAACGAGCTATAAAGAATCCTTTGGACAGCTAACGTGACTTAGTTAGTGGCCGAAGCGGGCGCCAATAGATGTTTCGGTATGCTACCGGTCCATGGTCACCTTGCAGCATCAACGGATTGGTGGCAGCTTCGGGAATCCCAAGACCCGACCGGGTCGGTCCCGGAGCTTCGACATTTTCATGGACGAGTTGGCCGTTGTGAAGCACGCGGATGAAGTTTGCGTTTGCAATCTTCTTTCCCGCCGCGTCAAACTTTGGCGCCTGAAACCAGATATGGAAAGACTGCCATTCTCCCGGACGGCGGCTCGCGTTGACCATCGGCGCGGTCCCACCTACTCCTTTGTTATCGATCCAGCGCTCGTAAATTCCGCCGCAATCGACATATTGAGGATGCTCGACGCCAAAGCTGTCATAGACCTGCACTTCGTACAAGCCTTGTAGATAAACGCCCGAATTGGATTTCGCCGGAATCAAAAATTCCACATAGAGCTCAATGTCTCCGAACTTGCGAGTGGTCACGATATTGGTGATGCCGCCCTTGGGCCCGTTTGCAATGCGGTTGCCAGGGCCAGGCAACGCGATAAGTTCCCGCGGTTGATGCACGCTGTCCCAGAAAATGCCGGGGCTTGTCGTCCAGGCTCCCTGGTCCGGGTGCTCGAAATGCCATCCGTCCAGATTCTTCCCATTGATCAGCGGCCTCCATCCCGGTTCAAGCAAATAGGGCGGATCCCCATGCGCTGTTCCGTCATTCACCACCGGGCCTTCTCGCGCTCCAAGGGAGGACACCAGCAGCAAACTGGAAACGGAGAAAAGCAGAAGATTGCGAAAAAGCGGATCGGGTTTCCGCATTTTAGAGCGACCATCCCGCGCGGTATGGTGGCTTCACCCATGAATTCGCCTCAGCGTCATTGGTAACAGCCATCCGTTCCCCATCCCAAGTCAGGGGCCTGGCGCAACGCGCCGCGATTGCGCCAAGTTGTGCGAGTTCTGTCATGCGGCTGCCGAAGTCGAAATTGACATTAGTGGGGGATCCCGTTTTACAGGCTTGCACCCACTCGGCATAATGTCCGATGGTCCGCCTCAGCGTCTTGGGAGGCGTTTTAAAATCGCGGAATTTCTTTTCCGGTAAGAGTCGGTTTTTGCCGCCGTAATACCCGGCCACCAATTTCCCTTTCTCGCCGACAAAAAGCAAACCTTCGACCGGCATGGGCGTGACTACATCCATTTCCACGGGACGAGGCGGGCGTATCCCTCCGTCGTACCAGTGCATCAGCAGTTCAGGCTGCCGCCCTCGTTCCGGAAAGCGCCACGTAATGAGATTCGAATAGCTCTCGCTCTCGGGAGTATCAATCTTCGGAGGCAACTGCTCGCTGCCATCCGGTTCCATGTGGAAGTAGCCTCCGTACATGGTCGTTCGTGAGGCTTCTATTGCGCGCGGCGTGCCCAGTTCCAGCGCGTTGTAGAACACGTGCATGGAATGGCAGATCATGTCACCGACTGTGCCTGAACCGAAGTCCCACCAGCAGCGCCAGATCCACGGATGATAAGCCGGATTGTAGGGGCGATAGGGCGCGGGGCCGATCCACATGTCCCAATCGAATGCGTACGGTACTGGCGGCGCATCTGTGGGCCTGACCTGGCCGGCGGGATAGATGGGATGCGGCGTCCAGACATGGACTTCGTGTACAGGACCGATTACTCCGGACAGCAGGATCTCGGTCGTGCTTAACGCATCGTCGCTCGCGCAACTCTGCACGCTCATTTGCGTCGCTACTTTGGCTTGCCTAGCGGCCGCTGCAATTGCGCGAACTTCATGCACTGTGTGCGTCAATGGCTTGGCGCAGTAGACATGCTTGCCACGCTTCAAGGCCTGCATGGTCACCACGGCGTGATTGTGGTCGGGAGTGGCCACAATCACCGCGTCGATATTCTTCTCTTCCTTATCGAACATCTGCCGGAAATCGGTATAGACGCGGGCTTGAGGATATTTTCGGAATACCGGCGCGGCAAAGCTATGGTCGATGTCGCACAGAACCTCGATTCGCTCGGTCGCGCAACCCTGCAGGTACCGGCGACCCATTCCGCCCACTCCGATGCCCGCAATACGGATTGTGTCGCTTGGAGCCTGATAGCCGACGCCGCCCAGGACATGCCGAGGAACTATAAGGCTTCCCATTGCCGCCGTGGCAATTTCTCTGCGCGATACACCGCCGCTCGATGAATTGGTTTTTCCTGTCACTGGCCCTCTCCCCCAAAATGTCCGCTTATCGGCGCCTGAGGGACATCTGCTCAGTCTGTCGTCACACTCGGCCTGACAGCTTCGTGACGCCTGCCTCGAATGCTTGATTGCCGCCCGTTCCTATCCGAATTTGACCGGCTTGCTTCGACCGGACCTCGCATTCCACCGCGCCGTTCTGCACTCGCACATGCCGGATCTCCACAGCCATGTCTGTGTGGAACAGCAGCTTTCCGTCTCTTTGCACTTCGATGCCTTCGCTCGATAAATGGACGTCGTGCAGACTGCCTTGCACCGGATAACGCTTGATTGACGCTTCCTGCACCGGTTCGAGATTGCCGAACCGCAATCCATGCCAGGGATTCGCATCGATCAGTTCTTCAACTGCAATCAGGACCATCAACGCTCCCCAGGTGTAGTGCGGATCGCTCGATCCTTCTCCAGTCGTTGACAGGAAATTCTCGTGGCATTCACCTTTTTCCCGCCACGGCTTCAAAAACATCTTTGCGCTTGATTCCGCGAGCAGCCGCGCTTCATGGTCCCAATCGTGCAGTTTGAATCCCTGATAGACAAGCCAGTTGATGGGACCCCATACCTTTCCTCGCCAATAGTCCTGCCTCGGGTACATGGGGTCGTCGCGGCTGATCGTCGGGAGAATCCATTCGCCGGCGAACTTTTTCGGATCGTAAAATTCTTTTCGAAGTGCTCCGTATCGATCCGGCGTAGCTACTTTGCCCAGCAGCGAAAAGAAAACGTCCGGAGCCATCTGCGGGTTAAACCAGGATTCATTTTGGGGAGTCCATCGCCGGTTGAAATAGCAATCGTGCGCAGGATTCCACAATAGCCGATTAATCCGCTCCGCCATCGCGGTATGTTCGCGATCCAGTTCCGCCGCTTCCCGCGGCTTTCCCAATTCACGAGCCATCCACGACAGCACCCAGGCGTCCATCGCATACAAGCAATTGCGCTCCACGGTATCCAACTCGCAGGTTTGCGTTTTTTCGTTGTATTTGGCGACGTGCCACCACTGCGGGCTGTCATCGTGAGATTCGAAGTATGCAACTTGTTGCCGGTCCGCATAAGGAATCTCATCGGGATAATTCGAGCCGAGTTCAAGCAGGCCATTGCGATTACCGTCTCGCCAGGGTTGCCCATCGCCGCGATCCGAAAACCACCACCGGTGCGCCTTCAATAATCGGGGATAAATCTCAGCCAGAAACTCGCGGTTCGGCCGCCGCATGTAAATCTTGGCGACTGCAAGCGATCCAATTGGATATTGCGTGTGGCCCCACGCGACAGGGAAAATCTCCCCCTCTGGATGTGTAGGCCATTGTCCGTACTGCGTGAACATCCCTTGTTCGTTTTGCCAGTTTGTGATGTCCCGAACCAGTGCGAACGATTTGCGTTCGTCCTCCTGGCAAACTAGCAGCGCGCTGAGAAAGCTGTCCCAGAGAAAATCAGGAGCGGAATTGTTCGAGCGCGCCCAAGCGCGGCTTACCGTAATGTACGCGTGCTTTCTTTCAGGGGTGTAGACTTCGCTCCATTGCAACTGGTCGTTGATAGCCGCCGGAACATCGGCAAGCCATCCACTTCCCACCGGCCGCTCCGCTTCGTACCTGCGCCGGTTGTCGTCCAGCAATTGGTCGATCTTGTCCTTGTCGAGTTGCTTGCTCGTTTGCTGCTCCAACAGCTCGTATGTTTGTCCCTGCTTCCCGCACAGATAGAGGGTTTTCACCTGCGGAATGTAGCCATTCCATTTCGTCGTTCCCGTTCCCGCCGTTTCGTGCACAGGTTCGCTCAGAGCCAGCACCCAGCGCATGGCGTCGCGAGTTCCGGGAATCCAGGACCGGCCGCGCAGAAAATTCCGATCCTTGGACTCCGAATAGAGTACTGAGAAATCAGGCGGGTGACTGTCCCAAGGCACATACCCTTGCAGGAGCATGTCCGAGGCATCTGAATTGGTGATCCGGCAGACCACTTCGTTTGCGCCGGTCTTCGCCCATTCATAGGTCACTTGCGGACCGGCGTCCGGCATCTGCCAGATCAACTTGGCATAGCTATCGTCGGGCGCTTTCGGACCTACGGTGCGCCACCACGTCGGCCATTTGGAAAACCAGTTAGGAAACTCTTGCCCGCCGAACGCCGCGCGATTGCCCCTCGCATGATTCTTCATCCATGCGGAAGGAAGAGACAAAAAGCGGAATGCGAAGATATCGGCGTTGTCCGCGATAAATACCTGACCGCACCACGAATCCGGAGACAGCGGGCCGGCGAGCCACTGCTTTGTGTTCCGCAGGCGCGCCCACATCGTAAGCGGGCTTTCGCCGGTCATTGTCGCAAAACCCAGAAGGTTGTAGATGCCGGCTTTATCTATCTCATCCGCGGAGCCTTGACTCTCCTGAGCAGCGGCGGCATCGGGAGCCTCCATATCGGCTCCCGATGCCGCCACTGTAGCTGCTGCTCCAAGCATCGTGTTCTTGAACCAGTCGCGTCGATTCATAGCTGGGTTGTTGGCATTATTTCAGCTTCGGGCCGGCCGAGCGCCAGGTGACAGTCGTGAGCCGGTCCAAGCAGCAATTTCAACGCTTCAGAACATGAACCGGAAGCCGCCCTGCACCTGGCGATTTGGCGCGCCGCTCAAAGTGCCCGAAACAATTCCGAACGTGCTGTCGTTGACGTTGCCATCCGGATTGCTGAAATGCGGCGTATTGGTCAAGTTATAGAACTCTCCGCGAAATTCCAACTTATAGCGTTCTCCGATCGCGAATGTCCGGAACAACGAAAAATCGTAGTTCTTCAGGGAAGGGCCTCTGATCGTGTTTCTTCCGGCATTGCCGAACTGATTGGCCGCGGGAGCGGCGAACGAGGAGGTAGTGAACCAAGGTTGTCCGGGGCCGATTCCGCCTAAGATGTGCACAGGCGAAATAGCGTCTGCGAAATTGCCGTTGCCGGGGCAATCGCAAGAAGTTGCATCGGCGCCTGCTGTGAACGGAGTTCCCGTTGCAAATCGGAAAATTCCGTTCAACTGCCACCCGGAGGCGATTGCTGCCAATACGCCGCCGTTGCTCAATAGTGGCTTACCTTTGCCGAAGGGGAGTTCGTAGACGTGGCTGATCGTCAGCATATGCGTCTGATCGAAATCCGCCGGACCGTATTGTCTTTGGCGGTTGAGATTGTCGGTGAAGCCGGCTTGATTGCTGCCTAAGTCCAACGACTTGCTATAGGCATAGGCGATCGTAAAGCTAAGTCCTTGCGAGAAGCGCTTAGACAGATTCACCTGAAGTGAATTGTAGTTGCTATTCACTCCATTAGCGCGCTCACTGGTGCTTGCCGTACGCCCGTAGGCCTGGTTTAGCGCAAGCCCGGCTGTGCCTGTTCCCGGATAAGCGGCATTCAACTCCTGGTTGTAAGGAAGCTGCCTTCCCACATTGCCCACGTACCCGGCGTCTATGACCAGGCCGGCATTGAACTCGTGTTGAAACGTGAGGTTATAGTTTTCCACGTAGGGGAGTGGGTTATAGGATGGAATAACAAAAAACGCCTCATTTGGCGCCGGATTGATAAGGCCATTCGACGGCAATGAGATCGCGGGAACGGGCGGCAGGCTGTTAAACGAGCCGTCTACAATGTAGTCTCCCGTATTTCCTAATTGCACGTTGTTGATCACCGGAAACTGTGTTGATAGAGTGCCGCCCGTAAAGCCGAACCGGCCGGTCCAGCCGCTGATTGCATATCCGCCGCGAACGACGGACTTCTGTCCGATACGATAGGCAAACCCCACGCGCGGTTGGACAATTGACTGCGAATTTACTCCTGTGGCGAGATCCACATCTCCATAGCCTGCAATCAGCAGCGTGTTGGTAGCGGGATCGTAGTTTGAGGCTCCGCCTTTATAACGCGGTGTGATCGGGCTGTAGAAGTCGTATCGCAAACCGAGATCGAGCGTTAATCTGGAACTTACCTGATAGGTATCTTGTAAATACCCGGCGAGTTGAGTCTGGCGATTTGTCGGAGTGACGGTTTGATACGTCCGGCTGGTTTGGTCAGTTGCGCCAATGAGATAAGCGGCAAGCGAATTGAGATAGGACCCGTACGGTCCAAGACCCGCGGTTCCGCCGTTCAACTCCGTGGTTCCGGGATTAAACGTAAACAGGCCGCGAGGCCCAAGATTCAAGCCTTGTGGTTGAAATCGATCCATCCGGTTCCGGTGAATTTCCACACCCCATTTCAACGTGTGTTTCAGAAGGCTTTTGCTCCAACTGTCAACCACATCGAATAGATTGTCGGTATTCACCAACGGATAATAAACCTGAGTGTTTCCTAATTCCGGCATTCCATTGACGTCCACGTTCGCGAAACCGGTTGATGAGATCGTATCCGGGTTGGGGTTGGCGATGCCGAGCTTTTGATTGGTGATCGTCGTCGTGTCAATCCCATTGACGTTGGTCCGGTACCGGTTATAGCCGACACGAAGTTCTGTCAGAAGAGTGGGACTGAAGCCGTGCGTCAGGTTGACAATGGCGGTGACGGTGTAGTCTTTGGCTCCCACGGCATCACTGACTGTATCCCCGAAGACGCCGCCTTGCGAAACGGAGTAATGCGATGTGGCCATCTTCGCGAAGATCTTTGTTTGTTCTGAAAAGTTGTGGTCGACGCGGGCATCGTAGCTGTTGCCGTCGTATGGCGACGGCACGTTTGAAACATAATTCTGCTGAATTCCCGGCAAATTCGGTGTCGGAAGATATGAGTTGAGCCGCCCCGCGATCGGGTTGATATGGGGAATGATGTTGTTGGCAAACGGCTGCCGTCCCGTTCCATCGTGATTGCCTGTCGTTGGATCGTATAACGTAAGTCCCGGAACCCCGCTAAAGTCTCCGTTCAGATACTGTGGCAATGGCACAGTGTTGATCGACGTGCTCGATTGCCGGAGATAGCGGCCTTGATACCCGAAGAAGAAGAAAGTTTTGTCTTTGATAACCGGGCCGCCTAAAACGCCACCGAACTCGTTTCGCGTCAAGCCCGGCTTCGGCTGGTCGCTGGTATTAAAGAAGTCGCGCGCGGCCAGCGCCGCTACTCGATTGAATTCGTACAAACTTCCGCGGAACTCATTCGTGCCTCCCCTGGTCACCACGTTGACGACCGCGCCGGCAACCCGCCCAAATTCCGCGCTGTAGTTGCTCGTTGTGACGTGAACCTCCTCAACCACTTCGGGATTCGGCAGGTAGATGCTCAGTCCGAGGGTCGGATTCGTATTATCCACGCCATCTACGATGGTGTTGTTGGCGGAGTTGCCTTGGCCGTTCGCGTTGAAGAAAGTCGTGCCTTGCGGATCTTCGGTGGTAGGAAAGCTTTGCACCGGAAGCGATACGCCCGCGGTCAATCCGGCAAGCGCCTGAAAGTTGCGGTTTGCGATCGGAAGTTCTCTGATTTCCTGTGTGCCGAAGTTTTTCGCGACTTCGGCATTTTCGGTCTGCAGGACCGGCGCCCCACCAGTCACTGTCACTGTTTCTTGGATATTCCCAGGAGTCAGTGTTGCGTCGATGCGAGCCACAGTTGAAACATCCAGGTTGACATTCGGTTGGGAGAACTTCTTAAAGCCCGGCGCTTCGACGTCTACCTTGTAAACGCCCGGATTCAGATACGGCAGATTGTAAAGCCCTTCTGCCGTCGTGGTCGTCGATCTGGCTACGCCGGTCGATACCTGGGTTGCCGTTACCTTTGCGTTCGGAACGGACGCGCCGCTCGAATCCCTGACGTTTCCGGTTAGGGTGGCCGTCACCACCTGTCCCCGGCATGTGGGAAGCAAGAACAAAAGCGAAAGGCCCGCGAGCAGGCAAACTGCTCGAATCATTGAAAACTTTGGCGAAAATCTCGGCGGACGGGCGTTTCGCGTCGTCGGCTTTTCCGGATGGCTGTACATATGTGTTCCCCTGTCACCTGGGGTACCCTACGTTTCTCAGTTTGAAGAAACCAGAGTACCCGAAGGAGCATACCACGGTTTCGCAACGCCGCCGTCCTCCAATAGTTCCTTCGTTTCGTTACCGAGCAAGCACTGGAAAACTCGCGCAGCAATCTCGGCGAGTACTCGATCGCCACTCAGATCTTTGCCGGGGCTCGATCTTCGATTCGGCGGAAGACACCATTATCCGAACACAAGCCTATGGCCTCTTAGCCGTGAGTTTTAACAGAATTGCGAGGAATGTTAGTTGCGGGATACGTCTCGGTTACTAAAAACCTCAGCGCGTCTCCCATTTGTAGCTTCCAAAGCTGTAAGGTTCTTCGTATTTCCGGGTGAACTTATTCCGCGAGTTGTAGATCTCAAACGCTCCGTTTTCATGAGCCGTGAGTTTGAGGTAATAGCCCTTATCCTCGTTCCCAACGTTTGCGATGTACGAATCGGGCGTGTTACGCCCGGCCGCGTCTGAGCGGTGCAATTGCCAGATCGTCTTGAGACTGCCGGCCGTTTCGAGAATGTCGTACGTCGAAGGTGAACTGCCGTCGCGGGCGTCATCTCCTAGGATGGCGATGCGCGGCGTCAGATCGTGAACTAAGGCGGAACTGCTTCTCTGGCCAGGCCCGGGCGAAACGGCCAAGACATCCACCTTGCCGAGCCGGTTTACCGGGCACATCAATTCCTCTTCCTTATTCCAGGTCAAATCTCCCAGATTCATCATGCGAAACCGGCCGTAGTGCCAAAAAGTACCCAGCGCCCGCGCCTGCTCGCTTGAATCGGCCTGAGTATCCGGCGTTGCCGGGCAAAACGTATTTACGTTTCCTCCAGTCGGCAATGGCCTTGGCAATAATTTGCCATCGGCCGAGACGACGATCGCATCCACGTCTCCCTCGATGGGAAGATGATCGCCCGGCTTCACCGCTAGGTGTTGATCTCCTGAGATTGCCACCGGCTGCAGAAAACTGGTGTGCCGCAATGCGGCCTCCTTCCGATTCCGGGCAGGACTAATGATCGCGTCAACCGGCAGCATTGCGATCGATTGCGGCGAAGTGCCGGGGCCGGATTCGGCTCCATGGGTCAACACCAAATAATTGATCTTCTCCACCTTCGCCATCTTTGCAATGGCGGCGATCGCGCCCGCAGCGCTGAAGCCGCGGCCCTGCGAACTTCCGTCGATTAAGATGGATTCGTTTTCCGGCGTGACGATAAGCGTGGTCTGACCGCCCTCCACCTCCACGAAGTACATGACCAGGTCCCTGCTCTTGGATCGGGATTTGGCCAGTAACGGAATAGCAAACAGCAGCAGAAGTATAGATACAACTCGCATCGAACTCTCGATGGTAGCAAAGGTTAGAAGGCCGAGAAAAGCTGGATGCTACGCTCGCTAATTATCGTAAATCCATTTGAGATGCCATAAATTAAGCCGCTTTTTCTTATATTGATAAATACCGTTGGGACGAGCCCGGAACAGGCGATCAATGGAGCGTATCTGCCACTGAACAGCTGTCGAGTCCGATGCCTAACTCTTGATGATCTAGCTGGAAACGTGCCACTGAGCTAATCCTCTTGTATAAGCAGTGGCGCTCCCGCGGAACGTTAGCAAACTCTTGGAACGGAACCGGTCATTCGTGCTATAGTGATTCGCCGCGATCGCTAACCTAGCGGGTTCATGAGGAGGTTAACCATGAAACGCTGCCAACGAATAGGACTCGGGCTTACTCTGGCTGTTGCTCTCGCTGTTCAGGCCTCGGCAACTGCCTACACCTGTCACGCCGTTCAATATCGGGACGTGATTCCTGAAAGTAGCATTCAGGGCGCCAATTACCCAAGCGGCGTGAATGACCGCGGAGATACAGTCGGGACCTACCAGGTTTGCAACAACGGAAGTTGTGTAGAACACGGAGTTTCGCGTCTTGCGAACGGCACTATTGTTTCGATTCAGTATCCGAAGAGCAACGGGACAAGCGCCCGAAGCATTAACAACAGCGGCCAGATTGTAGGGACTTTCACCGACGTAAACGGAATCGAACACGGATACATTCGCAACGCCGACGGCAAGTTTCTGCAGATTGATCCGCCGGCGCAGTTCTCCGGAGACGCGCTGGAGCTATGGGCTATTAGCGATAATGGGAATCTTCTCGGAGTGATCCATCCACCTACGGACAGCCAGGACGATTCGCAATGGCATTCTGTTGTTCGAGATACGCAGGGCAATTTCAGCGTTTTTCCCTGGCGGGCGTGTTGTCAGGAGGGTGATTTCCGCACCGCCGCCATCAACGACTCGAAGGACTATGTCCTCTGGGGGGATTTTCAGATCTACCATTCAGACGGGGGTTCGACCCCGCTTTCCTTTCCTCTTTACACGACACCTTGGGCCGTGTATGGAATCGATAACGAAGGCGAGGTCACTGCTGCGGCCTTCTCCTTCGGTTTCGGAGACGAGTTGCCGCTTCTCCGCAATACAAGCGGGCACTTTCCAATCATCGACTGTCAGAGCATCTTGCCGTCAAAAATCAATGTTGACAGTCAAGCGCCGTTAGCGATCAGTGGGAATGGCACTGTTGCCGGGGCGATTGTCTACGATATGGGAAATAGCAACCCCAGTGTTCAGGTTGCCTTTGTCGGCCTGCCTCAGAGTGGCCAGCCCGCATTGGAGGGGCTCCCGAAAAGTGTGAAGTTTCCGCTTACACCCGTTGACCAGGAGAGCGACATCACGATAAACCTTGGCAATGGCGGAAATGCGCCGCTGTCGCTGAGAAAGGTCGTCTCGGAAAATCGCGAGGACTTCTTCACTCACGCCTGCCCGGATGAAGTGCCGCCGGGACAGACATGTGGTGTCGAGCTTAGCTATGCTCCGTCCATGGAAGAGAAGAACACCACTGGACCCGTCGTTTTGTACGATAACACTCCCGATGGCCCGCATATAATTCAGCTTTCTGGAAGCGCCCGGAACCAATCGCTTCAGTTTTCCAGAAATAACTGGACATTCAGCGGCCATCCGGTGGGTGAAACCAGCGGTCCCGGCACGATCTGGATCTATAATACCGGCCCCTGGAAGGTGACGTTCTCGAAAATATACTTCGAATTCGGGAATAACGGTGATTTCAAAATCATCAAGGACCTTTGCACCGGAGTCCTGTTTGCGTATCACACCTGCAGCGTGAGCTTCGATTTCACTCCTACCGCGGTAGGTGGGCGCAACTCATTCCTTGAGTTTGACAACGACTTCAATTTCAATAACTTTGTAAAGGTCGGAGGCGTCGGCGAGGGCAAATCGCTCCAATTCTCAAACACAAGTTGGATGTTCGGTACGCGCCGCGTTGGCCAAGCCACCGGTCCCGCGACCGTTTACATCTACAATAACGGCACCGAGCCAATAACCTTTTCGCCTGCATCTGTCGGTGGCGCCAATCCCGCTGACTTTCAAATCGTCCGCGATACGTGCAGCGGGACTCTTCCGGCGTATCACACGTGCGGCATCAAATTCACTTTCCAGCCCACCGCTACCGGCATGCGAACCGCCGCGCTTTTATTGAATAACAACTCTCCATCGAGCCCGCAAACCGTGCGTCTCTCCGGTACGGGCAACTGAGTTTTTGTTCGGGCGCCGACTGCCGGCGCCCGGTACGGCTTATCCGCCTTTTTGCCCGGCCGATTGCGACATCTGCGCCATCGCCGCCTTCATACGTTTTTCCATCTCCTGCGGAACGACATCTTCGATATGCGTGGCAATGCCCCATAGGTGCCCGAACGGGTCTGTTAGCCGCCCGAATCGGTCGCCCCAGAACATATCCGCTGGCGGCGTATCTGCTTTTGCGCCCGCCTTTACGGCTTGGTTGAACGTGGCGTCGACATCGTCCACGTAGAGGAACATGCTGGCAGTCGATCCACCGAGGGACTGCGGCGACCGGCCGCCCGCGCCGCCCGGCATTTCATCGGAGAGCATCATCATGGAATCGCCGATTTTCAATTCGGCGTGTCCGATTTTTCCTCCGGGCGCCGCCATTCTCATCAATTCCTGAGCGCCGAATGCCTGCTTGTAGAAATCGATCGCGCGATTCGCGTCCTGAACCACGAGATAGGATGTGAGCGTGTGGTATCCCTGTGGGACAGCCTTCACTTGACCAGCCATTGTCTTTACCTCCTCCGGCAGACTCTAACACGAAAGCGGGCGGCAGGGTAACCCCGTAAAAGACGTTAGCCGCGATCTGGCTCCCCCGCATGTACGCTGTTGTTTCAGGAGAATGAAGGGTATGAAGTTCGCGCCGATGGGGCTGGCTCTGGCCCTGACATTGCAATCTGCCGTACTCAGCGCACCGCACGATACGCCCGCGCTCCAGCCACTGGGGATCGCTCTTGAGTCGTATCCCTATCCGTATCCGGTTCATTTCCTTCCGCTTCAAATTCAAGGACAGGATGTCCGGATGGCTTACATGGATGCGCCCGCGGCTCATCCGGCAAATGGCCGTACTGTGGTGCTGCTGCACGGCAAGAATTTCGGCGGATATTACTTTGGCGCGCTCATACGGGAACTATGCGCGGCCGGGTATCGCGTGATTGCGCCGGATCAGATCGGCTGGGGGAAATCTTCGAAACCCGCCATTCGCTACAGTTTTCAGCTCCTTGCCGCCAATACTGCGCATTTGCTCGACGCACTGCATGTCACGAAGGCAGTCGTGCTCGGGCATTCCACTGGAGGAATGCTGGCAGTGCGTTTCGCGCTAATGTATCCCGAAAGAGTTGGCCAGCTCATCCTGGAAGACCCGATTGGCCTCGAAGATTATCGGACTCTGGCCCCGGCTCAATCGGACAAAACGCTGTACGATGCCGAACTCCAGAAGATGGATGCCGAAGAGATTCGCGCTTTCTACGCTCATTACTTCGCGGCGCCGCGGCCGGATCTCTACGAGCCTCTGGCCGACGTCCAGATCCGTGTCACGTTGAGCGGCGGATATCCCCGATGGGCGAAGGCGTCCGCGCTTGCGTATCAAATGATTTATCAACAGCCCGTCCGCTACGAATATCGCTTGCTGAAGCCGCCAACACTGGTTGTTGTGGGCGAACAAGATCACACAGCGCCGTTCAGCAAATACGCGACGCCGGAAATTCGCGGGCGCATGGGACACATCGCCGAGCTGGCGCGGGCCGCCGCCAAAGAGATCCCGCATGGAGCCGTGGTCGTCATTCCGGACTGCGGACACATTCCGCACATCGAGCGCCCTGCTGAATTTAAGAAGGCGATATTTGGTTTCCTGAACGCAGGTCGCTAAGGCAGAGGCGCCATTTCCTATCATGTACGTATGTCTATTGCGCAACCCACGGAGTTGGGACAAGTGTCTTCCACCGAGCACATCAAACAGCTCGAACAGGAATATCTGCTTCAGAACTATGCCCGCTATCCGCTTGTCCTCCGCCGCGGTAAGGGCTGCTACGTATATGACATCGAGGGAAATCGTTACCTCGATCTCATCAGCGGCATCGGTGTCAATTCGCTCGGTTACGCACATCCCCGAATCACCAAAGTGATCCGGCAGCAGGCTGGACTGCTGCTTCACTGCTCCAATCTCTACTATCACGAGTACCAGGGCAAGCTGGCCGAACGAATCGCGAAAGCCAGCGGTCTGCAGCGCAGCTTCTTTTGTAACTCAGGCGCCGAGGCGATGGAAGGCGGATTGAAGATGATTCGTTCTCACGGCCACGCCATCAGCCCGGAGAAGTTTGAAATCGTGTCTCTCGAAGGCTCATTTCACGGAAGGACCTTCGGCGCGCTTTCAGTCACGGGTCAGCCGAAGTACCGCAAAGATTTTGAGCCTCTGCTGCCTGGCCCGCGATTTGTTCCACGGAACGACATTGCCGCGCTTGAGCAGGTGGTTAACGAGAACACTGCCGGCATTCTGCTCGAATTCGTTCAAGGCGAAGGCGGCATCTTCCCGATGTCGGAGGCGTTCGTTCGCAAAGCTCGCGAACTGGCCGATCGGCATGACGCTCTTCTGCTGTTCGACGAAATCCAATGCGGTGTTGGCCGGCCGGGTACTTATTTCGCCTACCAATTGCTCGACCCACCGGTGCTGCCTGACATCATGGTGGCTGCGAAGCCGATGGCTTGCGGCATTCCGCTTGGGGTGATCACGGCGAACGAACGGGCGGCTTCCACCATCAAGGCTGGAATGCATGGATCCACCTATGGCGGCGGGCCGCTGGCCTGCCGTGTCGCTCTCGAGTTCTTCGATATTTTGGATGAGCTGCTGCCGTCGATCGTTCAGGTGGGTGGTTATTTCCGGATGCGCTTAACTGAACTTGCCCGGCAATACTCGTTCATCAAGGAAATTCGAGGTCCTGGTCTCATGATCGGCGTAGAACTCGACTTTCCAGGAAAGCAACTCGTGCTTGACGGCATGAAAGAAGGCCTGTTGTTCAATTGCACGCACGATACCGTGTTACGGTTTCTGCCGCCTTACATCCTGACGGAACAGGATGTCGATCGCGCCATCACCGGGCTGAACAAGCTTTTCAAAAACACAAAGCGTCCGGAAGCTTGACCGTGGCGCTCTTCGGATATCTTGCGGGCAGATTTCGGGCCTTGTGGCGCGGGCTTCAGCCCAGGGTTGAGCGGGCAGGAAATTGCCCGCCAGCATGATAAATCGTGCGCCACATGCAAGCCTCTCCTTACGGCTTCACCTTGATGACCACCACCCCATGACTGGGCACGCTCGCCGAGAAGCTTCCGGTCTTGTTGCCCAGATCCTTGTGGTTCCAGACATCGCGCACCTGTGCCGATAATGACGCGGGATATCCGATATCGGTCCAGTTCGCGGTCATGTTCTGCTCGCTTGCGCCGCGGTTAAGCAGGGCGACCGCGCGGCTTCCGTCGCTCAACTGCTTCGACCAGATCTCTTGCTCCCCATCCTTCCGAACACGGTGGCCTTGGATGCCAAGCGGGTCTTGATCGACGGCGATCATTTCTTTATTCGTAAGAATGTCGCGAGTCTCGTTGCTCATGTGCATGATGTCGTTGCCGGCCATCAGCGGAGCGGAGAGAATGCACCACATGATGAAATGCGACCGATACTCGGTCGGGGACATGCCGGGATTCCCGACCTCAAGCATGTCCGGGTCGTTCCAATGCCCCGGCCCTGCATAGGTTTGCAATCCGTCTTGGAGATCCAGAATTTCCACGACGCCAAGGCCGTCATTTTTTTCGTTTGTACTCCACTTGGGAACGATGTCGCCTGTCGTTCGCCAAAGATTGCCTACATCTTTCGCCCATAGCCATGGTTTGGTCGAGCCCCACTCGCACAGGCTAAACACAATAGGGCGGCCGGATTTTGCCAAAGCATCACGCATCAGCGAGTACGAAGCTTCCGAGTTTTGTGTGCTGTGATTGCACCAGTCGTACTTCAGATAATCGACTCCCCACGCCGCGTATTGCCGGGCGTCCTGAAATTCATAACCGCGGCTGCCGGGCCGGTTTTGGCACGTTCCAGTGCCTGCGTCCGAGTAAATGCCGAATTTCAAGCCCTTCGAATGAATGTAATCGGCGAGCTTGTCCAGGCCGGACGGAAAGCGCTGCGCATCCGGCACGATGTTGCCTTCCTTATCGCGCGAGACCTGCCAGCAATCGTCGATAACGACGTACTGGTAGCCCGCATCCTTCATGCCGCTCGACACGAGCGCGTCAGCGGCTTGGCGGATAAGGTCTTCACTGACATTGCATCCGAATTTGTTCCAACTGTTCCATCCCATCGGCGGCGTCTTCGCCAAGCCGTTATCCAGCGCAAACGAAGGACACGTCATTAGAAGAAAGCCCGCGGCCAGCATGAGAGGACCGGAGAGCCAGGCGTATTTGATTTTTGCGAACATAGGTTTCCAGAGAGTGTATGACATTGAGCCAGGCGTCAACAACCGCGGGCGTCCGAATAGGCGATGTTCATTTCTTTGGGGGCAGCCCGAAGCAATACACGTTCGAATCGTGATCCACCGCGAAGACTTGCCCGTCCGAAAGGGCCAGGCCGCTGAAATGCACCCATGACGCCATTGCGGTTCCGCTATTGTATAGCTCTTTGCCGGTCTTTAAATCGAGAGCTTTCAGAACGGCCGGACGCGTGTTCAGCAGGCGCGTCTTTTCGCTACCGTGCTGCACGGCGTTTTCGCCTGTCGAGAGCGCGAATACGATGCCGTTTGCAATAATCACCGGGTCCGGTATGTTGAAATCTCCCGAAATCCAGGCCGGCTCTAGCACCGGATCGTGAGTTTCCGGATTCGCCACTACCTTAAACGCCATGATGCTGCCGTGCGGGTTGTCTCCGTTCGTCATCGGAAAACGGGGGGCGTGCGTCGACGGAGGGCCGCCCATCGGAACAAACAGCCAGGTCTGGCCTTCGTCATCGCGAGCCGTCGAAAGCGCTCCCCAAATACCCAGACCTTCGCAGCAGATGCCGTTGTCGTTTCCGAGTTGTGGGGATGTGTAAAGCGGAGTCTGGTGATCGCCTCCGCCGAGCGCTCCGGCATCGAGAAGGCGGACGATCGATTCTTTGGTTCCCGTCGCCACCAGTTTGCGCTTCTGCCATCCGAAATAGACAGGACTTGCCGAGCCCATGTCGAGATCGCGCTTCTGAAGATAGCGCCAGTTTGGCGGCAGATAGTAGTCGGCGAGGTTCAGATCGGGTAGAGATGCGGAAACGACACTGTTCGAGTAGTCGCCCGCCGCGGGGCTGAAGTGGCCGTCCGCTGTCGAGCCGTAGATGCGCCCGTTATCTCCCAGAATCGCCCCGCCCGCTCCCCAGATCCCTGCCGTATTGGTGTTTGAAAGCAGCATTTGGCGGATGACCGGATGGTGCGGGTCTTGCACGTTAATCGCGTAAAAGCCTGAGAGTCCATTGCCACAACCTTGGGATAAAACGGTATAAACAACGCCGTTTAGAATGTTCAGGCTCCAGCTCTTGGCGAAGGGCGCGACGAAATTGACCGGGCCGTAGCGAACTTCCCCGCTGCCCAGATCGAGACCGTACAGCGCGCCATCGCCGCCCAGTACGTAAAGCGTGTTTGTTTCCTTGTCGATGACAGGCGTCGCCGTGATTCCGTTCGGACAAAGAAACGTGCCCTGGTATCCGCCCTTGCCCGGAGACACTACATATCGGAACGTGTGCTCCCATAATTCCTCGCCCGTTTCGGCGTCCACGGCGAAGACATTTCCCTGAATGCCGGCGACGTAGACGACCGAACGGACTCCGTGAGCGGTGGAAACCTTGGTTGCGACGACGGGCGCGGTAACCGCTGAAAGGCTATACGATTTGTTTTCGAGCTTCGTTTTCCACTTCAGGCCAAGCTGCGAGACGTTCGCCGGCGTGAGCGTGGTTTCTTCGAAGCTCCAGCCGCTACGTTGTGGATCGTGCGCGTAAGTGAGCCAGTCGGCGGCCGAAGCAATCGCCGAAAACGACAACAAAAGAAGCGCGGATAGACACGCACTCCGTCCGAATAAGCTTGCCCGAGCGGTAAGGCGCATTGTTGTTGAAGAACAAATATAGTAACAGGCCGGGAGTTGGCGCTGCTTGTTTACGTCACGCGCCCGTGATCTTGAAGACAACGGCGTGATCGCTAGGCTTCTGTTGCGGAACGAGTATCTTCAGGCCCGATTCGTCCTGCGTCCATTCCAGTTTGCCGTTGAAGCCAATCAGTTCGACATTCTGTATCTTCCCAACCCTCAGTTCGGTTTTTGTGGCTAGCGGCCGAATAACGGCCTGATATTCCGGCCAGCCCATCACGAATGCGTAGAGCGTGTCGCCCTTCGTTGTAAAGCGGACATCGGCATCCGTCAGGTCCTTCCGTTGATTCTCGTTGAACGACGACTTCTTGGCGGATGCCTCCGTTCCAGGCCCCTCACCGAAAATCTTCCAGGGACGCGTGCCGTAGATCGCTTCGCTATTGACGCCCATCCATTTTGTGATTCCGGATAGGACGCTCAGTTCTTCGAAATCCAACGAGCCACTTGCCGGAAGCGGGAAGTTCAACAGCAAATTCCCGTTTCTGCTGACAATATCCACCAGCATGTCAACGACAGTCTTGGGAGTTTTATATTTGACGCCGCGCTTGTAATGCCAGTCGCCGATGCAGGTGTCCGTCTGCCAGGGATGCGGCCAAATTTTGTCGACCACGCCGCGCTCCACATCGAGGACGCACACGCCGCGGGATGCGTCGAGTTGGCGCTTGCTTGTGTACACGGCTTGCGTCTTTCCACCATTGCGCTTTGCGTTCGCATTGTAGTGGTGGGCAATCAGGCTCAAGCCGTAATCTTCGAAGGGGAGCGCCCCATCTGTATAAAGCAAATCGGGCTCGTATTTGTCGACGAGATCCTTAATGCGCATGTACCAGTGGCGTTTCCACCACTCCGGAATGCCGCTCTCGCTCCAATCGAGATCATGGTCGCCCCAGATATCGTCGGAGTCGACGTAAAGGCTGAAATTTGCCGGGTTCGCGCCATCGTAGGGAACGCCAGCTAGGCGTCCTGCCTCGTCGTGGCCATGGCTGACTGAAAACCACTTGTACGTAATCCAGAGATGTTCGGTAACTCCGAATTTAAGCCCCTCATCGCGCGCAGCGTTGCGCCAGAGTCCCACGATATCTTTCCTGGGCCCCATATCTGCTGCGTTCCATTGCTGGTATTTCGAATTCCACAGATCGAAGTTGTCGTGGTGTACGCCCATGCTTACGAAATACTTCGCCCCGGCTTTCTTGTAGAGCTTCATCAATTCCCGTGGTTCGAAGCGTTCGGCCTTCCAGCGCGGAATCGTGTCTTTGTATCCGAATTTCGAAGGATGCCCGTAGGTTTCCACGTGATAGTTGTATTGCGGGCTGCCCTCGATGTACATATTCCGCGCATACCAATCGCCGTCTTCGATCGCCGACTGCGGACCCCAGTGCGCCCAAATGCCGAACTTCGCGTCGTGAAACCATTCGGGAATCTCGTATTTACTCAGAGATTCGCGGCTGCCCTGGAATGGGCCACTTAGGGCTTCGATGCCGGGCGGTGGCTCTGGTTGAACCCCACGCAATTTCAGGGCGGACATAGCGCCGGCAAGCGCGCCAACGGCGCTTCTTCTCGTGATCTTCATAGGCCTCTCGAAATCGTTATAAGAACCTGCGTCGTCACCGTTGCAGTAAGCGATTCCTATGAAGCATATTGAGGATTCGGAGCGAAGTCAAGGCGGCTTCGCGGGCACTCGTTTGATTTGATAAAAAATGGGCGAGCCTGTTCGAGAAAGGCTCGCCCATTTTGTCGCCCGTCGGTGGGTTTAGAGTGTCGATCCGCGCCTGCCTATATGCAGGAACAGCCCAATAAGGAATAGGATCAGGAACAGAACGAACAGGATCTTCGCGATGCCCGCCGCCGCGAATGCAATTCCGCCAAAACCAAGGAATCCCGCAATAAGCGCTATGAGAAGAAACGCTAAAGCCCAATACAGCATATTGCCTCCAGTCTTGTTTCTAATAAGACTCTCGTACCGTTCACGCATACAAGATGGAGCAGTTTGGGCGCCAAGCAGCACGCCCGCGCTAACCGAAAGAAAATTCGAAGCTGAATGACTGATCGCATACAGCGGGTATGAGCCGGCAATGTCATTTTTGCCGATGAAATAGCAAAAATTCTAGCCTGACGGGCGCGGCGGCATAGAGGGCGTGCGGCGTAGAAACAGTGGGAGTCCATCTGCGTCGTTCTATATAGGGTTGTCCATGACACATCGCGGGCGGCGCCCGGGCGCGGTGTGGAGTTCGGGGATCCTTCTCCGCACGTGACGGGCTTTTCAAAATGGCTACGCACCCGCACAAGCGGCATCAGAACTCGAACCGGTCGTCGATTATTATCCTGGCCGGAGTAATTCTCGCCCTTTACTTCGGGCGAGACGTATTCGTTCCGATTGTGTTCGCGGTGCTCGCTACCGTATTGTTGACTCCGGTTGTCGCCACTTTCGAAAAAATACACGTCCCGCGGCCGCTGGCAATTTTACTGGTTTTGTTAGCTTTGGGCGCCGTGCTCGCCGGGTTTGTCTGGACAATCGGAAACGAGTTCGTTGATACGGCCAACGATCTTCCTGGTTACCGCGAAAACGTTCGCCAGAAAGTGGATCGCCTGAGGAGAACGGCCAACGGCGCTGTCGGACGCGCGATTCGAAACGTTGAAGAATTCGGCCGTGATTTGGACCAATCGCATCCTGGTAACGCAACACCGGACAGGCCGGCTGCAGGAACATTATCGAGGAGCAAACGCTCGACGCCGGTTCCCGTTCATGTCGTGGATAAGAGCGGAAACTACCCGACAGTCGTACATTACTCGCTTCTAGCGCTTCGCCCGTTGGGCCTGATAATAATCACGCTGGCAGCTACCTCGTTCATGCTGCTTAGACGCGAAAATCTCAGGAGCCGGCTACTGCGCTTGGCCGGCGCAGACCAAGTTCGGGTCACATCCGAAGCGCTGGAGGAAGCGGCAACCAGGGTAAGCCGCTATCTGAGGCTTCAATTGATGGTAAACGTCAGCTTCGGCGTTTGCATAGCCGGCGGGTTGGCGTTGATTGGTTTGCCACACGCTCTGTTATGGGGTGTAATTGCCGGTGCCTTCCGGTTCGTGCCTTACGTTGGAGTGTTCACCGCCGCATCGATTCCGATCCTCGTCGCGTTCGCGGCGTCACCCGACTGGTGGCCTCCGCTCGCCGTTCTCGGGCTCTTTGTAACTCTCGATCTCATCACAACGAATGCCATCGAGCCGCTGGTTTACGGCGTTCACACAGGGGTTTCCGAACTGGCCATCCTGATCGCGGCCGTGTTCTGGACCGTGATTTGGGGACCCATCGGCTTGTTGGTGTCGATTCCGCTCACGGTCTGCATTGTTGTTCTGGGACGCTATTTTCCTTTTTTATCCACGATTTATATTCTGCTTTCGGAGGAGCCTTCTCTTTCCATAGAGGCAAGGGTGTACCAGCGTTTGCTGCGGCGCGATTTCGAACCGGCGCGTGAACAGGTCATGGAGTTTTCCCGGAAGAATTCAGCGGCCGAAACATTTGATTCAGCGTTGATGCCGGTGCTGTCTCTTGCAGAAAGCGATCGCAACAGAGGCCTGCTGGATCGCAACCGCTTCGATTTCGTCCTTTCGAGTCTGCGGGAAATCGGCCTTGAGATTTCTTGTGAAGAGTGCTCGAATGACTCGTGGCCGAATGTTGGGAATGTGCGTCTAGTTTGCGTTCCCGCTTTCGGCCGGGCGGATGAACTCGGCGCGCTCCTGCTTGCCAGACTGCTACGATCGTTCGGCGCCGACGCCGCTCATCTTTCGTCCGCGGCCGCCAGGAGGGTACAGGAAGACGGTGACATTTGCGCCGATATTATTTGTGTTTCGGCATTCTCTCCGTTCGCATTTACTCATACCGGAAACATAAATCGCCGGTTGCGCATCCGTTTTCCGAACGCGCCCATTTTCGCGGGCATCTGGGGAATTTCAAAAGAATTGAAAACGGTTAGCCACCGTTTTAACGGCAGTCCACCGGATGCCGTAGCTCCTACGCTAGCGGCAATATGCGAACAGATCCGTGCGTGCGCGATTACGTTCCGGGAGCATGGTCAAGTTTCGGAGCCGGGCGCCAAACTCGCTGAGATCTAGAGAGTTCAGGCTCGCTTCGAGCCGCAGAAAAACCGAAGCTCCTTCGACTCCGTTAGCCACGGCCCTTTTCTCGGGCGCCCTCGACCTTCAGGCGATTCTGGACGGGAGCGGCGCTGCTTGCGTCCGATGCGGCTTGGCCGGCAGCATCTCTACTGCGCTCGTCCGGAACGAAGCCCGAAAGCACGACCTCTCCATTCTCGACCCTCGCCAGAATACGGCCGGCATCGATCTCGGGACGAGCGGCAATCGCGGCATTCACCTGCCGCTCCAATTCAGACGGAAGTCGGGTATCTGCGCCGCTCTGCACTTTCGCATCGTTCGCTTCGACAGGTTGTTCAGAGCGCCCTTTATTGCGAAACGCATTATCCTCCCATCCCTCATACTTGTATTGCGATTCCGCTGGTTGGCCCTCGCGGCCTTCCGTTCGATTTTCGTAAGGATCGTCAGGGCGTCTGAAAGGGTACTGCTCCCAACGATCGACGGTGAAGTCCCTGTCCTGCGGACGGCGGCTTTTTTCGGAATCGGATTCGGGCATAGGTCAGTCTCCTTAAGTAGAAGACGCCTGGTTCGGAAAAGCATTCCCGTTCCTTCGCGTTAGTGAGTCCAAATGAAGCTTCCTCTAGAAAAAATACGGATGCAATCCAATCGGAAAAAACACAGTTGCGCAAATTCTATAAAGGTTCGGTATGATCGTGCAGGAGATCTCCGCAACGCGCCGGGGCGCGACATAGTCGAACAAATTTCAACAAGGATGAACTGCATGCAGACACTAATCACTAGAGCCACCGCCGCATACAGCCCGGCAGGCATGAGCGATGTATTTTTCGTTCCGGAGCTTATGATGGCTGCCACGATTGCCGGTGAGCTGCCGAGCCGCATGCCGGCTGAATTTTCGTCAGAGGACTTCGAGACGGGGATCTCAATGTCTCCTTCGCAAGACGATGATGAAATCGAGGACGAAGATGAGGATGAGGAGGAAGACGACCTGGAGGATGAAGAGGACGACGAAGATCTGGACGAATATGACGATGATGAATTGGAAGACGATGAGCTAGACGAAGAAGACGACGAGGACGAGGGCGAAGAAGCTTAGTTCCACACCGTAGCGATCGACTCGAAGTGCGCTCGCGTCAGCTTCGAGTCGATTCACAACGGTCGAGAGGGCTTCGATTTTATCGTTGGCAATTCACAATTGAACGAGATCGATCACTCGCCCGCCGGGTGACCTTTGATTCAGGCGCGGCGCTTCGATTCGGCGGGAGCGCATACCTGCCGGCGCAATCGTTGCTTGATGCGGCAAACGCGAACTCGCAGAGCGACTTCGGAGACTTTTTCGCGTTCGGCAACTTCCTTGAAGGCGCGCCCTTCGAGATAGAGTTCCTCGAGTTGCCGCCTTTCCGGTACTTTCAAGCCGCGGAGCATGGTCTGGGCGTCCAGATAGCCATCCAATCGCGGCGTTTCACTGAGTTCGATCAGCACGTCGCGGCATTCTCGGCGGCACGACGTTCGGTAGAGGTTCAAGGCAATTGTATTGACCCAAGTGACCAGTTTGGAAGGCTCGTGCAACTGGCGGCGGTGTTCCCAGCCTCTCACCCACGCCGCTTGGCCCAATTCCTGGGCAAGGTCGAATGGGCAACCGCGCGAAATGAGAAATCGCGTGGTGGAAGAGAGCCCACGCATATAAGCGTTTCCGTATTGCTCTGCGTTTAAACACAAAAGCGCGTTAGGTCGCAATTCTCTTTCTGCTTCGTAAGTAGGCACAATTCGATTCTGTCCCTTTAACGGTGACCAACACCACTCGTACTGTTCCGAGAGTGTACAAACCCTGTGTGCGCTTACATGCTGACGCTGCTGTTGGTGGCCTCAAGCGGCTGTGATGCGATCGTCACCATTGAAAGTGTGAGTATCGACAGAGTAAGGGCCGAGCTTCGAACAGCGTGTATAGTTTGTTCATTGGTATGCGCTCATTTTGTTTCGCCGCGGCTTTGTTATCGATGCTGCCCCTCTACGGGCAGACCGGGACGCCGGAATTATCGCGTGCCGCGCGCAGCTGGGAATTCATGGATGCCGTTGGTCAGCAAGCGTCGTTGCTCGGTAGCGAGGATGGCACGCTTGAGGCCTATGTGTATCCGTTGAAACTGTTCCAGGGCCTTGCATTCCAATTTGAAGTAGACGGCCACGTGATTCCCGCGGAAAAGATTGCGCGCCGGGCCGATTACCGTCCGGGAATTGCCTCGGTCATTTACACTGGCGATGATTTCCAGATAGTTGAGAGGCTCATCGTTCCCGTTCATCAGCCAGGCGGCGTCATCCAACTCGACGTCCATGCCTATACGCCTATCGCGATTACGTTCCATTTCAAGCGCGATTTTCAGTTGATGTGGCCCGCTTCGTTTGGTTCGGGCTATGGCAATTGGGATCCGGCCGCAAAACTCTATTCCTTCGGCGCGGACGGCCAGCCATATGCGGCGGTGGTGGGCTCGCCGAACCTGGAGCTTCGTTCGGATACTTACGCTACGAACTATTCATCGCAGGCTGATGCTGAGTTCTCTCTGGGGACGATTAACGGGCAGGGCAGCCGGATCGTTGCGTTCGCGGGCTCAGTGAAATCGAAAGACGATGCTATCGCTGAATACAGGCGGCTCATAACGGATCCGGCAAAACTAGCCAAAGATACCGGGAGTTTTTACGAAACCTACCTGGCACGAACCATCTCGGTCGAGCTGCCGGATAAACATCTACAAGCGGCGTACGACTGGTCGCGTCTGAGCCTGATCAAGGGCATGGTCGACAACCCATTTCTCGGCAAAGGTCTGGTTGCGGGCTATGGCCCGTCAAAAGGCGCCTACCGCCCCGGCTATGCGTGGTTCTTCGGACGCGATTCGTTTTGGAGTTCGTTCGCGCTGAACTCTGATGGCGATCTGAACGATTCCCGCGCCGCCATCGAATTCATCGCGAAGTTTCAAAGGGCGGACGGGAAGATTCCGCACGAAATTTCGCAAAGCGCGACGCTTGTTCCCTGGGAGAAGGATTACCCATACGAATACGCTTCGGCCGATTCCACGCCGCTATTCATCACTGCGGTGCGGGATTATGTTCAGACCAGCGGCGACACGGCTTTTGCAAATCGGATGTGGAGCCGGCTGACGAAGGCGATGAACTTTTCACGTTCGACACTCGATGCGAACGGCTTTCCGAAGAACTTCGGCGTCGGCACTGGATGGGTAGAGGGGGGCCCGCTTTTGCCGGTGCGCGTGGAGATGTACATGGCCGGCTGTTACGTGGAAGCGGTGCACTCGCTCACTCAGCTTGCGCGATGGACCGGGCATAAGAGCGAGGCCATCCAACTGGAGCAGGAGTTCGACGACAAACGGCAGAAGCTGAACAATCTTTTCTGGCTGCCGGACGCCAGGAGCTATGCCTTTGCGATCGACAATAATGGCAAGCCTGTGAACCAGACGAGCGTTCTGGCGATCGTGCCCGAATGGTGGGACTTACTCGAAACCGACAAAGCGCAGACGATGATCGGACAGCTTGCCGAAGAAGATCACGATTCGGATTGGGGTATGCGCATCATTTCATCGAAAGCGCCGATCTATAATCCGGCCGGATATCATTTCGGTTCAGTGTGGCCGCTCTTCACCGGTTGGGCATCGCTTGCCGAATACAACGCACACGAGGCTTTGCAGGGCTGGGCAAACCTCAAGGCGAACTCCTGGTTATCGCTCGACGGCGCAAACGGCAATACGACGGAGGTGCTTTCGGGTCAAACGTATTCGCCGCTCTCGACCGCTTCGCCGCACCAGACGTGGTCGGCTGCAATGATCGTGTCGCCGCTGTTGCGGGGCGTTTTCGGATTGACAATCGATGGTGTGGCCCACAGAGTCCGGCTGGAGCCGCACCTGCCGGCTTCCTGGAACGATGCCGCGGTCCGAGGGGCGCCATTCGGCGGCGGCACACTTGATTTCATTCTGCACCGCGATGCGCAATCGCTCACGCTCCGAGTAGAAAATCACGGCGCAAACGGATTTTTGCTGGATTTTTCGCCGGCTTATTCGCTCTATACGAACGTGACGGACGTGAGCGTAAATGGCGAGCCCGTAAAGTTCACGCGCCGCCAGACCGCCGTGGACTGGCATCCGGAAATCGAAACGGCGATCCTCAACACCGGGAGCACAATTGTGCTGAAGCACGAACGATTGTTCGCAATTGATATCCCTGCGGCCGCGCCCCGGCTCGGCGACCCCAGCGACAACTTGAAATTCATTTCCGAAAATTGGGAGAACAATTACAAGCGAGTTACGTATATACTGTCCGGAGTGGCTGGCCGCACTTACGAATTCGGCGTAACTGGAGCGGAAAACGTGCTCGCAGCGGTTGGAGCGCAAGCGGCCGGCGGCAAATATCGAGTAACAATGCCTTCCGGAAGCGGCTATATTCACCAGCCGGTACGCTTCGATTTGAAAGCGGACGAAATCGTCGCGCCGGACCAAGGCCACAATCATGGCCACAAATCTTCCGTAAACGGGCGCCGTTGAAATAGACTATGGATTTGAAGATTCCGGTTTACCAGGTTGACGCGTTTACCAGCCGGATTTTTGCCGGCAATCCGGCTGCTGTATGCCCGCTCAATGAGTGGCTTCCGGATGAAACCATGCAGGCCGTGGCTGCGGAGAACAACCTTTCCGAGACTGCGTTCTTCGTGCGGAACGGGAATGGTTTCCATCTGCGATGGTTCACGCCCGCGGTGGAGGTCGATTTGTGCGGGCATGCCACCCTTGCCTCGGCATACGTGTTGTTCCACGTTCTGGGGGAGCTAGGCGATCAACTTAGATTCACCACCAAGGCGGGTGAGTTGATTGTTCGTCGAAATGAGAACAACATGCTGGCGCTCGATTTTCCGGCGCGGCCTCCCGAGCCGACACGGCCCTGCGTAGGGCTGATGGAGGCGTTTGGCGTCAAGCCTCAGGCAGTGCTTGGCGCTCGCGATTATCTGCTTGTGTTCGACAGCGAGGAAGAAGTGCGGAACCTCAAGCCCGATATGGAATTGTTGAAAGCCATCGACCGGTTCGCGGTAATCGTGACAGCGCCCGGAAACGATTGTGATTTTGTATCGCGCTTCTTCGCGCCGGCCAAAGGCGTCCCCGAAGATCCCGTGACCGGCTCCGCGCATTGCACATTGATTCCGTACTGGGCGCAACGGCTCGGCAAAGATAATATGCTTGCGCGTCAGGTCTCGAAACGTGGCGGTGAACTGTATTGTGAGCTTCGCGGCAATCGCGTGGAAATAGCCGGACAGGCTGCGCTATTCCTACGGGGCGAAATCGCCTTGGGGTAAGCCGGATGGCCGCTTTCCGGAAATCACCAGCGCCTCGTTTTGCCAGCGTGGCGAGCAGCCTGGCAGTCCGCTCCCTTACCGTGGCGGTTCGGTGCTGGCCTAATAGGGGCAACGTGCTCGGACCAACCCTAGATCAGTGCTTTCAAGGATTGCGTCGAGCCCCGATCTAAGTGCGTGGCAAAAACAGCAGGACCTCTGTACTGAGCCGCGACCGTCAGGAAGCGGACGCCTTCAACGGAGCCGCCGTCTTCAGGCCGAGAACCGGCGCCGATTGCCTACGGTCGCAATTTCCCAGCGTCTTAAGCCGGTCCCGCCTCCGGCCGTTCCGATTTGCTTTTCTGGCTACGCGCTCCAGGGCTTAACTGCGGGACCAGCTACGCCCTTATAGCCGTTCTTCATGCGTTCTTCAATAACGGCCCACACTTTCGGGTCGCAGCCTTTCCATTCGGCAACAGCCGTGTTGCCGAGATATGGCAGATCGGCGACACCCATCTTGCTCGAAAAGAACCCGCTCACCGTGAGATCGCGGAATTCATTAAAGAACCGCACCCAGGCGTGGTCCTCCTTGGCGGCTTTCTCCGGATAAGCGACGCGGTCGAGCAGTCGCTTCTGCTGGTCGGGCGAGGCATCCGCAAATGGCTTTTCGAATTTCTCGTTCGATTCCCGGTCCAGCCACATCAGGCCGCCGAAAATCAGCGCCTGCAGGTTCTCGTTGCCGTCCTGCTGTTTGCGGAACGCGATCCAATCGTCGATAAACTCCGGCACTTTCGCTTGCGTGGCGCTGCCGCTCCGGTCGTCGGCGGGAATAATTAGATCGCACAACACGCCGACTGTACGCCACTGCTGGTCGTCGAAGGTCTGGCGCGTATACGGACCATTTGGGATGGCGCGCGCGGCAGCGGCCATCGGCAAGTGCGCGTGGTGTTCGCCCAACTCGGCATAAACCGGTCGTCCGGTTAACACGGCAGCCACCGGCACGGCGGCGCCGAGCACCTGGAACAGATTGCGGCGGCTCACTCCGCCTGTTTTTTCGCGAATATCTTCTTGATTGTCGGCCATCACTTGTTCCTTTCCGCTATACCTTCACGTTCAGCTTCTTCACTTGATCGGCAATGTACTCCGATGTGCGCCACCCGAGCGCGCTGATGGTCAGCGTCGGGTTCTTATCGGCGTTGCTGACGAACGGAGCCGCATCGGTGATGAAGAGATTCTTGCAATCCCACGCCTGGCAATACTGATTCAGCACCGATGTCTTTGGATCGGCGCCCATCTTGGTCGCGCCGACTTCGTGAATAATCTGACCGCCGTTTGAAATGCCCCACCGCTTCTCCGGTCCGTGGCTGTTGGTCACCACGCCGCCTGCCGTTTCAATAATTTCCTTGAACGTCTCCTGCATGTGTTTCGCCTGCAGAAGTTCGTCGTCGCTCCATTTGAAGTGGAAGCGAAGCACCGGGATGCCCCACTGATCGACCGTGTTGGGGTCGATTTCGCAGTAACTGTCGTCATTTGGAATCATTTCGCCGCGGCCTGAGAAGCCGACGTGCGCCCCGTAGATTTTACGCAGATTCTGCTTCAATTCCGCGCCATAGCCACCGCCGAGTAGACGTTCGGAGCCGCTGAGTACGCCGGCGCCCGGCTGGTGGCGCCCACCGCCAAACTCGATGTGGTAGCCGCGCGCAAACGGCATCTTGTTGGCTTTCTGTTCTTTGTAAAGCCACCACGGCATGTACATATGCATACCGCCAACGCCATCTTCATTCTCCGGTGGCAGATCCTGCATAATCGGGAAAAATCCGCTGACCGCGGACCCGACCGTGTCCATGATGTAGCGGCCCACTAGTCCCGTCGAGTTGGCGATGCCATTCGGAAACTGATTGCTCTTCGAATTGAGCATGATTCGCGCCGTCTCGCAGCAGCTCGCGGCCAGCACAACGATCTTGCCGTATACCGAGACTTCCTTCCGCGTGGTCTTGTCGACGTAGGAGACGCCGCGCGCCATGCCGTCCGGGCCAACCAGGACTTCGCGGGCCATGGCATTGCTGCGGACCTCGAGATTACCGGTCTTCATCGCGGGGAAGATGTGCACGCCGGGCGAGTTAAAATTCGCGTTCACGCCACAAGACCGCCCGCACTGTGCGCAATAGTGGCAGGCCGGCCTTCCATGAATGGACCGCGTCAGAATTGCCAGGCGCGAGGGAATACAAGGGATGTTGAGCTTATCGCTCGCGGCTTTCACTACTTTTTCGTAGCCGCGCGGCGCCGGGGCCGGCAGAAATTTTCCGTCGGGCGTATTTTCCAGGCCTTCATGTGATCCGAATACGCCGATCAGTTCCTCGGCTTTGTCGTAGTACGGCGCGAGATCGTCATACGTAATGGGCCAGTCGAAGCCCTTACCGTCGCGGCTATATGGCTTAAAATCGTACGGCCCCATGCGGAGCGAGATGCGTCCGTAGTGATTGGTGCGGCCTCCGAGCATGCGCGCGCGCCACCACATCCAATCCGAGCCCGCGGCGTTGGTGTACGGTTCGCCGGGCACTTCCCATCCGCCGAGCAGCGTTGCATCGAAATAGCCGAACGGCTTTTCGTGGGTTGACGCCGCGCGATGCGGAGCATCATAGGGCCAGCCGAACATGTCGGATTGCTTTGTGCAATCGAACCACGCTCCTGCCTCTAGCATGCAGATCTTTGCGCCGGCGTTCGCGAGCACTTGCGCGGCGACACCGCCACCTGCCCCCGAGCCGACAATCACGACGTCATACGTCTTCGGACTTGCTTTCACCTGTGCCATGTTCTGTTCAGTTCGAAACATCTATAATATCGGGCTCGCAATTTGCTCGCGCGATATCGCTCGTGAACCGCCCTGCCAGCGCCCCGAATCGGAGCGCTGGCAGGGAAAATGCGGTGAATTGCCGGTGCTCAACTTCGCCAATAACATTCCGGCATGAAGGAATGCTGCTTTTGCTCTTCCTGTTATCCTCGACTAAGCAAATGCCTTCCCAAGCCCCGGGATCCGAATTTTTCATAGAGTTAGGAGCGGCCACGGTTGGGCTGGCAGTACTCGCCCGTCTCGCCAACCGCATCGGCTTTTCCGCTATTCCCCTGTATTTGCTCGCCGGGCTTGCCTTCGGTAACGGCGGCATCGCTCCACTCCCCGTGAGTGAAGGCTTCATTCACGTCGGCGCGGAGATCGGAGTCTTGCTGCTGTTGTTCATGCTCGGACTCGAGTACACCGCCCAGGAATTGAAACACAATCTGCGATTCGGAATTGGCGCCGGCATTATCGATTTTGCGCTCAACTTCACGCCGGGCCTGGTGATGGGACTGATTTTGCGCTGGCATCCGCTGGCGGCCGTGCTGCTCGGCGGAGTGACGTGGATCTCCTCTTCCGGCGTGATCGCCAAGGTGCTTTCCGAATTGAAGCGGATGGGCAACCCGGAGACGCCCTCCATTCTGTCGATCCTCGTTTTGGAAGACCTTGCCATGGCAGCTTACCTGCCGCTTGTGGCCGTCCTTCTCATTGGCGGCACGAAGCTGAAGATCGCCATTTCCGTTTCGATTGCGATCGGCGCGGTTCTGTTCATTCTGACGATCGCGCTGCGTTACGGCAAGCAGTTGAGCGCATGGGCGCTCCACGAATCCGACGAAGTGATTCTGCTTACCACGTTCGGGGCCGTTCTTTTGGTCGCCGGCGTCGCGGAAAGTCTGCAGGTTTCGGCCGCGATTGGGGCGTTCCTGGTCGGCATCGCGTTTTCGGGGCCTATAGCGGAGCGCGCGCACCAGTTGCTCGCGCCGCTTCGGGATTTGTTTGCCGCCATTTTCTTCTTCTTCTTCGGACTGCAGATCGATCCTTCGAAGCTGCCCGTATTGATGCCGCTTGCAATTGTTTTGGGCATTGTTACGGCGTTGACCAAGATTCTCACGGGCTACTTTGCGGCGGCCCAAGCGGGTGTCGATAGCAGCGCGCGCTGGCGGGCGGGGACTACTCTTGTGGCGCGCGGCGAGTTTTCGATGGTAATCGCCGCCCTCGGAGCCACTTTGCAACCGGAACTCGGATCGTTCGCGGCGGCCTACGTCCTGTTCCTCGTAATAGTCGGCCCGGTCCTTGCTCGCATCGTGAAATAACTCCTGCTTTCCCGGCGAAGAACCGCCCCGCGCCAACAAATCGCTTTGATAATCTTCTCCGCTGAAGTACAGTAGGACATTTGTGAGGAGGATGAATGAACCGGAGGTCGTTTCTCAAGACGTTAGCAGTCGCACCAGTGGGTGGCGCCTTGGTCGCGCCGAGTTTGCAGGCGGCGCTTCCGAAGATGAAGATCACGAAGGTTCGCGTCTTTGCTCCGCCGCATCCGAATCCGTTATTCAACCAGAGCGACCTCGTGGTGCTGATTGACACCGACGCCGGAATTACCGGAATTGGGGAAGGCGGCTCAAGAGATACGCTCGAGCAGTCCGCTGGGCGGCTGATCGGCAAAGATCCGCAATACATTGAACGCCTGTGGCAGGATATGAATCGCGCGTTTTTCTATCCGGCCGGCCGGGAAAAAACAGATGGCATCGGCGCGCTTGATCTCGCGCTGTGGGACATTCGTGGCAAGGCCCTGAAGTTGCCGGTTCACGAAGTACTCGGCGGCATGGTGCGCGATCACTGCGAGTGCTATAACACGGCCGGCATCATACCGGGTATTGAACGCGGCATGAGCATTCGGGACCGTGCACGAATTACCGTGGAAGCAGGCTACCGGGCTTTCCGCATGGGCGCGGCCGACACGCCGGCCAATACGACGTTCAACACCCACGAGCGAATCAATCAGGTCTACAAGGACTGTGTCGAGGCCCGCGAAGGAGTCGGCAAGAATGGCGACTGGTGTATCGACTTCCACCAGCGCTTCGATCTGTCCGATGCAATTCGCGGATGCAATCTCATCGAAAGTCTCGCGCCTTATTTCGTTGAAGACCCCGTGCGCGCCGAGGCGTTCCAGCAGGATATTCCCATTCTCCGGCAGAAGGTGAATGTGCCACTGGCGGCCGGCGAGGAATGGGGCAATCGCTGGGACTTCAACAGGCTCGTCGAGAACCACGATCTCGATTACATTCGCGCGACGCTTCCTAATGTCGGCGGCATCACCGAGATGATGAAAATTGCAGCGATTTGCGAGACGCACTTTGTCGGCATCGTGCCCCACTTCACCGGGCCCATCGCAACCGCCGCGCTGGTCAACTCACTGGGCACATTCTCGGGCCCCGTTCTGATGGAGTACAACTACCAGGGCCGGACTCTGCCGTACCTTCCGCAATGTCTGGATTTCAAAAACGGCAAACTATATCCGAATGAGCGCCCGGGGCTGGGCGTGGAGTTGGATATGAAGTATCTGAAGCCGGTGACGGAAATCACCGAGCCGGTTACGAATCGCGCGCAGACCTACTTCCGTCCGGACGGCTCGATTACGAATTGGTGACGGGTTTTGTTGGATTGTAAATCCGCTCTCTGAAGGCTTGGGTCGGGACGCCCGTCCCCTACACAGAAATCCCTTATTTGTTATAGGGGCGAAGCATGCTTCGACCGCCGCAGGTTCAATATCTTTCGTCGCTTTCGGGTGCGCGATCCATCCATACGATACAGTACTGCGAGTGTTAGCACGACGCCTGTACAACAGCGCTAATGAGTTTATAATTCATTTCCAGGAGGCAGCACGATGCCTAAAGTTGTTCGGTGCCGCGAAGTCGGCGTGGATTGCGATTTTGAAGCGCGTGGGGAGACTGAGCAGGAAGTTCTGAAAGCATGCGCGGAACACGCGAAGTCGGCGCACAATATGGACGAGATACCTCCCGAGCTGGCCAGCAAAGTACAGGCTGCCATGCACGATGAATAGCTTGTGAAAATCTACCGTTCGGATCGCGCCCAGAAATAAAGAAGTCCGGCGACAGGCAGCGAAAACAAGAAGCACGCTGCAATGCCCTCCAGCAGCAGAGCAGGGATCTGAGTGAACGTTTGTGCGTAGAGCGCCAGGAGTGTAACGGCTAGAATCGCCGCGAGCGCGATAGCCGCATTCTGCACGATTTGGATGGAAGCGACGGAACGGCTCGCGAGCTTACGCCGCTCGGCCAGTTGCGCCCGCCACCAGATCAGGCCAGGGGCAGGAAGTTGGTCGGCATCGGCGGCATCTTGCTCGACATCGTGCAGATAACCCCACACGATGGCGGTATCGGTGCAGGCTGGGCAACTTGCTACATGCCGCGAAACTTCTTCAGGCAGATGTCCCCGCTGCAACGCGGATACCAGCGCTGGTTCCCATTCGCACGAATGGAGAATGTTTGCCTCCGTTTTCACGGTTTTCCCTCCCGAAATCCCAGGCCGCGAAGCATATCGGCCAAGTTCGCGCGAGCCCTCCACAGCATCGGTCGAATGCTCTGGGCTTTGGCTCCGACGATTGCCGCAATTTCATTATGATCGAATTGCTCCACGTAAGCTAACCAGAGAATCTGCCGCTCCCGTGGCTTCATCTTTTCCATCACACGCCGCAGATCCTCCTGCCGGTCGATGCGTTGGGCCAGCCTCTCAGGGGAACTCGCTTCCCCGAGCAGCGGCTCTGCTTTCTTTTTCGAAGCATGATCCCGCACCAGGTTTGTCGCGATCCGAAACAGGTAATTTTTTTGATGCTCTTCGCACATATCCGGGCTGAGTTTAGCTCCTAAAAACCGGAGGTAACTCTCCTGTAATAGATCGTCCGCGAACGACGGGTCGGATAGTATCCTGCGCAGATACCGCCGCAGCGGCGTGGCCGTGCGATGGTACAGGAGCTGGAAACTCTCCTCATCCATCGGACGCGCCGCGGAGGCTGCGAATTCCGTTTGCGTTTCGGCGTTGATCATCCGCGCATCTGTCGAGAGCGAGATTGCGCTTAAGTAGTTTGGCGAAGCGTTTCGCCGGGCCTCCATATTCCCCACGACTTGCAGAGCGTGTAAGAAATCGCCGCCGATACCAGGAACCCCGCCCCGATGGACAGCGCCGCCGCGCCCAGGACCACCAATACATTCTGCGCGTCCGTATCCTGGAGCGCCAAACGGACGATCACCATTGCGATGCCGAACAACAGCAAAACGGCTCCGGCCTGAACTGCGTTCAGGATACGCGTAAGCGGTGTACCCCCTCCCGTTGTGGCCGACTCAAGAAACCGCCGGCCGGATTCGCTTTCAAGGTACATCAAGAGCTCATTGTTGTTGCTGCAGCGATCGAGCAGCTTCGCGTGCAGATCGGCGACGGCTCTGGCGGTCTTACTCCGGCGGATATTCGTTGTGATGACCCATACGATCCACCCAAACACTCCGAAAATGATGGCGACGACTACTTCAGGCATGATTTCCTCTTGGCTGATTTTGACGTTCTCTGCCTGGTAATACGGAAACTACATGAAGATGTTAACGGAAACATTAGCCGGTCATTATTTTGTCCTCTCCGTTACAGTTGTGGTCGGCCTTTGGAGCACGGGGCAGTGCGCATGTGCTGCGAACTGAACGGCATCGCAACGGCCTGATTTCGCCAAACATTTCCAGCGATTTCCACCCTTGTTCGTGGTTCGGATTTGCTCCATACTTGGGTCGGTAGAGCAGCTAACTGTTCGACCGGAAGTTAGGAGGTCAAGAATGTGCTGGTATTCTGCCACCCACGCAGACAAAATTCTACAGGCTGAGGCTGGGCAGCGATTGGGAATCCGTAAGGTCCATGGTTGTAGCTGGGCCGTGCGGGAATCGGATCTACACAATGCACGGCCCACGCCGGTTTGCATGCTGGACCAAACGAGAGTTCTTATCCGGTACTCCGAAGTTCAGCAAGTGACGTTACACACCGCGCCGGAAGCTGAAGTAGTGTTCCGGATGCTCACCAAACCGAAACGGGATGTCTTTGTATTCGACGATGGACGCGAAGTTTCTCTTGATTCTCTGCCGTCCAATCTGATTTTCGACATCCTTGAAGTGCCCGGCAAGGAGGACCTCTCGGCCGTCTTGAAGGAGGATGGCGTGGAGGAACCTGTTGCCGTCGGGATTTCCTCGAAGAGGGACTCCCTGCTCGAACGCGTACTACAGTTCTTCTAAGGCTTGCTAGCCTTTCAGTTCGATCGGGCTTCCTGCAAACTTAACGGCATTTTCTTAAATACGATAGCGAATCGACGAGCAGCTCAAAAGCGCTTGTCGATGCGCGCGGCTCATTCCCAGCCAGGACCGACAGGGCCCCGCCAGGCCGCATAAGCGGACAACTGCGTATGATTACATGGGCCTGCGCCGACCGTGAGTGTCAAGGAGTGGCGGGTGCCTTCATCGGAGTGTTGCCTCGCAATACGTCTTCGTATTTACGAACAGCCGCACTTAGATTGCGGTGTGCACGGTCGTTTGGTGGACGTCCCCGAAGGCATCTTTGTAGGAAAACGACAAGCAGTGTGGCTTATCGATCTGTGCAGATGGTCCATCAAGCACCAGTTGTCCGTGCGCATATTCAACGGCTCCGCCGGCAATGAGAGGGGAGTAGGGGAAGCAGGAGAGGTGGATGTCGCCGTGTGCCTTGTGCACAGCTTGAATCAGCAGTTCGGTGGGTTGTGCCCGCTCCAGGTATTGG
>Ga0134126_10000972_pt1 | contig 36448 bp, 40 predicted proteins | sample KB31752_FD_96881 | JGI IMG/M metagenome (GOLD analysis project Ga0134126, IMG submission 96881) | Terrestrial soil microbial communities with excess Nitrogen fertilizer from Kellogg Biological Station, Michigan, USA - KB3-175-2 | ecosystem: Environmental > Terrestrial > Soil > Unclassified ...
CACCTGGACGTGACCGGGACCCCGAGCGCCGCGACCGCGCCTGTCTGCGACGGACGAGGCGGCGATCAGCGAAGCCTTGATGGTCACGGTTCTGGCTCCCAGGTCAGTACGTCGTTGAGTACATCGACCGCGCTGCCTTCCACTTGGCGTTGTACGAGGGAGTGCGGGGAAACGATTAGCCGGGATGTGCGCTTTCGCCAAGCGAAGCAGCCACAGCTGAATCCTTCGATGTGGATGAGGTCCACACAGTCGTCGCAGACTCGGTATCCGACCAGCGGAGCATCTGCGCCCGGTGCCGCGCGCTGGAATGTAAAACCACCCAGCTTGGCGTAATCTAGTAGCCGTTTTGCGATCACTACATCCGGGCTATCGGCAGGTTCCTGTGGGTGCATCGCTTAGCACTGTCCCGTTGCGGAGCCCGGCTGGATTGTTTGATGCTTTGGCGTGATCGTCCATATCCAATCAGGCCCGACCGGTCTTCCTTGGCCTATCCACCAGGGGTATGCGCTTTCGGCCTCGTCCCAAAGGCGGCGAATACCTTTCTGGCGAACGAGGAGCCTACCGTCGCCGTCCGGGACCACGGAGGCCCATGAGCAGGATACGGGGCCCCGTAACCAGACGAATTTGTTCTCTTCCGTGTTGTAGCGGCAGGACGGCAGGGCCACGCCCAACGCCCAACGGGAGACGATGTCTGAGAACATCAACCAGGGCTTTATCTTGGTGGTGCTGCGGTCGGCGGTGTCGTCTTGCCAGTCGAAATCGTCATCCGGTGTCTGTGCGGTGCGCTGTGAACGCACTTCCATGAATTGGACGCCCATCGGAACCATCCGGCCGGTGGCAGTGCCGTCCTCGTTGACGATGAAGCGGACCAATGGTCCTGATGTGAGGTCAGCGCGAACGGGCGTGACGATGACACCGCCCGGCTTCGTCTGTTGCAGCCATGAGTAGGGAACGTGACCAAGATGCACGGTTGCTGTGGATATGACGCGATCGAAGGGGGCGGACTCGAAAGCACCAGTCGTAGCGTCACCGACCACGGTACGAACCCGATCGAATCCGGTGAGTCGGTCGCGCGCGTTTTCGGCCACTTGCTGGTCTATCTCGACTGTGGTCACGTTACCCGATGGTCCGACGATCTCAGACAGCAGTGCGGCGCTGAATCCTGTGCCGGTGCCGATCTCCAGTACTGAATGCCCCTTCTTGACGTCGAGGTGGTCTAACATCCCAGCCACGGTAGAAGGCATCGACGCCGAGCATGTGGGTATCTCTCCGACATCGGGCCACTGTGTACGGCCATCGTCGAACTGGGTCACGATAGCAGAATTGGAGTAGACAGCACGCATCCACATGTCAGGCTGCGATGCCCGATCGATAGGCTTCCGGTCAACCCAGATCCGGTCAGGAATGAACCACTCACGACGTACGGTGTGGAGTAGACGACCGAACTCGACCGGAAGGCTCCCGGCCGAGTTCAGCTCCTTCACCAGCGTATCAGTGCTGGCAATCCCCACTTCTCGTCTCCACTCTCCACAGTGTGACCGTCTGACCCTTTGTCCAGATGATCAGTCTGCTTATCATCGTCGCCGCTGTGTCTGTCTTCAGCCATTTTTCACCCTCGCCTCCAACTTCCCGACCCTCGCCGTCGGGCGATCTATCTCTAGGAAAGGAAACCGCAGGTTGGCCCGTCAAGACACCCAGCAAGACAGTGATCTTGACAGGACAGGTGTCCCTGTTCAACTGGGACGTTCTGCGGAATCCTGGGGGAGGCGATACGGTCTGTGAACCCCGGTGGAGAGGAGTCACCGTACCGTCGAGGCTTCGTAGCCAGCGACAGGAGCAGCAGCAACTATCGGCTGAGTTACGTGCTCAGCACAAGACGTGGGCTGAGGTCGCTGCTGTCTTCTGCACGCGGTATCACCTGAATATGCGTGCTGCGCTGCGGATGGCTCACGGCTTGAGTCAACGGGAAGCAGCCGAGCGTTGGAACAGTCATTGGCCCGCAGATGTGAAGACTTTCAAGAATTTCTCGTATTGGGAATTGTGGCCCTCTTCAACTGGGTACGCCCCCTCACTTGATGTACTCACGAAACTTGCCGAATTGTACGAATGCGGGATGGCGGACCTGCTCTGCGATTGCGCAGATTTCCGTTATCGAGATTCCTCCTGCCGAGCCTTAAGGAGTTTTCCGAGACTCCCGGCGATATTCTCCGATGGACTGTCTCCGCAGCTTCCCGGTGACACCGAACATGGGATGACCAACTTTTCTGAACTTGTGTCTAGATCGGAGTCGGTTGACGTGCACGAACTCGCCCGAATGGTGACAGCATGGGCTGATCACACGGGTGATGGAATCTCTCGACGGGCGCTGCTTCTGAAGCTGAGTGCCGGTCTGTCGATTGCGGCACTATCCCCGGTGGAAATAGATGAAACAGGGGGGTTTTCTTCAAATGGTCAACCGCTGGATCTGTCGGCTTTTTCGGGAATTTGGCGGAGTCGCTACATTTATCCGAGTACTGGCCGCGGTGGTGATTTCACCGGCGATCATTATGTTGTTTTCCGGCAGCAGCAAAACCGACTAGTTGGTCAAAGTCTGCCGCATTCGACGGGATCGCAACTCCGACTAGAACTCGTACTCGAACCGCCCGTGGCCACTGGGTCCTGGCGTGAATCAACGTCCTCGGCAGGATACTACAAAGGCGCCACCTACCACGGCGCATTACAGCTGGTCATCGATCCGAGTGGGCGAAGCATACATGGTATGTGGCTTGGCTTCAGTCGTGACTTCAAAATCAACTGCGGACGATGGGAGCTGATCTTGGAAGACAATTCCACCGCAAAGGCGACACAACGCTCCTATCACATGAAAGTATAGGTCGCTCGACGTTTTCCTACCCGGTCTAGCCGGTGATCACGGCCACAATTCTTTTACCTGGGTTGAACGCACCCCGGTCGGCAAGTGCGAAGATGCCATACATCATTTTCGCAACATACACCCAATCGAGGGTTATCCCGTGCAACTGCGCGAACGATGATATGAATTCGTCGAGTTGCAGTGTGTGACGCGCGAACCCTCCGAAATGAAATTCAACTTCAATTGACCAATTGTCGAGGACGGTGCCGACCGATTGGCGTTGCAACTCGGCAACATCATCGACCAGAAAAGTTCCGCCCCTGAGTGCGGAAAAGCCTACGGCGCACTGCCCCTGACGAAGCGCTGCCGAGATCCCAGCAAGGGTACCCCCTGTTCCACATGGACAACAAATGACATCAAAATCAACATCGATTTCGCCCACCAACTCTTTGCAACCTTTGACCGCTAAAGCGTTACTTCCACCTTCGGGGACGAGGTAAAAATTTCCGAAATGTGCCCGAAGGTCTGCGATGACGGACGGATCAGTCTTCTCCCGGTACGTGCGGCGATCCATGTAGGTGAGTCGCATTCCATGGTTTGTGGCGTACCGGAGTGTACTGTTGAGACGGAGATGTTCCTCGCCACGAATAACCCCAATTGTGTTGAAGCCGAAATAGTGACCAGCTGCGGCAGTCGCTCTGATGTGATTCGAATACGCCCCACCGAAGGTCAACAGCGTACTCATGCCTTGGTCTTGGGCGGCTCCGATGTTGTACTTCAGCTTACGCCATTTATTACCTGGTAGCTCTGCATGAATCAGATCATCGCGCTTCAGATAAAGGCGTAGACCCCGTGACTCCACACGCGCGTCCCGGATCTCAACGAGCGGAGAAGGAAGCTGCAAGGAAATCATGCCATTGACTCGCATCGTTGCAGGTCGCCGACTCGTCTGGTCTGAGCGAGGCAGGTACAAGTATCCTACCCGGCCCGCTGAAACCGACCGAATTCGGTTGGTAGCACCCGGTCTGCCTCGCCGAGGTTGTCTGCCTCGCGGCAGCTCAGGGCCAGGGCAGGCACCGAAGCGAGGAGCGAGGCATGTGCCTCACGCGGGTGCTAGTGCCTCATCGTCTGCCTCACCCCGGATCGGCCGGGGAACCGCCGGGTTGGGAGGGCAGCGCGATAAGAGGGTCTACCCCCACTACCGTGCAGGTCAGAGCCCTTTACCCGGGGGGTCTACCGGGGTAAAGGGCCCCCTCTACCGAGCGAGGTCGGATAGAGCCTCCGTCTGAGGACCGCCGATTGTTGCCAGCAAGGGGGCACCGCCTTTCAAACCAGTACGGGGAGCATGCGTTCGAGGGTGACAGGCCCCCGTGCTGGCCTCGGAACTGCGGTCTGGATCGCTCTTGCCGAGGTCATGTCGTGGTGTATGAACGAGGCTTGACATGGTCCACAGCGATGCCCCGTTCGACCAGCAGCTCCTCCACGTCGCGGTAGGAAAGCCCGTAGCGTAGGTACCCACCGTACCGCCAAGGTGATCACCTCCGACGGGTACCCGGAAACCGGCGAATCCAGACCTCGGTGTGGACACTCGGGTAGGGCGACGACGCATCAGCCCAGCCTGCCCGCTCGCAGTGATCCGCCGATGCAACTGTGCGCCACATATACATTTTCATTTTACCCCGGTGAACCGCCCTTGGGTCAACCAATCGAAACGTGGTTTAGCATTACCGCCCGGAGGTCCATCCGTCGCGGCACATTCACCAGCGTCAAAGCCCTGATTAAGCAGATACGGCGACTACATCACACGCTGGAACAGCAGCGTCAAACCATTCTCTGGACCGCCGCCGCCGGGGAAATCCTAGCCAAAGTCTGCCTCGTCGAAATCAACATCTAAAAATTTGACAACAACGCTAGATAAACAAAGCGGACTCACGACACGCTAGTTGATCTAGACGGAACTGCCCCGAGAAGAGCGGGACGAGATCTCCACGGAACCCACGCGATCCTCGCAGTCCCAGCACCAGAGATAAGCCGCCCCCCACAGCATTTGATCGTCGTCCCGGACCTGCGTTCCGTTGCACTTCGGGTAGTCCGCTCTGTGCGCATCTATGCCACGCACCTCGCCTTCTTTGGCTGGCCGCAAGGTACCGGATCTTCGGATCCGGATCAGGTAGCTGGGCTTCTCATCCATCGTGGCCATCCTCGAATTCGGGCTAGAGAATCATAATGCTGGCATCTCCAGGAGATGTAGCGGTGACATCCGAATTACCAGTGATCGGAAAAGCGGACGGCCAGTTCCTGGAGAATTTAGTGCGTCTTCGCTCGACGGTTGTGGTCGACAGCGCCGCGCTCCCTCGCGAGTCTCATAACCAGGAGCTGTGTCCGGTGCACGATGATCGCAGCAGCAAGCCGGAGATCATCCCATTGGTCGCCGCCCCTGCCGGCTTCGAACGGTTGTTCGTTGGTTGGTCGACCGGCAGAGTGGGAGACGGTGCGCGCAACGGTGGGCCAGGAGCGCCCGGGCATTGATCAAACACACCACCTCTTTAACTTCTGTGACTCACAGTAGTTAGTACACCGTTAATACTACGCTCGGTCGTGGACAATCTTGCGATACAAGGGTGTTGCACATCTGCACATAGTGTAGCGGAGATCCGATAGCTCCATGTGGATTCTCGATCGGGTGAGGGGTCTGACCGAAGTACCGGCCCTTCACCCCTAAAGCCAAGGCAAGCCGTGTGCGGTGGTGTGCACCAGAGGGATCACCTGGGTCGATACGGTGGCGAAGGTTGCATCCGCCGTCCCCTGAGCCAGTAGAACACCGAGTTGCCGGGGTTTAACGGGATGGTAGCTCGCCAGATGTCTTTCTTGCCGCGCACATGGTCATCAGACCGGGCGGCCAGATCCCGCCAAGCAATCACAACGAGGACGACCTGGATTGGCACAATGACCGCTAGCAATCTTTTCCGATGAGGGGTCATGATCTTGATCTGGGTCTCATGGTCGGGTGTTAGTTGGTACGGACGGTTCCTTACCTCAGAGGTGTCGGGGCCGAATCGGGAAGTCCATAGGCGCTACGGGTCGGTGGATAAAGACCTCAAAGCGCCTTCTTCGGTAATCTGATTGAGATTCGGAGCAGCGGAAGATTATCTGAAGCGTTGCGCTAGCTAACGAAAATTCACTGACGGACGGGGGCTACACTGACCGGAGTCGGGACGCCAATAGGGTCTGCTCATTACTTGAGGTCGGACACCGATCTTATGGATGCAGTCGACATCTACGTCTAGCGTTGGCGCATCCTTAGGTTGATGACCAGCAGGAAAAAGCAGATCACACCGGAATCGCCATGAAGTCGTTTGCTGGTCTGGATCAGACTGCTTGAGTGAGCTCATCGAAGACCATCGCGACACGTAGCTTCGGTGGTCCATCAACGGCGAGTTCGTAGTGGCCACGGCGATATTATGCATAAAAGCGAGCCCGGCGATGACAATCCGGGTGCTAACGTCGGTTTTTAGACCGCGCATCGGCCGCAGCCGTCGTTTCAACTGCGCGTCGTCTGCTTCGATCCGATTGTTGGCGTAGCGCTCCATGCGATGCCACGCCTTGGGAAGGACCTCTTCGAGCACCGGAGGTAGCATCCAGCCTGGTCGGTGACCACCTCGACCGGCGCCACGACGGCGCTGACCAGCGCACGGTGGGCAAACCGTCGGGCTGCGCCGCTGTCCCGCCGAGGTGAGACTTACACATCGATCACCTGGCCATACTCATCCACGGCCCGGTAGACATATCGCCAACAGCCGGCGACCTTGATGAAAGTCTCATCGACTTGCCAGCGCGACCCGATCGCGTGCCGGGCGCAGCGGGAGCTTCAGCCAGAATGTGCGTGAACCGCTGGACCCACCGGTAGAAGGTGAATCGCTGGGTGCAGCGATTCACTCCGCTGCTGATCGAGGCGGCCCGGCCCTGCCGGCACTGCCCCGGTGACAGGTGGTTCGTGAACGAGACCTATGAAAAAGTCGCCGGACGGTGGATCTATCTGTACCGAGCGATCGATCAGTTCGGGCAGGTCATTGCCGTACTGGTATCCCAGAAACGGGATCTAACGACCACCCGCCGGTTCTTCACCCGCGCCCTCGAGCACGGCCCACGACCCGGCGAGGTGACTACCGGCCGGGCACCGGCCTACCCGCGAGTGCTCGATGAGCTGCTACCCGCCGCGTGCCATGTCATGGCGCAATACGCGAACAATCCCCTCGAATCCGATCATGGACGGCTCAAGGCCAGAGTGCGGCCGATGCGCGGACTCAAACGGCTGCGCTCCGCCGCGTGATCAGCACCGGCCACGCGTTCCTCCAAAACCTCCGCCGCGGCCACTACGAACTCGGCGTCGATACCGACCCGAAACGACAGCTCCTGGCGGCGTTCACCGAACTCGCCCTCGCCATTTGATCGCAGCCCACGCAGACTTGCCACGCCCGCATCGCGTCAACGCAACAGCGCCGCCGACGCGACTGACCTTCGGTCAAGCACCGTGGCGCGCTGTGCAGCACGTCAGGCTCAGCCCCACAGGATCGGCGACATCACCGGCGCCCCGCCCTCGTCCTCAAACCGAGCTGGAAGTGACATTCGCTGAGAAACCTGAGTGCCCTGGCCGAAAGGCGCGCTTGCGGCTCAGGTCCTACGCTTTCAAGGCAGAGGAGAGCCCGGCCGTGCACGGACACGGTGCGTCGCCGCGGGGAGCGAGCACTCCGAAAGGATGGACACGACGTGGATGTGTTGCGGGCCGGAGAAAGCCTGGGAATCGACCAGAAGCTCACCTCCAGCAACGGCAAGTACACCCTGATCATGCAGGGCGACGGGAACCTGGTGCTCTACGCGCAGGCCAACACTCCGGTCTGGTCAACCAGAACTCAGGGCAAGGGCGCAGTCCGTGCCAGCTTGCAGGATGACGGTAACCTGGTGCTCTACACAAAGGAGCAGGACAGGTGGTTTCACAAAGATGCAGCCGCCGCAGTCTGGGCCGCCCACACCAGCGGCGAGAATGTCAGGCTCGTCCTGCAGGACGACCGTAACCTGGTCATTTACACCTCAGACGGTCGCGCGCTGTGGGCGTCGGGCACGGCCCTGGCTGGGACAGCCGAAGCCCCGGCTGCGCCGACTCAGGCCCCAGCTGCACCGACTCAGGCCCCGGCCCCACCGACTCAAGCCCCGGCAAAGCGGATCTATACGGTGGTGAGCGGGGACACCCTGTGGGCGATCGCGGAGAGGTTCTACGGTAACGGTAGCGAATATCCCAAGATCGCCTCCGCCAACGGCATCGCCAATCCGGATCTCATAATGGTCGGGCAAGAGCTCACCATACCCGAGTGACTCAAAAAGGCACTGTTGCGTTCGCCGATGGCCGGCTCGGGCAGGCTGTGCTGATGCGCAGTCGCCACTCTCGGCTGGCAGTGCCGCAATCCAGCTTCGTCGGGTTCCGCTTCCCGCCGGAGGTGATCACGCTTGCGGTGCGCTGGTATTTGCGGTACGGATTGATGCCCCTATGGATGTCAAGGCGCTGAATGCTGCTGGGTCAGGATCAGGGCTGAGCTTGATGAGCTGGTAAATCTCGCGCGCGACGTAGCGCTATAGCCAGCGGATCGCTTCGCGGGCAGTCTTGCCTTCGGCGATGCGGCGTTGGATGTAGTGGCGGCTGCGATTGTCCCAGCGCAGCCGGGGTAAGACGATGGAGTAAAGGCGCAGTTTGCTTGCCGGTCCCACCGCGATTGAGTCGACGGCGCTGGGCCTCGCCCGAGGACGCCTCGACCGGACTGACACCGCACAGGACGGTGAAGGAGGTCTCGCTGTGCAGTCGTTCGGGTTGTCTCCAGCGGCGATAAGCAGCACGGCCGCGGCGTGGTGGCGGGCCGAGCCGAGCAGCAGCCAGGATCCGGAAGGGTTTTCCCGGGCCACGCGCAGCACCAGCTTGCGAATCTCACCGGTGATCGGTGGACGGCCCGACCGGTGCGGATAGATCCATCGTTGGGTGACCAGGGCACGGCATGTTCAGTTCTCATTTGACCGGCACGTGAGACAGGTGACGCCAGAGCAACACCCCATCCACTGACTCGGGCTCCCTGCCGATGAGGTTGGTGGCCTGCTTGCGCAAGACGTCAAAGTTCTGCGCTGGACCGAGCACGACCGTGCAGGCCTTCCATCGGTGCAGGTCGGCGACGAAATCACTGCGCATCGCTTGGGTCAGCTGCCGCAGCTGGCCGTCGGCCATGACATCGGAAAACAGCGCACCGGTCTTGCTCGGTTGACCGCCTACATAGGCTCGCCCGTTCGCGCCGGGACCGATGAAGTACCCGCCAGGCATTGCGAACGACATCCCGGCCGCCTGCTGCCACAGCATCGCGTCGGGGGATGTACCGCGGGGAAATGGCAGGATCAGCGCACTTCCGCCGGGACAGGCCAGGTCCTGGGTTGCCCGGTGGGTAAAGAATGCCGGGATCGTCGGCGCATCCCTACCTGGCAACGGGGTGGGAAGTAACGGGAGAAGCGCGATCGTCACCGCGGTCAACCCAACGCCCCGGACCGAGGTTTGCTGATCGAACGCCTCGTCCAGCGCGAAGGCCAGCGCCGCGCCAAGCAATCCAGCAGTGAACAGAGCAAATCGAGTAGTTATGACGTGCTCGAAACCAGGAAGCCCGCTGAGCAGCTTCCACGGCAGCCAGACGCCCTGCTTCTTGCCGAAGATTGTCAGCCTCTCGCCCAACGCCAGCACGGCCACCACCAGCGCCACCAGCATCGGGATACGCACCCAGACGTTGCGCCAGCGCAACACCAGCACCAGCAGGCATAGCACAATCAGCGGCCAGCCCAGGTAGGCGGTGTGCTCTTCCGACCTTCCGGGGAAACCGTTGGCCTGCTCGATGGCCGAATGCCAGGCGAATACCTGTCGCTCGGTCGGCACCACGTAGCCGGCCAGATCGGCCGGGTACTCGGAGGTGGTGAACGGGCTGCCCTTCTGCTGCAGCGGGCCCAGCAGCTGGTAACCAAGCGGTACTCCGGCGATCAACCCGAAGGTGCCCAGCGCGGCCAACGCCCTACCGGTCACCAAGCGCGCCCTGCGCAACGCCAACCTCGGGTAGCTGAATACGAACATGAGCGTCAACAGCCCGACGACCACGCCGGTGTCAAATAGCACCTCCTCACCGACTAACACCTGGGCGCCGGCGATCACGCCGAGCAGCACGGACAGCTTCAGGTGCGGATCCTCGCTGATCATGATGCGCACGGCGAGCAAAATCAGCACTGGCACGAGCACGTTGAAGACCAGATTGGGATGGCCGAGCGCCTGAGCCATCATCGCGGGCGAAAAGCCGAACAGCGCGCCGCCCAGCGCAGCTGGCAACGCACGCACCGACATAGACCGCAGGCACCAATACGCCGCTGCGGCCGAGCCCGCCAGCCCCAGCGTGGTGAGCACGGTGACGGTGCCCAGCCCGCCGAACAGCACGGTGACCGGCGCGAATAGCAGGCCTGGCAAGGCCATGCCGTTGTTCCACATCAGGTTGATGCCCGTCGGCGCATCGAGCTTGTCGCTGAACAGCGGGAACTGGCCGTTGAGCAGCGCGTGCGGCGTCCAGTTGAGCAGCCAGGAGAACAGCGTCATGTCCGAACCGTTGATTGCGGTGACTCGCATTCCCAGCGGTGACCACCACGACCAAGTCAGCAACAACGCCAGCGCTGCGTAGCAGCTCAGCACGATTGCCGTCGGCCAACACGGGTTAGTCGACCGGAGCCTCGACGGCTCGGTCATGAGAGTCTTGTTCGAGTTCGTGGTGACTCCGTCCGACGTTCGCTCAAGCACTCGACTCTCCATGGATGCGCAACGCCGAAGGATAGGGTCGGCTGCGGCACCGGCCTGCGCACGCCCCAGTACTAATGGACAAGCGCATGCATCTAAGGGCAGATCAGGGCCGGGGTTCGGTCGTCCTGATGTAGAGGCCTTGGGGTGCTCCGGGGGTGTGGACAGGTCGGAAATGCGTCCGGAAGTACGTGGTCAGCAGCGGTGTCCAGGCGATCCGGCGATGATTGAGATCGGACACCCAGACGTATTGTGCGTGGGCGAATGCCGCGGCCCACAGCTGCCGGACTGCCGGCACTTGATCGGCTCCGGTGACTCCGTTGCGGCCATGGCTGAGGCTGTAATCGGTGCCGATGGCATCGACGAGGACAGGGCAGTCGGGCACTGTGGAGACGAACCGGTTGGCGGCGATCGTGAACGATGCGGTGTCGGTGAGCACGCAAGCACCCGGCGTGATGACCAGTTCTGCCGCGCGGGCAGGGTTGTACGCGTGCTCCGCTGTGGTCAGGTTGCGAACCTGGGCAACCGTCAGCACGGCGATCACGACAAGCGCCAGGCCGGCTCCGGTGTATCGGGCACGTCGCGCCCATTTAGTGGCGAGGACACCGGCTATCGGTGGCGCCAACGTGATGGCCAGGAAGGGTACGAGGAAGGCGGTGTAGTGGTAGTAGAAATCGGCAGGATACAGGAACGCGGTTACTATGCCCACGGTGGTGGTGAGCGCGAACCATTGCAACGCGGATAGGGAATGCCCCGCGATAAGCGCCGCGCGGGCGTAGCAGAAGATGATAAGAATCGAGACTGTGACCGAGACGGCTAACACCATTGCAGAGCCCATATCAGCGTGCGTAAGTCCGGTCATGCTCGCTAGCCGTTGCCAAGTAGGTACCCTGACATCGTCTACCCGGCTAAGCTGGGCGACGATAACGTTGTTGATGAATGATTTCGGCGCGGTGGCAGCAAACGGGATGATAGGAACAAGAAAACCGACCGAAACACCAATCCCGAATGTGACTGCGGCGCGGCGGCGCCTCAGGCACAGTGCTGCCAAGGCCAACACCGGTACGATGGCCCAAAGCTTGATAACACAGGCAAATCCGAATGCTGCCCCACCCCACCACAGCATCTTGCCTTGCCTGAGCGCATCACCATCGAAGACGGCCACCATTCCCGTCAAGCAAAACAGGATTAGCCATGGCTCGAGCAGGAGAGTATGAGCCGCCGCGACGGCGTCCGGAAAGACGGCAAGAAGTCCGCAGGCCACCGCGACCCAAAGCGCTCCACGGTGGCGAACCAACCAGCCCAAGAGCATGACGTTCGCGGCGCCGACGCATGCTGTCAGCACACGCGCGACCGCTAATCCACCGGCCGTGCCAATGGTTTTGGACAACACCGCCAGAGGTGCCATCAGCAGCATGATCCCAGGCGGATGTACCGCCACGAAATTCCGGTACGGCACGGCGCCGTGCACCATTCGTACCGCATCACCGAAGTACACCCCGTCGTCATATTCGGTCACGCCCATCAGGAAACCGGGCTGCGCCAACTGACCCAGGCGCAGCCCTAGACCGAGCACCGTCGCTGCGGCAATCACCGCAGTGGTTGCACGGACACAATGCTGTACGTGGCGACCGCCGGTCTTCCCTGATGCGTGCGCGATGGGCATGGTCGCTGACACCCCTGTAACATTAGCCGTCCACACAATCAACCTGGGACGGCGGGTTCTCACCCGTGTCGGTGTGCGCTCTACAGCATTCAGGAGCCGGCAAGCCAACCGTATTCTACGGTGTGGGTACCGAACTGGTCATCCACGTTAGGCGACCTGGGCATATTTGAACGTCTTACGAGGTACCAACCTTGCCGTCGTTGTCTGGGTCGTCGGATGGACTGATGAGGGCGAGGTAAACCTGTTCCGTGGTGACCTCCGCGGCACAACTTGCAGAGAGCAGTGCGTAGGCGAATTCCTCGCCACCATTCGGTCCCGAAAGCCACCACGCGGCGGCATCCACCAGCGTCCCGATCGAGGAGTGCCGCCTGGTCGTTAGGACATTTTCCGCCAGGCGTTGCAGCCATGCCGCAGCATTGCGTCCGGGCGGCGATTACTGCTGGAGAAGGCGGATCCCGCGTTGCAGCCGCTGGGGTGCCCCGGCGAGTCGGGACCCGATGCGGGACCCTCGTCACCGAATGTCAGAAACAGCCCGAAGCCGAGGATCGACAATTGGTCCTGGTAAGCGGCTGCTTCCAGCGTCGCGACGCCCGCGCCTATCGGCCGGCGCGCAGGTGGCCAACGATCTGATGGATCGATGCCGCCTCGACACTGCTCAGCAATGTGACGCTGGGCGGCTTGCTGCTCTGGCCGGTGCCGAGCCGGTCCACGGCGAACGTGGCGTAGCCGTGCCTAGCCATGTCGCGTCGGACCCCCGATCGGACTAACGTAAACGTAGATAGGCGACGGTGATGTCATCACGAACTTTGGTGCGTGGCCAGCGTTGCCCGATCGGGTCGCCGTCCTCAGCGGCGCGTACGCGTTGGATTAGTTCGCCTGGCCCGTGCTCTTCTAAGACCTTTGCGAGATCGGCCCAAGTGGCTAAGTGAAACCGGTCAACAAGGCGAGACGCACCATCACTGAGTAAAGCTATAGCCCGAAGGCCATGGACCGGAATTACCCCCGTGACCGCTTCAGTCGCCGCATGGGGATCTCCACTGGCTATCCAATAACCACCAGGGCGGTTGCGGTGCGCATAAAGTTCTTTGACGTATTTACGGTGCGCTATTTTATGATCTAAGCTAGCGGTTGGAACTTTGTCCATCGCGGCGCGGTACTGGCGTCCAACGCGTGCTTCCCGATCGTCGCTGATGACCTCCGGGTTGTTATCAAAACAGTCGAGCATTAACGTAGAGTCTCCCAATACCAGATATTCAAGGTCGGTGGCACTCGCTCGCATAGCCACGACAGTCGACGATGGACTTCCAGCGTAGTCCAGTTGACAGGTCGTTTCATGTAGGGACCGTACACGTTGAATAGATGTCGAAAGAGCTTTCGGTAACAAGGTGGATCCACTAATGATTTCGGTGATCAATATGGTGCCAAGTGTCTGAACGTACCAAACCACGCCGTGAAAACATCCTTGGTCTCGCTCAACCGCCGTTTGGGAACCGTCAAGAAGGACAGCCGCTCCCGGGGCCGCTATCACAAAGTCCTCATTATCGCGTCCAGCTTCCGCTGTGCTAGTTCCCAACAATATATGCATGAGCAATCTCTCCATACTGGAGGCGGTGGTCAATCGTGGAACACCCTCGCCGCCCGCAAGCGGAAAAGACTACTTATTATAGTCTCCACCGAATTGCTCGCCGAACTTTCGGGCGGCGACGGTGACCGCTGTAATGGTCTGGTATTGACTGGGTCCGACTAAAAGCTGGTGCGCCATTCGTATTGCTGAGCGTTCGCAGGAGGCGCGGCGATCAGGATCGGTAATTGTGTCGAAATCGGCCGTGTGGGCGAAGCCAAAGATGCGGCGGATTATCTCCGCGCCGCAAAATCCAAGCGTGTCGATGAACAACCTATCCAGATAGGATTCTCGTTCTTCCGCTAAAGCCGTTTGCCCGACGGGATCGGCGAAAAACAAGGAAGGGTAAGCGTCGCCCGCGCCGGAGGTCTCCCAGAATGCGCAAAAATGAAGTCTGAAGTTTGTCCACACTTCGACTACGGTCTCCAGGAGCCATTCTTGTTGCTTGCTGCGCGGATCTTTGGGTGTACCGTGACCAATCTGAGCAAAGTAGTTAATCAGGAGGTGTGCAAGCAAGGTACCCACATCGAATCCCATTGGGCCGTAGCAGGCGAACTCCTGATCAATAACTCGAGTATCATCTAAAGAGACCATGATAGAGCCGGTGTGTAGATCACCATGGATCAACGCTTCGGCGTTGGCCAGGTACTGGGTCTTGAGTCTGGCCACGGCAATTTTAAGCCGGCTGTCGCGCTGAAGTTGGTATCGCTCGTCGTCCAACTGTGGGCTGGTGCAGCGGTTACGTGGGTGATCCCAGTAAGGTTCTGTGAAGACCATGTCCTCCATGATCTGACACATCTCCGTGTTGGTGTGAAATAGTGACATCAATATCCGCTTGTCGGGTCCTGCCAGCGCGAGGTCGGAGGTAAAAAACAACGACTGCGCTAAATAGCTGCCGATGTGCTCGGCGAAATTCGGATAGCAGGCACCGGCCACGAGGCCATGGCGCATCACGGTGAGCCCACCGAGATATTCAACGATCAGCAGCCGCAAGTGCGGGTCGTAGTGCAGTGGCTTCGGAACTCGGCCAGCGACGTATCGACCATGCTCAAGCAGAGCGCGATATTCAAAAGAGGTACGTTCAGGGGTTAGCGGCCATTCTGCACCGACGGCCCGGACGTAGGGTAGTGCCTGTTTAACGCAGACATCGCCCCCAGGACCGCGCACAGCGAAGACAAAATTCACATTACCATCGCCGATCTCTTGGACAACCCAATCGGCGGGCGCGCCGCCGAGCCGTGATGCGACCTCAGGCATCCTAGCCAGGTACGCGGGTAGGCTGCGTTCATCAAGCACTGGATAGTCGACGTCTTCGTGATCGGCCACGGATTGCTCCTTCGCGTAACATGTCGGCAGCAGCTAAGTAGAATGTCAGGTTGGAATCAGATAGGTGCCATCTCGGCGTAACCAGTCCGGCCACGTAAGGCCAAGATGGTATTGCAGTACGGACTCCGCCGAGCTCAGCGTGCCATTGACCGAGCCGGGATCACCGGTCCAGCAATCACTGACGATAAACACCGCATCGCGTCGCGACGGCCGACGGATACGCGGAATGATCTGTCGAGAATCGTATCCAGGCCGCCAAACGTGCCAAGCCCCATCGGGATTTGGCCAGTCCTGCCAGCGGGCAGCAATCGGTGGCGGCGCCCTCGTCACACCATGCAGTCGCATAACCATCGCATGAGCATGTTGAACCTCACTTATTTGCACAGCGGCAGAATCATCGAGTGCCGCAGGCATATGAAGGTCGCGATCGCGAAAGTGCTTATCCCACAAGCGCACAGCCGATCCACTTGGATAGGCCGCGAGCAGCATCGCCTGTCGATCCGTGCGGTAGCTCTCGGTCGCTGTCCCCCAGTACCACAACTGACGCAACGGTAAATCTGTTGTGCTCCGTCCGCTGCTAACGCCGACCTGCTTCCACCAGGGTGCTGGATAGACAAGGAACAACTTATAGGCGGGCACAGCCTTGACCGCGTCCAAGGCGACCCGGACGATAGGGCAAGCGAAGATAAAGGTATCCGAATCAAGCGAGCGCAAAGCGTTATGCGGCAAAGCCAACAGAACGACTTTAGCCTCAACCGTGGTGTATCTCCCGGCGCTCCCGACTTCCGCAAGCTGAAACGTTAATCGATATCCTTCCGAGCCGTCCCGAAGTCTGGCCCGGTCGAGTCGCTGTAGGCGATGACGTAGAAAGGTGCGCCCGCCGCCGGCGTGGAAACGGGCATGCACGGCACGAGGTAACGACTCAAACCCCGTAGACAGCCGCAGATACTCAACATCCGGAGGGGTATGAAATAATAAATCCAACCAGTTGGCCGCGTTTCCCGTCCATTGGCGGCAGTCATAACCGCCGGTATCTTCAATCAAACACATCGCTTCCGCGCTCAGCGTATGCTCCAGCACCGCCGACCACTCCTGGTCAAGCAGCCTGCGTCCGGCTACCCGAGCGCTTTCTCTGACATGAGCATAGTCGGCAGTGACCGCATCTGCCTCGGACCAATCGAATCGGGACTGCGCGGCGTGATGCCGTCGATACAACGCAAAGAATCCCGGTAGTGCTGACTCGGCAGCCAGAAAGCCAAGCCCAACACCGTTGCGTCCGCGCTCCTGCGGCCGCAGCCGGTATGGAAGCCGGTCCGATGCGGCGATGGTCAGCTCGTGCAGTCGTAAGCGGACCCCGCGTACATAAGTAAGGTTTTCGGGCCGGTCAAAAAAGAATGAAGTGATAAACTGCTCAAATCCGACGTAGCGAATCAGGTCGCAGACTAGATGGAGCTGCCGGTGAAACCGCATACCGCCCAAATCTGCCCATACATCCGGAACACCGGGTAGCTGGATCGAGTGCAACCGGCCACCGATCCGGTCGGACACCTCAAACAGCGCTACGGTTACCGGCCTGGTACGCGCGGAAGATCGCAATGGGGTCGTGGTGTGGAACTGCCCAGTACGGACAGCCTCCAGCAAGCGGAGACTGACATAACATCCGCCGATGCCGGCGCCAACGACGGCCACATCGACCTCTATCCCGCCGCCTCCCGCGTCTACCATGGCTCGTCCTCGAAGATCACTTCACATCACCTTTGGGTCATCAGCTGTTTACTTACTGTATAGCGTCAGTATATGCTGCGGACACATATAAAGCTGTAACCGCAAGTCGCGAGGGGTAGAAGTTATGATCTTCAGGGCGCACGTGCTCGGCTCGGTCACAAATGCCTACCGTGATATGTCGGAGTATTTCCGCGACATTCGCTCTTTCTTTGAGGTAATCAGCGTTCGGCTTTCTATTGCCGAATACGGCGTTCGGTTGCGCGCTATAGCAGGGAATGAACTATCTAGCAACGCTAACAGTTACCTGCTTTCTGATGATAGCTCCTATCCTTACTACCTATGGCTGCCGACATGGCTGGGTCGTTTCTACATTGATCCGGACCGGCTACCAGCCGGCACGCCGATCGATGATTGCCCGACCGCGCAGGCACGACTAATCGCCTTCGTGTGGCCATGGCTCGGTTTCAACGATGCGTATGTCAACGATGCCGACCAACCGGAGTGTTGGTTTGGCGTCACCATCCCACGCCCGGGCGATCCGAACGAACGCGTCCACACGACTGCCAACACCATCTTCAATCACTTCCGCATCGAGCGTACCTGCGAATCTGAGACCGAAGGATGGCTCACCGGTGGCTTCCGACGCAACGAGATCGGTTGCGACTTACATGGACACTGGTACATGCGGCGAGCACCGCTCGCCACACTTACTAGTTACTACCAGGTAGAGCAACACATTATTCGCCCCTTAGGAGAAAAATTCAGTGAGCTTGCGGCAATACCCGACTCATCTTCTGCGCCCCCGGCTGTCGTGGTAAATAACCGTGTAATCGAGCAAATTCCTCGGTGATGTCCCCAGCGCCCACAACTGCTTTATCTACGCCCCCTAGGCTGCTCGAGGACGTCCTGATCGCTCGTACGACCGAGCTGGCTGATCAGACGCTGCGTCCGCAAGCTGACCACGTCGCAAAGTTCGGCGTACCTCGATCTCACCTCGAAGCCCTTGGCCGCGCGGGTGTCCTCGGGCTGATGACCTACCAACCGGCAGGTCCATTAAACAACGAGGAAGTTCGTCGGGAAGTTGCCGAGCTAGTGGCCGCAGCGGATGGTTCCACCTGGTTCGTCTCACATCAGCATCACCAACCGGTTAAAGAAGTCGCCGCTAGCGCCAACCGAGAATTACGCGATAAGTGGCTCAAGGCTATGGTAAACGGCGAGGTATTCGGCGCCGAAGCAACCTCCCACCTGAGACGCACTGGATCGCCCGCTGTAGTCGCCACCCCAGATCGGCTAGGATGGCGCCTGTCCGGCCGCCTTCCCTGGCTGACGGGCTGGTTCCTAGCGGATGTGTTCTTGGTGGCCGCGGTAACCCCGGACGGCCAGGTTCTATCGATGCTTCTACCCTGCCGCACCGACAACGGTATCGGAGAAATTCGCCCGCAGGAATTATGGGGCATGAACGCGACCGGCACCGTCTCGGTCGAGCTACGCGACGTCGCAGTGACGCCCGACCAAGTAATCGGCAGCACTTCGTGGGATGCGTGGCTTCGTCAGGATAAGTATGATCGCGCCGATGTCAACCCCGGCATCTATGGGACATTGCGCGCCGCAACCGATTTCCTTGTGGCCTCAGCCCCTCGCTCGGGCCCCAAGTACTACGACCTCGGCATGGCTTTGGCCAGCGAGGGCGCACAACTACGGGAGCAAACATATAGGCTGGCAGACGAATTCACATCGGAAAAAAGTCTTGCCGACCGGCAGGCATTACGGGCTGCGGCACTTGAGCTGACCTGCCGAGCCGGTACAGCGTGTATAGCCGCATCCGGTGCAACGGCGATGATAACAGGAAGCACCACGAGCCGCTTGATGGGCGAAGCTCTATTCCACCTAGCACGTGGTCAGACCGCAATAACACGCACAGCAATAGCAAATCGCTTTATTGAACTGATCTCGCGATAGAGCTCGCCTTTCCGGTTGTACACAATGCAGTATTCCGTCGATTCGGCATGTGCGGCGTGGCGGGTTCCACGTTACCAGAGCCGTTTCGTGCTTGCGGGTGCCGAACTGGTCATCCTGTGGGATTCCAAAAGCCGGCCTGCTCCTCTGGCCCGGTGATTGGGGTGCTCAGCCTGTGGGTGCCGAATAGGTCATTCATACGAGGCGACCTGGACAAGTTCGTGGATCAGTCCGTGGCATCGAAGGCGAAAGCCGGGCGGTGATGCGGCCATGGTCCCGGTCGTGCTTGACGAGTTGTCGCGTCGGCTGGTACCCGATAAATGATGGGCGATCTGGACGGACCGGGCGCTCGGGGACTGATCGACTGGTCCCGCGCCGTCATTGATGGCCTTGCTCGGCAAAGATGCCACGGTCACCTGCGCTGTCACCTGTGGTGGCTTCCGCGCCTGACCTGGAGCGTGATGCTGGTGATGTGCTGGTTGTCCTGCTGGGCGGCGCGGTTTGGAGAGCACTGCCACCACCCCGTGCGGCAGAGGCCACCAAGGGGACCAGGCTGAGCGTGCCATTCACACGGCAATTGCCGTATACCTTATGATCATCGTGTATGCGGCGTGCGTGACGAACTGCGTGACAATCACCACGTATGACGGCGGACTTCCGGGATCGTGAGGGATGTCTGAACAGGTCGAACCCGCTGAAACGCGCTGGCCAGCGCGGTGCTTTCATTTCTTCGGACGAAGAGGCCGTGGGTTCAAATCCCGTCACCTCGACAGACTGGACCAGCAGGGCAGCGGCTTGCGCTGTCGGGTTGTGCGCCCAGATCAGCCATACAGCTGTGAAATACAGCAACGTCGAGCATCCCGAAGCCGATCTAGCGCTATCCGAAACGCCACGGCATGACCGTAACTCCCCGACCACGCACCAGTACCTGCCGGGTCCAAAGCCACCACTGAGAGTTAGTTGGCGCTGACAACTTCGGCACGCACCACCCTCGCTCGACGAACTGCGCGAGCGGCGCGAGGCGATCCTCAGGCTGGCGCGCCGACACGGGGCCTCCGATCCGGGCATCCGGCTTGATCGGAGGCAGCAAAAAGTCAGCCGATACGTCCACTGTCGCCAGCAGCACCTCAGCCAGGCGCGCCGCGGTGTACTGGCAACGTTGGTCGAGATGGCGGTAGAGCAGGTCGACGTAGTCCTGCTCCACCGCGATCGCAGCATTCCCGTCCACGTTTGGGCCCGGGACCCACGGCTGTTGGGCACGATGCAGCCACCTTCGGCGACGGGCACGGCGAACGTCATGACAACTCGCCAGCGACTGCCGACATTTCATGGTGGCAAGACCCGTGCCCGGGTTGCTCGACTTGGTCAGCCGTTCGCGTCCGCGCCGCCGCTTCCGATCTCGCTTCCGGCGGTGTGGTTGGCAGCGGCGGTGCTGCCCGCACCGGCAGTGTCCGGGTTCGCCGTGCCGGGCTGGTTTAGCCACCAGAGCAGGTTGAAATTATGTGCGTGGCTGGCGCCGCCGTGGCTTCCGGACCCGCCGCTCGTGCCGCTGTTGTTATCGCCGAGAACGCCCTGGATACCGCCGCTACGCATCGACAAGACGGTGCGCGCGGGCAGCAATTCCGGCTCGTAGCAGCCGATTTCGGCGTCGCTGATCGCATCGAACATGACATTTCCCCCAGAACAGTCACATGTAGAGTTACCCGGAAGGCGTGTGTATGGCACGGAACCGGCGGGCAGCGCCGGTCCGGCCATCACCTACAGTGCCTAGCCCTCCACGGGGTGGCAATCCGTAATCCTACGTAACCCTTGCGGGGTACTACCTAGCTTAGTCAGCCGCCATACGCGCGACCGGTGTAGCGCTGCCCAATCAGCGTAGGTAGCCGGGTCCGCGTAGGACAGTGTGTAGCGCAGTGCCAAGACAATGCTGGGCAAAGCACTGAAGCCCTTCGAGGAACGAACCCCGCCGCCATCGTCTGAGTCGTTGGGTGGAGTAGTGAGGGGCGAGGCAGTGTTTTCCGTGGTGACCTCCGCCGCGCAGCTCGCGGGAGCGCGCACCCCAATGAGAAAGGAAGAATCCCCTACCGGAGGTAGGGATTCCCTACCTGCTCTGCGAGGAGCGCGACTGTGGACGCGCGCATCCTGCTGAACCGCGCATGCGCGCCATCGCCGCCAGCAGGATGCGCCACTGCCCACAAACCCGCGGCGCACCCCAGAAGGCCGGAACCGGTGAACCCGCGCGCGGTGAGGGCCAGGCCACGGCTCGATGCCGCTAAGTTAGTGGTCGGTCAAGCACGCATGATCACTGTGATCAAGGACTGTTCAGCCCTCCTTGACTACGTGGCATTGGCCACGGCGCACTCGCAATGCCGATGAGCGCGGTGGCCGCGACCCTCGTGAATTGAGCTATGAATCCTCTGATCCGAAGGGAGTACGGGGTGCCTTGACATCGGTTTTAGTAAGCGGATCGTTAATGCGCTCGTCCTCCGCGGTGTCGTCATCGGTCTGCGAGTCTTCGTCGTGCTGCCCCTTTTCGGATTCAGTCATGGTCAGCTCCTAGCGTGTTTGCTGTTATCGGTTCGCGAAGTGCGCTGCGTTGGGCAATCGTAAGCCAATCCGAGATTGTTGTCCCCAGGTGAAGCGCACTCACATGACACGCGAGCACGTCAGGCCGACGATCACGCCGGCTGGACTGGACCGTACGTTCAGCGCTCTGCGGCGCAACAAGAGCTGGCTCCTAACGCCGCGAGAGTCGCACTGATGCGCTATCCCGCCGGTTGCCCAAGATCGAATTTCTGCAGGTCGATCGCCTCGGTGTCGACATCGTGCTGCCGAGCTCATGGGGCCGATGCGACGGCGTTGATGGGCACAGGCGCTGGCGCTTGCCGCGCGCTCGTCGAACACAGACCACGCCTTGCGAAGCAGGCGAAGGTTTTGCGCTTGCACAGGGTGGGTAACTCTCAGCAACCTCACGGTCACGGTCAGGGTCACCATGATCCGATCGTCAGGGAAGGATTGGCGTCGCCGTTGGGGCGCCACCGAGGCAGGAAAGGAGCCGGCGATGGCGCTACTACCGGGCACCCTGGGCAGGGCAGGTCCGTTGTGCTCCGACGTGCTGGATCTGCAGGTGACCGGGCACGGTCCCCACGCTCGGGTGGTCACCGTGGGAGGCGAGATCGATACGCTGACCGCCGCGGAGCTGGCCGTGTTCGTGATCGCCCAGGTGACCGCTGCTCCCCTGGTGGTGCTGAACCTCGATGGGGTGCAATTCTTGGGATCTGCCGGTCTGTCCGTGCTCGTCCAAGCTAATGAACTCGCTGCGCGAGAAGGTCACCACCTGCGATTGGTGTGCAACTCAGGAATGATCAATCGCGCCTTGGACGTGACGGGCCTACGAGAGCAGTTCAGTTTCGCCGACACCGTGCCCGCAGCCTTGGAGAACTCGCCCTGACAGGCCGCACGCGAAACGCGGATGTGGCTTGTTCTCGCGAAGTATCGTCCCAGTCAAGAATCGTTGACGAGTCGTTTGAACCAATCCCTGACGGGTATCCACTGCATTAGATGGACATAACCCGACAACGCACCAGGGTAACGGAATAGAGGAGGGAATTGTCATGACGCTCATTTCGAGCGGTGTGAGTACCAGGGCCGTCGGTCGGCACGCCGAGCTGTCGGGCCGTCACCGTTCCCGGTGGACACCGCGCTGGCTGCAGCGTCGGCGAGAAGCTGACGAGTTGGCACGGTGGGCCAGTGAGGTGGTCTGGCAGTGGAACGACACGATGGACAACACGGACCTCGCGCATCACACCGTGACCGCCGGGAGGCTACCCGTCATGGTGGCCCCGCAGGTGCAGTCGGTGGATCCGGGCCCACCGGTGACGCTGCTGGTGCGAATGCTGCCCGGCCAGGTGGTGGACGACTTCGAAGCCGAAGCGCACCGCATCGCCGCGGGTATGGATGTGCCCATGGTCCGCATCACACCTTGCGGCCACGGCTGGATCAAGCTGACGTTGCTTGATCACGAGCCACTGAGGGCACTGATGCCCGTACCCGCCTAGTCACCGCGGCGCCTGCCGACCCACGACTTCTCCTTTCAGCTACCCGGCCGGACGAGTCCTCCTCCACCGCACTGTCCGGATCGGGAACCGCCCGGCCAGACGACCTCACCTACCCGTACCGTCTGGTCGGGCACCTTTGGCCACGGCCACGTCGCACTCCTCACGTACTGTAGGCAGATGTATACACAAAGTAATAGTTGAAATCACGGAGAGTATCGCTTACGTTCGAGATGCATATGACCACGCTGAGTAAGGAGGCCAGTCGGACAACTGGGGGGATTGCTGACTGTGCGACGACGAGCTGCCGGTGTTGATACCGGGGGGCACTGCCCGCACCATGCCGTGAGATGACGTCTCCGGCGCGCACATTACGATTCGATCACATCCAGCCTGACAGTGCGATCGATCGATCGCTCACTTTCATGAAGCCGCATGCGCACTGCACAGGCTTGTCCGGGATTACTGGCGTCCCTGCTCTGCTACCTATCCCGAAGGAGCGGGCATGAGAATTGCACAGATTTTCGCACAGGGTGGCGGGTATGGACACGGCGTTGATTGTGGCTGCGAAGGCTGGGGTGGCGATGGCCCCTACCGCCCCACCGGCTACCACTACCGCCGCTACGACCATGGCTACTACTGCTACAACGACGGTTGCGGCTACAACCCACGTCCCCGCTACGGGAATTTCCTAGGCCTTCACTGAATCAGTTACAGCCCGGTAGGCCGTCGGCGGTGGTCGCGACCCCGATCAGTGAATGCCGGCCCCGCTGACGCCGCCCACCGGACGAAGGCGTGCCCCGTATCCAGCCGATCTTGATGATTGTGGGCAGCCGTCTTGTCACCGAGTTCGACAGGATGGCTGCTCGCCGTCAGGCGCATGACCATGGTGTCAACGTTTCGCCCGTTCAGTCGCCATGGACTACGGAGGCGAGTCCGCTGCGGTCGGAGACGCCGAGTTTGGCACAGGCCCGGTAGAGGTGGCCCTCAACAGTACGGACCGATACCACCATCCGATCGGCGATCTGCCGGTTGGACAATCCGCCAGCGGCCAGGGTGACGATCTCGCGCTCGCGCACGGTGAGTGGCAGCGGCACGGCCAGCGCGGCCAACGCGGGGGTGCGCGCGCCCTCGCAGGCCTGCGCCAGCCGGCGCGCGCGGCTGGCGGCAGCGTGTGCCGAGCCCCGCTCACCGTGGCGGGTGTGCGCCGTGGCGGCCTGGGCGGCGGCGTCGGCGGCCAGCAGCAGGGCGCCCATCGTCTCGAGTTGCACCGATGCGGCATGCAGCGCGGCGCCGTCGGCGGCGGCCAGCGCGGCGGCGTGGGCGGCCGCGGCCGGTGCGCGGGGCCCGTCTGCCTGGCCGGCCAGTTCCGCGAGCCGGTCGGCGAGCGTGCGGTCGCCGAAACAGACCGCGGTGTGCAACGCGACCACCTCCACGGCCGGCTGATGTTGTGACACGGCCAGGTCCGCGGCTTGGCGGGACAGCGCGGCGGCCTCACTGACGCTGCCCTCGGCGGCGGCCACCCACGCACCGCCGAGCTGTAGTTCCGATTTGATGTGGGCAAACCCCGGATGCTGCGCAGCAGGAATCATCTGCTGCCAGGCCTGCTGGGCGCCGCTCGCGTCGCCGGCCATTCCGAGTGCGCCGGGCAGGTCCACTGGCAGCATGAACGTCGGCAGGCTGGCAGCAAGGGCCTGACCGAACCACCGGGCCGCGGTATGGACCTGGCCGCGGGCCTGGGCCACCACCGCGCACATGGTGCTGATGGTCGAATACCCGAATCCGGTGGCGCCCTGGCAGCGCTCGCGGTAGCGGTGCGCGGCCTCCTCGGCGGCATCCAGCAGGCCGGCCAGCACCAACCCGTGGACCCACGATGACCCGATGATGGCCGCTTGGTGCAGCCCGGTCTCGAACGCGTCGGCGCGGGCATCGATCCACTGCGCTCGTTCGGCAAGCCCGTCAAGGCGGCCCTGCGAGCCGCGGGCTGCGACCAGACCCCACGTCGCCAGCTGCGCTGCGGGTGGGGGGCAGTTCGGGTGGGCCAGCACCGCCGCGGCGCCTTCGGCCGCCTGGACGGTGCGGCCGCCGAAGGCGTCGAACACCGAGCGCATCGCCAAGGGCTCCAGCGCGGCGACGTCATCAGAAAGGGTCTTCATCACGGTGTCGAGCATGGCCCTGGCCTCGGTCGGGCGGTTCAAACCGAAGACCAGGTTGGCCGACCGGGGTATCGCAGCCTGAACTCGCTCGGCGTCGGTACGGGCCACCGCGGCCACCGCGGCAAGCTCGGCTTCCGCCTCGGCGGCACGGGCCGGGCCAGACCAGTGCAGCGCATTGCCCAGCAGCAGCCGCGGCTCGAAACCGCCATCGGCTGCTATCGCAGCCCGGGCAAGTTTTTCGGCCAGCGCCAGGTCTCCCAGCTCCGTCGCGCGGTGCGCGGCCTTGGTGAGCAACGCCGGATCCGGTGGCAGGTCGGACTCCATCGTCAACAGCGCGCGGCGCAGGGTGTCCCCGGCCCGGCGGCTACCGGTACTGGCCAGCGCGCTGGCCAGTCGCCCGCACAATCGCCGCGCGTGCAGGGTGCCAATCTGTGCCCGTTGCAGCTCGCCGTAGAGCGGGTGGGCCAGCCGCGCCTGCAGCCGTCGCCGGTCCGAATACACCTCGACCAGACCCTGCGTCTCGGCTTGCTCGACTGCTACCGGATCAGTCAGCGCCATCAGCAGCGGCACACCCAACGGCTCACCAAAAGCCAGCACCTCGACGACTGCCTTCACCGCGTCGGGTAACTGGCCGATCCGCGCGGAGAGCAGATCCACCAGCCCCGGCGACAACTTCGGCGTACCCGACCACAACCACACCCCCGCCGCCTGATGTAACCGGCCCGCCTCCAGCTCACCGTCGACCAGCTGCCGCAGGTACAGCACATTGCCGCGGGTGATCGACCACAGCCGCCGGGCGGTGACGGAGTCAATCGCGCCGCCCAGGGCTGCCTCCAGCAAGTCGGTGGTCTCATCGGGCGACAGCGGCTGCAGCTCCAGCCGCGACAGGTGCCCGTCCTTCCATAACGCGGTCACCGCATCCGGCGCGCTCTCTCCGGTGCGCAAGGTGAGCACCAGACTCGCCGCCCGACGCAGGACCAGCTGGTGGACCAGGGTCGCGGACAGCTCATCGAGCAGGTGCGCGTCGTCGACTCCGATAACGACACTGCCGACGCCGGCTTTCCCGGCACCGGCCAGCAGCGCATCGCCGGCCTGCCGCACGAGCCGGGCCGGGTCCGGGCCGACCACGCCCAGAGTCGCCGCGAACGCGCCTAACGGCAGGGCCCGCGCCGACGCCGTCGCCACCGCCCACCGGGTCAGCACCCCGCGCTTTTTGGCTAACGCGAGCGCCTCCCGGGCCAGCCGGGTCTTACCGACTCCAGGCGCCCCAGCCAGCACGACGCCCGCCGGCCCGTCGCGGTGACAGGTCAGCCCGCTGATCACCCTCAGCTCTTCGGCGCGACCGGTCAGCGGCCACATTGCGGGCACCACCGAATGGTAAGGACCGCGCCTGGATGACGATTGTCATCCGGAAGGGTTAACCCGCAGGGAATTTTTTACCTCCGGCTAACCTTGATCGGGCGAAGCAGTAACCACTCGGGTCGTAGCGTCAGCGCTATGACGGCGCACCTTACCCCCGGGTCGGGCCGCAAGGACAATGAAGCCCCTCGGGGCTTCCCCCGCCCGCGGACTGGCAGCAATGACACCGCGCATCTGGACGTCGGTAGTCTGGGTGTGCAACATGGCGAGTCGAACCCGGCTCGAATGCTTTCTGGGGTGCTGATTCTGGTGATCGTGGCCACTGTCATGGCGTTGATGCTGGCGTGGTGGCTGATCTGAATCCCACCGGCCGATCAGGTCGATAGCGGCGATGCCACACCTTCGGCCCGGGTGGAACCTGCGTGTCCCCGGCTGGCCGCCGCCAGCGGCGCTGCAATGTCCTCCAGCGACCGGCCCTCAGCAGCCACTCCGTACACCACCGCGACCAACCCGCCGGCGATCATCACGGCTGCGCCGAGCAGGTATCCGAGGAACAGCCTGAACGGTTGCGAACCATCACCGATGAGCGCGCCATAGACGACCGGGCCCACCGCACCGAAGCACTGCGCAATGGCGAAGAACACCGCGATCGCTTTCGCCCGAACCTCCAGCGGAAAGATCTCGCTGACGGTGAGGTATGCGGCACTGGCGCCTGCCGAAGCGAAGAAGAAGATCACGCACCAGGAAATGGTCTGGGTCGTCGCGGTGAGTAATCCCGCGTTGAACAGCCATGCGCTGACGGCCAGCAGGATTCCGGAACCGATGTACGTGCCGGCGATCATGGTCTTGCGGCCGATCGTATCGAAGAAACGGCCGATGGTCAGTGGCCCGGCCAAGTTGCCCACCGCGAAGGCGATGAGATAGATGGACGTCGACGTCGCCGGCACGCCATAGAACTTCTCGAGTACCAGCGTGTAGGTAAAGAAGATCGCGTTGTACAGGAATGACTGGCTGACCATCAGGGATGCGCCCAGTATCGCGCGGCTCGGGTACTCCCGGAACAGCACTCTGGTGAGTGCGAGATAGCCGATCTGGTCGGCCGGCCGCAGGTCGATCGCTTTGCTCTCGTCGACCTTGGGCAGCGTTTTTCCGGACTGCGCCACCTCGTGCTCGATGTAGGAGATCGATTGCTCGGCGGCTTGCTCACGGCCGTTCATGATCTGCCATCGGGGGCTTTCCGGCAGGTTGCGCCGCACCAGCAGGATCACCAGGCCCAGGACCGGTCCGATGAGAAAACCGATCCGCCAGCCGACGCTGGGCGTCAGCTCGTTGAGCAGGATGAACGTGCCGAGCGTGCCGAGGATCGCGCCTGCCCAGTACGTGCCGTTGACCGCAATGTCGACTCGCCCGCGGTAGCGAGCCGGGATCAACTCGTCGATCGCCGAGTTGATTGCGGCGTATTCACCACCGATACCGGTTCCGGCAATGAATCGCGTGACGTACAGAAAGACAATCCAGGCGGTACCGCTGCCCAAGGTCAGCGCGGTGAGACCGCTACCGACGAGGTACACGCCCAGCGTGATCATAAATAGGTTGCGGCGGCCCAGCCTATCGGACATCCGGCCGAATACCAGCGCGCCGACGACCTCGCCGATCAGATACACCGTCGCGATGAGCCCCACTTCGGTGGATGACAGGTTCAGCGTCTCGGGCTTGTTGAGTATTGCTCCGACGGCGCTTGCGACTGTGATCTCGAGGCCGTCGAGGATCCACGCCACCCCTAGCGCGATCACCATTCGGGTGTGGAACGGTGACCAGGGCAACCGGTCGATCCGCGCCGGGATCAGACTCCGCACCGGGTCAGACGTGGTCAGCGGTGCGGTGCTCATCGGTGCCTCCTGGGCGCGCGCGGGATCGTGGGGTACCCCGCACAACCGCCCCTCTAACGGCTGGGGCAACCGTCGACGCCCGATTGGTCGGGTTTGAGATCGATCAATGTCGGGAACTCCTGTGCCAGTAACTCCCGACTACGGGAGGCATCTGGCAAAGGATGGTGGAGTCATGGGTTTGATCATCGGTTTGCTGGTGTTGTGGGTGGCGTTGGTCATCATCGGGTTCACCATCAAGGCCTTGTTGTGGCTGGCGATCGTGGGCTTGGTGCTGTTCGTCGCCACCGGCGTGTTCGGCGCGATCCGCGGTCGCGCCGTGCGCTAGGTACGCCGTGAAGCGAAGCCGGCCTGGCACGGACAGGCCGGCTTTCTTCATGCCTGCCACCTCGCGTAGCACTGTGGTCACTGCATGCCCCCGTCCGCGGGTCAGCATTACTGGTGAACCTCCTTGCCGCTCCTCCGAAATGAGTGAAGGATTGATTGCATAAAGATACTTGTGTGGGGCATGCAGTGAAGGTGATTCGATGCCTGGTTCCCCGTCGGTGACCGACGATCTGATGGTGTCCAGCCGGATCGGCACCGGGCTAGCCCGGCTGATCCGTCTCATCGAGCGTGCCGCGGTGGTGCGTGGCGATGACCTCGATCGGCCGTCGTTCATGCTGCTCCATACGCTCGCCTGCGGCGGGCCGTCACGAGTCACCGGGCTCGCCGCTGCGGTGCACTCCGATCCCTCCACAGTGAGCAGGCAGGCCGCTCATCTCGTCGGTGTGGGATTGGTCGAGCGACGGGCCGATCCAGGTGACGGACGCGCCTCCCTGCTGGCCATCACCGATGCGGGCACGGCACTGCTGGAACGGGCCCGGCAACGCCGCAATGCACGGATCGCGGCCATCATCGAACCCTGGGAGCACGCTGAACGTGAGCAGTTCGCCGACTTGATCGACCGTTTCACCGCCGGTTACGAGGCGAACTGGTGTGATCGACCGGACCTGACCAAGGACGCAGTCAGGGCCCAGGGTCAGATCTCAACTCACCGCTGAGCTCGTCGGCGCCGCGGGCCCGTTGCCAGGAGTTGCGAATCTCCTGTTCGGCCTCGGCGCGGCCCACCCAGTGCGCGCCCGCCACGTTCTTGCCGGGCTCCAGCGCCTTGTACACCTGAAAGAAATGCTGGATCTCGAGCTTGTAGAACTCGTCGACGTCGTCGATGTCTTGTAGATGCGCCATCCGCGGTTCCGCGGTGGGCACGCAGAGCACCTTGTCGTCGCCACCCTTCTCATCGCGCATCCGGAACATCCCGATCGCCCGGCAGCAGATCAGGCAGCCCGGAAAGGTGGGCTCCTGCACCAACACCAGCGCGTCCAGCGGATCACCGTCCTCACCGAGGCTGTCCTCGATGAAGCCGTAGTCAGCGGGGTACTGGGTGGCCGTGAACAGCGTACGGTCCAGCCGGATGCGACCGGTCCGGTGGTCCATCTCGTACTTGTTGCGCTGCCCCTGCGGGATCTCAACCGTCACATCGAACTCCACACGCCCTCCCCTTCCCTTCCACGACCACCACCGCGTTCTGCGAGCGCCCCCACGCCCAGTGTGGACTGCCCGCCCTCCTCGCGCAGTGGTTGATCAACCGTCCTGTCACCGAGTTCGCCCCGGGCGCGGAGGGCACGGTGGGGTGGGGTAGGAACGGCAGCGATGCGCGGACTCGGTGGCTGGTGGCACGTGCTGGGCCGATACGGCAAGCGGGTCGCCATGGTCCCCGTCGTCGCTGCCGTCCTGCTGATCGCGGTAGCGGCCGGGCTCGGCGTGGGCTTCGGCGTCACCGCGTTGACCCAACGGCTGGCCGCGGTGTCGGCGGCAGCGTCGGCCGTGGCGCCACCCGCGCCGGTGGTGCCGCATCCGGCGCTACGCTCGGTCACCGCCGACGGCCCGGCGCCGACCCCTGCGGGCGTTGGTGCCGTCCTCGACCCGCTGGTCGCGGCCGGTGGGCTGGGCTCGCTGTCCGGGCAGGTAGTCGACCCTGCGACCGGTGCTGTGCTCTGGCAGCGGCACCCGGCCGATGCACTGGTTCCCGGATCGACCGCCAAGCTGCTCACCGCGTCGGCCGCGCTGCTCACGCTGGACCACCAGCAACGGTTCCACACCACCGTGCTGGCCGGGCCGGACCCCGCCACCGTGGTGTTGCGCGGCGGCGGTGACCCGACACTGTCGGGTGCGGCTCAGGGCACCGAGACCGGATACCCGGGCGCGGCCCGGCTGGATGACCTGGTCAGCCAGGTCCGGGCGGCGGTGCCGGGTCCGATCCGCCGCGTGCTGGTCGATGTCAGCCGCTACACCGGCGACGCGCTGGCGCCGAGCTGGCTGCCGGCCGACGTGGCAGGCGGATACATCGCACCGATCGAGCCGGTGATGCTCGACGGCGGCCGCGCGGATCCCCAGCAGGACATCTCGCCGCGAGCTGCGAAACCCGCGACCGCCGCGGCGGCCGAGTTGGCCCGCCGGCTGGGTGCCGACCCGGACACCGTCACGCTCGGCAGCGCCGCACCCGGTGCCGCGGTGCTCGGCGACGTGTCGTCCCCGACGGTGCAGGACCTGGTCGCCACCGCCCTGCGGCAATCGGACAACGTGCTCGCCGAGACGCTCGCCAGGGAGGTGGCCCGCAAGACCGGAGCGCAGCCATCGTTCGCCGGGGCGTCGCAGGCAGTGCTCACCGTGCTGCGGCGCCACGGTTTCGACGTCAACGGGGCCACCCTGGTCGACGGCAGCGGCCTGTCCACCAGCGATGCCGTCCCGGCGACGTTGCTCACCGCACTGCTGGGCACAGCCGCCGCGCCGGACCAGCCCGCCGCCACCGCCGGGGGACCCGGCAGTCAGACAACCGCCAGCGGAGCCGGCAATCAGCCAACCGATGGGGTGAACCAGCCGCCGACCGCAGCGCTACGACCACTACTGGTGGGGCTTCCGGTCGCCGGTGGCAGCGGCACCCTGGCTGACCGCTACCGTGACTCTTCTGGCGCCTCCGCGCGAGGCCGAGGCTGGGTTCGAGCCAAGACCGGCACTCTGACCGGCGTCAATAGCCTCGCCGGCACGGTTTTGGACACCGACGGCAGGATGTTGGTCTTCGCTTTGCTCTCCAATGGCCCCAACCCGGCCCTGGTGCGGCCGCGGTTGGACGCACTGGCAGCCGAATTGAGGTCATGCGGCTGTCATTAAGCCGCGTTACCGTCGTGGTATGGGACAACCCGCGCTCGATACACCTCAGGCACCCAGGACCGGTCCAGCCGGTGCCCCCATTGACTGGGCGGTAGCGGCGGTCACCGCGCAACGGCTGCTGCCGGCCGGTCCTGCAGTACCGCATGAGAAGGCGGCGGCGACGGTGCGACGACTCCGCGTGCTGTCGATCACTGCCGAGACGCACGTGCGGGAGCTGACCGGGCTCGACGACGGCAAGGCGCCACCGGCCGCCGAGGTCGTGGACCGGCCCGGGTGGGTGGATGCGGCCACCGAGGGGCTGTGCCGGCTGCTCGCCGACTACCGAATCCCGGATGGACGGGCCCGCCGCATGCTGTCCACCACCGCGGGCGTGCAGGTGGGCGTCGCGCTGGCGTTCCTGGCGTCGCGAGTGCTCGGCCAGTACGACCCCTTCGGCGGGCCGTCCGAAGACCCGGGGCGGTTGATCCTGGTGGCCCCCAACATCGTCACTGTCGGCCAGACGCTGGACGTCCCGGCTGATGAGTTTCAGATGTGGGTCTGCCTGCATGAGGCCACTCACCGGCTTCAGTTCAACGCCGTACCGTGGCTGCGCGAGCATTTCGCCACCCAGGTGCGGTCGTTCATGGCGGCCACCGAAGACCCGGAAACCCTGGCCAAGATGGTGAGCCGGCTGCCCGCGGCGCTGCGCGGCGCCCGGCGGGGCGAGGCATCGGACGCGCTGGGCATGCTGACCTTGTTGCAAAACCCCGAGCAGCGCGCGACGCTGGACCGGCTCATCTCGCTGGCCACCCTGCTGGAGGGGCACGCCGACCATGTGATGGACGCGGTCGGACCGGCAGTGGTGCCTTCGGTGCGGTTGATCCGGCAGCGGTTCACCGCCCGCCGCCAGGGCGGCACGCTCGCCGAGCGAGTGCTGCGCGCGGTGCTGGGCATCGATGCCAAGCTGCGCCAGTACGCCGAGGGCGCCGCGTTCACCCGGTACGTGGTGGATGCTGTGGGCATGGACCGGTTCAATACAGTGTGGACCTCACCGGAAACGCTGCCCACCCGCCCGGAGATCGCCGATCCGGCGGCCTGGCTGTATCGCATCGCTCCCTGAGACCGCACTGTCACCCGGCGGTCAACCAGGTGCGTACCGCGGTCCGCCGGTTTCTGGTCGGCCACGAGGTCGGGGGCGCAGTCGCCGTGGCGTGCTCCGGTGGTCCTGACTCGCTGGCACTGGCCGCCGCGACCGTGCATTGCGCCGCTGCGCTGGGTCTGCCGGTGCACGGCCTGGTTATCGACCATCAGCTGCAGCCGTGCTCGGCGCAGGTGGCGCAGACCACCGGCGCGCAGTTACGGCAGCTGGGCTACCCGGCGGTGCAGGTGCTGCCCGTCACCGTGGACGCCGCCGCCGGTTCTGGAGGGCTGGAGGCAGCCGCCCGCCGAGCCCGCTACCAGGCGTTGCGCGATTCCGCACCGCCCGGGGCGCTGGTGCTGCTCGGCCATACCATGGACGACCAGGCTGAGACGGTGTTGCTCGGGCTGGGCCGAGGATCGGGACCCCGGTCGGTGGCGGGCATGCGGGAGCTCGACTGGCCGTGGGGTCGGCCACTGCTCGGGATTCGCCGGGCCGTCACCGTCGCGGCCTGTGCCGCATTAAGCCTGAAGCCGTGGAGTGACCCGCAGAACGCCGACCCCCGCTTCCGGCGGGTCCGGTTGCGCACCGAGGTGCTGCCGTTGCTGGAAGATGTGCTGGCCGGCGGGGTGGCCCAAGCCCTGGCGCGCACAGCTCAGCAGCTGCGGGAGGACCTCGACGTGCTCGACGGGCAGGCCGGCGAGTTGCTCGCGGCTGCCCGCCGCGGTGCCGAACTGGACGTCGCGGCGCTTTCCACCCAACCGGCCGCACTGCGCCGCCGTGTCTTGCGGCGCTGGCTGCTCGACGCGGGGGTGACCGAGCTGACCGACGCTCACCTGCGTGCGGCCGATGACCTCATCGGCCGCTGGTCGGGCCAGGGCCCGCTGCGCCTACCAGGCACCCTCGACCTCTCGCGCACCCAGGGCAGACTGCATGTCTCCTGACAATCCCCCCCGCAACCCCGACATGGAGACATATCGGGGTGATCGACCCGCTCAAAACCCCGATATGTCTCCATGTCGGGATGGGACGGCCCGGGGTGGGGCGGCAGGGGATGGGACGGGGCGTGATGGGACGGCGCTGTATGCGGGGGAGATCGCGTCGGTGCTGGTTACCGAAGGGCAGATCCGGTGCCGCATCAGGGAGCTCGCGCAGCAGGTAGCCGCCGATTACCAAGCTGGACACAGCAATGGTGATCTGCTGCTCGTGGGCGTGCTCAAGGGCGCGGTGATGTTCATGACCGACTTCGCCCGGGCCTTGCCCATCCCGGTCCAGCTGGAATTCATGGCGGTGTCGTCATACGGCTCGTCGACCTCGTCCTCGGGGGTGGTCCGCATCCTCAAGGATCTCGATCGCGACATCGCCGGGCGCCACGTGCTCGTGGTGGAGGACATCATCGACTCGGGGCTGACGCTGTCCTGGCTGCTGCGCAACCTGATGACCCGCCGACCGGCCACTTTGGAGGTGTGCACGCTGTTGCGCAAGCCGGACGCGATCCAGATCGACGTTCCGGTGCGCTACATCGGCTTCGACATCCCCCAGGAGTTCGTCGTCGGCTACGGTTTGGATTACGGCGAGCGCTACCGTGATCTTCCCTACATCGGCACCCTGGCACCAGAGATCTACGCCGATTAGCGGTTACCGCGAAGCTGCCCGTGGTGTATGCCGGAGGAACGTTGTTGGGCGCTGCTAGGCCGGCTGGTGGCACCGGTATGGGGCACCGGACATGGAGAAGGTTTACGCCGCTGGCGCAGCGTCAACTCCGGGTCATCATCCACCAACCGACAACCCGGGCTGCCGGGTAGGGTGGGGGCGACGGGAGTGCTCTGCTGTCCTGCGACGGTCTGCCAGCACCGTTTAACAGTCCAGCGCACGTAGCTCAGGAGGGTCGAGGCCACCGAGGGCCGTAGCCGAATGGATCGCAAGAAAATACTCCGCAACCCGCTGTTGTGGGTGGTAGCCGGGTTGCTGCTCTACTACGCCTTCGGCTTCCTGCTCGATGACACCCGGGGGTACAGCCAGGTCACCACCTCACAGGCGCTGACGCAGCTCGCCGACCACAACGTCAAGCAGGCGACGTTGGAGGACAAGGAACAGCGGCTGCGGCTCACCCTGGACCACCCAGTCCAGGGAATCCAGGGCACCAAGGTGATGACGCAGTACCCGGAGCAGAGCACCGACCAGATCACCCAGTCGCTGCGCGATGCCCAGATCCCCAGCGGCTGGGACACCAAGGTCACCCAGCAGTCCCTGCTGTTCCAGGTGCTGATCTATCTCATCCCGCTGGGTCTGCTGTTGTTGCTGCTGCTGTGGATGATGAACAACGTCCAGGGCGGCGGTAACCGGGTACTCAACTTCGGCAAGTCCAAGGCCAAACAGCTGAGCAAGGACATGCCCAAGACGACGTTCTCCGACGTCGCGGGCGCCGACGAGGCCGTCGAGGAACTCGAGGAGATCAAAGACTTCCTCGCCAACCCGAGCCGCTACCAGGCGCTCGGCGCCAAGATCCCCAAGGGTGTGCTGCTCTACGGGCCACCCGGTACCGGCAAGACCCTGCTGGCCCGGGCAGTGGCCGGCGAGGCCGGGGTGCCGTTCTACTCCATCTCCGGTTCCGACTTCGTGGAGATGTTCGTCGGCGTCGGTGCCAGCCGGGTGCGCGATCTGTTCGAGCAGGCCAAGCAGAACTCGCCGTGCATCATCTTCGTCGACGAGATCGACGCGGTGGGCCGGCAACGCGGCGCCGGCTTGGGCGGCGGCCACGACGAGCGCGAGCAGACGCTGAACCAGCTGCTGGTCGAGATGGACGGCTTCGACGCCCGTGGCGGCATCATTCTCATCGCCGCGACCAACCGTCCGGACATCCTGGACCCGGCGTTGCTGCGGCCGGGGCGCTTCGATCGTCAGATCCCGGTGTCCGCGCCGGACATCCAAGGCCGTCGGGCCATCCTGGAGGTGCACTCCAAGGGCAAGCCGTTCGATACCGACGTCGACCTCCAGGGGTTGGCCAAGCGCACCGTTGGCTTCTCCGGTGCCGATCTGGCCAACGTCATCAACGAGTCCGCACTGCTCACCGCCAGGGAAGGCGGCAAGCTCATCAACGGCGCGGCGCTGGAAGAGGCGGTCGACCGGGTGATCGGTGGCCCGCGCCGCAAGAACCGGATCATCTCCGAGCGCGAGAAGAAGATCACCGCCTACCACGAGGGCGGTCACGCGCTGGCGGCCTGGGCGATGCCGGACATCGACCCGGTGTACAAGCTGACGATCCTGCCCCGCGGGCGCACCGGCGGGCACGCGTTAGTGGTGCCCGAGGACGACAAGCAGATGATGACCCGCTCGGAGATGATCGCCCGGCTGGTGTTCGCCCTGGGTGGGCGCTCGGCCGAAGAGCTGGTCTTCCACGAGCCGACCACCGGGGCGTCCTCGGACATCGATCAGGCCACCAAGATCGCCCGCGCGATGGTCACCGAGTACGGCATGAGCGCGCGGCTGGGTGCCGTGAAGTACGGCCAGGAGCAGGGCGATCCGTTCCTCGGCCGCTCCGCGGGCCGGCAGCCCGACTACTCCCTGGAAGTCGCGCACGAGATCGACGAGGAGGTCCGGGCGCTCATCGAGGCCGCGCACACCGAGGCCTGGGAGATCCTCAACACCTACCGCGACATTCTCGACGA
>Ga0134126_10000973_pt1 | contig 36425 bp, 26 predicted proteins | sample KB31752_FD_96881 | JGI IMG/M metagenome (GOLD analysis project Ga0134126, IMG submission 96881) | Terrestrial soil microbial communities with excess Nitrogen fertilizer from Kellogg Biological Station, Michigan, USA - KB3-175-2 | ecosystem: Environmental > Terrestrial > Soil > Unclassified ...
GGACCGCTCACCAATTGACCTAAACCGATGTAGCACCGCACCCTGAACAAGCCCGACTGCGTAGAACCACTCAATCGCTCAAATTTGTTTTCGGCCAGCGAACCCGCCGGATTGCCTCAACGAGGCATCATTCGGCGCTCTGGTGCGCGCCCCTTTTCAACCACCTCACGGATGGGCGGGATTATGGCATCGGGTGGTTCGAGCTGCATGAGGTGGCCGGAGTTGTTGAGTGTGCGATGCGTGCTGTTGGATGACCAGGTGATCTTCGGCTTGCATCGCGGCCCAGGCTTTCTCCTGGCGCTTGAACTCCTCGCTGGTCATGCCGGCGGACACAATCCGGATTTATTCCATTTGGCTCCTCATAGCCCTGATCTGGTATCTGCTAAAGCTCCGGATGCGGAACACCATGACGCGGCTGACGTAATAGGATATTTTTCTGTGGAATGACTATTCCACGACCCGTCCAGCCGATCGTCAACATTGCCGCCTACCGCTTCCTGGCGTTGTCGGACCTCAAACCACTGCGTACCCGCTTGCAGCGTCAATGCGAGGACTGGGAGCTGAAAGGCACGATCCTTCTGAGCCCCGAAGGCATCAACCTGTTCGTCGCCGGCGTGCCGGAAAAGATCGAGCAGCTACTGACGCAGCTGCGGAGCATGCCTGGACTCGAGACCCTGCAGGTCAAGGTGAGCGAGACGGATCACCAGCCATTTCGCCGGATGCTGGTGCGAATCAAAAAAGAGATTATCGCGTTCGGCGTGGAGGGCATCGACCCCGCGCGGCGCACGTCACCGAAGCTCGCACCCCGCAAGCTCAAGCGCTGGCTGGATGAAGGTCGGCCCATTACGCTGCTCGACACGCGTAACGACTACGAAGTGAAGCTCGGCACATTTCGGAATGCCCTGCCCATCGGCATCGATCAGTTCCGCGATTTTCCGCAGGCCGTCGCCAAGCTCGCTCCGGAACTGAAACAACAGCCGATCGTGATGTTTTGCACAGGCGGCATCCGGTGCGAGAAGGCCGGACCGTTCATGGAGAGCGAAGGCTTCCAGAAGGTATTTCAGCTCGATGGCGGCATTCTCAAGTATTTCGAAGAGTGCGGTGGCGAGCACTACGAAGGCGAGTGTTTCGTGTTCGACGGGCGCGTCGGCGTGGATGCGAGCCTGCAGGAAACCGAGTCCCGCCAGTGCTTCAAGTGCCAGAGGCCGCTGACCAAAGCCGAGCAGCAGCACGAACACTACGTGGCGGGGCAATCCTGTCCGTACTGCTTCAAGACCGACGCGGAGCAGATGGCGGCGCGCATCGCAGGCCGGCACGAACAGATCCGGCAACTCGCGGCGTCACTTCCAGGCAGTCAGCCTCAGGACCAATTCAAACCTGTCAAAGTGCCCGCGCAATGTGACGGAAAGACGTTGCTGGAGACTCTATGCCGGGTGGCCGCCCTCTTTCCGGCGGACCTCTGGCAGCAGCGCTGTGACGCGGGCCGGGTGCTGAATGAAGCGGGCCAGCCTGCGCGGGCGAGTCAGATCGTGCGCGCGGGCGAACGCTTTCGGCACAAGCTGCCTGGGGTGATCGAGCCAGACGTGAACATGCATATCGAGGTGTTGCATGAGGACGAGGCGCTGATCGTATTGAACAAGTCTGCCCCGCTGCCCATGCACGCGGGCGGCCGCTTCTACAACAACACCCTTCAGTACGTACTCGACTCTGTGTATTACCCGCAGAAGCCGCGCCCCTCGCATCGCCTCGATGCCAACACAACAGGCGTCGTGGTTGTTGCCCGGACCCGGCACTTCGCCGGCCTGGTCCAACCGCAATTTGCGCGCGGTGAGGTGGAAAAGCTGTACCTGGTTCGCGTGCAGGGACAGCCCGCCGCCAATGAGTTCACCTGCGATGCGCCCATCAGCGACATCGCGGGCGCGCTCGGATCGAGGGTTGTCGACCCGACATCGGGCCTCGCGGCGCGCACCGACTTCCGGGTGCTGGAGCGGTTTGCAGATGACACATCGCTGCTGGAAGCACGGCCGCTCACAGGGCGCACCAACCAGATTCGCGTTCACCTCTGGCACTTGGGATTTCCGGTTTGCGGCGATCCGACCTATTGGCCTGGCGGAAAGCTTGGAGACAGCCAGACGCTGGCGATCACCGCGCCACCGCTATGCCTGCATGCATCGTGTATCGCGCTCATGCATCCGCTGACGCGGGAAAGGGTCCAATTCACGGCACCGATGCCGGCATGGAAGGCGCGCGATTAGCGTCAGGGAGTGGATGTTGTTTTGCGCGGCTCGAATCCCCTCACCTTTTCCCGCTCGAGCCGGAATCGGTTGCGTTTCTCGATGAGCCGGAAATGCGCTTCCATCGCGGCGGTCACGAAACTGATGGCGACGCCGCTTGCACCTGCTCGGCCCGTGCGGCCGATACGGTGCACGTAATCGGCGGTGGAGCGCGGCAGGTCGAAGTTCACCACGGCAGCCAGATCAACGACATCGATGCCACGGGCGGCGACGTCGGTTGCAATTAGTACCTGTTCACGACCGGCCTTGAAGTCTGCGAGGGCCTGAGTGCGCGCGCCCTGACTAAGATCGCCATGTAACGCACGAGCGGCAAAACCGAGGCGTTGGAGCTTCCGCGCAATGTGCTCGGTGGCGTACTTTGTGGCGACGAAGACCAGCGTTCGCTCCCAGCTGTGATGCCGAATCAGGTAACGCAGCAATTGCGTGCGACGCTCGGGATCGACGACGATGGCACGCTGTTGAATGTCCGGCACGGTCCCGGGGACAGCGGCGACATCGACGCGCACCGGGTTACGCAGCAACAGCTCCGCAAGAGATTGCACCGCCGGCGGAAAAGTCGCGGAGAACAGCAGGTTTTGGCGACGGTCGGGCAGCAACGCCAGCACTCGGCTGAGCTCGTCAGCAAATCCTTCATCAAGGAGCCGATCCGCTTCGTCGAGCACCAGCATGCTCACGTCGGACAGGCGTACGGCGTTGTGGTCAGCCAGATCCAAAAGGCGCCCCGGCGTCGCCACGACGATATCCGCGCCGCCTCGCAGAGCCATCATCTGCGGATTGATCGATACGCCGCCGAACACGGTGAGCACCTTGATCGGCTGCGGCAGGTAACGAGCGAGGCTCCTGAACGCTTCACCGACCTGGGTCGCGAGCTCCCGCGTAGGCACCAGAACGAGGCCGCTCACCCTCCGGTCGCCCCGCGTCGCGCCACTGGCGCTTCCCGGGATTCCCTCCACTGTGCTCCGGTCGCCCCGCGTCGCGCCACTGGCGCTTCCCGGGATTCCCTCCGCTGTGCTCCGGTCGCCCCGCGTCGCGCCATTCAGCAGTCGTTGCAGCATTGGCAAGGCAAACGCTGCCGTCTTCCCGGAGCCGGTTTGCGCGCACGCCTGCAGGTCCTGAGCGCGGAGGATCGGTGGAATGGCGGCCGCCTGGACCGGAGTCGGGATGGCGTACTTCGCCTCAGCGATCGCCTTGAGTAGCTCGGGACACAAGCCCAGTTCGGAAAATGGCATCCCGTATGATACCCGCCGTTTGCTTGTGGCGAGTTTCGATTCCATGACCTTCACCGATCTGCAGCTACCGCCCGATCTGATCGCCGCGCTGTCCAGACAGCAGATCACCGAGCCGACGCCCGTTCAAATCGCCGCGCTTCCGGTGCTGCTGGCCGGGAAGGACGCCTATCTGAACGCGGAAACGGGTACCGGGAAGACCCTGGCATACCTGCTTCCCCTCATGGCACGGATTGATCCCACGCAGGCGGCAACGCAAGTCGCGATCGTCGCACCCACCCACGAGCTGGCCATCCAGATCCACCGTCAATCCTGTGACCTTGCGCAGAATGCGGGCCGCGCAATTCGCTCGGTGCTGCTGATCGGCGGTACGGCGACGGCGCGGCAGATCGAAAAGCTGAAATCGAAGCCGCATGTGGTGGTGGGCTCGCCCGGGCGCATGGTTGAGCTGATCGAACGCGGCAAGCTCAAGACGAACCACCTCCGCGCCATCGTCGTCGATGAGGCGGACCGGTTGCTGCAGGATGAGAGCTTGAAATGGATTCAGAAAATCGTCGGCCTCGCGCCGCCGGCACGGCAGCTGATTTTCGCATCCGCGACAATCGAGCCGCAGACGCGGGAAGTGCTGGCCATCCTTTCGCCGGAGGTGGTGACGCTTTCCCCAAGTGCTGCGGCGACCGAGCGGCCAGCGAGGGAATCCCCAGTGGGGGCGACCGAGCGGCCAGCGAGGGAATCCCCAGCGGGGACCGTCAACGAAAACATCCAACATCTGTATCTCATCTGCGAGGAGCGCGACAAGCCCGACATCCTGCGCAGCTTGCTGCACGCTCTCGATCTACCACGCTCGATCGTCTTCGTGCATCGTAACGAGGTGGCAGAACGAGTCGCCGCAAAGCTCGCTCATCACAAGTTGGCCGTAGCAGATCTGAGTGCCGGGCTCGATAAGTTGGAGCGTAAGCACGCGATGGATGGCATTCGCAGCGGCGCGATCAACATCATGATTGCTTCGGATCTGGCCGCCCGCGGGCTCAACATCCCCGCGGTAACTCACGTCTTCAATCTCGACGTACCCACGACGAGCCAGGCATATCTGCATCGAGTGGGCCGCACCGGACGCGCCGGTGCGCAAGGCACGGCGATCTCGCTGCTCACAGAAATCGAGGCCAGGCTCGTGCGTCGTTACGAGCAGGAGCTCGGCGTCGTCATGCAGCGCATAAAGGTTCGGGGCGGACACATCTCACGTGTCTGATACCTCAAATCGAGGCGGAGCTGGCGCCTTGCTCGTGCGCTGATCATTTAAGAGCAACACGATGCCTGCCATAACCACACCCGAGGCGAGCCATTCCCACTTTGACACGACTTCTCCGCCCAGCGTCACGCCGAGACAGAGCGCGACCACCGGATTTACCAAGGAATAACTCGCAGCGAGGCTAGCCGAAGTCCGAGCCAGCAGCAGCATGTAGGCGTTGAACGCGATGAGGCTGCCGAGCAGCACCAGATACGCCCAAGCCAACCAGGCGCTGAGCACCAGCGGCAAGTGCCAGGATTCGCCGCGCAGCGCCGACATGACAAACAGCACGAGCCCACCGCACAGCATTTCGCTCGCAAACCCCGTGGCGCCCGGCGCAAGCCGGAAACGCCGCTGGCTCAAAACACTTCCGAGGGCCCAGCTGGTGGTACCGAGCCCTATCGCCAGCAGGCCAGCAGGAGAGCCGCGAATGCCCGGCCCTTGAATGAGCATGAGAACCCCAGCGAGACCCACCGTAACGGCGATTACTTCACTACGGCGTGGATATACGCCAAATGCGACATTGATCAAGACCAGAAGCAGGGGAATCACGGCGATGAAGGCAACGACCAGGCCGGACGCAATGGTCTGTTCGGCAAAGGCCACCCCGCCCATGCCACCGCCCAGCATCAACGTGCCAACAAGCAACGCGTTGCGCCACTCGGCGGCGTTCGGTAGCACCGCGCCACGGGCCATTTGCCAGGCCATCAACAGCGCGCCGGCGCACGCAAAACGAGTGGCCATCAGGAAATACGGAGGAAAGCCCACTAGAGCGAAGCGGATCGCCAGATAAGTAGACCCCCAGATCAGCCACGTAGCCGCCAGGCAACCTACGATCAGCGGGGAGAGCCGGCGGGACGTTGGCCTGGTACCTGGCGTAGCGTTCATTGCGACGATTATATCTGACTTGCCACTCGCAACGTTGTACTGGAGTCAGGCCGGTACAGTGCGGCGGCCCCGTAGACTTCGGCTGCTCCTGTGTTAACATCCACCCGCGTCGGTGCACAGGGAATTCACGGAGGCAGCACTGTCATGAGGACCATTGTAACAGCCGGGATCGCAGCCACTCTTGCCGCACTCCTGCCATTCCAGAGTCATGCGGCGGGCCCAGCCACCGGGCCGCTCAGTACGCAACTGTCAGTCCCCCCAACCATAAAATCGAGCGGACACCAGAATGACCCCTTGGTGGTCGCCGGCTATCTCGACGTTACGTTGTACGGGGCGGATACTACGGGAGGGGCGGATTCGACCAGCGCTATTCAGTCCGCCATCAACGACGCCTCCGCCTACTCCATGACCGCCTACGTCCCCCCGGGGACGTACAAGGTCTCCGACACATTGAGTGGCGTTCTGTTGATATCGAACGACGGCCACTTCCCGACCAACTACAAGTTCGGGCCGCACAGCTCGATGCATGAGACCCCCACCCTCGTGGGACCCGCCTCCGGTCCGCGACCCACTATTGTCCTGCAGAGCGGGCTTGCCAGCTTTGCCAGTGCCAGTCATCCGAAGCCGCTGCTGCGCATGGTTGCGCTGCCCGACCCAACGGACACATCACCAGGAAAACCTTGCAACGATCAGATGGACAAAGAGTACCCGACTGCGGGGTGCTTCGACGTTCTCTTCTCGTCCGCCGTCCGCGACATCAACTTCAAGACCGGCAGCAACCCCGGCGCCATTGGAGTGCAGTTCTACTCCGCGCAGTTCAGCTACATGCAGAATGTCTTCGTGGACGCAACGGGCGGCTATATCGGCATCGAAGGCGGGCCCGCCACGAGCGACTGGATCAACATCGAGGTGAGCGGCGGTCAGTACGGCGTCAAGCTCGGCCTGGTCTGTGGCACGGAGAGCATTGCCGGTCTCACCCTGGAGAATCAGGTCCTTGCGGGCTTGTATATCAATGACTGCGGGGGCAACGCCATCTCGGGTTTCAATATCCAGGAGACGGCGCCCAATGCCGCGGGCATCATCATTCCCAGCGAGGGCGTACACGAATTCACTACTGTCTCGCTGCTCGATGGCGTCGTCAGCGTTGCGGGATCTCAGCCGGCCATCGCCAACACGGCCGGTGTCAGCTTATACATGAACGACGTCTACGCGCACGCACCGGCGGTGTTACTGACCAACTCATCTGCCGCGCAGGGAATTGCAGCCAGCGGCAAGACCGATCTGTTCGCCGAATATTCTCACGCGGATCAGAGCACGAGCTCCAAGTACGACGGCTATGCTTTGGGCACCGACAATGTCGTCAACGACGTAAAGTCGCAGGCCGATTTCGGTACTGCGACCCTGAATGCCGGCGCACCGCCGAGCGATCTGGTGATTCGGCACTTGCCGGGCCAAATGCCCTGGGCGTTCGATCAGGATGCCATTTGGGTCACAGCCTACGGTGCGGATCCTACGGGACAGAGTGACTCCACGGCTGGGATTCGTGCCGCCATCGCCGCCTCCCTCAACCATGGCGACAAGGTCTTTCTGCCACGGGGTCACTACGCCTTGAGCGGCACCATTCAGCTCAATCCCGACACCCGGTTTTTTGGTATTCCGGGCCAATTCACCGAGCTTGACGCCGGGAGTTGGGTGACCAATTCGGTATATCAGCCGTATATTGCAACTGCCGATAGCAAATCCGGAAAGGCGGTGTTCAGCGACATCAGTTTCTGGATGCCCAGCAAAAACACCGACAACACCTACCTGAGTGCGCTGCTGTGGCAAACCGGGCAGAGCTCGGTGCTCAGCCAAGTGGGAGTGCAGATGGACTGGCTCGAGCCAGCCACCTTCGCCAGCGCCGCGCGCAAGCTCGTGGAGGTGCGCAACGGCGGTGGGGGTCGATGGTATGGCCTGCAGGAGCAGTTCAACGGGTCGGAGAACACCGTGAACAATCCGGGCTTCCGCGCCCTTCTGGTCGACGGCACGACGGAGCCTTTGACGCTGTACGGCTCCAACCCTGAGCACTATAAGGCCACATTCTATGAATTCTCGAATGCTTCCAACATTCGCGTGCTGGGGATGAAAACCGAATGTTGCCACGGCCCCAATCTGGCTACCATCGATAACGGCAGCAGCAACATTCTGGTGTCGGGTGTGACGGGCGACTGGGCCGGCGGTGGTATCGACTTTACGTCCGCAACGAATGCAGTTGTGAATACCGTGAACTTCTACGGTGAGTCCAGCCCGTCCCTGGCTACGGTTCCTCTGATCACCGATCCGGCGGCCGTGTATTATCAAAGTCGGGCTATCGGCATCTTCAAGTTGGGTTCTGGATACAACCGCAGTTCGTTTCCCCACTGTGGCGACAACAGATGCGATGGTGGAGAGACCTCCGCGAGCTGCCCGAGCGACTGCGGCGGGGGCACGACGGCACCACCGTCAGCCGCCTTCAGCTGCACTCCGCTCAGCGGCGTCGCGCCACTGACCGTCACTTGCACAGACGCCTCGAGTGGTGTCCCTACTGTCTGGAGTTGGTCTTTCGGCGACGGTGGCACCAGCACGGCGCAAAACCCGAGCCACGCTTATCAGGCCGCCGGTAGCTACACGGTTGCTCTGACGGCCGGCAATTCCTCCGGTAGCGATAGGCAGACGAAATCCAACTACGTTACGGTCACCACTGCGAGCGGCCCGGTAACGATCAACGCACTGAACCTGTCGTTGGATGGATCCGGGTACGAACAGGAAGGGACTCCGGCAAACCGCATTGATCTGGCAGCAAGCGCGCGTTCGGGCACGGTTCAGACCGCATTCACCGGCGCCACAGGAAATTACGACGTGGACGTGAGGGTCTATTCAGATTACGGCAACGATACCCTCACCTTAGTGGTGGACGGTGTTGCCGTTGGAACTTATACGTACCCGGTAGTTGGCACCCCCGCGTCCTACAAGGCCGCCTGGTTCGATTTCAAGTTGCAGAATGTCGCGCTCAACCAAGGCAGCGTGCTCCAGTTCCAGGGCAAGGGTGGTGGCAGCAGTCACGGCCGCGCGGCTTTTTCCGGCGCGACGTTTACGCCGCATTAGGGAGCACTAGCGTCGATTCGGATCACGGCCGCGACGCATCGTAGCGGCGGACGGCCGCGCCAATCGGTTTGGCTCACGCCAACCTTTCGGCGCTGCCGCCGATACGTCAGGGGTTCATCGCGCAGCAGGCGGTGCCGGCCGGTACGGATTGCTGCTCAGGTAGGTAAAGAAATCGGCCGTCTTGCGCATAGGCATTTTGTGCCAGCAGATGATCTGGTAAACGACGTAGATTGGGGAAGGACTTGGGTCGTCAGCGGCCCTCGAAGCGAGGGGCGCTTTTGCTCGAACGCGGTGACACCCTCGGCAAAGTCCCGCGTTGCGAAGACATCTTCCGCGCGCCCGAATGCCTCGGCTAGTCGCGCGTGGATTTCAGCCGCTCCAGCCCGACGCATCAGATTCTTGGCAGCGGCCAAGGCAAGCGGCTGTTTGCTGCGATCTTCTGCGCCAGCTCGAGCGCCCGCTCCAGCACGTGCCCACGCGCTACCACGTGATTGACGAAACCTGCCGAGGCCTGTCGTTCAGCGGGCCACATGTCCCCGGTCGCAGCGCGATGAGGCTGACGGCCGGCGCCTCTCCCTGCGAGAGATGGTGCGCGCCATCGGTCAGGCATTCTACCCCGTAAATTGCCGCATTCCAGCCATTCCATGGCAGAGCTTGATAAATCTTTACTTGCGCGAACACGCCGAGTCGGGCATGAGACTCGTGTGGAGTGGAGCGTACAAACATATAACCTGCGGACGAGGAACGTACGATGATCGACCGGGTAATACTTCGGCTGGCGCTGTTGATCCTGCTAGGCACGGCGGAATTGGCGCACGCCGCGTCCACACCGCAGACGTGGATCTCAACTTGGGCGGCCAGCCCGCAGGAATCGCGGCCCGGTTTCGGTCCGGCGATCGATGGCCAAACCATTCGCCAGCGGATGCGCGTCACCATCGGGGGCGGTCAGGTGCGTGTTCGCTTCTCCAACGCCTTTGGCAAGACACCGCTGGTGATTGGCCATGCGACCATTGGCATCCCAGCCGATGCGGCCACCGTGAAGGAAGGCTCGCTCAAGGCGCTGACCTTCGGCGGCAGGACGTCCGTGACGATTGCGCCAGGTGCGCCGGTAGTCAGCGATCCCGTGGCGATCGATCTGCCGGCTGACAGCCTGATCACCGTCAGCCTCTATCTTCCAGAGAAGCTCGATTCCTCGTACACCGTGCACTCGCTTGGCCTGAGGACCGCGATCATCAGTCCGAAGGGGGATTTCACCGACAAAACGACGGTGCCTGCGGCGGAAAAATCGGAATCGACGTTCTTTGTGATGGAGCTGATGGTGCCGCGCAAGCGCGATCAATTCACGATCGTGGCTTTCGGCGATTCGATCACTGACGGCAACAATTCGACTGCAGAGGCCGACGCGAACTGGCCGGCGGTCTTCGCACGCCGACTGGCGGCTGCCGGCAAAGCAGACAAAATCGCCATCGTCAACCAGGGGATCGGCGGAAACCAGATGCGCAAGGATTTCGCGGGTGTCAGTGCGCAAGCGCGGTTCGACCGGGACGCGCTCGCGATCCCTGGCGTCAAATATATCGTACTCCTCGAAGGCATTAATGACCTCGGCTTCCCGGGTGCCAAGATGGGCGGGCAGCTCCTCGCCCCGCCCGATAGCATGCCGACCGCCGACGACATCATCGCCACCTATCAGCAGCTCATTGCGCGGGCGCATCTGCACGGCCTCAAGATTTACGGTGCGACGCTCACCCCATTCAAGGGCACCGACCTGCCCGGCTACTACGACGACTCGAAGGAGCCGGTACGCGAGAAGATCAACGAGTGGATACGCACCAGCGGCGCCTTCGACGCCGTCATCGACTTCGATGCCGTGTTGCGCGACCCGGAAGATCCGCATCGTGCCGCGGCGCCACTGATCTCGCCGCGGGATCATCTGCATCCAAGCGATGCCGGCTATCAGAAAATGGCCGAAGCGGTCGATCTTGCGCTGTTCAAATAAGGCTAAGAGAGTCGCCCGACCCGCACTCCCTTGGGTGCAGACGCATCGATATCCACGAAGAAATCCGTTGCTAATTCGACGTTGCGGTTGCAGGCGTACCTCTCCAAATCGATAACCCCTCTCCTGCACGAAGTACACCCGGCCACCGATAATGTTCTGTACGTTTGCTGGAACCCGGGCAACGTGTGCCCCACAACTTCACCGCGCTCGGCCGCGCCGATATCGTGGCGCGACCGGAGAAGGTGTTCGAGCGGCGCATGGCCGAAGATCCGCACCAGCATCTCGCGCGCTCGCCAGGACTATCAACAATACGGCTTCTGTTTTTCGCTGGGCGACCGGAATCCCGACCTGTTCGCCGTCGGCGTGCCGATGGTTTCCGCCGACGGCTCGCGCATCTTCGTCTTCAACGTCAGCGGACGCATCTCCCAGACGACGCGAAGCCTTGATTACCGATCTCGGCCCTCGCCTGCTTGCCCTGCACACGGTTTACTCAATCGCCCAAGGGTACTTTTGACGGAAGTTATAGGGAGTTTACTCGTGACCTCAGAATCGTTGCGGTCGCCGCAAGCCCATGTCGCTCGTAATTGGCGATCATCTCTTCGGCGGAACACGGTGGATTTACAAGCCGGCCGCGGATTCTGCGAACTGACTCGCAGACGACTTCTGGATTCAAATCCAGCAGGTGCTCGATGAAGGCGTCGGGATGAATGGCTCGTATGCCATAGGGACGCAGAGTCGCCTCCGGAAAATCACGAAGATTGAACGTTACGATCTCTTGCGCGCCGCAATGGATCGCAGCCGCAAGCACGTGGCGATCGCTGGAGTCGGGAAGGGATGTGAGCCCCGCCTCCAGGAGTTCAAAGCCGTCTACCAAGCAGTCCGGCACGGCGGAATTCATGAGTTCCGCCACCCGCCGGAGACGGGGCCGCTCGAGCTCCGGCCGCTGGCGTATGACTGCATCGATCCATTCTGCGTGAATACGCGCCGTCCACCTTGCTCGCAAGAGACCGGTACGCGCCAATTCCACGGCAAGATCGCGAATCGATGCGGGATACAGCACACATGCGTCATACACGACGGTAAAGTTTGCCACCCCTGCCCTCGCGAGTCGTCTGTGTTGGCTGTTGTTCTTCTCAGGTATCCAGCTTCATGTCCTGCGAGAGCGCCGCTAGCTCGCGTAACGCCGCCTCGCTTTCGGCATCACGAAGCCGCTTATAAGTCATCAGATCCGCGAACCGAACTCGACGATGTGTTCCCACTTTGTGGTGCGGTAGCTGTCCACTCTCGAGAAGAGCGACAAGGAATGGCCGAGAGACATTCAAGAGATCAGCCGCCTCTTGTGTCGTCAACTCCGCGTGATGGGGCATGAGGGTTACGGCGTTGCCTTTAGCCAACTCCGTCAGAAGCGCGCCCAGCAGCCGGACTGCGGCGACTGGCAAGATCACAGGCTCCTCTGGAGCGCTCTCGAACCGAACGACACAGGTTTCCCGTTGGCTAGCCCCGATGAGCCGAAAAAGGCGCCGGCTCGCATCAGCAGCAAGCGCGGACACTTCCTCAGTCGGTTGAACGGGCTCCGGCCCCAAGCTGAGCATAGCGAACATGGTGTTCCTCCTAAGCTGCCATTCTACGCAAACGAAACAGTCGAATCAATATTCGAAATAATCGAAATGCAATGTATATAACCGAGCCCTTAAGGGCTGCTATGGCGACGCCAATGCTCTGAAATTGTCCCGCCAGCTGTTGTTCCACTGGGCAGCCCGACGATATCGCAGCCATGAATGGTTGATGGCGCGTCGATGGACGCTCGAGCTCTCCGGCGGTATTGAATCTATGCAAGCCTTGCTAGGCACCACCCTGGAGCAACAATAGACAATCGGTAGCTCCTCGCCCTTTCGGGGCAACAGATCCACCTGTCAGCGCTGTTAGCTCTCGTACAGATGTATCATGGCTGTCTGCACCAGCTCTCGAGCTCGAAGTCCACGGGCGCAACGGAGGTGGTCCCAGGCCACGCAGAAAAGCGCGCAACTGAAAGCGAGGCGTGCTGGTGCTGACCAAGTCTTCGGTATCTCAAACGGAACGTGTCCGCCCGATTCGAACCCATTCGGAAGGTGCGCACGAACCAACCGCCACAGCCCATCCTCCTCCAGTCCAGCAGCTCTCTCCAACGTGGAATCGTCTTGAAAATAGGGTTGGTCGAGCGCGCCAGTTCTTCGCGATCGGGAAAGGAGCCAAAGCTGGCCTCTTCCCTGGCATACTTGAAGTACTGATCTGGAATGCCCTCCACCGCCTGATAGAATGGCGCGGCATCGCTCCGGGTAGTCTGCTCACGCAAGTCGTTCAGAAATTTCTGTCCGACGTTGATGTGCAAGTAGAGTTGAGCTTCGGTGGTACCAATCAGACTCAAATCGCCGAGTGGAGAATAGCTCCACAAACGACTCATTTGGCGCGGAGGTCGCGCACGACGCTTGACCGCTGCTGCTAGCTCGCTCAACGCGACGCGCGCATTGTCCTCAACATCGAACGTCAGCGTGTCCAGAGCACCTTGACGCTTTAGCTCCAACTGATAGCGCCGCGAGAAATGATTCGGGAGTCAGTGACTCCCAGATTCGGAAATAGTCCCTCAAAGACCAGCCATCCCCGGAATGCTCCCTTCCAGAATCAGCTCGCGACAATGCTTCTCGAAAGCATCGACCAGACAGCTCCGGTTACCCCGCAAGAGCCACAACGGCAGCAACAGCAACCGCAGCAACTAAAGCCACCCATACTGCTCTGGTTGGTATTTCTACTCCTCCTTCCCATAGCTTCTGCAGTCATCTATTTTCTCTTCACCCGGTCGAAGAGCTTTGATAGCGATTTCCCTGCGCAACTCGTTCGCGCTGACAACTATCGCTGGGGAGTGCGGCAGAGATTTGCGCCAGCAACGGCACGCGCGCAGCATCTCTTGCAGCAGCGGCCTCACCTTTGCGAAATATTCGGCGACGCCGCAATTGGTAAAGCCCGTTGACATCCGGGTGCTCGAACGAGCGTTATCCGACTAGAGTCGAGGCTCATGTGCAGTCGCACCATGAGTCGGTGCGACGCGTCTCACATCACTGATTGCTGTTTTCGGAAACCATACTGGCACTGGAGTTGATTGCCATAACGAAACCACCATCGACAAAACCATTGGGCCGCCCAATAACCGATGAGAACGGGAATCGGAGCTGGGAATGGCACCCCAATGCAAAGATTGATACCGCCGTCGTGAAAGCTCTCGGCGATGACCTGTCGATTGAGTCTCGGGCTGAAGTTCCGCAAGACAGCAATCCCTATAGCCAGACCGCGAGCAGCTCCCCCGGCGAAAAAGAGAGCAAGCGTCGTCGCACCTTGGATGACATGCGGCGCTTGAGCGATGAGATCAAACGCAGCAAGCATTCGGCGCGCGGTAAATAGGGTACTGCTCGCCGCCAGCTGGCGGCCGGATCAAGTTAGTTTGCGCAGCGCACTGATGGGTGATGGAGCGGGTCGCGGAGTCTACGCCGCGATTTGGGCGAATGGAAGAAATTCTTTAAACTAACTTCATCAGTGGCTTCCCCGATTGACAACCTCGCGCGATTGGCACCGGTGATTGGTTAATTTTTGAGCAACCGCTGAAGTCATTGATTCTCTTCCGAATCGACACTTATCCACAGGCTTATGAACATCGTTATCCAGCCCGCGAGTGGATATTTGCGGCGATAGGCTTTACCGGACCGGACTTCCCTTCCCACCCGGCGATTGTGATGACAGCACGATCCGTCCGGGTTCGCGAGTGGCGACGATCCCGAAGCGCTCCTCGAGCACCTCCACAAAAGCCTCGACATTCGTCGCTCTGAAGTTGCCTCCAATGGTAAGTTGTGCGATCGCCGGGTCCGCGACCACCAGCTTGTTCTCGTTGTAGCGGTTGAATTCGGCCGCCACCTCCGCGAGCGGTTGGCCGCTGAATCCCAGCATGCCGCGCTGCCATGCGAGGCGGCGCGCTACTTCTGCTTTATCGAGGTTGTTGACATCCAGCTGCGAATGGCTGGCGACCGCCATCTGACCCGCGGCGAGGATCGGCACGGCCCCGCTCGCCCGCACCTCCTCTGGAGACCCTACCGCGACCGTCCCTTCCATGATCAAGACCTCCACGCCGGCGGACATCTCGTGAATATCGAAGCGGGTCCCGAGCGCCCGCACCGCGGTGGTTCCGGCCGTCACGATGAACGGGCGGGATTTATCCGGCGTGACATCAAACATCGCTTCCCCGCGAATCAACTCCAGCTCGCGCCGTGCCGTCCGCAGGGTCACGCGCAGCTCACTGTTGGTATTGAGCTGGATCACCGAGCCATCGGAAAGCGTGATCCGCTTGAATCCACCAAGCTCGGTTGCATAGCTCTGAGTGGCCATTGCGGGTCCGAAGGGCACTACGCGCGCCAAGAACCATAGTCCCGCAGCCATGCACAGCAGAGCCGCCGCGATAGCAGCGGGCAAGCGACGTTTGCTGCTCAGCAGCCGGGAGGGTGGCGGGTGGCCTGCAGCCGCCCCGACAGGAGGGAAAGCCGGCGCAGCTACGGCAACGCGAGATCCCAGCGCTTTCAGACCGCCGAGGCGACCCCACACACTTTGCAGTCGCAGGTAAGCCGCCAGGTGTCGCGGGTCAGCCCGGCACCAGGACTCGAACGCGTCATGGACCTCGGCAGGCAGGTCCGGCCGGTCCAGGCGAGCCAGCCAATCAGCCGCGGCGGTTTCGATGTCGTCAGCCGGTCCCACGTGTGCGGCCTTTTTCATTGTGGGGATCGGCGGCTGCCACGCCTTGGGCAACACCAGTCGTTTCGAGCATGCGTACAGAACAGAGCCGAAGGGCGTAACTGATATGTTTTTCAACCGTGTGTTCGGCAATACCCAGCCGCCGAGCGATCTCTTTCTGCGGCAACTCATCGATCTTGCGCAACTTCAACACTTCGCGACACCTTTCGGGGAGCGAGGCGATCACTCTCGCAAGGAGGTCCAACTCCTGGGTGGTATTCACGGTTTCATCCAAGGGGGGCGCGTTGTCACCCTCTCCTACGATGCTGGAGACGTCGAAGTCCGGTAGAGCATCGATCGAGACTAACGGGCGCCGGCGCAGAGACTTCAGGGCCACGTTGCGCGCCATGGTGAACAAAAATGCCCGCGGCGTCCGCACGGCCGCCCGCTGCGCGGGCGACAGAGCCAGCAGGAGGGTGTAGGTCTCTTGAATGACGTCCGACACATCGACGTGACCGGCAAACGACTTGTTCAGGTACGCGCGCAGCCCGGGCTCGTGCGCCAGCATCTGGGAGAGCCAAGCTGTCGTAGTCGTATTGTTCAAGGGCAGGCGCGCGCACCTTCCAGAACATGCGCCAGATCAGGCTAGTGCAGATTCGCAACAGCCGCAACTGCAATTTATTTTCTCTATCGACCTACCGGAAGGCGCGCGTTGCCCTACTCGTAGTTTTACAAAAGGGGGGGCTCATGGTCGTTTGGCAAGGACTACGACGCGGTTGGCTCGTTGCCGCGATTTGTATCGCAGCCACAGCTGCGCAGGCGCAGAAGAAATCGGCCGACCCCACCCCTTCTGCGCCGAAAATCGAGGAAGTCGTCGTCACCGGCTCGCGCATTGCCCGTCCCGATCTCGATCGCCTGCAGCCGACCACCATCGTCTCCGCCGCCTCCTTCGACGAGCGTGGCTACACCGACGTCGGCCAGGCGCTCGGCGAGCTGCCTGCCTTTGGCGTGCAGCCTTCGAGCACTGCCAACCAGCAGTCGGCCTACGGTGTCGGACAGAGCTTCGTGGACCTGTATTCACTCGGGTCGCAGCGCACGTTGACTCTGGTCAACGGTCGGCGGTTCGTTTCCTCGAACACAGCCAGCTTGTTCGGCGCCGCCTCACCCGGCCAACAGGTCGACCTCAATGTGATTCCGACCAAACTCATCGACCGCGTCGAGACCATCTCGGTCGGCGGAGCGCCGATCTACGGCGCCGATGCGATCGCCGGTACGGTCAACATCATCTTGAAGAAGAATTTCGAGGGATTCGATGCCGATGCTCAGGCTGGCGTGTCCGATCAGGGGGACGCCTGGAACTACCGCACGCGCGTGCTGGCGGGCATGAACTTCGCCGGCGGCCGCGGTAACGTCGTCGGCGTCGCGGAGCTCACCAAGAGCGATGGCCTGGCAGGCAACAATCGCAAGGTCTTCTCCGAGGGTTTGGGGTTTTATGCGCCGGCAACCCCAGGGGGGCCATACCAGACAGTGTTGACGCAGAACTCCACCATAAACCAGGTCAGCACTTCCGGCGTGCCGATGCTCGATAACTTCTTTTACACCCCCGGAGTGACCCCGTCGCAGATCGGCGTCGTGAACGCGGCCGGCACCCCCCTGGCATTTAGACCGGGCTCGAGCGCACTGCAGCCTTACAACCTCGGCACGGCGACCGGCAATCCCGTCTTCTACGATGGCGGCGATGGGATCCATCTGTCGAATTTCAGCAACCTGCTGGCCGCAGTCGAACGCGTCAATCTCGACTCCCTGGGCAACTTCAAGATCACCGACCACGTAAATGCATTCGCAGAAGCTTGGTTTTCCGAGGGACACGCGCAGAACGTGGTCGCGCAGCCGCAATACAACGCGGCCATATTCGGGCCTCCCGGCAGCCCGCAGGGCATCCTGCGGATCAACATCAACAATCCGTTTCTCTCGGCCGCCGATCGGACACTCATCCAGAATGAGCTCAATGCCTACGGGGCCTCAGGTTTTCCGCTGAATGGCGGCCAGCCGTTCGATCCGCAGTGGAATCCGAACACATTCTACTTGAGCCGCGCCAGCACCGACCTGCAGAACGGCTCCTCAGTCGGGGACCAGGTCGTCGCACGCGGCGTGGCCGGCCTGAACGGCGATTTCTCGCTCGGCGACCGGGACTTCGACTGGGAGGTCGCGGCCAACTACGGTTACTCACGCAACCGCTCGGGCCAACCCGCTGTTGTTTTTCAGAACATGCAGAATGCGCTCAATGCCGTGACCAACTCGTCCGGACAGATCGTTTGCGCGCCAAATCAGACGAACTCGCCGATTGCGACCGGCTCGAGCACGTGCGCACCGCTGAACCTGTTCGGACAGGGCTCGCCGAGCGCTGCCGCGGTCGCCTACGTCACGCACCTTGCGCGCTCGGAATCGATTGACACTCAGCGCGACGTTACAGCGAACTTGAGTGGCCCCGCGGTCAAGCTGCCCGCGGGCGACTGGAAGTTCGCCGTCGGGTTTGAGAACCGGCGTGAAGCGGCAAAATTCGCGCCCGATGACTTCCTGGCCACGATTCCCCCGGCCGGCACGATTCAAGCCTCGGCCGTCGAAGGGGCCTACCGGACCAACGAGGCGTATGCCGAGACCCTCATTCCGATCTTCGAACCGGCCCAGGACCTTCCGGGACTGCATCAGCTCGAGCTCGAAGGCGCCATTCGGCACGTCAATAATTCCATCGCCGGCAACTCCACGACCCGGACCGAAGGGTTGCGCTGGGCGCCGGTGCAAGACGTCCTCTTCCGCGCCAACAAGACCCGATCCATTCGGGCGCCAGCCATCACCGAGCTTTTTCTGCCGCAGTCTCAATCCAACGAGTTCGCTACAGATCCGTGCGATAAGAATTATGCCAACCAGGGCACCTCCGCCGCCACGCGCAAGGCGAACTGCTCCGCGGCTGGCATCAACACGGCGACATTCACCTCAAACGCCATCAACGCGACCGTCACAGGAACGACAGCAGGCAATATCAGGCTGCAGAGTGAGGTGGCCGACGCCAAGACGTGGGGAGTCGTGCTGCGACCGCGCTGGATTCCGCGCTTGAATGTCTCGTTTGACTACATCGACATCAAGATGACGAACGCGATTCAGCAGTTGAATCTCACCCAGATCCTGGATGCGTGTTACGACTCACCCGATTATCCGAGCGCTGCCTCATGCAAGCTGTTCACACGCAATGCCAACGGGCAGCTCACGAGCTACAGCGACGGCTTCGTCAACGCAGGCCTGCTCCACTTTCAGGGCTCGACTGTGGGTATCGACTGGCAGATGAGCTTGCCCGCGGAGCTTGGCGGGCTCGAGTGGCGTGCCAACTATCTCGATACAAAGACACTGGTGTTGCAAGTGGGCGAGGAGGCGCTGGTCAACGAGGCTGGCGAGCTCGGGGCGCAGATCGCCGCGCCCAAGAGCAAAGGAACACTCTCCGTGAACTACGTCAAGGGACCGTTCTCCTGGTACTGGCAGGGGCTCTATACCAGCGGCATGAACTTCAGCAATACGAACACCGCGACGTCGCAGAACATCCTGCGTGTCAACCCCTGGTGGGTGGTCAATTCCACCATCAGCTACGACATCACCAAGGCGATCAATGTCCGTCTGATTGTCAACAATGTGTTTGACAAGCTGCCGCCCTACCCGGCACTGGCTGCCGCGGGAGGCGGCAACTTCGCGTCGGCGACCTCGTTGTACTTCCCCGGCATCATCGGCCGCACTTATTTACTTTCGGCGGACGTGCGCTTCTGACCGTCTCACGGCCCGAAGAGCCAAGCCACGGATGGCTTGGCTCTTCCGGGGCTAGCCACTCAGAACCGGTACTCGGCGGATGCGAAGAACAGCCGCCCAAGGTTCGGATAAAGCGCCGCTCCCGTACCAGTCCCGCTATAGATCAGGAACCCGCGAGCCGGCGGCTTCTCGTCAAACACATTGCTCACGTTCAGGTGCACGCTGGCGTGCCCACCGAAGCGCATTTCAAATGCGAGGTCGTGGAAGAACTTCGTGCCGGTATCCGGCAGGTCGTACTCGTTCGACGGGATGCCTGGAAACCAGGCGATGCGCGCATCCCCAATAAATTGGGTGCGCCAGGTTGCGCGAAAATCGCCGACGCGATACGCGAGCGAGCCTACCGCTCGCCAGCGCGGGTTTCCTACGACGCCCTGCTCCGCGTCGAGGGTCTGTGGATCTTGCGCGTCGGCCAGCTGATCCAACCGCCGGAGCCAGGTTGTGACGGCATCGAACTCGAGCTGGCCCGCAGGGATTCGCAGTGGCGGGCGCACGTCGCACCGGTAAGCCAGTTGCACATCGAGGCCTGCGGCGTGGATGCTGGCAATGTTTTGGTTAGTGGCACTGATCGAGAGGATCTCGTGACTGACTGGGTCACGGGACACCAGAGCGCAGTTCGGGTTCGACGCCACACTCAGAGTCGAGTCGACGCAATCGTTCGCTATGGTCTGCGGCGGAACTGCGCCGATGGCCCGGCGGATGGCGATATCCCAATAGTCGGCGGCCAGCGAAAACCCCGGTGCGAACGGCGGGCGATATGTCAACCCCGCCGTCCAGGTGTCGGCCATCTCGGGCGCCAGAGTGGGATTACCGCCGACCACCGCGGCCAGTGTGCGCCCGTCTGTGGGTGCGTTGTAGTTCGCGGGGATGCCCAGCGCCAGGCAGTTGTTGAAGCGTACAGCGGAGACCCTGTTAACGGAGGCATCGCACGGGTCCTGGCCAAAGAAGAAGGTCTGATTAGGAGGCGAGAACAACTCGCCTACATTCGGAGCACGTACGGAGCGGGATAGAACCCCGCGCAGGCGCAGGCCGGGCACCGGCTCATACTCGAGACCGCCGTGCCAGGCGGTTTGCAACCCGCTGGTGTCATAGTCTGACAGGCGAAAGGCGCCATTCAACGAGAGCTCTTCGAGTAGCGTTCGGTTGCGCACCAATGGCGCGCGCGCTTCCAAGTAGACCTCGCGTACGTCGAAGCCGCCGGCGGTCGCCTCGATCTGCGGCAGGGTCAAGATGCCCTCCTGTTCGGCCGCGCTCGGCACCGACGCTGCGCTCTCTCGCCGGTACTCAAACCCAGTTGCGAATCGCAGCGGGCCAGCCGGAAGGCCGGGCAGGCTACCGGTCAAGTTGGCGTCGGCGACCTGCTGGCTGGCCCATCGCCGAAAGAGGCTATTCACCCGGCTGAAGGCAATCGCTGCGGCGCTTGCGTGGCCGATGCCAACGAGGTCGAGCGGCACGCAGCCGTTTGATGGATCGCGACATACTATCTGGCCCGTGAGGGGATCGCGCACAGCATCGAGCGATTGCGCGAACAGCAGGTTGTTTCTGTCGTTGGCATCGACGGTCGACTCACTCGTGTGTCCGTAGGAATACGACACATCGTAAGTCCATCTGTTGCGTAGCGCGCCCTCGATGCCCACCACATATTCTTGCATCAACCGGTCGTTGTCTGTTCCGCGCACGCCCATCTCGTTGATGACCCGATGCAGCGCGATTGCATCGACGTTGTTGGCCTGCATCAAGGCCACGGCCGCCGGGGGCAGAAATGGATTATCGATGTGTAGCGAGACGTCGCCGGCGTCGAATGTGGGCTCGAAAGCGCTCTCCACATGAGTGCCGGCAATGCGGCTCTGGAGGAAAAGCTCCGCCGATCCAGGCAGCTCCTGGCGAAATGTGCCACCCAGGACCTTGCGCGAGATGGGTAATTGCAGCGGCTGCGAGGGCGCGGGATTGACGCTGTCGCCGCCGACGGATAGCCCGGCGCGGTCGCCTAGCGACCCAAAGTCGAATGGTCGGATCGAGCGGCCGTCATTCGTGAAAATCCAGGTTTGATTCCCCAGCGTAAAGTGTCCGGCATTGCTCACCACGTTGGAGCCGACGTTCGCCACGGTTATGAAGTTTGGGCTGTTATCGTTCGACCCTTGAACCGCTGGGTTGGAAATGAGATCGAGACCACTGGAGGCGTAGTCGCGTGAGCCTGCCAGGACGCGGTCTGCGCTGTCGTAAACGAAGCTGAGCGTCGCATTGCCGGGTCGGCCGCCGAGCTCGAAATGCTTCCCGGCCGTTAGGGAGGCCCCGCGCGAGGCCGCGTCACCGCGCGACGAGATGCCCGAGTTGGCCCGTACCGTGACCCCTTGAAAGTCCTTCTTGAGAATGACATTGACGACGCCACCGATAGCGTCGGCGCCGTACACCGCCGAGGTGCCACCCGTGACGACCTCAACCCGCTCAACCAACTCCGCGGGAATGGTATTCAGGTCGAGCGCCGCCGAGAGGGGTGAGCCCGATACCTGCCTGCGTCCGTCAACCAGCACCAGCGTACGGTCGACACCGAGGCCGCGCAGACTGATGAGACTGAGCCCCGCGCCGACGATGTTCTGGTTGCTGTTCACCAGTCCCACCCCGACAGTCACTGCCGGCAGCTGTGCGATCGCCTCCGCTATGTTCTGCACGCCACTGTCAGCAATCTGCGCCTGATCGAGAGCCATCAGTGGCATGGGCGCGGACAGCGCGTCCTGGGGTATTCGGCTGCCGGTGATGATGACATCCTCGAGACGGTCGATCGATGCTGTCCCGGACCCGGTTCGCGGACCTACGTCTGCTCGTTCTGAGGGAGTCGTAGGGGATTGCCCCGCGCGTGGTGTCGCGGAGGTCTGAGGGCCTCGCGAGCCGCTCTCCGGCAAACCTGCGGAACTGGCTGCACGGCAATCACATTCGATTACAAAGATACCGCGTGCGGACTGGCTCACCCGCAGCCGGGTACCGGCAGTCATCCGGCGGAGTGCTTCCAGGGGCGTGTATCGACCTTCGATTGGATTGGTGCGCTGACCTCTGATGAGCTCGTATTCGAACAGAATTTCACTGCCTGACTGGCGGCCAAACTCAGCGAGTGCGGCGATAGCGTCCTGAATCGGAATACTAAAGGATTGCTCAGCGGCCAGGGCGGGATGCCAGAAGCACAGCGCCATCAATAGCGCGAGGGCGACTCTTATTGTTCGGTCGGTGTCCATCCGACCCAACTCGTAACACACTGTGGCGCGGCAGGCAAGGATGCCATCCAGGTCGGACGCAGATAAAACCACCGTTGTGGCTAGCGCGCCACGTCACGATCTGTTGGCAGCCGGCCTCGGCCGCTCGCGGCGGCCTGGTGCATTCACTCGGCGCCGGTTATGGCGTGATCGTCACAACAACACGGCCACCGACTGCCTGCGCGAACCGCTGCACGGTGCGCATCGACGGGGTACGCCGCCCGCTCTCAAGACGAGCCACGACGCTCTGAGTCGTGCCCATCCGGCGCGCCACTTCCGCCTGCGAAAGCCGCGCGCGAGTACGGGCGGCGATCAGCTCTCGAGCGAGCGCGAATTCGTCGCCAAGTTCGTCGTAGGCGGCGCGGGTTTTGGTGTTCGCAAGCAATTCGCGTTTTAGTGTCTTCAGAGTCTTCATTTGGTGGCCTTCAGTCGTTTCAACGCAGTCTTGATTGCAGACCGCGGGGTCGCTTGCGTCTTCTTGACGAAGACATGCAATACCAGCAACCGGCGACTTCGGACAGCTGCATACACAGCACGCGCGATACCATCCCGCCCCTTCAGGCGCATTTCCCAAAGCTTGCTTTCGAGCGGCCGAATATGCGGCATGCCAACTTTCGTTGGCCCAAAGCTCTCCAGGAGCTCGGCAATGCGCAGGAACCGGGCCTGCATATCGACCGGCAGGGATTTCAGCTCTGCCTCGGCCAGCGAATGAATAGCGATCCTCCAGTCATTCATAGTATAGCCTTTCTGCTATAGGCAGTCACCTTGTGCAAACTCTCAGTTTCCGCACAGGTGCGGGATACCGCCGCTTGGGCCGCGCCGCCGATCACGAATTCGGCAGTCGCAAAGTCCCGAATCTCGGGAACAGGAAGCCCTGCATCTAAAGAGATGCCGTCCTGATTCGGGAGTCAGTGCGCTGCTCGGAAATGAGAGCGACATCAAACATACAAACCCGTTTTCTTTTTGTCCAGGTCAATATCAACAGTCTGCCCCGCGGCGTTATCAACATCGAATGAGGGAATCTCCACGCGAATTGCACGGCGACCTGCGCAGCGATCTTTTCACGGTGAGCTTGCGTTCGCGGAGCACGAGGTGTGCCTAGCGCTTGTGAGCGTAACTAGTGACGCTCGCGCCGCAAGCCGAGCACGACGCTGAGGCAGTCAACTCGTTGGTCTCATGCGTCTGGTGATGGGTCGGATAAGTGCCGTCATCCGTCCGTTTTTGGCCGGCGGCGGTAAAGTTGGAGTGCAGACGGCAGCGAACCCGACAATCAAGCGACCCCAGGGGAAAGACTCTGCAAAAAACGGCGGGTTAACGCATTAATCACGCCGCTCTACTGCAGCATACTGCCTCGTTGTCGGCGGACTGAATTGACACGGGGGAGCGACTTTGATGACGGCTAAGTGGGTCAGGTTCATCGCGTGGGCAGCCCTTGCAACTTGCGCAGGGACGACCGGCCCGGCGCTGGCGCAAAGGACGACCGAGCGGGGCGGAATGGACGAAACCGGCCCATATCAGGTCATCGAGAACTGGTTCAAGCCTGGCGTCGACCATTGGAACCAGGTCGTCACCTCCGTCGCCGTCGACACCCCCAATCGCATCATCATCGCCAGCGGGGATGAGCACCTCGCGCAACCGAAGTCCTTAATCCTCAGCGCCGACGGCGTCCCGAGCAACCTGAGGCCGGATCCGAAGGAGACTCCGAAACCCGATTCGGAAAAGACACACCTACACCAGATCCTGGTGCTGAACGCTGACGGTAAAGTCAGCGAAGACTGGAGCCAATGGAATGAGCTGATCGCAGTTCCCCATACCGTCGCCATCAGTCCGTACGACAAGGACCGGCACGTGTGGATTGTCGATCGCGAAGGCCAGCAGATTCTCGAATTCACCAATGACGGCAAGAAGCTGGTCCTGAAGATCGGCGAGAAAGGCGTGCCGGGGACGGACCATAGCCATTTCAACCTGCCCGCCGGTATCGCTTTCCTGCCCGACGGCTCGTTCTACGTCGCGGACGGCTACCGCAACACGCGAGTCATTAAATTCGACGCCGCCGGCAAGTTTCAGTTGGAATGGGGTACCAAGGGCACCGAGCCAGGCCAGTTCAATCTGGTGCACGCCGTTGCCATAGATCGCCTGAGGCGGGTTTTCGTCGCCGATCGCAGCAACAACCGCATCCAGATCTTCGATGCGCAAGGAAAGTTCCTCGACCAGTGGACCAATATCCGCCAGCCCGCCTTTCTGCTGATCTCCGCAGACAATAAATCCGTGTGGGTCGCCTCCAACGGCGAGGATCGCATCGCCAAGTACAACATGAACGGCGTGCTGCAAACCTATTGGGGCGTTCATGGTCGCCTGCCTGGGTGGATCGACAACTTCCACAACTTCGCGGTCGATCCGGCTGGAACCCTCTACGTTGCCGATGCCTTCAACAATCGCGTGCAGAAGTTCATCCCACGATCTGATGCGGACAAAGCCAGGCTGGTGAGTCAGCCTTTCGTTTTCAAGTAGGAACGGCGGGGCATCGCATCAAGAACGGAACGACCTCCAACACTGTCTTTCGATCACTCTCGCGGGTGATGAGCCGAACCTCGCCTCTGCAAGAAACAGCACCGGAGGCCTGATTTCGGCTAACGACGGCAACTTTTATGGAACCATAGGGGCGAGCTTCACCTCAGCCCCGCCCATATGGTCTAATCTTGGACACCCCTTCAGGTGATCCGAGCATGGCTGCGCCCAAAACGAGTGAAACGGAGCCGAAATTCTGGCGGGATGCCGCGCTCCCATTCATCGAAGCGCGTTCGGTACAGGATGGCCGCAAGGTCTGCTACGGCAGGCACTCGCACGAAACACTCTCAATCGGGGTAGTTTCAAAGGGCCGTTGTCACTACCTGAACAGCGGCCGAACCGAGCGCATCGGGGCCGGCACGGTCGTCCTGATGAACCCTGGGGACGTACACGCCTGTAATCCCATCGACAATGGGCCATGGGGTTACAGCATGCTCTACTTCGATGTGTCATGGGCTTGCGAGATCCAACGCGATCTCGGTGTTAGCCCAGGAGATCGCTTCGTGCCGTTCGCGGCGCTGGCGACGCACCGGCCCGAGTTGTGCCATGGCCTGAACCATTTGTTCGCGACACTGATTGACCCGGAAGTGGAGCATCTACGCAAGCACAGCGCCGCCATCATCTTCATGACAGCGGCACAGCAGACTCTTGGAGCAGCGCCGCAGCGGCATGCCCCTCCTCCCAACCTTGCGCGGGCGGCGCAATTCATCAGACAAAATTGCACGCGCTCGCTCAAATTGGAAGAAATCTGTGCGCAGGTCAATCTCTCCGCATCGCATCTGATCCGCTCGTTCAAGGGCGAGTACGGCCTGACCCCACACTCCTATCAGATCAATTGCCGCATCGAGTTTTGCCGCGCGCGCCTGCGCCAAGGCCGCGAAATTGCCGAGGTCGCTCTGGAAGCGGGATTTTCCGATCAGGCGCATCTGCAACGGCTCTTCAAGAAATTCGTCGCGGCGACTCCGGGTCAATATCGGGCCTGACGCTCATTTTCTTCAATACCGCAGTGGGTGTCGCGCACTAGCCTGCTGGGAATTGAAATGGTTGGAGAGCGTCCATGTCGAGATTCGAGCTTGCGCAACTCAATATCGGCCATTTGAAGGCGCCGATCGACTCACCGTTGCTAGCTGGCTTCGTCGCCGACCTCGACCGCATCAACGCTCTTGCGGAAGCCTCGGAAGGCTTCAGATGGCGGCTGATGACCGATGACGGCAACGCCACCTCATTGCGTCCCCTGGGCGCGCAGATGCTGATCAACATGTCGGTGTGGCGTGACCTTGAAACTTTGCAAGACTATGTGTATCGCTCCGCGCATACCCAGGTAATGAAACGCCGGGGCGAATGGTTCTCTCGACTCGCAGAAGCTCATGCCGTGCTTTGGTGGGTCACTGCAGGGCACCGGCCCTCGGTTGCCGAAGCGATCGAGCGCCTCGAACATTTACGTCGGCACGGACCAACTCCAACCGCTTTCACCTTTGGCACGGCATTCCCTGCCCCCGCTGCGCTTCCGGAAGCTGTCGACCACTGATGGTTTACAGCTACCGGTCACACTTCCAGCCGATCGCCGTCGCGTCCTACCAACGCATACAGCGCGGGCATGAGAAATATGCTGATCAGCAGTCGCGTGAACAGTCCGCTGACGATAACCAGGGCAAACGGTCGTTGCGAGTCTGTACCCACGCCAGTGGCTATCGCGACCGGCAACAGCCCCAACGCGGCGACCAATGCGGTCATCATGATCGGCCGCAACCGCAGAATCGCGCCCTCGCGGATAGCCCCGGGCATGTCCATTCCGTCGCGGCGCAGCTCGTTAACGTAGGAGATGTAGACGACGGCGGTCTGTACCGACACGCCAAACAGCGCAAGGAAGCCGATTCCCGAAGACACCGAGAAGGGAGTGCCGGTGAGCCACAACGCCACAATGCCACCGACAGGCGCGGACAACAACACACCCAACACCGTAATGAGTGGGAACTTCAGGTTGGTGTAGAGCGCGAACAACAACAGGAAGATCAGAAACAGCGTCAGAGGCAGAATGACTCGCAATTGCGCGCGCGAGGCGGTGTACTCGGAATATTCCCCGCCCCAGTCGAGACGATAACCGCGCGGCAAAGAGACGCTGCGGCTAACCTGTTGCATCGCATCGTCCACGGCACCGGCCAGGTCGCGCCCATCCACTGAAAACTGCACGCCGATGTAGCGCGAGTTGTTCTCGCGATAGATGAAGGAAGCCCCATTGGTAACCTGGATGTTCGCCAGCTCCTTGAGCGGTATCTGCTGCCCGTCCGGCGTTGCCACCAGGATGTTGCCGATTTCGTCGGGGTTATCGCGGTACTGCTGCTCCAGACGCACGATCAGATCGAACTCCTTCTCCCCCTGCTCGACCTGCGTCGCCGCATCGCCACCGATGGCCGTCTGAATCAGCGCATTGATGTCGGCGACATTGATCCCGTAGCGCGCGATCTTGGCGCGATCGATATCAATGGTGAGGCTGGGCTGGCCAAGCTCCTGCACCAGGGTTACATCGCGGATGCCGCGCACGCGTTCCAGCACCTTCTTGATCGACTTGCCCTTCTGCTCGAGCGTGTGCAGATCGGCGCCAAAAACTTTTACGGCCAGGGCGCTCTTCAGGCCGGTCTCAGCCTCGTCCACCGCGTCCTCAGCAGGCTGTGTGTAGTTGAACGTGATCCCCGGGAATGCTGCGAGCTTGCCGTTTACCGCTTCGATCAAACCAGCTTTGTCGTGATAGGAGCCGTGCCACTGCGAGTAAGGCTTGAGTCCCACGAAGAATTCGGCGTTGAAGAAGCCGGTCGGGTCCGTGCCGTCATCGGGGCGACCGAGCTCGGAAGCAACGGTCGTGACCTCGGGAAAGGTGTGGAGAATCTGACGCACCCGAGGGGCAATTTTGGACGCCTCATCGAAGGAGATCGTATAAGGCATGGTGGCGCGCACCCATAGCGCACCCTCGTCCAACTTCGGCATGAATTCGGCACCGACCCGAGGCAGCAATAGAAGCGAAAGCCCCAGCAGCCCCATCGCGGCAAACGTCGTCCCCCAGGGATACGCGAGACAGGCATCCAGACCCTTGGTATAGACCGACTTGATTGCTTCAAATGCGGCATTGCGCCGCTCCCCTCCGGCCCGCCGCATGAACCACGCGCACAGAATCGGGATCAGAGTCAGGGTGACAATCAACGAACCCACCAGTGCAAACACCATCGTGTCCGCCATGGGTTTGAACAGCTTCCCGGACGGTCCCGAGAGCGCATAGATCGGCAGAAAGCCGGCAACGATCACCGCGACCGCATAAACCAGCGGGCGGTTCACTTCGGCGGCGGCGTCCTTGATGACCTGAACCACATCGAGCGGACCTGACTGGCGGGCAGACATCTGGCGGAAGATGTTCTCCACCATCACCACTGCCCCATCCACCAGAATGCCGAAATCCACAGCGCCAATGGACAGCAGGTTGGCCGAGGCGTTCTGGATATCCAGGCAAATGAATGCGAACAGCAATGCCAGCGGAATACTCGTGGCCACGATCAGCCCGGCACGCAGGTCGTACAGAAAGAAGATCAACACCACCACGACCAACAGCATGCCGCGCAGCAGGTTCCGCTGGACGACCTCCCGGGTCAGATCGACCAGATCGCTGCGGTCATAGAACGGAACAACCTTGACGTCCTTCGGCAGGACGCTGGAGTTCAGCTCCCGCGTTTTGGCAGCCACGCTCTTCAGGACCGACTGAGTTTTCTCGCCGGTGCGCAGCAGGATGACACCCTCGACGGCGTCGTCCTGACCCTGATAGCCGAACTCTCCAAGACGGGGTGCGGTACCGATGACGACACGGCCGACGTCCTTGACGAGCACGGGCGTACCGTCGTGGACGGCCACCACCACGTTGCCAATGTCCTCCAGTGTTTTGATCCGCCCTAGCCCGCGCACATAGTAGAACTGGCCGCCCTCTGAGTAGAACCCGCCGCCGGCATTGTCATTGTTACCCGTCAACGCAGCCTCGACCTGCGCTACTGACAAGCCGACAGATGCGACCTTGGCGGGATCTAGTAGCACCTGATATTGCATGGTGCCACCGCCAAAGCCGGAGTCATCCGCAACTCCCGGGACGGCTTTATAGGCCGGCTCGACGATCCAGTCCTCGAAGGTCTTGAGCTCCATGGGCGAGCGGTCCGGACTCTGCAGCACATAGCGGTAGATCAGGCCGGAAGGCGGCGATAGCGGCGACAGCGTAGGGGTGATGCCGTTTGGGAGCGTTATATCCCCGAGCCGGTTGAAAACCTGCTGCCTGGCGAAATAATCGTCGGTACCGTTTTCGAACGTCAGGATGACGTCTGACAAACCGTAGAGCGAGATCGAGCGGCTGGTCGTCAGGCGAGGCAGACCATTCATCTCGCGTTCGGTGGGCACCGTAATCAGCCGTTCGATTTCTTCGGCGGCGCGTCCCGGCCACTGTGTGATGACCTCCACCATCGGCGGCGAGAGATCCGGATAGGCATCCACCGGTAAACGATTCAACGAGCGTGAGCCGGCGCCGATGAGCAAGATCGTCATGAGCACGACGAGAAAACGTTGCCGCAGGCAGGAGGCGACAATGCGGTTGATCACCGAGTCCGTGTGTACGGCACGCGGCTCGGGCGGCACTGTCGCACTCATTGGCTTTGCATGAACTGCACGAACAGACCGCCGGAGACCACGATCTGGTCGCCATCGCGCAGACCTGTCGGCGCCTCGTACTGGTTTCCGACGCGAGAGCCTAAGATTATGTGCTTGCGCGCGAAGCCGCCATCCGGCTGGGTAACGTAAACAAACGGCAGATTCTCGTCATCACGCAACACTGCCGAGACGGGGATGAGTATCCCGTTGCTTTCATTGCGCGAATGGATCAACACGCGCACGTACATCTGCTTGCGCAGAGCATGCTGGGGGTTATCGGCCACCACTCGCACAGTAACTGCGCGCGTGTCGGGATCTACCAGAGCGGAGATCTTGTCGACCGTGCCGGGAAAGGTGTGCGCATCGACCCCCGTCACCACCTCGGCCCGATCACCGACACTCACCGCGGACAGGTCCGAGTCGAACAGCCGGGCCATGACCCAAACGCGCGACAGATTGGCAATCGTGAAGCACGCCGTGCTACCGGCCTGTAGTAGCTGTCCGGGCGTGATCAGTCTCTCCACTACTGTTCCGGCCATAGGAGAGCGAATGATCCCCCCGGGCGCGGCAACCGGCTTCCCTTGGCGAATGGCCTCGATCGTCTCAGCAGGAACATGCAGCGAAACCAGCTCCCTGAGTGCGGCATCCCGGTCCGCTTCAGCGTTAATTGCATCGGTGTGCGCCTGCTCATACTCGCGTTGCGAGACCCCGTTGTGCTGCACGAGATCTTTATCCAGATCGGCGAGCCGGCGGTTGGTTTGGGCGGTGGCGAGTGCTTTTTGGTATGTGCTGAGGGCCGTGGCGAAATCCGGAGACTCGACCATCGCCAACGACTGACCTTTGGTGACCTCGTCATCCTGCGCCACGAGCAGACGCGACACCGGGCCCGAAAACGGCGCCAATACGCTGGTGGCCTGGTCGTTGTCAAAATCTACGACAGCGGTGGTTTCCAGCGTGCGGTGATAGCGTGACGGCGCGACTTTGTAGAGCTGAATGTTCTGGCGCTGGGCGGCCGTCAGTTTGATGTCGCTCGCGGTGAGTGTCACCGGACTATTGTCGTCCCGGGAGGTGCACCCGCTGAGAGCGAAGACTGCAGCTAACGCCGCTAATACTGTTGAATGCAGCGTCCGCAGGGGCGCAGTGCTATTTCCCATGGTTTTCCGAGGCAAGATCCTGTCGATTCCACCAGCCACCGCCCAGAGCCTGAAACAGCGCAGCCGTGTCGGCATAGCGGCTGGCTTGAGCCTGCACCAGATTGATCCGCGCCTGCTGATAGGCTTGCTGCGCGCTGAGCAGTACCAGGTAACCCGCATAGCCGTCCTTCCACTGATGCTCGGAGAGGTCGAGTGTAGTTTTGGCGGCATCTGCCGCGGTAGACGCCGCTTTGAGACCGTCGGCATCTGTTGAGAGTGCGGCTAAGGTATCTGCCACATTCTGGCAGGCTGCGAGAACCGTACTGCGATATTGCGCGGCGGCCTGCGCATAGGTGGCCTTCGCAGCGTGCTCCTGATGAAGCAGTGCACCGCCTTGGAAAATGGGCGCAGTCAGGTCCGCACCGAGCGACCAGAAGCCGGTGCCCGAGGTAAACAACTGGTTGATGGTACTCGCCGAGCTTCCCGTGTTGGCCGTAAGTGTGATGTTGGGCAAGCGGTTCGCCTCGGCGATGCCGATTTTGGCACTGGCGTCATGCAGATCGGCCTCCGCCTGGCGCACATCCGGACGTTGAGTCACGAGGTCGGCCGGTACGCTCACGGGCAAATCCTGTGGCAGGCGTAAGCTCGCAAGGTCGAAATTCCCCTCTGGTCCCTGGCTGGGAAATTCGCCAGCCAGTGTCGCCATGAGATCGCGCAGCTGCGCGGCCTGCTTTTCCAACGGCGGTAGCGTGGCTTGAACCTGCGCAAGCTGCGACGCTTGCGCGGCGACGTCGAGCCCGTTGGCATAGCCCTTCGCAAGCTGGTAGCGCATGATCTTCAGGACGTTGGTATCGATGTCGATCAACTGGTGCGTTGCTTCGATCTGCAGCTGCACCGAGCCCTGCTGGATGGCCGTAACGACTACATTTGCGATCAGCGTGTTGTAGGTGGCGATCATCTGGAAGCGCACGGCCTGGGCCTGCGCCTCGATGGACTCCACCGTACGGCGATTCAGACCGAAGACATCGGGCATGTACGAGACGGTCACTTCCGGGGTGAAAAGATTGAACGCCAGGGCGTTCGAGGCCAACGTTGGGGCGATCACTCCCGATTGTTCCTGGCGAGTGGCGGAAAAATCGGCAGTGACGCTCGGGTAGTAGACGCCTCGCTGAGCGAGCACCCCTTCCCGCGCCGCCAGGAGTGCTGCCTGCGCCCCCGTGAGATCGGGGTTGTTTTTCAGCGCATGCCCGATCAGATCGTTCAGTTGCGCCGAATGAAAGAGAGTCCACCAATCCGCGGAAATATCAGCGCCGGGCAAAAAACGCTGCGACTCCCCGCCCAAAACCCCAGGGGTGCTGACTGTGGGCTCCGGTGCTCGGGCGGTGTACCCGCTGACTTCTGGAGCCGCAGGCCGCTTGAAGTTGGGGCCCACCGCACACCCTGCCGCCAACCATGCGCTCAGGACCGCAAAGCACGCAGATAGGGCTGGCTGACGGAGCTGGCTCATTCGAAAGATTGATGAAAGGATTGAAAGCCCGCCAGCGAGATAACATTGCGAAGTCGAGTCATGCGCAATATTACCCTGACTGAGCGGTGCTCTTGAGAGCTACAGCGCCGGAACGGTTTCCGGCCACTGGAGGCGAGATAGACTCTTCGCTGTAGACTGCTGATTTCAAAGACAATATTGCCGGACCCGCTATGAAGCCACCCCTAGATCCCTGTCCTTGCGGCTCAACCCGCTGCTACCCACAGTGCTGCGGCCTCTATCATGCGGGCGCACCCGCGCCGGATGCGCAATCACTCATGCGATCCCGCTACTGCGCCTATGTTCTGTGTAACGAACAATACCTGCTCGCGACCTGGCATCCCCGCACGCGGCCGGATTCTATTCCATTTAGCAAGGATCAGAGGTGGCTGGGCCTGAACGTCGTCGATGCCAAGGATACGGGTGAGCATTCGGCTGAAGTGGAATTCATCGCGCGCTCTCGAGTCAGCAATGCCGCTGCCTTGCGCTTGCACGAGCGCAGTCGTTTCGTTCGCGAACACGGCAGCTGGTTGTATGTCGATGGCGACTTCGTGGATCCAGCCGAGCGGAAGTCTCTACGTCGGTAGCTTTAATTTGTGAGTCTTGAAGTCCGCCGGAGCAGAAGTATGCTCGTGAACGATCCGCCACCGGCCCTCATGACGTCGCAGCCCCCAGGAAAGCCGGTTCTCGATCGCGTTCAACTCCTCATCGGCCGCGCTTAACCCGGCGTAGCGCACGTTTGCGCACCAGATGGCGGCATCGTTTTCGATGTGGCAGTAGATGGGGGCAAAGGTAACTCGCACGCGCTCTTCGCCCAACCCGCCAAACCAACCTCTGACCATGCCAGACCAGGCTTGGCGCCCTCGGTAGAGCCACTCCTCCCAGGCGTCGAAAACCACGACGTTTTCGTCATACAGAGCCAGAAATGCCTGTTCATCTTTACTGAAGACCGCACTAGCATAGAGCTCCGCAACTCTATCGATGTCGCTCATATCGCGCCTCGACCCCTGCAATCCTTTCCAGCGCACGCCGCTACGCTGGAGTTTAACTGATAACGTCTATTCGACTCATGGAGAGTATTATGGCTGATCAGTCTACAGCCCCAGTCACCTGGGTAATGGGTGTGGGAGCTTCGGCTGGCCTCGGTGCCGCACTGGGACGCCGCTTCGCCAAAGCGGGGCTGACTGTCGCGCTCACTGGCCGCAATGCTGACCGGATACGCACTGTAGCAGCAGAAATCACACGAGCCGGTGGCTGCGCGCATGCCCTCCCCGGCGATGTGAGCTCAATGGATGACCTCACGCGTCTGACTGCAGAGGTACAGGCACTCGGGCCGCTGCGGGTTGCCATTTTCAACGCCGGCAATGCGGTCCGCGGGACGGCGTTGGAGATCACGCCGGAGCAGTTCGAGTCCACCTGGCGCGGCAGCACTTACGCCGGCTTTCTGTTCGCTCGAGCAACGCTGCCGCTACTGCTTTCGACAGGCACAGGGACGCTACTGTTCACCGGTGCCACGGCATCACTCCGCGGTGGCGGTCGATTCATAGCCTTTGCCGCGGCGAAGGCAGGCCTGCGATCTGTGGCACAAAGCATCGCCCGGGAATATGGCCCGCGCGGTGTGCACGTCGCACACGTTGTCATCGATGGCGGAATCGACGGCGAGCGGTTGAGAACGGCTGGTCCGCAACGCGCGCCGGAAGCCGGAATCGATGGGCTGCTCCATCCGGATGCCATCGCGGAAACTTACTGGCAGCTGCATCAGCAACATCGCAGCGCCTGGACGCACGAAGTCGATCTGCGACCATACAAGGAGTCGTTTTAGCGGGCAACGGCACGGTAGTAATAGAGAGAAGCTCGCGCTATCAAACCTGCTGATCGACTGCGCGAGCGGTTTCCACACCGGCCGGAGCCGCCGCCTCGTTACTATCGTCCACTTTTGCCCGCAGAAAAGTCGCACCGATCACTGCGGCCAGAAACGCACAGACGGCATTTGCCACAAACGCAATCCGGTAGCCTCCCGCCATTGCCATGCCGCTGGCCACACCTGAAGCGAGCAAATGGCTGGTGCGCGAGCTCGCCAGGCCTGCAAAGATGGCAAGCCCAATCATGCCCGCCATGACGGCGAGCGTGTTGATGATTCCCGAGGCAAGCCCCAGATCGCTGGTGGCAACAGCGCCCATCACCGCGACCGACAGCGCGTTGGAGGCAACACTGGTACCGATTCCGACCAGGATCATGCAAAGAAGCATCTCTTTGTCCGTCGCGCCACTGGCGGTTAGTGCTGCAAACAGCGCCAACCCCAGCGAGGCCAGTAGCAGTCCGCCGGCCGCCGACCATCTCAGTCCGAAGGTGGAAATGAGCTTCGCGGAAAGTCCGAGAGTGAAAACCGCGCCAACGATGCTCGCCGGAAGAAATACCAGAGCAATGCGTAATGGGCTGTAACCAAGCACGCCGCCCATATAGAGCGACAACATGTACGACAAGGATAACGAGCCCAGGCTCAACAGAACGACTATGGTGGTTACCACACCGAGGCTTTTCTTTTTCAAGACGTGCATCGGCATCAACGGCGAGGGCACCCGCGTCTCTATAATAAGGAAGGCAGCGAGCAATACCGCCGAGCAGGCCAGCAGGCCAAGCGTGCGCGCTGATAGAAGATGCACTTCCGCGGCATTCTCGACTGCGTAAAGGGCCGTAACCAGTGATGATGTTATTGTTACGGCACCCCAGATATCGAGTCGCTGAGTGTGGCGCGCAGTGTTCGCAACGGGTAGCAGCGAAACACAGGCCGCATATACCAAAACACCAATCGGGGCATTGATGAGAAATACCCAGTGCCAACCCAGTGCGTTGGTAACGATGCCTCCAACCACCACGCCAATGGTGCCACCCGCCACACTAATGAACCCAAGAAGGGCGATCGCCCGCGAGCGCTCCCCAACGGCCGAAAACAAACCCATGGCGAGGGCAAGCGACACGGAGGCCATCACCGAACCACCAACACCCTGGAGCGCACGCCCGACAATGAGCACGGCTTGTGTCTGAGCCAGGCCACAGGTCAGAGATGCAAGGGTAAATAGCGATACGCCCAGGAGAAACATCCTGCGGGGCCCATAGATGTCCCCCAAGCGCCCGCTCAGCAACAACAGACTACCGGATGCGAGCGTATAAGCGTTCACGACCCAGGTGAGTGTGTGCTCGTCAAACCCCAGATCCCTGCGAATCGAAGGGAGCGACACATTCAATACGGTACCGTCGAGCACGACAATGAGCGTGCCCAGACTGAGCGGGATCAGTGCCAACCAGCGTCGCCGATCGCCCTTCAGCGCGGTCTCCCTTTCCATTGCCATGATCTCCATAGGCATACGTTTGGCGTCCTGCGAGCTCGGCAGGTGGCCGAGGGCTGCACAGCCCGGCGCTCATGAGACGATTTTTCGGTTCGTGTCCCGCCTGGGTGCGGCCAGCTGCCGCCAGTCATTAGAATAATTAGCGGGTCGTCCATAACCTCTGGCTTGCGATTGATAATCGCCGGGCAAGTAGCTTACTGCAAACTACCTTTCTTCGGAGCGTCAACAGGCGCGCAGCCGTACTGGAAACGCACGGCGTCGGTCAAGCTGCGATAGACGTTTGATGCGGAGTTTTGTAGAGCACTCGTTCCAGAGGCGCCCGCGGTCGCCGAAGGTGCCCGTAGCTCATCGAGCGCCACAAGTGCGGCGCCGACGACCGCCTCGGGCCGGTCAAACTGAATGTAGTGGCCAGCGCCGGGAACGACGCGGTTTACGCCTTGAGTCGAGAGGCGTCTGGCCGCGCGGACCTGATCGGAACTGGTCCTGAACACATTCACCCCCTCCGACCAGACAGCCTGAAAGTGCA
>Ga0134126_10000974_pt1 | contig 36391 bp, 29 predicted proteins | sample KB31752_FD_96881 | JGI IMG/M metagenome (GOLD analysis project Ga0134126, IMG submission 96881) | Terrestrial soil microbial communities with excess Nitrogen fertilizer from Kellogg Biological Station, Michigan, USA - KB3-175-2 | ecosystem: Environmental > Terrestrial > Soil > Unclassified ...
AACTCCCAGCCCTCGTACTTTTTGACGCGGCCTTCAGCTTCGTAGCGGCGAACCTGTTCGTCGAGTGCGTAGAGCAGTTGTTGTCCGGTGGTGGCGCCGGCAAAGGCGGTGCGATTGTAAAGGGTGCCGCCGAAGCGGCGGAAGTCGAGCAGTCCCTCGGGCGTGCGATTGAAGGGCACGCCCATGCGGTCGAGCAAGTCGATGATGGCCGGTGCGGCTTCGCACATGGCCTTGACGGGCGACTGGTTGGCCAGGAAGTCGCCGCCATAGATGGTGTCATCGAAGTGCTGCCAGGTGGTGTCGCCTTCACCCTTCAGGTTCTTGGCGGCGTTGATGCCGCCCTGCGCGCAAACACTGTGGGAACGCTTGACCGGGACAATCGAAAACAGGTCCACGCTGCCGCCCGCCTCGGCGATCTTGATGACCGCCGCAAGTCCGGCCAGGCCGCCGCCGACCACGATGATTCTGGGTGATGCCGCCATGTCCTAACGAATCCTTTCTTTGCACCCAAACTACGCAGCGGAACGCGGGACTGGAGGTGTAAAGCGAAATGGCGCCGCCACCCGGTTCCAAAAATTGATTTGCCCGATAGCCGTCGTCAGGAACACAATCTCGCGCTCCGAGAAATGCTTACCGAGCGCGGCGAATGCCTCGTCGCCGATGTGATGTGCCGCGAGTAGCGTGACGCGCTCGGCCCATCCCAGAGCGGCAGATTCGCGCTCGGAGAAGATGCCCGCCTCGCGCCAGGTCGCAAGCAGGTCAAACTTCTCTGGAGCGATGCCCAGCTTGCGCGCATCGTTCAGGTGATATTGCACGCAGAACGCGCAGCCGTTCATTTGCGAGACGCGGACTTTAATCAGTTCAACTATTTCGGCGTCGAATCCGGAGTGCTTGATGGCGTGTGCGATCGTCGCCATTCCCGCAGCCATCTCAGGAATGATCTGACGAAAAGTCTCGCCGTCGATTCGCGCGCCCGTGTCTGCTGTGTGGGTCATGGTAAGCGTGCCTTTGCTCAAAATTGCGCCGGGGACGCCAGCACCATGGCCGGCGCCACATTCTCCGGTGCGTTCTGGTATTTGGGGCCAACGAATGCCCACATGCTGTAAAGACCAATGGCGCAGGTGATAATGCCGCCCGCCAGGCAAACCCAAGCGAAGCGCCGGCGCGCCTTCACGCCCGGCGTGATGCCCCACTTGGCGGCAAACAGCCAGACGCCATAGGCGAAGTGCCAGCATATGGCAATCATCGCGACGATGTAGAACGCGAGGATGGCGGGATGCGACAACTCGGCTTGCACCTTGTGGAAGGCCATGCCCGGGTTGTTGGGCAGATCGGCGCCGAGAAACCGCTGTGTTGCCACGTGATAGCCGATGTAGACAAACGCGATCATCCCGGTCCAGCGTTGCGCCACGTAGAGCCAGTTGCCGGCCCACGGGTAATAGACGACGTTCGACTTGCCGCGCAGCCAGATGTAGATGCCGTAGACAGCGTGATATGCGAGCGGAATGAAGATGAATGTCCATTCAAGAACGCGCACCATAGGCAGCGCGTTGAGGAACTTGACCTGGGCGGCGTAAGCAGCCGGTCCCTTCAACGCCTCGAAATTCGACAGCAGGTGCTCGATGAGGAATGCTCCGATGGGGATGATGCCGAGCAGGGAGTGCAGCTTGCGCCATATGAACGAATTGCCCTCGCCGGCGCGCAAAGGCTGCACTCCGGCGCGCAATTTCGGCGCCGCGGGATGTTGGGCAGTTGCCATGGAAATTTGAGCTCCTGGAGGCTGCGGATCCGAATTCCGGAGGGTTTGCGTTTCGGATAGAGGGACAAGAATTCGCGCGCAATTACCTCTAGCATTATTGGGAACGCTGCCCGGGGTCGTCAAGGATGGTGTGACCTAAATCGCTTTGTGTACAGCGTTTCCGATGTAATTCCCATCACGATGTGATCCGGATCACCACTTACGCGCGAAGTCGGAGAACAACCGGCCGGGATTGTCGGCGACAATCACGCCATCGGTGTTGCCGCCCAAGTCGATCATCAACTGCTTGACTGCCCCATCATGCAGAACGTTGTCTTTGATGACGCAGTTTTGCAGCCCGCCATACACGATGCCGTACGCTGGACTCCACACGCCGGTGCCGCCGTCGTCGCGGCCGGCCTGAAGCACGTTGCCAATGCACGTCACGCCCTCGGCGCTCTCGAGCAGGATCTGCGCCGAGTCGTGGGAGGCGGCATCTGTCAGTTTGCCGCTGCGTTTGATGAAATTGCCGGTAATCGTCACCTGATTGCAGGCCCCGCGGCCCTTGCGCAGGGCGATGCCCACGGTGCCGGCACGATCGAAGAAGTTGCCGGTGATCTGGTAGCCGTCTGCGCCCGTGATTACCATATTTTCTTCGCCATTCCACTCGATCCGATTGGCGGTGAAGGTGACGGATGCGTTCTCCTGCCGCGCGGCATAGCCGGCGCGTTTGTTGCCGGAAAACCAGTTGTCGATGAGAAAGCCATCCCAGCCGCGCAGGTTCAGGCCATCGCCGGCGTTGTAGGCCAGCATGCAGTGGCGCACGCTGAAGCACCAGGCGCACTCGAGATGTACGCCATTGCCGCTGAAGCGCGCGACCTGACAGTCCTCGATCCGGAAACTGTCTTCGTGCGGACCCCACTTCGAGCGCTGGGTGGCGATGCCGTGGATGTTTTTGCCAAGGCTGCGGCCATCGAGCGAGAGTCCGTGAATGGTGGCGCCACGCGCTTCTGTCAGGTTGAGGAGACAGGTTGAGTCAGCATTCGCAAGCTGCAGCACCGATCCGCCAGGGCCGCTGTAGTTCCAGGCGGGAAGACCGATCAGAGCGGTTCCAGGACGCACATGGAGTTCGCCCGTTAGATAAACGCCCGGCGACAGGAACACGGCCCCGCCGGTCTCGCCGGCCGCATCGAGTGCCCGCTGCAGAGCTGCCGTATCGTTTGATTTGCCGTCGGCTTTAGCGCCGAAGTTTTTGGCGGAGAGGAAGCCGTCTTCGCCCGCGGTATGTTGCGCGGCTGTGGCACCCTGCGCGAAGAGCAGGGAAGCGCCACCCATTGCTGCCCCTATTGCCATGTGCCGCCGATTTATCCTTGGCCCGCTTGCCTCTTCCATTCCATCCCCCGGGCGCGCTGCGGCGCCATTGGTTCAAATCAAACATGCAGTTTCTGCAGCAATGCATCCAGGGCCCGGCCGCGATGGCTCAGGGCTAGTTTCTGCTGCAGGCTGATCTCCGCCATTGTGCAATCCAATTCCGGCAAATAGAACAGCGGATCGTAACCGAATCCCCCGGTGCCCCGTGGAGCCTGGAGGATGACTCCCTCGACGTAGCCCTCGGAAGTATGCAGCACCGTGCCGTCGCGGGCGGCGGCGAGGACGCAGCGATAACGCGCCATTCGCCGGTCGTCGGGAATGCCGACCATTCGCTGCAGCAGCACCATATTGTTCCAAACGTCGGTATTGTCCACCGGGGCGTCAGGAGAATCCATCACCCCCGCGTCCGCGGCGTAACGCGCTGAACGCACGCCTGGCGCTCCATCCAGCGCGTCCACCTCAAGACCGGAATCGTCCGCCAGAATCAGTTCGCCGGAAGCGAACCGGGAATAATAGACTGCCTTGAGCCGCGCATTCTGCTCGAAAGTGCTCCCATCCTCTTCCGGAGCCGGAATGTCTCTGAGGCCCGGCAGCGGATCGAGGGTGATCTTGTGCGCTGCGGCCGCGGTGTGGAAGTCGCGCAGCTTGCCCTGGCTGGAGGTGGCTGCAAACAGGCGAAGGACCATGGATCGAGTGTAACGGAGCCGGAATGACAAGCATCGCTGCAGGCATCGGATGGCACATTCTGGGCGCGGGCATGGCCGCGTCCTTTTACGCACCCATTGAGAAGGTGAAGAAGTGGTCATGGGAGACGACGTGGGCCGTCGCGGGCCTCTTCTCGTGGGTTATCTTGCCGATTGGTATAGCTTTGATTCTGCTGCCCGATTTCCGCGGCTTCTACGCGGCACAGCCGACCGGGCTGCTGCTTAAGGTGGCGTTGTTCGGAGCGATGTGGGGCGTGGGCAACGTGAGCTACGGGCTTACGATGCGGAACCTGGGCATGGCCCTCGGCATCGGCGTGGCCATCGGGGTGGTGCTGGTGGTGGGCACACTAGAGCCACCGCTCAGGCATGGGCAGGCAGCGATGCTGTTTGAAACGCGCAGCGGTCTCCTCACCATGGCTGGAATCCTCGTGGCACTCATCGGGATAGCTATCGTCTCCTGGGCTGGGCACAAGAAGGAGATCCAGCTCAAGGGGCATCTGGAAGGGTTCAATGTAGGCCGGGGTCTTCTGCTGGCCATCCTGTGCGGAATCTTCTCGTCGGGTTTTGCGTTTGGTCTGGACGCCGGTACTCCGCTGCGCGATGAGGCTCTTCGCCTGCACATCAACCCGCTGCTGGCGCGGCTGCCCAGCTACGTGCTGATCATGGGCGGAGGGGCAGTGGTGAACTTTCTCTACTGCTTTGTCCGGCTCGCGTTCAAGCGCTCTCTGTCTCTGCGCGCCGATCTTGCGCAGCCCGGGCGCACCCTGGCCGTCAATGGCGCACTCGCCGCGGCGGGGGGCATCATGTGGTATCTCCAGTTCTTCTTTTATGCCTGGGGCGAAGCCAACATCCCGGTCAACATGGCGTATGTGAACTGGATGCTGCACATGAGCATTTACGTGCTGTGCGGCGCGATTGTAGGGCTCTCGCTGCACGAGTGGACGGGCGTGCGATCGGGGGTTCTCCGCATGCTCTGGGCGGGCATCGTGGTGATTATCGCCGCGGCCAACCTGGTGGGACTGGGCATGGCCGCGGCGCAATAATGGGCTAATCCTCGCGCAACACTGCCAGCGGATCCACACGTGTTGCCCGCAGCGCAGGGATGATGCTGGCCGCCAGCGACACGATGATCAGCAGCAGCGTGACAATGGCATAGGTGGCGAAATCGCGCACGCTGACGCCATAAATGGTGCTACTTACCACGCGCCCCAAGGCAAAAGCGGCGGCGAGCCCGATGGCGATTCCAATGAAAGTGGGCTTGAGCCCCTGCACGATCATGAGCGAAGCGACATCGCGCGTTCTGGCTCCAAATGCCATTCGCAGTCCGATTTCCCGCATGCGGCGCTTTACCGAGTACGCAAGCACGCTGTAAATGCCGACGGCGCAGAGCACCAGCGCAAGTGCTCCAAAAATGGTGAGTAACTGCATGTTGAAGCTGTGCTGCGTGATGGTGCTGTCGACGAACTCGTCGAGCGGCATCACCTCGTCGACAGGGATGTTGCTATTCACCTGCGATACCGCCGCGGTGAGTGCCGGCGCGAGTTTTTGGGGTGCAATGGAAGTCCGCACCACCAGCGACATGCCAAAGGCCTCCCATGCGCGCATCGCGGAGTTGCCCACCTGCGCCTGGGGCCAATAGAGAGAAGGAATACCGTCGGTGTTGTCGAGGCCGTCCTGATGCACATCTCCCACTACACCCACCACCGTTCGCACCTTATCGGGAGCGAACGTGAGTGTCAGGTGTTTGCCAATCGGGCTCTCGTCGCCCCAGAACTGCCTGGCCAACGCTTTGCTGACCACCACCACTGCCGGTGCGTTGGCCGCATCGCTGTCGGCAATGTCGCGACCGTTCAACACCGGAATCCGCATTGACTGGAAGTATCCCGGTTCGACGACGCGAACCGAAACCTCCGGCTGCTCCGACATAGGCACCACCGGCTTGCCCTCCACCGCGACCGGTTGGTTTGAGCCGCCTTGGAGGGGCAGGGAATCGACGGCCCCGGCGGACACCACACCGGGGAGTGCCCGAACTCTCGCCAGCACCTCGCTGAAGAATTGCGATTCCTGCTCCGGCTTTGTGAATTGAGTCCGCGGAATCTCGACCGACGCCGTCAGTACATTGTGAGCATCGAAGCCAGGGTTTTCATTCTGCAGATTCCAGAGGCTCCGGACCATGAGGCCCGCGCCAATGAGCAACACGAGGGATAAGGCGACCTCGATGACGACCAGCAGCGAGCGAGTGCTGCTGCTGCCCGTATCGGCGTCGGTTCGCCCGAGTCCCTGCTTCAGAGCATGGATCACTTCGCCGCGCGTCATATTCAGGGCGGGCAGGAGTCCGGCCAGCAGGCCGGTCACGAGCGACAGCCCCAGGGTAAACAGCAGGACCGTCCCACTCAATCCGATGGTTCCCATGCGCGGCAGCTTGTCCGCAAAATACTTGAGCAGCAATTCAATTCCGTAATGCGCCGTGATCAGCCCGACGGCGCCGCCGGCCAGGGAGATCAACACCGATTCGAGCAGTAGCGGCAGGACCACACGTGCGCGGTTTGCCCCCAGAGCCGAGCGGATCGCGATCTCCTTGCGCCTTGCGACGGTGCGCGCAAAGAGTAGATTGGCTACATTGGCGCAGGCGATGAGGAGCACAAAGGCCACCGCGCCGAGCATCATGAGCAACGCCGGCCGAACGTCGCCGACCATGTCGTCGCGCAGCAGACCGACCCAGGCTCCCCATCCCTTGTCGTCGGCCGGGTAAGCCTGCGCCAGGCGCTCGGATATCGTGTTCATCTCCGCCTGCGCCTGTTTCACGGACACGCCTGGCTTCAGGCGCGCAATCGAAAGGAAGTGGTGCTCGCCGCGCACCGCTGCCTCTTGCGCCGTCATTCCCATAGGCACCCAGATCTCTGCCCACTCGGGAATTGCTATTTTGGGCCCCATTACGCCAACAATCACGTACGGAGTTCCATCGAGGGTTATGGTCCGGCCGGCTACGTTCGGATCCGACCCGAACCGCGAGTGCCAAAACTTGTAGCTGAGAATCAGTTCGTGATTCTTGCCCGGCTGGTCCTCCTCCGGCGTGAATACGCGCCCATAGAGCGGCTGCACGCCAAGCACCGGAAAGAAGTTCGCGGTGACCTTGCCGGCGCGGATCGACTGTGGCTTGCCGTTCCCGGTGATGTCGTATGCGCCAAACTCATAAAGCGTCATCCCCTCAAACACGGTGTTCTGCTTCTGCCAATCGAGAAAGTTCGCGGCGGAGATCGAGAACTTTGTCACGCCGGGAAAAGCCGATTGCGGCGGAACATGCCAGAGGCGTACCAGGCGATCGGGCTGCGAGAAGGGAAGCGGCTCCAAAAGTACGGCGTGCACCACGCTGAAGATGGCCGTATTCGCGCCAATACCGAGGGCCATGATGATGACCGCAACCGCTGTGAATCCGGGGCTCTTGGCCAGGTGGCGCAGGGCGAATTTCAGGTTTCGCAGGAGTTGGGGCACGGGGAAACCTCCGTCTATCCCGCTGCACTCGGCGAACCATCTCACAGGCTTGATGCGGCCGTGTTTTCAGAGGCTTGGCGCATTTCGTGGAATTGGCACTGTCCGCACGAGAGAACCGGTGTCCGCAAATGGACACCCTTCCAGGCAAAAAAAGGCCGGGGAGGTTACCCCGGACCTTTGACTATGGGTTTCGCTCTGACTATTCGAGGTCCTGGTGCAGCGGCAGATTGCGCGATGAACCACCCACGCTTATTGTGCGCTTGCTGGGTACCGTGACCCATTTGCCTTCCTTGGTGGACCAGTACTGTAGCTGCCGTTCGGGCACGTGCAGGGTCACCGTCTTAGTTTCTCCAGGAGCGATGCGCACGCGATCGAATGCGGCGAGCGCGCGGATCGGGAACTGCACGCCATCGGGAATCTCGCTCGGGGCGCCGATGTAGACCTGCGGAACTTCGTCGGATGCCATGGAGCCCGTGTTCTTGATTTGTACCGTCACGTCAAGACCGTTATCGGCGGCCTTGGCGACCTTAAGGCCGGAGTAGTCGAATGTGGTGTAGCTCAGGCCGTGGCCGAACGCAAACAGCGGTTCGATGTTCTCCTTGTCAAACCAGCGGTAGCCCACGTTGACGCCTTCGCTGTAAATCGTTTTCTTGTCGGGAGCGTGCTTGCTGCGCTCGGGATGTTTCGGATCGGTTGCCGGATAGTCGGCAAGGCTTTTGCCCCAGGTAACGGGCAACCGTCCCGCGGGGCTGGTTTTGCCGAGGAGGAGATTGGCTGTGGACCAACCACCTTCATCGCCGGGCCACCACATTTCGAGCACGCCCTTCACCTTGTCAACCCAGGGGAGCGCGACGGGCTGGCTGGTGTTGAGCACGACCACGGTGTTGGGATTGACCGAGGCAATCTCTTCGATCAGCTTGTCCTGATCGCCGGGCAGCCCGAAGACCGGCTGCAGCCGCGTCCAGGCGAAGACGACAGCGGTATGGGCGTTCTTAGCGGCCGCAATAGCTGCGTCGTGGTCGGATTGGCGCTGCTCCGGGCTGTACCAGTTCAGGCGAACCTGGACCGGCGCGTTGGAACTGTCGGGCGAGGTCTTGATCTCGATGGTATGCGGCCCGGCTTTCAACTGCACCGCGCGCCGCACGTTATCGAGGCCGTCGATTGTGGGCACAACGTTGTCCTGGTTGGCCTGCAGAATGTCGCCGTGCACGCCGCCCTGAAATGCACCGGTTGCCGCGAACTTCTTGCCATCCAGCACGAGGCTGGCGTTCGTTCCCAGCGCCTGCAGATAGATCCAGTAATCGCCGTCCCTGGGGATGTTCAACGTGCCGTTCCACGTTACGATGGAATTCGGTGCGAGCGCATTTCCGCCCTTCGTCGTGAAATTGATTTGCGAATCGGTCTTCGGCACGGCGGCGCCATTGCGTTCCAGTCCGGGCTTTCCATTGTGGCTGAGCAGGTTTGCGGGAATCGGCGAGCCGGTCATATCGTCGGCGACGGCAAACTGGATGTCCGCATTGCCGCTGATTTTCCTCATGGCGGCCAATGGGCCCACCTGGCGCCAAGGGAGACCCACCGAACGCTCGCCGTTAATGCCGATGGAATCAACCTGGCCCGCTGTCGGCCCGATCAACACCACGGACTCGAGGTCGTTCGACTTCAGGGGCAGGATGTTGTTGTCGTTCTTGAGGAGCACCGCCGCATCTTCACCGGTTTTCTCAATGACGTTGGCGTTGGCCTCGATGGACTGCTGGGTGACGGTGTGCTTGTGCATCCCGTTCATATAGCCGAAGTGCACGATTTCATAGAGTACGCGGCCGGCGGCGCGCGTCACCGCTGCCTCACTCACCGTGCCATCTTTCAGGGCCTCGGGCATCTTCTTGTTGTCGAGCTTCACGCCCCAGTTGCCGCCACTGAAGTCGAACTTCGGCGTGGGCTCTTCGGGAATATGCCCGCCGAACATGTCGGCTACGTCTTCACCGGTACGGTGCACCGGCGGTGGTATTGGCTTAGAGTCAAAGAAGGACGGAATGTTGAATGCTGCCTTTGGGTCCGGTTCGCCGGGCATTTCCATGTCCAGCCCCGCGTTGATGAAGTCCACCGCGTGCACTGCGCCCCAGTCGGAGGTCACAAACCCTTTGAAGCCGAGCTCGTCGCGCAGGATTTTGGTCAGGGTGGATTTGTTGCCGCAGGCAAACGTGCCGTTGAGCCGGTTATACGAGCACATGATCGATGACACGCCTGCTTTCACGGCGGCATCGAACGGCGCCACGTACACCTCGTGCAACGTCTGGTCATCGATGAAGGTGTTCTCGTTGTCCGAGTCGTAGCCCACAAAGTGCTTTACCTGCGCCATGACGTGCTGCGACTGGATGCCCTTAATCTCCGCCGCACCGATTGCGCCGCTCAGGTACGGATCCTCGCCGAAGGTGTTGTAGCCGCGCCCAAACTCCAAGTCTCGATCGATATTCACGAAAGGCTGCAGCGATACGTCGATGCCGAGCGCACGGTCCTCGCGCCCAATCACAATTCCGTTGTCTTCGGCGTCTTTTACGCTGAACGTAGCCGCAACGCCCATGGTCGCCGTCTCGCCCGAAGAGGGGATGCGAGTCAGCACGCCTGGAGGGCCGTCGGCAAAGCGCAGGCTGGGAATGTTCAACCGGGGAATTCCGGCGAGGTACCCCGCCTGTCCCTGGTAGACCTTTGGATCCTCGTGCGTTCCGTGGATCAGCGTTAGCTTCTCTTCGAGCGTCATCTGGCTCAGCAACTTGTCAACCCGGGCATCGCCGGTGACCACCGGCACCGACTGCGCCAAGGCGATGGCTGTCATGCCGAGCAGCGCGCTAGGGAGACATCCCCGCCGTACGAAAGTCTTCATGAATAAATGCATTTCTTCTCCCTCAACCCGCAAGTTATCGCAGCAGCACATGTGGCCAAACCGCCGAACCACACGCGGGTCGCGCCTTTTAGAACGGTTGAACAGACATTCCTAAGTCGGCAAGCAGTGTAGCCCATGGTACCCCCAACCGAGAATCGCTGGAGCTCATTGCTGTAGAGGTGGTGTCATCGCTACGCGCGAGACCGGCGCTTACTTGAGGTACGGGGAAATCGGCTAGGAAATGCCGCGAATCAGGAACTGGATTCGCTGAGGTCCTACCAAAGACTTTCGGAACATTTCGCGAGTTACGTGCGTACCAGGAACCGTTCCACGGACGCATCTGACCCTCTGCTACACTGCTGCAAAGACTTTTCCTGCCATGCGAAGGCCACGTTAATCCCGGAGTTTCCATGCCTGTCGTTGAACTCGCCGCTGTCACCAAGACATATGAAAACAAGGTGGCGGTTCATAATTTGAGCCTCTTGATTGAACCCGGACAGATGTTCGGGCTCCTAGGTCCAAACGGGGCCGGAAAAACGAGTTCCATTCGCATGATGATGGGCATCACGGTGCCCGATTCCGGCAAGGTGAGCCTGTTCGGCAAGCCGTTCGATCGCAAGAGCCTCAACCGCGTGGGGTATCTGCCGGAAGAACGCGGGCTCTACAGGAAGATGAAGGTAGTTGATCAGCTGGTGTTTTTCGGCGAACTGCATGGGATTTCGCCGCAGGAATCGCGGCGCCGCGCAACCGACTGGGCGAAACGAATTGAAATTGCCGATTCCCTGAATATGAAGACTGAAGAGCTCTCCAAGGGTATGCAGCAAAAAATTCAGTTCATCGCCTCGTTACTGCACGATCCCGACCTCATCGTGATGGACGAGCCTTTCTCGGGGCTCGATCCGGTAAATGCCACGCTTCTTGAACGCACTCTGATCGAGCTCAAGGAGCAGGGCAAAGCGATCATCTTTTCCACCCACCGCATGGACCAGGTGGAGAAGCTCTGCGACACCATTTGTCTCATTAACAAGGGTGAAGCGGTGCTGAGCGGCAAGATGCGCGAAATCAAGTCACGTTACGAGCGCAATCGCGTCATCGTGGAGTTTGAAGGCGACGCGTCGTTTCTGAAAAGCGCCGAAATCGCGGAAGCCAGGAACTTCTCAGGCCACGCGGAAATCCGGCTGCTTCCGCAGGGGAACGCGCAAAAGCTGCTGCATGAAGCGTCGGCAGTGGCCACCATCTACCGGTTCGAGGTGATTGAGCCATCGCTCGAGGAGATCTTCATTCAGACCGTGGGAGGAAAGTCCGATGCGTAATCTTCTGCTCGTGGCCAGGCGCGAATACCTGGAGCAGATTCGCGGCCGGGCTTTCCGCATCACCACGGTCCTGGTTCCCGTGCTTTTTCTTGTGCTGATTGGCATCATGATTTTTGCCGGCAGAAGCGCCAGCGGACCCAAACACCTTGTGATCGCTTCAAACGATGCTGCACTGGCCGCTGAGGTCCGCCAGCAGTTGGCGGCAGGCGATCAATCGAAATCGCGGGTGGACATTCAGTCGCCGGTGAATCCGCAGGACCGCGCGATGCTGGTGCACCGGGTGCGCTCCAAGTCGATAGACGGATTTCTCTGGATTGATGCGCCCGCCGGGCAGACGCCGAAGGCCACCTACGAGTCGCAGTCGTCCGGCGACTTTATCACCGATGCCAGGCTGAGCGCCGCGTTGAATCACGCGGTGGTGCGGCGGCGGCTGGCCGCTACGGGCATTCGCGTCCCCGATGTGGATGCCCTGCTGAAGAACGTAGATATTGACACCTTGCAGGTGAACAAGAAGGGCGCGGAAGTGAAGAGCAACGCCATGAGCTCGTTCTGGAAGGGGTACGCCATGGCCTTCCTGCTCTCCATGACGACCATGATCTACGGCATGAACGTTGCCCGCTCCATCATCCAGGAAAAGACTTCGCGCATCTTCGAAGTCATGCTGGCTACGGCCAAGCCCAGCGACCTGCTGGCGGGCAAGCTTATCGGCGTGGGCGCCGTGGGTCTCACGCAGATCGCCATCTGGGTGGCGGCAGTCGGTGCCATAGGCACATCCATCGCCGCACCACTCCTCAGCGGCCAATTGAACCTGCACTTCGGCTGGGTGGAGGGCATCTTGTTCCCCGCCTACTTTGTGCTCGGATACCTCTTGTACGCCTCGTTGTTCGCCGGGCTGGCCGCATCATGCGAGACCGAGCAGGAACTGCAGATGTACACGCCCCTCGCCGCATTGCCAATATGGCTAAGCTTTGCGCTCATCGTGCTGGTGGTAAACAATCCCGACTCGGCGCTCTCCATCGCGGCTTCGTTGTTTCCTGCCACCGCACCCATCATCATGATGCTGCGGGTCGGATCCCAGATGCCACCCTGGTGGCAGTTTGCGGCTTCGATGGCAATCATGATCCTCAGCATCTGGGGAGTGCTCTGGGTGTCCTCGAGGCTTTATCGCGTCGGCATACTCATGTATGGCAAGCGGGCAACCCTTCCGGAGCTGGTGCGCTGGCTGCGCTACAGCTAGTACTCCGCGCCCCAGTAGAATCAGATTGTGCCTGAAGAGGAGAGCCCCGGTTTCACGCTGTCGCAGCGCATGGTGCTGGCCGTAGTGCCGCGCATGGTCTGGGCGCTGCTGTGGATCGTTGGCTTTACTTGGCGTTATGAGGTGATCGCGGAGCAAGGCGTAACGCCGGTCCGTTTCGGGCAGCAAGCCGGCGGCGAAATTTACTGCTTCTGGCACCAGTGCGTGCTCCCCTGTACGCTTTATTTCCGCCGTACCCATGCGGTGATTCTCATCAGTCGCAGCTTTGACGGTGAGTTGATCACACGCATCCTGCGCATGTTCGGGTTTGCCGCGGTGCGCGGGTCGAGTTCGCGCGCCGGACGCGAGGGGTTGCTGGGCCTGAATCGCGCGATTGAAAGCGGTCGCCCTGCAATTTTCACCGCCGATGGCCCGCGTGGTCCCATTTACCAGACCAAGATGGGTCCGGTGAAGCTGGCGCAGATGACTGGCGCTCCCATTGGTGTGTTTCACCTTCAGCCAGAGCGCGCCTGGGTTATTCACTCGTGGGATCGCTTCCTCATTCCGAAGCCGTTTACGCGGATTGTAGTCAGTTGGGCAAGAGGCTTGGCCGTGGCGGCCGAAGTTGCAGAGGGCGAGCTTGAATTGAAACGCGCCGAGCTCAACGCGGCACTGGAAACCGCTCGCATTCGCGCTCTCGCTCACTTTTCCCGGACGAACGCATGACTGAGGAACTCCATTCCGACCGTGGCCTCCGCGTCAGCGATTTCGATTTCGATTTACCCGAGGAACTGATTGCGCAGCAGCCCGCTCTGGAGCGCGGCGCCAGCCGCATGCTGGTATTGGATCGAGCCACCGGGGGCGTGCACGATTCGATGTTTGCGGAGTTGCCGTCGCTGCTGCGTCCCGGAGATTTGCTTGTCCTTAATGACAGCCGCGTGATTCCTGCGCGTCTTTACGGGCGCCGCACGCTTCGTCGCGAAAAGGAGCGGCCAACCGGCCGTATCGAGGTGATGCTTACCGAGCCGGCCGGCGAGAATCGTTGGCACGCGCTCGTGCGGCCGGGGCGCAAGGTGGCGATCGGCGAGGTGCTGGTGTTTCCCAACGCCGGCGGAGCGATCGAATTGAAGGCTGAGGTTCTCGGGCGAGGCCAGTTCGGCGACCGACTCCTGCAATTCGAGCCGGTCGATGATTTTTACGCGGCACTGGAGCGCATTGGCCATATTCCGCTGCCGCCATACATTCACCGCGACGACTCCGCGGCTGACCGAGAACGCTACCAGACCGTCTACTCACGCGAGCGCGGATCTGTCGCGGCGCCAACTGCCGGCTTGCACTTTACGCCCGGTATGATGGAGGCGCTCTCGGCTCGCGGCGTCGAAATCGCGCGTGTCACGCTGCACGTTGGCCTCGGCACGTTTGCGCCTCTGCGCGTGGAGCGGGTCGATGAGGTACGGCTCCATCGTGAGCGATACAGCATCGGAGCCGACGCTGCCGAAGCCGTCAATCAAGCGGTGCGCGAGGGCCGACGCATCGTTGCAGTGGGCACGACTGTGGTGCGCACCTTGGAGTCCGCTGCGGCCAAAGGGACCGGCCTACCGCTTGTCCCTAGCTCCGGAGAAACCGGAATATTCATCTCGCCCGGTTTCCAGTTTCGGCTTGTATCGGCACTGCTTACCAACTTCCACCTGCCGCAATCGAGTCTGCTCATGCTGGTAGGCGCATTTGCCGGACGCGAAAGCGTCCTGGCTGCCTATCGCCATGCGGTCGTTGAGCGCTACCGGTTTTTCAGCTACGGGGACTGCATGTTCATCGGCTGATCCCGGTCGCCTCCGCTGTTAAACTCTATCCGTGCCCGACGAAGCCAAGCCGCCGGTTTTTCTGCTCGACACCATGTCGTTCATCTTCCGCGCCTACCACGCCATGCAGCGCTCGCGCCCCATGTCCACGCGCTCCGGCTTGCCCACCGCGGCCACGTATGTCTTCGTTAATATGATTCGCAAGTTGCGCCAGGACTTCTCGCCGCAATACTTCGCCGCGGTGTTCGATGTCAGCGGCAAGGTGTTCCGCGATGATCGCGCCAAAGAAATCGGCAGCCTGCGCAAGTGGAATTCAAAGACGCAGTGCTTTGAGGAAATTGGCTACGAAGGCTACAAGGCCAAGCGTGAAGCGATGCCCGAAGATCTCGTGCGGCAGATCCCGTACATTCGCCGCTCACTGGACGTGTTTCACATTCCCATCCTGGAGGCGGAGGGATTCGAGGCGGACGACGTCATCGGCACACTCTCCTGCCGCGCATCCGAGCAAGGACACCAGGTTTTCATCGTCTCCAGCGACAAGGATATGATGCAGCTCGTGAACGAGGCCGTGAAGGTCCTCAATCCTCAGAAGGACAACCTCATTCTCGATGCCGCCAAGGTAGAGGAGGTGCTTGGGGTGCCACCCGCGAAGGTCATCGACGTGATGGCCCTGCGCGGCGACACCATCGACAACATCCCCGGTGCTCCCGGTATCGGCGACAAGGGTAGCGTCGAACTCATCAAGGAGTTCGGCAGCGTGGAAGCGGTACTCGATCGCGCTGAAGAGGTGAAGCGCAAGACCTATCGCGAGTCGCTGCAGCAGAATCGCGCTGCCGTGCTGCTCTCGAAGGAACTGGTCACGATCGACTGTAATGTCCCACTGGAACTAAACCTCGCGGCCATGCTGACACAGGCGCCGGACGTGGAAGGCTGCCGCGAACTGTTTACCGAGCTTGAGTTCACTTCGATGCTGAAAGAACTCGCGCCGTCGGAAACAGCAATCAAATTTGAGCTGATTGAAACCCCCACAGTTGAGCAGCGTGCAGCATTCTTCGCCGCTGCTCGCCGTCGGGGTTTCGCGTTCGCGCTCGACGCCGGGGTGCCCGGGCCGGTTGAAGAGGACGATGAGCCGGAGGTGCCTACCACCATGTCTCTGCTCGATGTGGCAGAGGCCGCGAATCAGGCCGTACAGTGCAGTATCGCTGCGTGTGCAGAGCCGGGCATCGCGCTTGCTCTCACATTAGACGATGATATGCGCGCGCTGCTCGAGAACGAGAACGTCCCGAAGCAGGTGCACGACTATAAGACTGCGCTGCATGGGCTGCACAAGCAGGGAATTAAACTTGCCGGGCCGGTGGACGACGGGATGCTGCTCTCCTACGCGCTCAATCCCACGCATACCACTCAGTCGCTTGCCGATGTTGCCGCGCGCCATGGGCACGCTCCGCCCGCCTCACTCACTTCGGCTGCTGCCATTGTGCAGGCGCTCGTTCCTGCTCTGCGCACGCATGCCGACGAATGCCAGGTCACCCGCGTCTACACCGAGATCGATCTGCCGCTCGCGCCCGTTCTTTATCGTATGGAAGAAGCCGGCGTGCGCATTGACCGGGATGTGCTCAGCAACCTCTCCACGCGCTTCGCCTCGGAGATCAATCGCGTGGGCGAGCGCATCTACGAGCTCTCAGGCGAGCGCTTCAATATCAACTCGCCCAAGCAACTTGGCGTGGTGCTCTTCACACATATGGAGCTGCCCGCGCCAGTGAAATACGGCAAGGGCAAGACGATTTCGACGGCGCAGGACGTGCTTGAACAGCTTGCGGAGAAGCACGAGGTTCCGCGGCTCGTGCTCGAGTACCGCCATCTCTCGAAGCTCAAGTCCACTTACATCGACCAGCTTCCTCTCATGGCGGATGCCGCCTCCCGCGTGCACACCACATTCCAGGCTGCGGCCACAGCTACGGGCCGCCTTTCGTCGGTGAACCCCAATCTGCAGAACATTCCCATCCGCACTGAACTGGGTCGCGAGATCCGCGCCGCATTCACTTCTTCACCCGGTACGCAGTTGCTCTCCGCCGATTACTCGCAGATCGAGTTGCGGCTGCTGGCGCACTTCAGCGCCGATCCTCTGCTCGTGCGTGCTTACCAGAACGATGAGGACATCCACACGCTGACCGCGAGCGAGGTGTTCGGCGTTCCGGCCGAGACCATGGACAAGGAAACTCGCGCGCGCGCCAAAGCTGTAAATTTTGGAATTGTATACGGCATTTCGCCGTTCGGCCTCGCCGCGCAGCTCGGCATTCCGCAGGCGGAAGCGCGCGCTTATATCGAGCGCTATTTCGCGCGCTACCAGGGCGTGCAGACGTTCATTGAAAAGACTCTTGCCGAAACGCGGAGTACCGGTAGCGTGCGCACGCTGTTCGGCCGTCTGCGGCCAATTCCAGATATCGAAAGCCGCAATCCCAACTCCCGCGGATTCGCCGAACGTACAGCCGTGAACACTCCACTTCAGGGCACCGCCGCCGACCTCATCAAGCTGGCCATGATCGCGCTCGACCGCAAGCTTCGGGAACGGAACCTGAAGACGCGCATGGTACTGCAGGTCCATGATGAACTGCTCTTTGAAGTGCCCGATGCGGAGAAGAATGAAATTGAATCTCTTGTCCGGGCTGAAATGGAAGGCGTGGTCAAACTGAATGTTCCGCTGATCGCCGACCTTGGGTTTGGCCCTAACTGGCGCGACCTGTAGTACCACTGTACTTGTGCTTCTGTGTCTGTCTTCCTTGGCCAACCCGAGGATCTGCTGTTTCAGAGTTTTGTTCAGCGTGGAAATGGAGTTGAACCGATGACCACACCCAATGCTGCCGCTGCCGGCACGTTTAGCCTGGGGGGCGATCTCACCGTCAATCGGCTGGCCTTCGGGGCGATGCGGATCTGTGGCAAAGGCATCTGGGGCCCGCCCCAGGACAAATCTGCAGCGCTGGCCACCTTGCGCCGCGCGGTCGAACTGGGCGTGAACCTCATCGATACCGCCGACTCATACGGTCCAGGCACCTCGGAAGAATTGATCGCGGAGGCGCTTCATCCGTATCGGGCGGGCCTTGTGATCGCTACGAAAGGCGGATGGGAACGCCCTGGCCCCGGCCAATGGACGCATAACGCCAGCCCGCAGCATCTGACTGCCGCGCTCGAAGGCAGCCTGAAGCGGCTTCGTCTCGAACGCATCGATGTGTACCAGCTACACGTTCCCGATCCGGCAGTCTCATTTGAAGCGTCAGTGGAGTGTCTGGCAAGGCTGCGCGAGCAGGACAAGATACGCCACGTTGCGTTGTCGAACGTGACCCGCGAGCACATCGAACGCGCGCGGCGCATCGTGCCCATCGTCAGCGTGCAGAATCGCTACAGCTTCGCTGATCGCGAGTCCGATTACATCGTGAGCTACTGCGAGCAGCACGGCATTGGCTTCATACCCTGGGCACCCATCGCGCAGATGCGGTTTGCGCATGAGGCTCTGGAGCGTGTCGCAGGCCGTCTTGGCGCCACACCCATGCAGGTGGCTCTGGCGTGGCTGCTCAAGCGCACAAAGAACATTTTGCCGATCCCCGGCACTTCGAAGGTCGCGCATCTCGAGGAGAACGTCGCGGCTGCATCGCTGCAGTTGCCGGATGATCTTTATCGCGATCTCGCCGCCGTGAACCCAGCGCCTGCTGTCCTGCGCGGATAGCCCTAAGCGCCCAGCTCCGCGCGAATCGCGTCCGCGATTGCATCCGCGTGCCTCCGCATGGCGGAGGCATCTTCGGCCTCGATCATCACCCTCGCCAGCGCCTCGGTGCCAGAGTATCGGATGACTACGCGCCCTGTATCCTTCAGTTCTTCTTCCGCAGCCTTGATGCGCGCGGCCACTTCGGGAATCGACTCCAGCGGCTTCTTCTCGCGCACTTTCACGTTTACGATCACCTGCGGAAATACCTTGAGATCGGCCGTCAGCTCGTCGAGGCTTTTGCCGGAACGAGCAACCAGGTCGAGCACGACGAGTGCGGTGAGCAGGCCGTCGCCAGTTGTTGCCAGGTGAGGGAAGAGGATGTGCCCCGACTGCTCGCCGCCCAATGCCGCGCCGTGATTCTGCATCATCTCGAGCACGTAGCGGTCGCCCACCGGTGCGCGCAGCATGCCGATCCCGGAGCGCCGCAGCGCCGCTTCGAGTCCCATGTTCGACATGGTCGTCGCCACCACCACGTCGCGCGTGAGCATGCCGCGCTGGCGCAAATCGCGCGCGGCCATCAGCAGGATCGCATCGCCGTTGACGATGTTGCCACGCGGTCCAGCGAGCATGCATCGGTCCGCGTCGCCATCGAATGTCACGCCTACATCGGCGCCGCGCTGTTGCACTTCGCCGGCCACCGTCTCGGGATGAAGCGCGCCGCAGCCCGCATTGATGTTTCGGCCATCGGGAGAGATATTCAGCAACCTGATCTCGCCGCCCAGCCGCGCGAACAGTTCGGGGCCAATCGCCGCCGCGGCACCGTTGGCGCAGTCGGCCACCACGCGAAGGCCATCGAGGCGCAGGCCCGGGACGCAGCTCAGCAAGAACTCGATATATTCCTGCTGGAGAACGTGGTTGTCTTCGAGAGGCGGGACGACGGAGGGATCGGGGGCGCTGGCCACGGTGGCATGGGCCACAATCTCGTCTTCCATGGCAAGTTCCACCGCGTCGGGGAGCTTATAGCCGTTTCCGCCGAACAGCTTGATGCCGTTATCGCGCCACGGATTGTGCGAGGCTGATATGACAACGCCCGCCGCGTACCCATGCGCACGGGTCAGGAACGCGACGGCAGGGGTCGTGACTACTCCCGCGCTCTCCACACTCACACCGGCCTGACGCAGGCCTTCAGCGAGCACGGTCGCAATCCACGGGCTCGATTCACGCGTGTCGCGGCCAACAAGCACGCGCCGTTCGACAGCCATTCGCGGTATCAAATGGCCGAGAGCCAGTCCCGTCGCAAAAATCGTCTTCGCATCCAGCGGGGCTACTCCCGCGACGCCGCGAATTCCGTCCGTTCCAAACAGGTTGCGGTGATTATTGGTCATGATTCCCGTCTTCTGCTCCCTTTCTTTTCTCGCACCGATACCACGCGGCTGGTGAACGCGCCATCGCTTATGCGAGTGGTAAGAAGTGCCTCTTCGCTCACCTGTTTCACTGAGCGCACCAGCACCCCGTCAGCATCCTGCACCAGTGCGTATCCGCGATCGAGCACAGCCAGCGGCGAGAGCGAGCGCAGACGTGCGTCGAACGCTCCCCAGCGCACGCGCTGCTCGTGAAGTGTCCGCACCAGCGCATGCTCCATACGCAATCCAGCAGAAGCAAGGTGCTGACGCGCATGAGCCAGGTGCTGTCGCGGGTCGTGCCGCAACACCGCAGCGCCAAGTTCGGCCACGTGCCGCTGCCGTTCGCGAACTTGGAATTTCAAATTTCCTTCTATGCGCAAATTGGCGTCATCCATCCGCTGCTCCAAGCGGCGAAGCAAGAGTGTTACCCGCGATTCGGCGCGCGCCATCGGATTGCGCATTAACCGCTGCCGGGCTTGCAGAAGCTGGAAATGCGCGCCGCGATGCAGGCGACCGTCGAGGCGCCCCAGGTGTTCGCCCACGCGGTGCTGCCCCTCGGTGATCAACTCCGCTGCCGCCGAGGGCGTGGGAGCGCGCAGGTCTGCCACGAAATCCGCGATGGTGAAGTCTGTCTCGTGTCCTACGGCCGAAACTACAGGCGCCTGCGATGCCTCGATTGCGCGCGCCACACGCTCGCTGTTGAACGCTGCCAAATCCTCGAGCGAACCACCGCCGCGCGCCACCACGATCAGGTCGGCCATGCCGGACGCGTTCAAGCACTCGATTGCCGAAACAATTTCGCCTGCCGCTAGCTCCCCCTGCACGGAGGACGCACAGAGCAGAACGTTGAGCCCCGCATGCCGGCGGCTCACGACGTTCAGGAAGTCACGGATGACGGCGCCAGTGGGCGAGGTGACGATTCCGACTGTGCGGGGAAATGCAGGCAGAGGCCGCTTGCGCTCGGCGTTGAAGAGTCCCTCCGCCTTCAGCCGTTCTTTCAATTGCTCGAACGCGAGTTGCAGCGAGCCGGCGCCCACCGGTTCCATGGTTTCGGCCACAAGCTGCATCTGGCCCCGCTGGTCATAGACGCTCACCCGCCCGCGGACCAGAACGTGCAGACCGTCCTCGGGGCGGAAGCGCAACAGCGTTGCCTGCCGCCGGAACAGCACTATCGGCAATTGCGCGTCGGCATCTTTCAGCGTGAAATAAAGATGGCCGGATGGCGCGGGGCGGAAGTTGGAAATCTCGCCCTCGACCCACACGTCGCCGTATTGCTCTTCGACTAGTTGGCGGATTTGCGAAACCAAATCGCGCACCGGCCAGATGCGACGCGACGGGGCTGCCGCTTCAAAACGAAAATCGAGCTGGGCCGTTTCTGGATCGTACCCGGTCACTCTATAAGTTTAACGGGTCGTGATTGCCGGAACTGGTCGTCCCGCGGCATGGCTGATTATCCGCGGGTGCGAATGATCTTATCGAGCTCAATTGCAATCTGTCGCAGCCGCGGCGCACCGACGAGATCGGACGCAGAATTTGCCGAATACGAAGCTTCTGCTTCGCGCGCCAGCGCAGTGCCTTCGGCAAGCCCGAACGTCCCGAGAACCCCAGCCAGCTTGTGCGCCGCCGCGGCTGCAGCGGCACGCTCCTCCGCGCCAAGTGTTCCGGCTGACAGCGCCGCTCCGGCGCTCTCAAGAACGCATACCCGCTCCAGAATATCGGGGAGAAACTTCGTCCAGAGCCGCGCCAATGCGTCGGCGATTTCAGACTGTGCGCCGGAGCCCATGTGCGATCGTCAGCTCCATCCCAGCGCGCCGGCGATCTGCGCGGAAAGGGTCAGCGGGTCGAAAGGCTTGAACAAAACGGCCTCCACTCCAAGATCGGCAAACCGGCGCTGATCGTTGCTTTGCACCTTCGCGGTCAGCAGCAGCACGGGGATGCGGGCAGTGAGCGGGTTCTTGCGCAATTCGCGGAAGGTCGACGGCCCATCCATTCCCGGCATCATCACGTCCAGGAGAATGGCGTCCGGGTTGTACTCGGCCGCGCGTACCAGCCCCTGTGCTCCCGAACTGGCTACGGCAACATCCCAACCTGCTACAGTTTCCAGGCTAAGCGCGGCCACTTCGCGTATATCGTCTTCATCGTCAATGATCAGAATGCGGTGCGACATGACTGCCCTCAAAACTCCCCCGGGCTCGCCGGCGGCGGCTGCGAGTAGGGACATACGCAAACCATCGCGCAACATGGCACCGGTCAGGGCGCCTGGTCGGCGGAAACAGTCTGGGGAGCTTCTTCCATTCGACGCGAATTGTGCAGCAACGTCAAGACCAGGGCTTCGAGTTGTTGCGGCTGGACGCGAGCTTTGGTAAGGAAGTGCGTCGGGCCGAGAGTGAGTTGCGTCCGCTCCTCGGCGCCAAGATCGCGGCCCGAATAGACCACCAGCGGTATGTGGGCGAGCTCTTCGCGACGGCGGAGCGCATCCACCACGTTGAACCCGTCGCCGTCGGGCAGTCCGATGTCCAGGACCATCAGGTGTGGCTGGAAGCGGAAGCACTCGTCCAGTCCTCCCTGGCGCGTGTAAGCCACGCAAACCTCGATATTTTCGCGGGCGAACACATCTGCGACTACGCGGGCCAGATCGGCATCATCCTCGACGATCAGAATTCGCGCCTTTTCCCCGGGGCCACACAGGACGCGAGCCAGCTCAGCCACCAGCGCGGCTTCCTCCACCGGCTTAATCAGTACGCCCTCGGGCTCGCCGGGCAGTTCGCTGGCTGCCTGATCCGCCAGGCTCAGCAATACGATAGGAGCACGATGATCTGGGTCCGCGCGTCTCAGCAGAGGGAGGATATCCCAGCCGTTCATCCCGTCCAGCGACGTATCCACCAGGATAGCTTCCACCCCGCTCTGCGCCGCGGCCACCGTTTGCTCCACGGTTGTGGCTTCCAACACTCGGTAGCCATGGCGCGCAAGCTGTTCCGCGATGACGGGACGTGTCACGCGGCTGGCATCCGCCACCAGCACTGTGCCCTGGTCCTGCAGGTCGGCAACATCGTGTCCTGGCATCGTATCAGGCTTGTACGGTAGGAAAACGCGGAAGGTCGATCCGCGCACCGGGTTCCTCTCCGCCCAGATACGCCCCGAGTGCTGCAGAACGATCGTGCGGCAGATCGCCAGTCCCAGGCCGCTGCCGCCTTTTTGCCGCGAGTCCGATGCATCTACCTGCTGGAATCGCCCGAAGATCGCCTCAAGCTTGTCTGCCGGAATGCCGCGGCCCTGGTCAATTACGGAAAGGATTACGCCTGAAGCGCCCGGCCGCGTCATGACCGAAATAGATGAGTTCGGAGGTGAGAACTTGATGGCGTTCGACAGCAGGTTGGTCAGCACCTGCAGGAGCCGGTCCGGATCGGCAGAAATCTCCGCTCGCGTAGTGTCGTGCAGCAAGCGGACGCCTGCGGCGTCAGCCACCGGTTGCATCCCATCAATGGCCTGCCGAACGATGTCCCTGAGCTGCAGCGGACGGAAGGTGATGGGTTCCTTGCCGCTCTGTACGCGTTCGAGATCCAGAATGTCGTTGATGAGTCGCACCAGCCGGTCAGAGTTTGTGACCGCAATGCGCAGCAGATTCGCCGCCTTCTCGTTGATGTTGCCCAGGATGCCCGACGATAGCAGCCCAAGCGCTCCCCGGATAGACGTGAGCGGTGTTCTTAGTTCGTGGCTGACTGTGGAAATGAACTCATCCTTCAGGCGGTCGAGCGCGTATCGCTGGCTGATGTCGCGGAAGCTCAAAACCGAGCCTGAGAACCGCCCCTGGTCCATGATCGGCGTGAAAAAGTATTCGGCGGGAAGGGACGTGCCGTTAGCGCGGTAGATGGTTTCCTCCCCGGCGCATGCCACCTGGCGTTCCGTGGCGAGCCGTAGAGGGCAATCGTCTCCGCAACGGCGAAGTTCGCTGGCTGACCCGTGCAGCAAGTCGTGAATCGGCTTGCCGGTCAGGCGTGCGGCCGGGGCGCCCAGCAGCCGCGCCGCGGCAGGATTGGCGAAGCTCACGATGCCGTGGCGATCCATTCCGCAAATGCCGTCCGCCACGGAATCGAGCAGGATCTCCTGTTGGCGCGAAAGCTCTTCCGCCCGGCCGCGCTCCTGCGAGCGCGCCAGCATCTGGCCCAGAGACCCGCCTACAGTTTCGATCGCCGCCAGCGCTTCCGCATCCTCACGCAGCCGCAGGCGGGAATAGAATTCCAGCACTGCCAGCGTGCGATTTCCCGCGCGGACCGGCACGGCCCATCCAGATGCCATTTGGTGCCGCGCCGCCAGCTCGGTTCGAACGCCCAGGGGCGATGCCGCCAAGTCCGCAATCCATACGGCGCGCCCTTCCCGCCAGGCCCGTCCCGGCAGATCCTCTCCGAAGCGCAGCGTTCGTCCCATGCCTTCCTGGATGATGCTTTCGGTTTGCGTACCTGGAGCGCCCCAGCCCGTGCCGAACTCCAACCGGTGATCGTCGGCATTCACCTGCCACTTCACCGCCACATCCCAAGCCTGGGAGACGCAAATCGCTTCCAGGATGCGCATCGACGCGATCTCAGGAGACGCGTTCTCACCCACGATCTGGCTGACGACGAGTTGAAGCGCCAATCGGTGTTCTCGCTGTTTCTGCTGAGTAACGTCTCGCAGCAGGCAGCGGATCGCCAGGGGGCTTCCCGCCTTATGCCGTTGACTCAGCGTCAGCTCAAATTCCATCACTCGCCCGTCCGGGGTGTGGTTGCGCAACGGGGCACGTTCGACCAATTCCCCATCTACCGTCCGCCGAAACAGCGCCGACACCTCATCGCGGCAGTCGGTCCCGAACAGATCCTCCCAGGAACGCACTTCCTGCAGCGCAGCATGGCTCAGACCGAAGCACCGCTTCCACGCGGGGTTGGCATAGAGGAACTTCCCCTCCGGACTGAGGGTGGCAATCATGTCCGCCGAGTTCTCAAACAGATCCCGGAATCGGTCCTGCGATTCTCGAGTCAACTGCTCCTGGCGGAGCGTAGCGGCGGAGTCCAGCGCCACGACCACCAGGCCACGCATTGCGCCCCTCTCATCGCGCCGGGCCGAAAGATGCAGCGTCACTGGAAGCAGGGTCCCATCTTTGCGCCGGAACTGCGCTTCGAAGCTCGGCACCTGGCTGGGGGGCAGGAGCTGCACACTGTCCAGCAGAGTTTGCAGCCGCTCCATCGGCGTGAGGTCAGGATTCGGGTCCAATCCGTTAAGCCTTTGCAACTCCGCTATGAGGCGCGGGCCTTCGCCCTCGGCCAGAATCTCGGCTGTGCGCGGCGTGCCCACCAACTCCTCGGCATAATAGCCGAGCAGCCGCTCGGCCGAGGGGTTCATGTGAGTGATGAATCCATTGAGGCCGATGGCGATCACCATAGGCCCCGACGATTCAAAGATGTCCTTGAGGGCAGGGTCCTGGATCGGCGCGGAACTGCGGCCTGCCTTCCAGACTACCCATCCCAGGATGGCCGCGGCCGCCAGGAGCTCGATGGCTACGCTGTAAGCGCGGGCATGGGGAACTTTCAGAATCCGGATGGCGAGCGCGCTTACTACAAGCGCCAATACGATGGCCGGAAGCACCTTGTCGCCCAGAAACGACGGTCGTGCCCCGTCCGCTGGCTGCGGTACGCGGCTCGCCGTCGGTCCTATCGGTGCATCCCGCATCAATCTCCTCGCGACGCCTGAAGACTTCGCTGCGGATTGGTGCTCCGCGGCAAGTTCTAGGCCCCAAGTGCCCCGGCATTTGTGCCGAGACCACGGATTCCCGCTCCGCCCGCGCTTTCCCGGCAGATACGGCCCCTTGGGCGGTGGCTGTTCCGCGCACGGAAGAACTGCATCATACGCCCGCAAGCATCAAAGCGGGGCTGCGCGCCGATCCGCATCTATGGAAGTGCTTTCTTGATGTAATAGTACAAATACAGGTTAATGATCATGGAGGCAAGCAGAAGGATCGACAGCCCCAGCGCGATCCGGTTTACCTTGTGTCCAACGGACTTCAGATCCTGCATCAACTCCTGTTGTTCGAGTGTGTTGCGGTCGGTGGCCTCGCGGACCATTTCCAACCGATCCTCCATCCGCTTCAGTCCGGCCGTTTGCTCCTGCATGGTGCTGCGGAACTCCGTCTGCTGCGCCTGCAGGTCGGACAATTGATTTTTCACCGGCGCCAAGTCCACCGTGACCTGGGTCGGAGCACCATGCGGCCTGCCCGAGAAGAGGTTCCCGATTGCCGCGCCGAGGTTTCCGTCGATCAGAGGCAGAAGATGCGCCACAAACGGGGCTGCCTGCTTCAGAAAGCCCATTGCGCGCTGCATGGCCGAACTATCCTCTGCGGCGGCAGAAGGTATTGCCAAAGCGCGTCCGGGGGGCGTGGGCCGGGGACCAGAGCCTTCCGTCCTGCCTGCGGCGCCGGAGCCGAGCGGCGATCCGGGCAAGGGCGTTCCGGGCAAGGGCGATCCAACCATTCGGCCGCCCATCTCGCGCCCATTGATCTCGCGCCCAGTGGCCTCGCGGGTCGGCTCACGGCCAGTATCGCGGCTGAGGTCTCGGCCCAACTCGCGGCCTAGATCACGTCCCTGCGGCGGAAGATCCACCTGGCTGCGAGGGGGCTCGATGCGCCCGCTGAAATCGCCATGCGCGGGGTCGGGACGATCCAATTCGGGGCGATTCGCTTGGGAATCATACCCCTCAGGCAGATACACCTCGTCCCGAAACTGCTCCGGCTGACTCATACCGATGTCCTTTCCCGATAACTATATAAGGGATTTTGGATTTAGGAAACGCTTTCCATGGCGAATCAGGACTCCAGCTCGACACCCCTGCGGGGCGAATCACCCGGCGATTTCCCACAAAAAACAGCCGCCCGCAGCCGCCGGGCATCCGATGTATTTAGAGCCACTTGAAGGAGAAGCCTGTTGAATCCAGTTGTTCATCGCACGATGCACGATCTGCGGCATAACGTGCTGGCTGGAATTGTGGCCGCCGGCCCCGTTTTCATTACATGGCTGGTGTTCTCATTCGTTCTCGGCGTGCTGGCCAAGGTGGGACTTCCCTTCGTCCACCTGCTTGCCGCAGCCTTTCCCAACAGCATCTTCGCGGCAACATCGGTGCAATACACTCTGGCCGTTCTGCTTACAGTCGCGATTTTCTACGTCGTAGGCCGGTTCAGCACGCGGGTGGTGGGGAGGCAGTTGTTCGAACTCTTTGAAACCACTCTCGAGCGGCTGCCCGTGGTGAACAAGATCTATACCTCAGTGCGGCAGGCGGTAGACACGCTTACCAGCAAGAAGAACTCCGGGCAGCGCGTCGTGCTCATCGATTTTCCGCTGGCGGGGCAGAAGTCCATCGGATTCCTTACCAACGTGCTTGCCGACGCAACGACGGGCGCACCTATCGCGGCGGTGCTGGTGCCGCAAGCGATTAACCCGTCCTCATCGTACCTGCAGTTGTTGCCAATCGATGCGATCACGGAAACGGATCTGACGATGGAGCAGGCCATGAGCATGCTGCTCACTGGCGGGGCGGTGTGCCCAGGAACCGTTCATTACAGTGCTCCCGCGCCGGCTCGAACCGTCTCTGCTGCCCTCACGACGGATCCGGAAACGTTAGCGCCCTCGCGCTGACTTCCCGAGGGCGTGTGCTGTTCCAAGCAGTCCCGTCGCCCTTCTGCAAGGTGCTATGCCCCGCCCGGTGCATCCTCGGCCATCTCTTCTGCCGTGTGTTCACTTTCGCGGGTTACGGCGCGCAGGTTGACATTCTCAAATTGCGCCCACAACAGTCCGACCGGGACGATGCCTAAGAACGTAACCAGCAGCAGGCAGGCCGCGCAGGCGACAGCGGCTTCGTGCCCCGCGCCTGTCACCACGGTCAGGGCCCAGGCCACGATCCCGATCTGCGAAAACCAGCCGAAAACCGGCAGTTGGAAGATGCTGGCGCCGCCGCTGATCAGCATCAACAGCACGGCTTTGCCCACGGTGATCGTCGAGAGCGGCTGGCTTGCGGTAAACGCTCGCATGGTTTCGAAGTACGCGGCCGCAATGAGCGCCCACATGATCACGGAGAGCGAGCCCACGGCGGCTAGTTCGCCGAACGAGCGGATGGTATCAAGCCCGGTGTGAAAGGTGCGGATCTTCTGTCCCACGGCGTGCGCCAGTTTTTTCGAGATAAGGCTGAAAGCTCGCTCGAAGAACTGTGCGATCGTCTCGCCGTTCAGCCGGATGCCTACCAGGAACAGGGCGCCCAAGACAGTGAGTACGAGACCCCCGTAGCGAAGCGCGGAGGCGGCCAGCTCCGGGCTGCGGTTCAGCAACAAGGTCATGTGTCCCGTCTGCCGGATTGCTGTGAGCACGTCGGTCTGCGAAACCTCGAGCAGCGCGGTTGAGAAGACGAGCGCCATGGCGCCGGCATCGAACAGCCGCTCCACGATGTAAACGGCAATCTGCGAGCTCAGTTCCAGCTTGGTTTTGCGCGCCACGAGGTAAGGCCGCACCAGGTCGGCGACGCGCCCGATGAGCGCCACCGCGGTGAACCCCATGACCTGCGTGCCCACCAGCGACAGAGGGGAAACCTTCTTGTTGTGGCGCAATAGCAGCGCCCACCGCGCGGAGCGGATGACGTAGCCCGCGTAGATGCATGCCAGCCCGAGAACGATCTTTCGCCAGTCGGCCAACGCGATCTGGACACGAAATTCGGCAAAATCAAAGTGAATCCGGTGCCGGGCCCACACCGCCAGCGCAATCAGGGCCGCGAGCACGACGACCCCGCCAATCCATTGTTTTTTACTCAAGCAGACACGGTCTCCATGGCCAGCAGTTCTTCTTCAGTCTACTGTCTGTGCGACCGAACCGGTTTCCCCTCAAGTTCTGGCCTAAAGTGCCGATGATTCGGTGAGAAGCAGCGCAACGGGAGGGCCGTATGGAAATCGGACCAGTGGAAGCCATCCGCCCCGTGGGCAGGGTTCTCCCTTCGCGTCCTGAGTCGGCCCTGGACAGGGTCTTCGCCTCTGAATTCCGCAGGCAGGAGCAGGATCCGTTGCAGATGCCCGTTCGCCGCGCCTCTCGCGGGCTCGAAGATGAGACGCCGGACGACGAAGCGGATGATCAGCAACCGGGCGCCCCGAATCCCGGCTCGAGCATCAACTTTTTCGCCTGATCTTTTGTCAGGTGGCGCATCTCTCTCTTCGACCGCGGGGTTTCGCTTTTCATTCGATTCCAGCGACAATAGAGATGTGAAACGCTCCGGCACCGCCGACCTGCCCCTCCACGGGGGACGTGTGCCCCAGTGGCTTGCCACCCGTATGACGGAACTCGGCACGGCGGTCGTCGAGCAGATCGTGCTCTCCTACGGACCTTCAGAATTTCTGTGCCGCCTCAGTGATCCGTTCTGGTTCCAGGCGCTGGGCGCCGTCATGGGAATGGACTGGCACTCCTCGGGGATCACCACGTCTGTGATGGGCGCGCTCAAGCGAGGCCTCAATCCGCGATCAGTTGATCTGGGCTTTCAAATTTGCGGTGGCCGTGGCCGCCATTCCAAGCGCACCCCCGACGAACTGCGCGAGTTCTCAAGCCGCACGGGACTGGACGGCAACGCGCTGGCGCGTACGAGCCGCCTGACCGCGCGCATCGATAACAATGCCATCGCCGACGGCTTCCAGCTTTATCTGCACGCGTTCGTCATCCACACGTCCGGTGAGTGGACGGTGGTGCAGCAGGGGATGAACGATGCTTCCGGGCTGGCGCGGCGATACCACTGGCATTCGGAAACGGTGCGCGACTTTGTGCACGACCCGCATACGGCGATTCTGGGGCGGCCGCAGGGCACGATTCTGAATCTTGTGGACGGGCGCGCAACGCCGGCGCAGCAGGCGCTGCTCACGATTGCGGGGCAGCCGGTCGAAGCCTCGCTTGAGGAAGCCCGCCGCCTGGTCATGCCGCGGCATCACGAGGTGCGCGCGGAAGATGTGGACCTGAAGCGCCTTGGCGCCGTTCTTGCCGTCGCGCATGAGCAGGAGTTGCGGGACTTTGCGTCGTTGCTTCTGGTGGAGGGTCTCGGCCCGCGCACGCTGCAGTCGCTCGCACTGATCGCGGAGGTTGTTCATGGGGCACCCAGCCGTTTCGCCGATCCTGCGCGCTTTTCGTTCGCGCATGGCGGCAAGGACGGGCACCCATTCCCCGTTCCGCTCAAGACCTACGGCGAATCGCTCGCCGTGCTGCGTCGCTCGCTTGATGCCGCACGCTTGGGACAGACAGAGAAGATTGACGGGTTCCGGCGCCTCGATCGGCTCACCAGGGTAGTGGAGCAGCAGCGCGATCCGCTCGCCGACTTCACCGATGCGCTCGAGCACGAGCGGCGCATCTCGACCTCGCTTGATGGCCGTACGGTGTTCGATGACAAACCTGCCGGGCGCAAGTCCCATGGCGGCGGAAAGGCCATCGATCCGCAGCTCTCTTTGTTTGAAGAAGCCCGACGGCGTTGATGCTCAGGGAAGGGAAGCGAGCGCTTTGAGGTCGGGCCAGACGAAGCCTTCCTCGACCAGCCTTGTGTCGCCGATTTCAATCTCTTTCGCCGCAGCGTAATGCGCGCCGCGCCGCAGGTAAAAGTGCTTCGATGGGTTGGCTGCGAGCACCCACACATCCATGCTGGTGAATCCGCGCTCCGTCAGGGCTCGCGCCGTTTCGCGCAGCAATTCGGTCCCGATGCGCAGCTTCTGATCGACCGCATGCAGGTAAATGGCGTACAACTCCGCATCGCAGCCATCTGTGCGTTCACGGCTTGAACCGGCGATTGTGAATCCCACAATCTGCCGCTCGCGTTCGGCAACCAGCACCACGTTCTCGTCGGTGAGCATCATTTGCCAGCGCGCTGTCTGTTCGTTCTCGCTCATGTTCGCAAGAAACGCCTCGGGCACGATTCCCGCGTAGGTGGTGCGCCAGCTTTGCACCTGCACGTGCGCGATGCCGGCGGCGTCGGCCGGCTCGGCTTTTCGGATCAGGACCATCGTGAACTGTCCCCGGAGTTGAGTGGTTGGTGAGGAGGTGAGCTAGTGATCTAGTACTCAAGTGGTCATGTCATCATGTGAGCTGGTGGTCAACCGGTCCGGTGCTGGATCACCCGATCACTAGATCACCAGATCACTTAGCTACGCGCCCCCACGATCATTCGTAGCGCAACGCCTCGGCGGGGAGAATGCGCGCCGCCGCCTGCGATGGATATAACGTGGCCAGCAGCGAAACTCCGATGGAAACCGCCGCCACCAGGATCCCATCCACCGCGCGCGGGGCAAACGGCAGCGTGTCGATGGAGTACACCTCGGCAGACAAGTGAATGAAGTGATAGTGGCCGCCGGCCCAGGACGCAATGTAGCCAAGGATCAATCCGAGCACCGTGCCCACTACGCTGATGAGCAATCCCTGCAGCAGGAAGATGCGGCGCACCTGCGACGGATCGACGCCGAAGCTCATAAGGACCGCGATGTCGCGCGTCTTCTCCATCACCATCATGGTGAGGGCGATGAGGATGTTGAGCGCGGCCACAATCACAATGAGAGTGATGATGATGAATGTGACCACCTGCTCCTCGCGTAAGGCGCGGAACAGCTCGCGGTTGGTCTCGATCCAGTTGGTGGTCATGAAGCCCTTGCCCGCGGCCTGCTCTATTTCGTGTCCCACCTCCGGCGCGCGGTTCATGTCGTCGATCTTGAAGCTGATGACGCTGAGCAGATCGGGCTCATCGAATAGCCGCTGCGCATCGGCAAGACGGATGAACCCCATCGTGGCGTCGTACTGGTAGAAGCCGGAGCGATAGACGCCGACCAGCCGGAACGGCACCCATTTAGGTATCTGGCCATAGGGCGTCATTTCGCCCTGTGGGCTGATGAGCGTCACCTTGTCACCCACAGCGGCACCCACAGTATCGGCCAGGTCGCCGCCGAGGACGATCGGCGGGAGTTCGCCCGCTGGCGGCGTGGTTCCATCGGGCAGCGGCTGCAGGGCCTGGATCGATCCGGGCGTGGCCTGCTTGAGGAGGCTGCTCACCGTGAGCTCGTAGTTGGGCAGGATGCCTTCAATCAGCGCGCCGCCATCGCGAGCGCCACGCGCGACCAGCACCTGCTCATAGAGGCCGGGCGAGGCGGCCGTGACATGCGGCAGGTTGCGCAGCTTGTCCATGAGAGGGCGCCAATTGCGAATGCCATCGCCCTGCACCCGCATCAACTGCACGTGTGCGCTGGTATCGACGAGGCGGTCCTGCAGGTCGCGCCGCATGCCATTGGTGATGGCCAAGGCGATGATGAGCGCCGCGACGCCGGCCGCGACGCCGGCAATGGAGATGGACGTGACCACGCCGACGACGGCCTGTCGGCGCTTGGCGCGCAGATAGCGCATGGCCACGAACAATTCAAAGCGCACGGCTACTTCGCCCCTGGGCCCGCCGTCTCGAACGTCGTCTTGGCGAGCCCGATATTCTCATGACGGTCGTAGGCGCGCACCGTCAGCAGGTGCTCACCGGTTTTGCCACTAAAGGCCGCGGCGGGAATCGTGAAGTCATAGTGTTCGCGCAGCGAATCGGACAATTGACCCATCGGTTCCACGTATTGCCATGGACCCGCGTCGAGCGAGTACTCCGCCTTGACCACGGGCGTCATGGCATCTTCGGCGTCGAACGTCACGTGTGCTGCGCAAGGCGCCTTGGCGCACGGCATGTCTTCGCGTGCGGCGAGCGCGGTGACCACGGGCGGAGTCGTATCGACTTCGAACCGTTCGCTGATTCGCTCACCGCTGAGCGCATCGGCGGGCGTGTGCGATGGGGCATCGCTCGCCACCACCTTGAGCTGGTAACCGCCGTCGGGAATGAGCGTCTGGTCGAAGGTGTAGGCCTTTTCGGTTACGGCGTCCTTTAGCAGCCGCCAAACGTGCTCGCTGTCGCCTTTCAGGAAGAGGGAATAGGTGAGGTCGTCGCCGTTATCGTCGTGCGCCGCCCAGCGCGCCGTGATTGCGGTGCGATCCTTCGTCGCTGTGATGGTGCTCGAGGCATTTGTATCGAACGAAATCGCATTTTGACTTTGGCTCGCAGGCAGGGAAATGTTGACGGTCTGCGACTGTGTTCCTGATTGGGATTGGGCATTGAGCCGCGCGCCGGGAACGACGACAAGGTCATCGACCACCGGAGCGGCATTCACCGCAAGATAGTTCACGCCTACGCCGCCCAGCACCCCGCCGTCGCGCAACACGGCTTTCCACTGCAGGAATCGCCCCGCAGGCGAAGCCACCGCGTCCGCGGTTACAGGCTGCCAGTCGCTCCAGCCACGCACGGGCTGCTCCACGTTTCCGGTGCGCGTCAGCAATTCGAAATTCTTCGATCCCGGCTCGATTTCTACGCGGCCGAAGCGTGCCAGTGCGCCGGCATCGAGCACATCGCTCACATATTCGTGCGTAACCGGAGCGCCGAATTCAGCGAGCTTTCCGGTATTTCCGGTACCGATCAAAACCGTGCTGCCGTGCTCAGCCATCGACAGGCCCTGCTGCGCTTCCAGGTGCCCGACGTCGGCGTAGTCGCCGTTTTCCTTGATGCGGAAGATGCGGCCGCGATTGCCGCTCAGCGCCAGCAGGCCGTCGGACTGCGCGGCCAGGGCATATACGATTTCGTCTTTGCCGGACCAGATGCGGCGCGGCGCCTGGCCGTCGGTCAGCGCGTAGATCTCTGTACCTTCGGGGACCGACGCGCTCGCGTTGGCTGCCTGCAGCGATCCGGGCTGGACGACTGTGAAGGTCACCACTCCCGTGCCCTGGACGGGCAGCGGCGGAAGGGGATTATGCGCTTTGTCGCCTACGCTCGCGGCGTAAATGGTGCCATTTGCGCCGATCGCGATGGCCGGAATTTCGCGCCGCGGCGCTTCGTAGAGCACGTAGCCTTTGCCTTCGGGGCTGATGCGATAGACCAGGCCGCTGCCATCCGAGCCTGCGATGAGGTTGCCCTTCTTGTCCCAGGCAAGGCAGCGGATATGCTGCTCGTCGCTCTTGAAAAACAGCTCCGGCGTGGAGCCGGATTTCGATTCTTTGATGCGATACACTGCGCCAGGCCCGCCGGTCGCGATGTAGAGCCGTCCCTGAGAGTCGAAGGTCATGTCCCAAACGTAGCGCGATTTTGGCGCATCCTTGTCCGCGGCTTTCTCGTCTACCGGCCTGGCGTTCTTCTCGTGTGCAGGCTGCTCCATTTTGGCGGGATCGAACACCACCGTGGCGCTCGACTCGTCCTGCTTCGCCGTCGCCGACGGATTGAGCTTGTAGACCTTGCCGCTAGGGATCGTTGCCGCGTAGAGTGCGCCATCGGGACCGACGCGCACCACCTGCACGCTGAGGTCGTGGGTCTCGAAAAGCGTGACGGGTTTGCCGTCGGGGCCGACGCGCAGCACCGTCGCGGGAGAGCCCGTGCCGAGGTATGCGTTTCCGCTCTTATCGACGGCAACCGACAACACGAACGTCGATGGAGTCGTGAGGATTTCTTTAAGGCCGGGTGCCTCACGCAACGTGCCGTCGCTCGTCAGTGCGACGCCCTGCGGGGTGCCCTTTTCAAACTCTTCGATGTGCGATTGTGTCCAGAGGTGCGTACCCTGGGCGTGCGCGGCAGGCATTCCGCCAGCCGCCAGTATGCCGCAGCCCATGGCGATGGAATACGTTAGGGAAAGACAGGACAGGCGACTCGCTGCTTTCAACATGCTGCAGTGAGTCTACTAAACCGGGGCGTCCTGAGTTCACAGTTCACAGTTCTTAATTCGCGCCGATCGGGCGCCCGCTGGATTGAGCAGTGACACTCGAAGCCATGAGCCATGAACTAAGAACTATGAACTGCGCTCACCGGCCGCCGCGAAACTGAATGATCCTGCGCCGGTCGCGTTTGCCCGGCCTGCGTTCCGGGATGGGCATGAATTCCTGCATGGCTTTTCGCTCGGCAGCGGCTTTGGCGCGCGCTTCCTTGCTGGCGTCCGTTTCGCGATAGAGCGTCTGCGCCACGGCGGCAGGCCCGCGCATTTCGCTGAGGCCCAGCACCTGCACTTCGTAGTCGCCGCCTTCATTGCGAATCTGCAGCATGTCGCCCACCTTCACGTCGCGGGCAGGCTTGGCCTCGGCGCCGTGCGAACGGATGCGCCCGAGGTCGCATGCCTTCGCCGCCAAGGCCCGCGTCTTGAAGAAACGCGCGGCCCACAGCCACTTGTCCATCCGCACGGATACAGGAGAAGCGCACACGGGGGTCAGTTTACCGTTTCAAGTCCACAGTTCACAGTTCGCAGGTCACAGTTCGCAGTTCAGGGATTGGCTCGGTGTCGCTGGCTGCTCGTTGCCCCGGCGGGGGGTTCACTGGCCCAGTTCGCCTGCTGCCTGTTTCCATACATACAGGAATTCGGCATCGCTCGAGGTGGCAACTTCCATGCCTCGCTGGCGAGTGGCGCGGTTGAGCGCCGAGCGGATGTTCTCCTTGGAATCGGGCAACGCTGTGAGAGGAATGCGCAGCGCCGAACCATCGGCCAGACGTTCCAGATCGGTCAATACCCGCGTGACGATCTGCTTGTGCTTGCCGTCCCGGCCCTTGGGGACATCCTGCTGAAGAATGGAGTCGAAATGCATAGTGCCCTGCCTGCCGTCTTTCTCGTTCATCGGGGTTAAGGTCAATTCCTCCATGGTGATTCCTCGAGGGCCGAAGCCAGACTGTATTCGTAATCTGGCGTTAACGTAAAGTATGCGTAGCCTACATATACAGAGAAGCAAAATTGAGCCGAAAAGTTGTCAACGCCGGCCTATACTCCGCTAAATTGCATGAATTTCGTCGCGCTAAGTCCGAGAGTAAGCGCGGGTTATCCTTTGCATAAAGAGTCTCCCCATAGCTTGAGAAGGCTGGTAGGGTCGATATCAGAGGCGCCTACATGACGACGCATTTCTCCAGCGTGCCGGTCGACTGGGCCCATCGAGCAGCACACAGGTCAGTTCAAAATCGCATCAGACCACTCGCCCTTGTGATCGAGGACGACCCGGTTCTCGCCACAACGATTGCGGCCATCCTCAATGGAAATGGGATTGCAGCACTGATCGCAGGCGACTCGTTTTCCGCACTTGAAACGGCGCTGGTCATCCCTCCGCAAATCGTCATCGCCGATCTCGGGCTTCCTGGCATCAACGGCCTCGACCTGGTCTGCGAGATCACCGGCGCGGTGCCTGATTGCGATGCCATTCTGTTTGCAGGCCAGTTCTCAGGCGGCCTCACCGCCCGCATTGCTGCGCCGGGCAGCCGGTTGAACGTTCTGCATAAGCCGGTGCATCCGGCGGATCTTCTCAACAGCGTGTTTGATATCCTTGGCCGGCGCGGACACCCGCTCGCTCTTCCCAAACTCCTTCGACGGCCGAGCCTGTACGACCTTGCTTCCTCCAATCACCGCGAGGGGGATTCCTTGTTCGGGACCTGCATCGTCTCGCACCGCCGCCGTCGTCCGGCGCGGCTCGCCGCAAATCCTGCCTGACTCCCTCTAACGAAAACGGCACGTTCTTCGCGTGCGATCTTGTGTCATTTGGCAAGCGTGGCGAGGTTGGAGAAAGCGCCAGACACAGCTCTCCTGAGGGCGTGAAGGGAATGATTCCGGCGGCGTTTCTGCATAATTATGCAGAAAATGCATAAAGCTATTTTGTATAAAGTTATCGTTTTGTTTGTGTTACCAGATTTCTCCTTATAGGGCCAAAAAAAA
>Ga0134126_10000975_pt1 | contig 36361 bp, 24 predicted proteins | sample KB31752_FD_96881 | JGI IMG/M metagenome (GOLD analysis project Ga0134126, IMG submission 96881) | Terrestrial soil microbial communities with excess Nitrogen fertilizer from Kellogg Biological Station, Michigan, USA - KB3-175-2 | ecosystem: Environmental > Terrestrial > Soil > Unclassified ...
CCCCGCCCCGGCCGCGCGGCGTACATGATGCTCGCGCCATTCGGCGCGAAGCTCGGCGACTGGTCGATCGGACCGTGGGTCAGGATCCGCAACTCCCCGGTCGCGAGGTTCTGCACGCCGATGCAGTAATTACCGCTGTTGTCGCGGGTGACCAGCGCGAGCAGCTTGCCGTCGGGCGACACGTGCGCGCCGGCGTTGTAATCGTCGGTAAACGTGATGCGCTCCGGGAGGCTGCCCGGGGTGATGCCCATCCGGTAGATCTGCGGAGCCCCGCCCCGGTCGGACGTGAAGTAGACGGATTTGCCGTCGGGCGCCCAGGCCGCCTCGGTGTTGATCGCGGGCGCGTCGGTGATCCGTGTCAGATGCTGGGTCCGCAGATCGAGGATGTAGATCTGCGGGTGGCCGCTGACGCCGCTCAGGGTGAGCGCGAGCTCGCGGCCGTCGGGCGACCAGGCGGGGGCCCCATTGATGCCGGCGCGCATGGACACCCTGGTGCGCTGACCGGTCAGCACGCGCTGCACGTACACGGCGGGCAGATGATCCTCGAACGACACGTAGGCGATCCACTGGCCATCAGGCGACCACGCGGGCGACATGATCGGGAAGCGTGATTGGAGGATGAGGTGCTGATTGTAGCCGTCGGCGTCGGCGACCACCAGTTGGAAGCTCTGGTCCGCGCCCTGCCCGGCGACGGCGACATACGCAATGCGCGTCGCAAAGGCGCCGCGGATGCCGGTGATGGCCTGATAGACGACATCACTCACCCGATGCGCCGCATTGCGCAGCGCGGCGGCGGTGCCGATGAATTGCTGCCGGGCGATGCTCTGGCCGGTGAGCGAGTTGAGGAGGTTGAATTGCACCGCGAGCTGACCGTTTGCGGACGGCACGACCCGGCCGACCACCACGTAGTCGCTCCCGGCGGCTTTCCAGTCTGCGAACTTCACGTCCGCCGCGTCGGTGGGTGTCGCCGGCATGCGCGCCCGGGCCAGGGCCGTGAACCGGCCGCTGCCGGCGAGATCATGCTGGATGACATCGGCGACGTCAGTGCCGTCGGTCGGCGCCTCCGCGAACGGCACGACCGCGATCGGCACGGGATGCACGACCCCGGAGGTGATCTGGATCTGCAGTTGCGCCCGCGCGGCGGGAGGCAGGAGCCACGCGGCCGTCAGCACCGCAAGGAAGATCCGCAGCAGGGGCGCGATTTTCGGTGTGGATTTCATGGGTCTCGTGGGTCTCGCGGTCAGCTGGAGGGCTTGAACTCGATGATGAGCGGGTTCGGGAACGGAATGCCATTAGGCGGCGGCGGCAATGGCGAGGCGTTGTACACCGCGGTCTGAATGGACTGTCGCACGGCATCGTCGCCGTTGCACTGCCCGATGCTCACGCCGGTCACCGCCCCGCCGGGCACCAGGCTCACGTTGAGGACGCACTCGATTCCAGGCCGTGCGGTCGGTGGCTTGATCCACGCATTCTGGATGCGTGAGGTGATTTCGCTCGTCCAGCTGGCCAGGGCGCCGCTGGCCGCCGTGGCCTGCGCGTCCTCCTGCAGGCTCTGCTGCAGCTCCGCGATCCGGGCGGCCCGCGCCTGCGCCGCCCGCTCGGCCGCCAGCCGCTTCTGCTCGGCCAGCTTTTTCTCCTCGGCGAGCTTGCGCTGCTGCGCGAGCTTCTTCTCGGCCGCCAGCTTCGCCGCTTGCGTCTTCTTGCGGGCTTCAGCCTTCTTCTCGGCCTGCGCGAGCTTGCGCGCCTGCGCGGCCTCGTCGGCCTGCGCAGCCTTCCTGGCTTCCTCGGCCTGTGCCGCGGCGGCAGCCTCCTGCGCCTTTTGCTCTGCCTCCGCCCGGGCCTTGGCCTGCTGGCGGGCCAGGATCTGCTGCTGCGCCTCGGCCTCGTGCTGAGCCTCCAACTTGGCCGCCTGCTCGCGCATGGCCTGCTCATCCGGGGTGGGGAGCGGCGGCCCCTCCGTCGGCGGCGCGGGCGATGGTGTCGACTGCGGGGGGGCCTTGGGCTTGGGTGCGGGCGTCGAGGTGGTCCCGGCCCCCTTCAGGGTGCGGGCATCCACCACTGTGGCGTCGATGGGCAGGCTCGGCGCCGGGGCCGGATGGCGGAAATGCCATACCCCGATCGCAAGCAACGCAATCAGCGTGCCGTGCAGCAGCACGGACATCCCAATCGACAGCCAACGGTCGTGTACGGACTCGGTCATCGGATGGCGATCGGTCAGCTTCCCGAGCGCGGCTGCGGCGGCGGCAGCGGATCGGTCGCCATTCCGACCTTGCTCGCCCCCGCCTGCTGCAGGAGCACCATGGCCTGCATGACGACGCCGTAGGACACCGACTTGTCCGCCTTGACCACCACTGCCCTTTCCGGGTCCTTGCTCAGAGCGTCGCTCACCTGCTTGAGAATGGCATCCGGATCCAGCGCCGCGCGCGCGTCCGGGGCGATGTTGAGGAAGAGTCGGCCCTGCCGATCGACCGATAGCACCACGGGATCTTTGGCCTGGCTCGTGGGCAGAGGTTCCGCATGCGCCTTCGGCAGGTTGACCTTCACCCCCTGCGTGAGAAGCGGCGCCGTGATCATGAAGATGATGAGGAGCACGAGCATCACGTCGATGTAGGGAACGACGTTGATCTCGCCCATCAGCCGCCGGCCGCGGGAGACTTGAGCCATGCGCAGCTCCTAACGGGCTCCGACGGCACCCGGCACGGCGGCCGCAGCCGGGGTGCCGGCGCCGCCCGGGGCGGATGCGGAGACCGCCGGGGTGGCCGGCGAGCCGCGGGTCGCATGCCGCTGCAGGATGGTGGAGAACTCCTCCATGAAGGCGTCGAAGCGCACTTCCAGCCGGCCGACCTGGTCGGCGAAACGGTTGTAGGCGACGACGGCGGGGATCGCGGCAAAGAGGCCGATCGCCGTCGTCACCAGCGCCTCGGAGATGCCCGGCGCCACCGACGCAAGCGTCGCCTGTTGGACATCACCCAGCGAGGAGAATGCCGTCATGATGCCCCACACCGTACCGAAGAGGCCGACGTAGGGGCTGGTCGAGCCGACCGTCGCGAGCGTCGCCAGGCTGTGCTCCAGCCGGTCGATCTCCTTCAACTGCGCCACGCGCATCGCGCGCCGCGCGCCCTCGAGAATCTGCTCGACGGCGATCGACCCCTGTTGGCGCTGCCGCGCGAACTCACGGAAGCCGAACTCGAAGATGCTCGCCATGCCGGTCGCGCCGCCGTGCGACTCGATCGCGCGATAAAGCTGCGCGAGATCGCCGCCCGACCAGAAGTTGTTCTCGAAATGGTCCGCCTCGCGCATCGCGCGCCGCAGCAGCAGGCGCTTCCTGAAGATGATGGCCCAGGAGGTGAGCGAGGCGAGCAACAGCAACGCCACCACGATCTGCACGGGGATGCTCGCCTGGACGACCAGGCGAATGATGGAGAGTTGTCCGTTCATGCTCTACAGACGATCAGGTCAACACGTTCTTCAGGGACTCGGGCAGCCTTGTCGGTTTCAGGGAGCGCGCATCGACGCAGACGACCCGCACCCCCGCGGTGAGGATCGGCGGCTCCTCGCCGGAGCCGCGGCCCCGGAAGATCGCCTGCTCGAACCGGATCACCGCCGCCCGATCGGCGTGCGGCTCACAGGTGATGGTGAGCTCGTCATCGAGCCGCGCCGGGCGGCGGTAGTCCACGGTGAGGCTGGCCACCGTGAACACGATGCCGGGCTCCCGGGCCAGCACCTGCTGCGAATAACCGAGCGATCTCAGCCATTCCGTGCGCGCTCGCTCCAGGAAGCGCAGATAGTTCGCATAATAGACTATCCCGCCGCCATCGGTATCTTCCCAGTATACACGGGCCGGCCAGGAGAAAACGGCCGCCGTCCCCGCCTCGCGGCTCACCGGCCGTCCTCGAAAAGCGACAGCGCAGTCGCGGCGCGCTCCGGGGGCTTGAGGCCCAAATGCAGGTACGAGGCGCGGGTCGCCATGCGCCCGCGGGCGGTGCGCACGAGAAAGCCCTGTTGAATGAGGAAGGGCTCGATCACGTCCTCGAGCGTGCCGCGCTCCTCGCCGATGGCCGCCGCGATGCTGTCGATGCCGACCGGGCCGCCGTCGAATCTCTCGATGATGGTGGTGAGGAGCTTGCGGTCGAGAGTGTCGAAGCCCTGCGGGTCGACCTCGAGCAGGTCGAGGGCGGCTTCCGCGACCGTCTCGGCGATGCGCCCGTCGGCACGAACCTGCGCGTAATCGCGCACCCGCCGCAACAGCCTGTTGGCGATCCGCGGCGTCCCGCGGGAGCGCTGCGCGATGCGGCGCGCCCCCTCGCCCTCCACCGGCACGCCGAGGATGGCGGCGGAGCGCAGCACAATGCGCTCGAGGTCCTCGACGCAGTAGAACTCCAGCCGCTGCACGATGCCGAAGCGGTCGCGCAGCGGCGAGGTCAGGAGGCCCGCGCGGGTGGTGGCGCCCACGAGCGTGAAGGGCGGCAGGTTGAGCTTGATCGAGCGCGCCGCCGGCCCCTCCCCGATCATGATGTCGAGCTGACAGTCCTCCATCGCGGGATAGAGCACCTCCTCGACGACCGCCGACAGGCGGTGGATCTCATCGACGAAGAGCACGTCGCGCGGCTGCAGGTTGGTCAGGATGGCGGCGAGATCCCCCGGGCGCTCCAGCACGGGGCCGGAGGTCTGGCGCAGACTCACGCCGAGCTCCGCGGCGATGATGTTGGCGAGCGTCGTCTTGCCGAGGCCGGGCGGACCGAAGATGAGCACGTGATCGAGCGCCTCGGCGCGCTGGCGCGCGGCGCTGATGAAGATGTCGAGCTGCGCCTTCACTTGCGGCTGGCCGACGTACTCGGCAAGTCGCCGCGGCCGGATGGCCTTGTCGACCGCCTCGTCCTCGCGGGTGGCCTCAACGGCAATCGTTCTGTCGGCTTGCAAGATGGATCTACTCCGGCGCCGCGCCCTTCAGGGCGCGGCGGATCAGCTCTTCGGTGGAATGTGTACCCGGACCGGCCGCCTTGAGCAAGCGCGTCGCCTCCGCCGGCTTGTAGCCCAGAGCCACCAGCGCGCCGAAGGCCTCGGCCTCGGCACTCGCCCCTGCGGGCACGGTGCTCGCCGCGTTGGAGCCCGCCGCCTCGAGACGGTCGCGCATCTCGACGAGCAGGCGCTCCGCGGTCTTGCGGCCGATCCCCGGCACCTTGATGAGCGTGGCCACATCCTGGCTCTGCACGCAGAGCGCGAACGCCTCGACACTCAGTCCCGAGAGCAGCGCCAGGGCGATCTTGGGGCCGACGCCCGATACCTTGATCAGGCTGCGAAAGAGACGCCGCTCGTCCTCGGTGCCGAACGCGTAGAGGATATGCGCATCCTCGCGTACCACCAGATGGGTGAGCAGCCGCACCTCTTCGCCAACCGCCGGCAGATGGAAGAAAGTCGACATGGGCGCCTCGAGCTCATAGCCGAGGCCTCCGGCCTCCACCAGCAACTGCGGCGGAGCCTTCGAGACGATGCGCCCCCGTACCGACCCGATCATCGTGAGACGACTTCCGCCGCCCGAGTGGGCGCCGCCGAGCGCTGCAGCAACTCCTCGAGACGGCGCGAGTGCGCATGGCAAAGAGCCACGGCGAGCGCGTCGGCAGCATCGGGGGCGATCCGCCCCTGGAGTCCGAGGAGCGTGCGGATCATGTGCGCCACCTGGACCTTCTCCGCCGCACCGGAGCCGACGACGGCGAGCTTGATCGCTCGCGGGGCGTACTCGAAGACCGGCAGGCCCTTCGGCACGGCGCACAGCGCGGCGCCGCGCGCCTGGCCCAGCTTCAGCGCGCTGTCGACGTTCCGGTTGACGAACACCCGCTCGATGGCGACCTCACCCGGCGCATGCGCCGCGATGAGCTCGCGCAGGCTCTCGAAGATGACTCGCAGGCGCTCCGGGAGCGACTCCGCCGCCCCCGCCACCGTCACGCACCCGTGCGCCACGTGCACCCAATCCGCGCCGCGACGCTCGATGAGGCCGTAGCCTGTCCGCCGCGATCCCGGGTCGAGGCCGAGGATCCGCAGGCTTGCGGCGGGCGCAAGCGGCGCTCGCGCGGCGCCCGGGTCAAAGGCGCGCCAGGACCTCGTCCGATATCTCGACATTCGAGTACACGTTCCTCACATCATCCAGGTGTTCCAACGCCTCGAGCAGGCGCACCATCCGCTCCGCCGGCTCGCCGGAGAGCGGCGTCGTGAGCGAAGCGCGCTCCGTCACCTCGGCGGCGACCGGCGCGAAGCCGCGGTGAGTCAGGATCGCGCGCACGGTGTCGAACTCCATCGGGTCGGCCAGCACCTCGATCGAGCGGTCGGAGTTGGGAACCACGTCCTCGGCGCCGGCCTCGAGCGCCGCATGCATGAGCCGCTCCTCGTCGGTGCCCGGCGGGTAGGTCATGAGGCCCACGTGGTTGAAGAGGTAGCTCACCGAGCCCTCGGCGCCCAGGTGCCCGCCATGCTCGCTGAAGGCGCGGCGCAGGTCCGCGCGGGTGCGGTTGCGGTCGTCGGTGATGCATTCGACCAGCACGGCGGCGCCACCGGGGCCGTAGCCTTCGTAGCGGACCGGCTGCTCAGCGGCGCGGATGGGGGGCGCGCCAGTGATCGCCCCGGGCGGCGGGGCAGCGGGCCCGCGCAGTTCCGCGGGGGCGCTCGCCGCTTTCGCGGCTCGCCCGGTCACGTGCTGGATATTCGCCCATTTCGTGTGACTTGCCATTGCGCTTCGGCGGTTATGATAGCCGCAAAGGCTCTTATCAGGCAGCAATGGAAACCCGACAACTCTGCCCGCCCGAGCTGATCGCGCAGATCGCCGCCACCCGGCGCGGGATCGAGGAGCTGAGCGCGCTACCGCCCGGGGCGCTGGCCATGGCGGCCGAGGCGGCGGAGCTGCTCGGGGCCCTGACGTCCGACGCGGACCTGGCCAGTGCCGTGCTGGTGAAGGCTGCCATCGGCCCGCAGTCCGACCCCCGCCGTGCCGCCGATCGCCTGACCGCCGTTACGGCACGGCCCGCGGCCGACACGGCGGTCGCCCTCCTCAAGCTCGGCGATCTCGGATTGCCGCGCAACTGGTCCCCCGCCCAGGGTCTCGATGCGCGCCAGGCGGAGACCCTGCGCAAGATGCTGCTCGCGGTCGTGAGCGATCCGCGGCTCATCCTGGCGCGTCTCGCAGAGCACCTGGTGGCCCTGCGGCATGCTCGGGACCTGCCGGGCGATGCGGCCGGTCTCGCCGGGCGCGAGCACCTCGCGATCGAGGCGCGCGCGGTATTCGCACCGCTCGCAAGCCGGCTCGGGGTGTGGCAGCTCAAGTGGGAGCTCGAGGATCTGGCGTTTCGCTATCTCGAGCCCGAGGAGTACCGGCGGATCGCCGCCGCCCTGAACGAGCGTCGCGCCGACCGCGAGCGCTACATCGAGGATTTCTGCGCGCGTCTCAACGCGGAGCTGCGCAGCGCCGGCGTCCAGGCGGAGGTCTACGGCCGGCCGAAGCACATGTACAGCATCTACCGCAAGATGCAGCGCAAGCAGCTCGCCTTCGAGCAGCTCTTCGACGTGCGCGCCGTGCGGGTCATCGTCGCCACCGTCCGGGACTGTTATGCCGCGCTCGGGGTGGTCCACGGCCTCTGGACCTACATCCCGGGCGAGTTCGACGACTACATCGCGACCCCCAAAGGCAACTTCTATCGCTCCATCCACACGGCGGTCATTGGGCCGCAGGGCAGGAGCGTCGAGGTGCAGATCCGCACCCGTGAGATGCACGAGCACGCCGAGCTCGGTGTCGCCGCGCACTGGACTTACAAGGAGGGGGGCGCGCCGGATGCGCGGTATCAGCGCAAGATCGAATGGGTGCGGCGGCTTCTCGAGCCTGCCGCGACCGGGCCCGAGGCCGACCGGGAATTCCTCGAGCAGGTGAGCTCGGAGCTCTTCCACGATCGGGTCTACGCGCTGACCCCGAAGGGCGAAGTGGTCGATCTGCCGCAGGGCGCGACGCCGCTCGATTTCGCCTACAGCGTGCATACCTCGCTCGGCCACCGCTGCCGCGGCGCGAAGGTCAACGGGCGGATCGTGCCGCTGACCTACACGCTCGCCAACGGCGAGATCGTCGAGATCATCACCGGCAAGCAGGATGCGCCGAGCCGCGACTGGCTGGCACCCGAGCAGGGCTTTCTCGCCTCACCCCGCAACCGGGCGAAAGTGCGTGCGTGGTTTCGCAGGCAGGATGCCGCCGCGGCCGACGGCCACGAGCCGACATCTGCAGCGGGCGAGATCGGGTCGGCGCCCGCCGCGCCGCCCCCGCCGGCACTGCCGCTGCCTCGCACCGGCCGGCCCAGGGCGGGGCGCGGCTCACCGGTGGAGGTGGAAGGCGTCGGCAATCTGCCGATCACCCTCGCCCGCTGCTGCGTACCGCTACCCCCGCAGCCCATCATCGGGTATGTGACGGTGGGACGCGGAGTGACCATCCACCGCAGCAACTGCCCGAGCCTCGCGCGCATGCGCGAAGTCAGACCGGAGCGGGTGCTGCAGGTCGACTGGAGCACTGCGGATGCCGCGGGGCTGGCGGCGGAGATCGCCGTCACGGCATACGACAGGCGCGGCCTGTTGCGGGACCTCACAGACGTGCTCGCGCTCGAGCGCCTGAGCATCGAGGCGATGTCAACGGTGACGGATCACGATGCCGGCACCGCGCACGTACGGCTGACGGTACCCGTCAGTAATCTCGATCAGCTCGCGCGCGTGCTCCATCGCCTGGGCACCGTTGCCAACGTCATCCAGGCGCGTAGAGTCAGTTGATCAGCGGTTGACCGAGTCGATCGCCCGTTTGTCCGCGGCGAGCGCGGCCTCGTGCACCGCTTCCGAGAGCGTCGGATGCGCGTGGATCGTGCGCTGCAGGTCCTCGGTGCTCGCGGAATACTCCATCGCCAGCACGGCCTCGGCGATGAGCTCGCCGGCCAGCGGACCGATGATGTGCACGCCGAGGATCTCGTCGTCGTCCTGCGCCGCGACGATTTTGGCGAAGCCCTGCGCCTGCTCCATGGCGCGCGCGCGGCCGCTGGCGAGGAACGGGAACACACCCACCTTGTAGGGCCGACCGCTCGCCTTGACCTGCTCCTCGGTCTCACCGACCCAGGCGATCTCGGGCGCGGTGTAGATCACCGACGGGACTGTCTTGTAGTTGACCTCGCCATAGCGTCCGGCCACGAGATCGGCCACCATCACACCCTCCTCCTTGCCCTTGTGGGCCAGCATCGGCCCGCGCACGCAGTCGCCGACGGCCCAAACGCCTTCCGCACTGGTGCGGCATTGGTGGTCGACTTTGATGAAGCCCCGCTCATCGAGCTCCACGCCCGTGCCGGGGGCAAGGAGGTCACGGGTATAGGGCCGGCGGCCGATCGCCACGAAGAGCTTGTCGACCGTCAGCGTCTGCTCGCCCTTGGCATCGGTGTAAGCAACCTCCACCGCGCTCGCGCTCACTCGGGCACCCGTCACCTTGGCGCCCAGGCGGATGTCGAGACCGAGCTTCTTCAAATGCCGCACGGCTTCCTTGGCGAGCTGCTGATCGGCGGTCGGCAGGAAGTCCGGCAGCGCTTCGAGCACCGTGACTTCGCTGCCGAGGCGGCGCCACACACTGCCCAGCTCCAAACCGATGATGCCCGCGCCGATGACGCCCAGGCGCTTCGGCACCGCCTCGAAATCGAGCGCTCCCCAGGAGTCGATGATGTGCGGCGCCTGAAACGGTGCCGATTTCAGCTCGATGGGCGCGGAGCCCGAGGCGAGGATCACCTGCTTCGCGGTCAGCTCGCGGCGCGTGCCGTCGGCGGCCGTGAACTCGACGCGCCGGCCGGGAAGAAGCCGGCCGTGTCCCTGAAGCGGCGTCACCCCCGCGGCCTTGAAGAGCGCGAGGATGCCCTGGGTCATCGTCTTCACGATGCCCGCCTTGCGCTTCTGCATCTGCGCGACATCGAAGCTGACACCGCTCGTGCGGATGCCGTGCACCGCGAATTCCTCCTGCACGCGGTGATACATCTCGGTCGACTCGAGCAGCGCCTTGGAGGGGATGCAGCCGGCGTTGAGGCACGTGCCGCCGAAGGACATCGTGCCGTCGCGGTTCTTCCACTCATCGATGCAGGCGACGCTCAGCTTGTTCTGCGCGGCGCGGATCGCGGCGGGGTAGCCGGCGGGACCGCCGCCGATGACGACGACGTCGAACGAATCTGCCATGGTCAAACCCCCAACAGCATGCGGCCGGGATCCTCGAGACATTCCTTGACCGTCACGAGGAACTGCACGGCCTCACGGCCATCGATGATGCGGTGATCGTAGGTGATGGCGATGTACATCATGGGGCGGATGGCGATCTGGCCGCCCACCACCATGGGTCGCTCCTGGATCTTGTGCATCCCGAGGATGGCGCTTTGCGGCGCATTCACGATGGGGGTCGACATCAGTGAGCCGAACACGCCGCCGTTGGTGATCGTGAACGTGCCGCCCGTCAGATCCTCGATCGCGAGGCCGCCCGCGCGCGCCTTCTTCGCGTATTCGCCGATTTCCTTCTCGATGGCCGCGAAACTCTTGACGTCCGCATCCCGGACGATGGGGACGACGAGCCCACGCTCCGTCGAGACCGCGACCCCGATGTCATAAAACTCGTGATAGAGGATGTCGCTGCCGTCGATCGAAGCGTTGACGACTGGAAACTTCTTCAAGGCCTCGATCGAAGCCTTCACGAAAAAGGACATGAAGCCGAGCTTCACGCCGTGCTCCTTCTCGAACCGATCCTTGTGTCTGGCGCGCAGCTCGTTCACCGCGGTGAGATCGACCTCGTTGAAAGAAGTCAGCAATGCCTGGGTCGACTGTGCCTCGACCAGCCGCTGCGCGATGCGTTGGCGCAGGCGCGTCATCGGGACGCGCTGCTCGCCGCGGGCCCCGGCCGGAGCAGCTGGGGCTTGGGGTGACGGTGCGCGTGCTGCTGGCGCTGGCGCCGCGGCGGAAGCAGGCCCGGCCGCCGCAGCAGCGCCGGCTGCCGGAGCACTGCCCGGCTTCCTGCCGAGAAAGTCCACCACGTCCGACTTCGTCAGCCGGCCGTCGCGGCCGCTCGCGGGAATGGCGGCGGCATCGAGCCGGTTCTCCTCGATGAGGCGGCGCACAGAGGGGCTCAGCTTCTCCTTGCCGCCCTCGGTGCCGGTGGCCTTGAGCTCCTCCGCCGGCGCGGCCGCCTTGGCTGCGGCCGGCGCGGCGACGGCGTGGGCGCCTTCCTCGAACAAGGCCAGGAGCTGTCCTGGGGTGACCACCGCGCCCTTCTCCACCTTCAGCTCCCGCAACACGCCGTTTGCCGGGGCCGGTACTTCGAGCACCACCTTGTCAGTCTCGAGGTCGGCGAGGTTCTCGTCGCGTTTGACGGCATCGCCCGGCTTCTTGTGCCAGGCGACGAGTGTCGCGTCGGCAATGGATTCGGGGAGCTGGGGAACTTTGATCTCGGTCATTTAGGAAGTCTTCTTTCTGAGGGGCGTCGCAGGGGCGGACTGGCCCCCCGCGGCGGGAGCGACACCGGGCGTGAGCCGGGTCGTCTCTCTGGCGGAATCCTCGGTGGCCGCGCCGTGGAGCGCGGCGTTGATGAGCGAGTGCTGCTCGGCCTCGTGAATCTTGCCGATGCCGGTGGCGGGCGCCGCGGCCGGCGCGCGGCCGGCGTAGAGCACGGCGCGCCGCTGACCGAGCGGCTCCTGCAGCCGGTGGCGGATCTGGTACCAGGCGCCCTGGTTCTGGGGCTCTTCCTGACACCACACCACCTCGCGCGCGTTCGGGTAGCGCGCCAGCGCAGTCTCGTACTCCTCCGTCGGGAAGGGATAGAGCTGCTCGACCCGCACCAACGCGACATCGCCGGTGCCGTCCTTGCGCCGCGCCTTCAGCAGGTCGAAGTACACCTTGCCGCTGCAGAAGACCACCCGCCGCACGCCCGGCGCGGGCAGCTCGTCGCTCTCGCCGATGACCCGGGCGAAGCTGCCGCGGGTCAGATCCTCGAGACTCGACACCGACAATTCGTGCCGCAGCAGGCTCTTCGGCGTCATGACGATGAGCGGCTTGCGGAACGGCTGCAGCATCTGCCGCCGCAGCATGTGGAACATCTGCGCGGGCGTCGAGGGCACGCACACCTGCATGTTGTTTTCCGCACAGAGCTGCAGATAGCGCTCGAGCCGCGCGGAGGAGTGTTCCGGTCCTGCGCCTTCGTAGCCATGAGGCAGGAAGAGCACGAGCCCGCAGTAGCGCTCCCACTTGGCCTCGCCGGAGCTGATGAACTGGTCGATGATGACCTGCGCGCCGTTGGCGAAGTCGCCGTACTGGGCTTCCCAGATCGAGAGGCAGTTGGGCTCGGTGGTCGAGTAACCGTACTCGAACCCCATCACCGCCTCTTCCGACAGCACCGAGTCGATGATCTCCACCCGCGGCTGCGGGTTGGCCAGGTGCTGCAACGGGATGTAGACCCGCTGGGAGCCCTGATCGTGCAGCACGGCGTGCCGGTGGAAGAACGTGCCACGGCCGCTGTCCTGGCCGCTGATGCGTACCGAGAACCCGTCCTCGACCAATGAGGCGTAGGCAAGCGTTTCCGCGCATCCCCAGTCGAGCGGCAATTCCGCGGCGAGCATTTTCCTGCGATTCGCCATGACGTGGGCGACACGGGGATGCAGCGTCAGGTCGGACGGCAGGTCGAGCAGCCGCTTGCCGAGCGCCTGCAGGCGCGCCTGCTCGACGCCGGTGCGCACCCTCTCCGTCCAGTCGGCCTGGGCGTGGCGCGTCCAGTCGACCGTGAATTTGTTGCCGATCATGCCGAGCGCCGCGCGCGCCTGCGGCCGGCCCTCGTCGAGTCCGTCCCGATACTGCTCCGGCATCGCATCCGCATCGGCCTGGGCGAGCGCGCCCTCCGCCACCAGCCTGTCGGCATAGAGCTGCCGGGTGGTGGGGTGCTGGCGGATCGTCCGATACATGACCGGCTGAGTCGCCGCCGGCTCGTCGGCCTCGTTGTGGCCGTGGCGGCGATAGCACACGAGGTCGATCACCACGTCCTTGTGGAAGCGCATGCGGTACTCGAGCGCGAGGCGCCCCACGAACACGGCGGCTTCCGGATCGTCGGCGTTCACGTGGAAGATCGGCGCCTCCAACATCTTGGCGACGTCGCTGCAGTAGAGCGTCGAGCGGGCATCGCGCGGCTCCGAAGTCGTGAAGCCCACCTGGTTGTTGATGATGATGTGGATCGTGCCGCCGGTGTAGTAACCGCGCGCCTGCGAGAGCTGCAGCGTCTCCATCACGACGCCCTGGCCGGCGAACGCCGCATCCCCGTGGATGAGCAGCGGCAGCACCAGATCGCCCTTGGCGTCGCGGCGCCGCTCCTGGCGGGCGCGCACGGACCCTTCGACCACGGGGTCGACGACCTCGAGATGCGAAGGATTGAAGGCGAGCACCGTGTGAACGTTACCGGCGGGAGTCTTGAGGTCGGCGGAGAAGCCCTTGTGATACTTCACATCGCCCGAGCCTTTCAGGTGGCTCAGGTCATAGGCGCCCTCGAATTCCGAGAAGAGCGTCGCCGGCGCCTTGCCGAGCAGGTTGATGAGGACATTGAGGCGCCCGCGGTGGGCCATGCCGATCACGGCTTCCTCGATCTTCGCGCCGCCGCTGCTCTGGATGAGGTCATCGAGGAGCGGCAGGAGCGTATCGCCACCCTCGAGCGAGAAGCGCTTCTGGCCGACGAAGCGGGTGTGAAGGTAGCGCTCCAGCCCCTCGGCGGCGGTGAGCTGCCAGAGGATGTTGCGCTTCTCCTCCGGGCTGAAGCGGTGCTGGAGCCTGCCCGACTGGAACCGGTCCTGCAGCCAGAGGCGCTCCTGCGCCTCTGACACGTGCGCGAACTCGGCGCCGATCGGGCCCGCATAGATGTGCTCGAGCTCGCGCAGGATCTCCCGCAGCTTCATCCGCTGCGGCACCGCCTGGGTGCGGCTCGCGGTGACGAACTGCGCATCGAGATCGGCGGGCTCGAGCCCGAAGTACTCGAGGCCGAGCACCGCCGGCCGCGGCCGCTGCGTGAGGCCGAGCGGATCGAGGTTCGCGACCAGGTGGCCGCGGTTCGTCCAGACCTGGATGAGCCGCGAGACCGCCGCCTGCTTGGCGTTGACGCCGGCGTCGCCGGGTGCCGTGACCGCGCGAGCCGCCCTCGGCTGGCGCGCCCGCTCCGCGAGCGCCGCCTCGATAGGCCCCTGCGGCCGTTCCGCGCCCTTAGGCCCCGGGAGGCCTTCGAAGTAGCGTCGCCAGTTCTCCTCTACGCTCGCCGGATCGCGCAGGTACTGCTCGTAGAGGGCATCGAGAAAGGCGGCATTGCCGCCAAAGAGGGGTGTAGGTTCAAGCATGGGGAGTGGCAGACAGCGAAGCGCTAGTTTAGCGGAAACGCGCGCGCGATGAAATTGCCAACCGCGCGCTGGCCCTTGAATTAAAAGGAATTAAGAGTTCTTACAGCCAGCCGAGCAGCCGCAGCTCGTAAGCGATCAGGAAGCCGTAGCCAGCGAGCACCGCATAGAGCAGCAGCGGGACCGGCACGCGGCCGAAGGCCTTGACACGCGACAGCAGGGTGAGCACCGCGACGCCGATGCCTGTGAGTCCGATCTTCACGCCGACGAACAGTGCGCCCGAGCCGCCGACGAGCGGCGCGAGCAGCGGATTGACCTCGTAGGCGCCGTGATTGATGAGGATGACCGTCAGGATCGCATCGGACGCGCAGAGCGCGAGAATGAGCGTGGCGATCGCGAGCCACCAGGGGTGAAACCAGTCGATGGCGCCGAGCGCGTGCTCGCCGTCGCGCCGCGGGCCGCGGCGCCGGGGATTGAAGTTGCCATACACCAACGCTCGCGCCACTCGCGTGCGCCTGTCAGGTCCGCGGCGGCGCTCCAGGGCCGGGGAAGCGTGGGCGCGCTCGCGGCGATTGAACAGAATGGGCACGATCTCGTTCTTATCGGTGGGGCTGCTTCCTGATCTCGTATATTAGCGGCCAAGCAGCCGGTGTGCCCGGCGCCGGACCGTGAACGCAGTCACAACCTTTCCGCCGGAACCCCCTCCGCCGCCGTACGTTGCAGGCGTTATGACACCTGTGATCGTAGCGCTGTTCGACGACTACGGCATTGCGGACCGCGTCCGCACGGAGCTGGTTGCGGATGGCTTCCCCACCGACCGCGTGGAGCTGACTTCACTGCTCGAGACCGGGCAAGCGGATTCCGAGCCCGGCGACGCCTTCGTCGCGCGCCTCTCCAATTACTTCCACACGCTGCTCGATCAGGGTGAGGAGCGCAACGGCGAGGCCGACGCGCTCACACGGCGTGTGCACGCCGGCAACTCGGCGATCGCCGTGCATCCGCGCACCGACTACGAGATCAGAAGCGCCCGGCACATCCTCCACCGCAACAAGCCGGTCGCGGTGGAGGAGATCCTCCATTAATCGTGCGCTAATGCCTCGCCGAGGCGGCGGCGTCGTGCGCGCGCCGGCCGGTCTCCAGGAAGACCTTCATCCGCAACAGGTCATCGTTGAGCTCCGTCTTCGGGTCCGCGCGGAAGAGCCGGGCGAGCGCGTGCCCGATCGCGCCGCCCATCGGCGTGTAACTCATCGTCACCAGCACGCGCGTTCCATTGTCCGTCGGCTCGAATCGCAACAACCCGGCGTGCTCCACGGCCGAGCCTGGAAGCGTTCGCCATGCGATCAGCCTGTTGGGCTCGAGGCGGGTCGTCACCGCTTCCCAGGAGATCGTGCGGCCCGCCGGGCCATCCACGACCCATTGTGAGGTGCCATCGCCCCGCACCCGGACTTCGCGCACGTGCGTCATGAACTCGGGCAATCGCTCGAGCTGCGAGAAGATCTCGAACACCTGCTCGACGGGCACCGCGACCTCGATGCACTTCTGCAGCTCCATCGCCGGACGGCGCACGCCGACCAGCCGGTCGATCGGCATGTTGGTGCTGCTGCGCGTGATGAGCGCGGCGCCCGCCAGCCCGCCCAAGAGGCCGAAGACGCCGCGCTTGCCGGTGAGCGCGTTGAGCAGGAGCGCGCCACCCGCAGCACCCATGACCACCCGCACGCCGGGGGACCAGTTCTCCTGCCAGGGCCCGAAGCGCCGCTCGCGCGCGCGCCCGCTCCCCTGCAGCGCCGAGATACCCGCGGGGCTCTCATAGACGGCCAGCCGATCCTCGACGTCGGCGACGCCGCGTACTGCCCAGACCGCCCGCAGGAGGCGCACGTACTCGCGCTCGAGGACCGCGCCGCTCAGGGTCACCCTGCCGGATTGCGCCGCCACCTCGATCGCACCTGGGTGCGAGACGGCCCAACCGAGGCGCGAGCGCACGCGCTCGCAGAGGATCTCATCCGGGACTTCCTCGCGCGTGAAGCGCGAGCGCACCTCGTGAGCGAGGCCGCGCGCGCGGTTTCGCAGATCCCGCGAAGCGACGCTCGTCGCATCGTCCAGCCGGCTCATACCGCTCGCCACGCGGTCGCGCATGACCGCACGGCGGCGCCGGCCATGGTCGGGATCGAGAAGGTACATGGAGACGGCGCCGACGGCAGCGGCACTTAAGAAAAGACGAGCAGCCATGACTCCTCCGCCAGACGTGGGTCGTGGGCCGGGCCACAAGCAAGCCGCGCGCCTAATCTATGGCGCTGGATCCGGGCATCCTGCCCGGCCCAGCGCTGCTTTGGGCAAAAAGCGTGGTTTTTGCCCAAAGCTCCGCCACCTGCGGCGGCGGGGCACATCCCTGTGCCTGCCGGCTACCACGTGACCGTCAGCGCGCGGCGGATGCTCGCCAGCGGCAGCGACACTGTGGCAGTGGAGTCTTGCGCGTCCCAGCGCACTTGGGCGAGGCGCTGGCCGTTCACCACGATCGATTCCGGCCGATGCGTTGTGTGCACGCGCAGCGCGTATCGTCTCGTCTCCGACTGGCCCGCAAAGGCGCCGGTGGTGGGGCCGATCACCAGGCGGTGGCGCCCGCCCGATGTGCGGTACGTCATCGGCGTGAGCGCGTCTCGGCCGCGCTGGTAATCGAGTGAGATTCCGTCATCCTCGTAGAGGTCGAAGCGGCCGTTGCCTTCTCCGTAGACGTTGACCGTCAGCTCACCGTCTGCCGAGGCGGTGTTTTGAGCTGATCCCTGTCGCTCAGGAACGATCGCACCCTCGCGCACGAAGACCGGCGTCGCATCGACCGCATAGCGGGCGGTGAAGGTCGTGTTGCCCTGATAGCGCTTGCCGCTGAAGAAATCCAGCCAATCTCCCGGCGGCAGGTACACGGTGCGCCCGCCGCCCGCCTGCAGCACCGGCGCCACGAGCAACTCGCTGCCGAAATAGTACTCATGGAAGTGCTGGTAAGCCGCCGGAAGATCCGGCCACACGAGATAAAGCGGCCGCAGGAGCGGCAGCGCGCGCCGATGCGCCTGCCAGCTGAAGGTGTAGAGATAAGGAACGAGCTGCGCGCGCAAGCTGAAATATTTCCGCATCAGCGCAACGCCCTTGGGCCCGTACACCCAGGGCATGCGCGTGTTGCCTTCGAGCGGATTCTCGTGCGCGCTGTGCATGCGCAGGATGGGGCTGAAGGCGCCGAACTCGATCCAGCGGGCGTAAAGATCGAAGGGAATCTTCCCGCCGTGGAAGCCGCCGATGTCGTTGCTGATGTACGGCACGAGCACATTGCCGCCGCGGGCAGTGTAGGCGACCTCATACGCGAGCACGCGCCACTCGGAATACGCATCGCCCGTGAAGAACGCGGGATAGCGCTCGCTCCCCCAGCCCCCGTAGCGGCTGAGCATGAAGGCTCGCCGGCCGGTCTGCTGCTGGGCGGCGTCGTAGAAGACCTCGTTGGTCCAGAGCTGCGGGTCGAGCCCCGGCATCCGCGCCGCGCCGCCGCCGCCGTCCACCCACCAGAAGTCGACTCCCTGGCGCAGGAGCGGCGCGTGCAGGTCGGCCATGGAGATCCGCGCTTCCCTGCGGTCGGCGAGGTTCAGGTAGATGCGCGGCGGCGGCGGGACATCGCGCAGCGCGACCGGGCCGCGGAGGATGCCGGCGCCTCTTCCCGGCTGGGGCGGCGTCACCGGCTCGACGCGCAACGCGATGACGTTGCGGCTGCCGGGATGCAGCTCTGCAGTGATGTCCGCGTAAGTCAGCCGGCGCGGCCACTGCACGTGACTGTGCGGCACCTCCCGACCGTTGACGAACAGCCGGTAGGCGCTTGCGACCTCACCAAGATACAGGTACACCGCGCGCGGCAACGTATCCGCAATCCGAAAGGACGCGCGGTACCAGCCGACCCCCTGATAGCCCGGATAGCCCTGCTGCTCCCAGGACGCATCGGTCCGGATCGCGCGCCAGCGCGCGTCGTCGTAGCTGCTCGCATACCAACGGTCCCTCACCCCCGCATCGTGCGGATCGGGCGAGAACCTCCACGCGTCGGCGAGGCTCTGGTCGTACGAAGCCTTCGGCGGCAGCGGCCGCCCGAGCGCGTGCAACACTTCGGGGGCCCGGCTGTCGCTGTAGGAAAGGCTGCTCTCCTTCGTGTTGGCATAACCCGGATGGTCGTTGAGGGAGAGCCTCACGCCGCGCGCGTGCAGCCAGCCGATGAGCTCTCGCGGCCGCGGGATGAGCGGACTCCAGTCGTAGCTGCCCTGCCAGCCGTAGTCGTGCCAGGCGAAATCGAGCACGAGCCCCGAGAGTGGAATGCCGCTCGCGAGCAGTCGCGCCACCTCGCTCTCGAGATGCCCCTCGCCGTAGCGGCGCCAGGCCGGTGAGCGGGACTCGGGCGTGCCGGGGAAGTACTCGAAGTTGAGATCCGTGATCCACGGCCCGAGCGCATAGCGCGGGATCATCGGCACCGGCCCGCAGAGCTCGGCGTACTCCTCGAGCGGCTGGCGATAGTCACGGCCGTAGGTGAAGAGATACCAGTCCTCGCCCGGCGGACCCGGACGCGGCTCGATCCAGGAGCGGTCCGCATTCCACACCGGGCTCACGCTGTCATCGAGCAAGGCATAGCCGCTCTTGCTGAGAAGGCCGGGAGTGGCCGGCCGCAGCAGCACGTCGATCCCGGGAATGAGGTCGTGAATGGGGCTGCCCAGGTCATCGCCGGGCGGCGGCAGCGTCGTCGCGCTGATGTTGTCCAGGGAATAGGTGAGTCCGCCGAGGTTCCCCGGGTCGGTCTGCCCCGGCCGCCACGAGCCGCTGCGGCCGCCCGGCTGACGCCAGCTCACCGCCAGGTCCGCGGCCGTGAACGCACCGGCATCGGGCCGGTAACGCAGGGTGAGCGCGGAGCTCTCGAGCACGAGCCAGCCCCCGGAGTGGGACGCCACGACGCGCACGGCCGGCCAGCTCCTTTTCTGCACCACCGCGGTCGGGGCATCGGTGAACCTGCCGCTCGGCGAATACTCCATGCGCACGAGCGCGGGCGTCAGGAACTCGAAGCGCGCGTTTTTCGCAATGAACGCGGTCGTCGCGTGCGCCTGCGCAGGCGCACAGAGCAACGCCGCCGCGGCGGCACCGAAGGTAGGGGAAATCCTCATGCGGGCCTGCCAGTCGCCTCTCTTTCTATGACGACGGCTGAGCCTTCGGATTCCGCCACTGCCTGGCGGCGGTTGGGTAGCCATCCGTCAGCGTTCCCAGGAAGGCGATGACATCCTGGATCTCGGCGGGAGTGAGCGCGGGCGGGTCCCCCAGGTAGCGGTCGAAAGGCGCATCCACGGTATCGACGTTGGCGCGATACCGCGAAGGAATGTCGTCGTACTTGACCATCTTGCCGGCTGCATTGCGCGGATAGAAGCGTCCCGGATCGCTGTCACGATTGACGTAGAAGTCGAGCACCTGCGTGAGGTTATGGAATACCCCGTTGTGAAAGAACACGTGCCTCAGCGCGACATTCCTCAGCGTCGGCGTCAGGAACATGCCGCAGTACTGCGTCTGGGTGCGCATGTCGGTACGGTACGGTCCGCAGATCCCGAGATCGTAATAATGCGGATCACGGTTGGCGGGAATCGCCGGATTGCGCGGCACGCCGAGCGCCTCGAACTGATGATCGGTGAAGAGCGGCGGCCGGCCGCCGTGGGTCGGCTGGTCGAGATGGCAGGCGGCGCAGTTTCCCTTGGCCGGATCGTTGAAGAGGAGATAGCCGGCGAGCTCGGCGCGCGTGAAGCGCGCCTTGCCCTGCAGCCAGGCGTCATATCGGCTGGTGAACGGATGAAACGACGGATCCTCCATCTCGTAGCGCCCGATGGCGAACATCGCCTCGTCGGCCGCGAGGCCCGCGTTCTCGAATACGCCCGGGCCGAAGAGCCGCTCGAAATCCGCCGCGTAGGGTCCCGAGGCCAGCTTGCGCGCGACCTCCCGCGCAGTGCCGCCATCCATCTCGGCGGGATTGAACAGTGGCCCCCTGATCTGCTGCTCGAGCGTGTCGGCGCGGCCATCCCAGAAGAGGCCGCCCTGTGGAACCCGGTTGCCGGCCGCCACCTGCGGCGCTTGCGCCGTCTTCAGTGAGCGGGCGTGGCCGGCGGCTGCCTGCGCCTGCTCCGTGAGCGTCACCGGAATATCGCTGCCGGTCTCGATGTCCGGACCGATCGTGAACGGCGGCTCGCTGTAGAGGTAGCGCAGGGAGGGCACGGCACGCGAGCCGGGCGTACTCGTGCGCGGACCTCCCATCACCACCGGCGAGCGGCCCGCGGGGCCGTAGGCCAACGCGGGATCGTGACAGCTCGCGCAGGACATCCGTCCCGAGCCCGACAACCGTACATCCAGGAATAGCCGCTCGCCGAGCCGCGCCATCGCGGAGAGCGGCGGGTCGGCGGGAATGATCAGCCGCACGGGATGTGGGTTCTCCCCGAGTGCGAGTCGGTACGCATCGCCGGGCCTGCTCATCCACGTGCGCAGCGGCACGGGTGACCAGGCGAGGAATCCGAAAGCGGCCAGGAGCAGCACTCCCAACAGCGCAGCGGCCAGGGAGACGCCTCGCACGAGCCTGTTGTGATGCGCCATCTCGCCGCTCACAGTATCGGGCCGGACGGCGCCGGGAAAGGCTGACGTTGCGGCGGCGCGCCCGGCCGCCATCGCTTCGTCGCGCCCGCAGCGGCATTTGCCGCATATTCAGGCCCCACAGCCGCCAGCGGCACGCCGGTCGGCCGCTCATCGGGCATCATATCCCGCTCGCGCCACTGCCCCGAGCAGCGGCAGAGGCTGCTTGAGGTACAAGGATATGAAGCAAGTGACCGCGCTGCTCGCCACATTGGCGCTGACCAGCGCCGCGGCTCTCGCCGCTGCGCCGAAGAGCCAGCACACCGGGACCCCGCCCGAATCGGGCGCGGGCCCCGCGAGCGTCTTCTCGCCCCGGGCCGTGAAGAGCACGGGCACCGTGACCGTCGAGGGCCACAAGATCGCCTACGAGGCAGTGGCCGGCACGATCATCGTGCACCCGAAGGGTTGGGACGATGCCGCCCGGCCCGCCGAAGATCCGAAGCACCCGATCGGCACGGCCGCCGGGCCCGCGGTGGCCTCGGTCTTCTATGTCGCCTATTTCGAGCAGGGTGTCGATCCGCGCACGCGTCCGGTAACTTTCCTCTACAACGGCGGCCCCGGCTCCTCGACCGTGTGGCTGCACATGGGTGCCTTCGGGCCGGTGCGGGTCGTCACCAGCAACGATTCGCACACCCCGCCGGCGCCCTACGGCACCGCGGATAACGCCTACAGCCTGTTGGATGTGTCGGACCTCGTCTTCATCGATGCGCCGGGCACGGGCTTCAGCCGCATCGAGGGCAAGGACAAGCAGAAGGCGTTCTGGGGCGTCGACCAGGACGCCTATGCGTTCTCCTCGTTCATCACCCGGTTCCTGTCGAAATACGATCGCTGGAACTCCCCGAAGTACCTCTTCGGCGAGAGCTACGGCACGCCCCGCTCGGCGGTGCTCATCAACGATCTCGAGACGCACGACGACATCGACTTCAACGGCGTCATCCTGCTCTCGCAGATCCTCAACTTCGACCTGAGCGCCGATGACCCGCAGTACAACCCCGGCGTGGGGCTGCCCTATGAGGTGGAGCTGCCGACCTTCGCGGCCACCGCCTGGTATCACCACCTGCTCGCCCCGCAGCCGGCGGACCTGCAGAGCTTCCTGCAGGAGGTCGAGCAGTTCGCGATCGGGGATTACGCCCGGGCGCTCGCGCAGGGCTCCAGCCTGTCAAAGGAGCAGTTCCAGGCCATCGCGGCGAAGCTCCATGACTACACCGGCCTTCCGCTCGCCTACATCGAGAAGGCGAACCTGCGCATCAGCGGCCTGGAATTCGAGCACGAGCTGCAGAACGACGCGGACCTCACCACCGGGCGCCTAGACACGCGCTTCTCCGGTCCTTCCATGGACCCGCTGGACAAGGAGGCACAGTACGATCCGCAGGCAGCGGCGATCAGCTCGGCATACGTCTCGGCGTTCAACGACTACGTCCGGCATGACCTGCACTACGGGGCGCAGGAGACGTATCTTCCAGAGATCGACATCCCCAAGTGGGACTACGCACATCAGACGCCGGGCACGAGCTCGCCGCAGGAGATTACGACCAACGTGATGCCGGATCTGGCATCGGCGATGAAGTACGACCCGCGTCTGAAGATCTGCCTGAACGGCGGCTACTTCGACCTGGCGACACCGTTCTACGAAGGGATCTATGAGATGCACCACCTGCAGATCCCGCCGGATCTGCAGTCGAACATCGAATACCACTACTATCCGTCCGGCCATATGGTGTACGCCAACGAGGCGTCCCTGAAGCAACTCCACGACAACGTCGCGGCCTTCATCCGCAAGACCGACAACCAGACGGGAGGATGACCGGACGCTACTCGATCGATTGCGTGCGGTCGCGCGGGGGCTCCTGCCAGCCCCCGCCCAGCGCGGCGTAGAGATGCACGGTCGCCCGCAGCCGGTCGAACCTCGCCTGGGCGAGCGCCGACCTCGCTCCGAAGAGGGTCTGCTGCGCCTGCAGCACGTTGAGCAGATCCGCCACCCCCTGGCCGTACTGCAGCCGTGAGATCTTGAACGCCTCGTCGGCCGCAGCCACCTCCTGACGCAGGTGTTGCTCTTCACGCGCGTAATTGCGGACCTGACCGAGGGCGCTCTCGACGTCCGCGTAGGCATTGAGCACCGCATTCTGATAGCTCGCCACGAGCTCCTGTTGGGTGGCATAGGCGAGATGATCCTGGCCAACGAGCCGGCCGCCATCGAATATCGTCTGCACGAGCTGTGCGCCGGCGTCCCAGAGGAAGCTCGGCCCGTGAAGCAGCGCGTTGGTGGCCGCGCTGCTGAAACCGGCGCTGCCGCTCAAGGCGAACTGAGGTAAGAATGCGGCCCGCGCCGCCTGCAGGTTGGCATGGGCGGCCGCGAGATTGGCCTCCGCCTCCGCGACGTCGGGCCGCCGCAGGAGGAGCTGCGACGGCAGACCCGGGGCCACCTCCGGAATCCGGATGACATTCGTGCCCTGCGCCTCGATCGAGAATCCTTCCGGCGGCCGTCCGATCAGCACGGCGAGCGCGACCTGCGCCTCGAGCGCCTGCTCTTCGAGCACCGGCAACTCGCCCTCGACCGCCTCGCTCTGCGCCTGCTCCTGGGCGAGATCGAGATGCGAGGCCGTCCCCGCCCGCACTTTCAGCCGGACGATCCGGAGGATGTCATCGATCGCCGCGATATCCTGGTTGGCGATCGCGATCTGCTCCCGCAGCGCCAGTACCTCGAAGTACGTCTCGGCCACCGTCGCGGTGGTGGTCAGGGTCACCTCCCGCTGCGCGAATCGTGACGCCTTGAGCGCTTCCTCCGCCGAGCGGAGGTTATCGCGCGACAGTCCCCAGACATCGAGCTCGTAGCTCGCCCCGCCGCCCAACTCGAAGGAATTGCGGGTGGTGGAAGTCTGCTGCCCATTGGTCGACAGCGCCGCCTGTCCAACGCCCGAGCGCGTCGCCTGAGCCTGGGCGTCGATCGCGGGGAAGAGCGCCGCCCGCTGGATCGTCACCTGCGCCCTCGCCTCCTCGAGGCGCGCGGCCGCGACGGCCAGGTCGCGGTTGTCGGTCCGAGCCAGATCGATCAGGCGCGAGAGCTCCGGACTTCCGAACCCCTGCCACCAGCCGCTGCGCGGCCACACCGGCGCCTGCGGCGCGACCTGCCCGACGAACGCCTTCGGGACGATCTGCGGCGTCAACACTTGCGGCGGCCGCGTCGCGCAGCCGCTCAGGCAGGCCGCGACACACACCAGCACGAGCGGCCATGCCCCGGTCGCCCCCAGCTGACTGCGCCTACTCATAGCGAAGCGAGGACACCGGACTGGTCCGGGCCAACCGTAAAGTGTGCACGTACACGGTCGCCCAGGCGATGAGAAGTGCGGCCGCTCCGGCGGCCAGGAAATACAGCGGGTCGAGCGAAATCCGGGATGCGTATCCCTGCAACCAGCGAGTCAGGTAGTAGTACGCCACGGGCCACGCGATCAGGTTTGCCACCAGCACCGGGGCCGAGATCCGCCACAGCATGAGGGCGACGATGTCGCGCGTGCGGGCCCCTGAGACCTTGCGGATACCGATTTCCTTCGTCCGCCGCTCCGCGGTGAAAACCGTCAGTCCGAACAACCCGAGGCAGGCGATGAGAATCGCGACCGCGACGAAGATCTCGAGCGTCACGCCCTCCTGCTGGGACGCCTGATAGTAGGTTGCGTAGCGGGCGCTCAGAAAATAGCGCCGTGAGGCGTACACCGGCGCAAAAGTCCGCCAGGTCCGATCGATGAAGGCGAGCGTCCCGGCCTCATCCCGATCGCTGATCCGGACCGACAATGTCGACGTGCGAGTCGGGTCGTAGAAGTAGACCGTCGGTGTGACGGGCTCGAGGGCTCCGAAGGTCTTGATGTTTCCGAGAACGCCGGCGACATGCATCGGACTGTTGTTGACGATGATCGTCTTGCCGATCGCCTGCTCAGGCGTGTAGCCGAAGCGTTCAGCAGCAGCTACGTTGATGAGGATGTTGTGTCCCGCATTCCTCGTCGCCGCCTCGTCGTCGTTGCTGACCGTGTCTTGCTGCCGGTTCGCGGAGAGGAGCCGTCCGGCTATGAGGGGTATGTGATACACGCGGGGAAAGTCCGGATCGGCGGCAATCTTCCTCACCGTATCGAAACCGGTCTGTCCCGGCAGTCTCGCCAGCCACAAGGGATGACCGCTCGTAAAGGGCACGGTGTCGGAAAGCGTTGCGCCCTGCACTCCCTGGAACTTACGCAAGGCCTCGATGAGGCTTTGCGTGCTCGGCACACCGCTTGTGCTCATGACGATGACATCGCGCGGATCGAAGCCCAAGTCCATTTGGCGCGCGAAGCTGATCTGCCGGGCAACGACGATCGCACCGATGCCGAGGCCGATCGAGACCACGAACTGCAACACTACCAGCAGCGCACGCAATCGGCCCGAGCCCGCTTGTCCCGACCCGCCCGCCCGCAACACCATGCCGGGCCGCAGGCCCGAGAGAACGAGCGCCGGATAGCTGCCGCTGATCAGGCCCGCGCCTGCGGCAATGCCGATGACCATCAGCAGCAACCGCCAGTCGGCGAGGTAGTGGAATACGATCGGACGGTCGAGGAGGCGATCGAAGGCGGGCAGCAGGATCTCCACCAGTACCAGCGCCAGCACCAATGCGCAAAGTGCCATGAGCACGGACTCGCCGAGAAGCTGGGCCATCAGCTCCTTGCGGCTCGCGCCCACGCATTTGCGCAACGAGATCTCGCGCGCGCGCAGGCTGGCACGTGCCGTGGCCAGATTCATGAAGTTGAAGCATGCCACCAGCAGGATCAGCGCCCCGACGATCCCAATACCGTATACCGTGACCCAGCTACCCGGTGGCGTCATGTTCTCAACGTACCCGTCGGAAGCGAGATGCACGTCGACAAAGGGTGTGAGCTGCACCTGGAAAAACTGGCTGGCAGGTCCCTTGAGGTGTCTGCTCGCCATCTCCGGACCCGCATCGCGATCCATGATGGGCCGGAACTCGGCGAGCACCGACTGCGGAGACACACCCGGCGCGAGTAACACATACGAATAGTAGCTGGCCGACAGCCATTCCCGCGCATCTCCCCAGGACCCCAAAAGGGACGTGGTCGGCACGACCACATCCGCCGCGAGCTGGGAATTGCGCGGGAGGTCGCGCATGACGCCGGTGACCTGCAGGGCAGCGGAGCCTTCCCGGCAATCGGCGCCTGCAGGGGCGCACCGCATCCATCGGACACTGACCGTCCGTCCGACTACGTTTGCGGTGCCAAAGAACTTGCGGGCCGTGTCGGCCGACAGCACCACCGATTCCGGCTGGTCGAGGACATGGGCCGGATCGCCCGCGAGCAGCGGATAGCGGATCACCTGGAAGAAGTTGGGCTCGACCACGTCGACGGACTCGAAAAATCCCCGGTCGCCCACCCACAGGGACAATTGGCTGGCGCGCAGACGCGTCGCCGCGAGGACACCCGGAATTCCCTCCTGCATGGCCTTCGCCATCGGGCCCGGACTCAACGCGGTCTTGTACAAGCCTTGCCGCCCAGGCAGCCGGGCCATGATCTCGATCCTGTAAAGATGAGCGCTGTCCGGCACCCAGCGGTCATAGGATGTCTCGTAGCGGATGAAGAGGACGATGAGGGTGACGCACGCCAGCCCCAGTGCAAGACCGGCGATATTGATGAAGCTGTACAGCTTGTGCCGTATCAGCCCTCGCGCCGCGATAGTGATGTAGTGCCAGAGCATCGGACCCGCCCTACTCGTACCGCAGCGCCTGGATGGGACTGGTCTGGGCCAGGCGCAACGTGTTGGCGTACACCGTCGCCCAGGCGATCAGCAGCGCGATCGCGCCCGCGGCCACGAAGTAGGCCGGGTCCAGCGTGATCCGGTAGGCATAGTGCTCGAGCCACCGGTGCAGGTAGTAGTAGGCCACCGGCCACGCCACCACGTTCGCGGCGAGCACCGGAATCGAGATGCGCCACAACATCAGCCGCACGATGTCCATGGTGCGCGCACCGGAGACCTTACGGACTCCGATCTCCTTGGTGCGCCGCTCGGCGGTGAACACCGCGAGCCCGAAAAGCCCGAGACAGCCGATGAAGATTGCGACGGCTACGAACACCGCGAAGATCGTTCCCTGCCGCTCGTCCGCCGCGAACTGCTCGTTGAACGCGTCGGTCAGGAAATAGCGATCCAGGGCAACGGAGGGAGCGAGCGAGCGCCAGGCCCTGGCGATGAAGCCAAGTGCCTGCGGTAGCTGCGCGGCACGCACGCGCACTGAGAGGAACCGCACCTGGTCGCCGTCCGGCAGATACACTGACGGTTGCGGCAGTCCGCTCACGCCACCCATGGCGACCTCGTCGAGGACACCGATCACTCTGAGAGGTCCCCATTGACTCGATAGCGTTTGTCCAACGGCCTGATCGGGCGAATAGCCCAGTTGATGCGCAGCCGTCGCGCTGAGCAGGACATCCATTCCCGTGGGGCCAGCCAACTTCTCGTTTTCCTCCGCTTGCGACGGCAACCGTCCGGCCAGCAGGCGTATTCCGTAGAGCGGAGCAAAGGTCCGTCCCGTGCGAAAGAACCGCACCAACGTGCCCTCCGGGAGCTTCCGGGAGCGGATTCTCAGATAGAACGAATCCCACAGATCGAGGGGCACGGTGTCCGACAGAGCGGTCGCCTCGATTCCGGGGCCGGCAAGCAGAATGCGCGCCAGGCTGGCGCGCGCCGCGGGAGACAGGTTGATGAGGTCGCGGAGCACGACCACATCATCGTGATCGAAGCCCAGATCGAGGCCGCGCGCATAGCTGATCTGCCGGAAGACGACCATGGCCGCGATTCCCACCGCGATGCAAACCGCAAACTGGGCGACCACGAGCGCCGATCGCAGCAGACCCGCGCCGCTGCGCTCACTCCCGCCCGACTTGAGAGCCGATGCCGGCCGGACCCCCGATAGCACCAGCGCCGGATAGATCCCGCTCAAGAGGCCAACGGCGACGGCGCCGCCCGCCATGGCCAGCGTGAGCCGCCAGTCGGTGAGGTAATGGAGCCTGATCGGCTCCGCGAGGAACCGATCGTATGCGGGCAGCAGGATCTCGGCGAGCGAGAGCGCGATGCCGAAGGAGACGAGCGCCGTCACCACCGCCTCGCTCAGGAGTTGCAGGGCGATCTGCCAGCGCGCGGCGCCTGCGACTTTGCGCACGGCGATCTCCCGCGCCCGCAAGGTCGCGCGCGCGGTCGCGAGATTCATGAAATTGCTGCAGGCAACCAGCACGATGAGGACCGCGATGACGGCGAATCCATACACCGTCGCACGGTTTCCCCCCGGGGTCATGCCGCCATACTCGTCATTCTCCAGATGGACGTCCCGAAAAGGAATGAGGCGATACCTCTCCGCCTGGCTGCCCCGCACCTTTACGCCGAGACCGCTGAAATCGACCGAGGCGTCGAGGATGGGGCCGAGGGCAGAGAGGATCGCGGAGGGCCTGGCCCCTGGCGCCAGCTGCACATACCCGTAAGTGCCCAGCGTCGAGGTCCAAAAGTGATGCTTCTCGAACTGCGTCACTTCATCGGCCTGTGAGGTGTTCGGGACGACGAAGTCGGCGATCAGCTGCGTGTTGTGCGGCAGGTCGCGCATCACACCGGTTACGGTCAGCGGGTGGGTGACGCCATAGCCGTAGCATGAGGTGTCGTGCGGTGCGCAAAAGTCGATGAGCTTGCCACTCACCCGCAATATCCTGCCCACCGGGTTGGCGTCGCCGAAATATCTACGCGCCATCCTTGCGGAGAGGACGATCGATTCGGGCTGCGCCAGAACGTCTGCCGGGTTGCCGCGCGCGAGGGGGAGCCTCAGCACCTGGAAGAAATTCGGATCGACCACCGTAACCGTCTCATACCCCTGGCGGTCGCCCGCCATGACGGTCATCTTCTCCGGAACCACATGCACGACAGCCGCGACCTGTGGGATCTTCTCGCCCATTGCGGTGAGGACGGGGAACGGGATGGTGGCCGCGGACACCGACGGGCTGCCGGGCAAGTGAAGGGTTACCGCGAGGCGGTAGAGATTCTGCGTGCCCGGAATCCAGGCATCGTAGGAGAGCTGGTCGCGCACGAAGAGCAGGATGAGGATGGCGCACGCGAGCGCCACCGCCAGTCCGGCGACATTGATGAAGCTGTAGAGCTTGTGGCGGACGAAGCCCCGAGCGGCCATCATGAGGTAGTGTTGCAGCATCCGCCCTACTCGTACCGCAGGGCATGGACCGGGCTGGTCCGGGCCAGGCGCAGCGTGTTCGCATATACCGTCGCCCAGGCAATCAGCAGCGCCACGATACCGGCGGCCACGAAGTAGACCGGGTCGAGCGTTATCCGATAGGCGTACCCCTCGAGCCAGCGATGCAGGTAAAACCAGGCAACCGGCCAGGCGATGACGTTGGCCGCCAGGACCGGCAGTGAGATCCGCCAGAGCATCAAACCGACCATATCCGTGGTCCGCGCACCGGAAACCTTGCGGATCCCGATTTCCTTGGTGCTCCGCTCCGCGGTGAACACGACGAGGCCGAAGAGCCCGAGGCAGGCGATCAGAACGGCGACGCCGGCGAACACGGCGAACATCGTGCCCTGCTTCTCGTCGGATCGAAAGAGCTCGTTGAAGGAATCGCTGAGAAAATACCTCGTCAGCGCAACACCCGGCGCGAACGATCGCAGGGTGCGGTCGATGTAGGATTCCGCCGCCGGCAACCTGTCGTGGCGCAGCTTCACCGACAGGCTCAGATAACGGAAAGGGTCCACGAGATACACGGTCGCCCTGGCGGAGCTTCGCGGGTCGTAATACATCGCGTTGCCGACCACCCCGACGACGGTCATCGGCATCGTCATCTTCGCGCCCATCACCTCGAACGTCTTGCCGACGGCCTGCTCTGCCGTGAAGCCCATGCGGTGCGCCATCTCGAGGTTGATGAGCACGTTCTTGCCCGACCAACCCTCCGACACGTCCCTGCCGTGAGCTCTCGAGAGGAATCGCCCGCCGAGGAGCCGCATACCGTAAAGAGCCGTGAAGCCGGGGGTGATGTCGATCCACTGAGTCGTGATCAAGCTGGCCGAGCCCTGCGGTCGCACCGTCTCGTTGCGCACGGCAGCCAGGTCGAACGGCACTACCGTCGACAGCGCCGTGCCGGCGATTCCCGGGCCTCCCTTCAAGACCTGCTGCAACCTCTCGCGCGCCGCGGGCGGCAGACTGGTGATGCCGCGTATGACCACCATATCCTGACGATCGAAGCCCCAATCCCTGGCCTGCGCGAACTCCACCTGGCGAAATACCACGATGGCGGCAACCGCGAGTCCAATCGATATCGCGAACTGGCCCACGACCAGAATCGAGCGCAGCAGGCCCGAGCCGCCCCGGCCGGCGCCGCTCGCCTTGAGAGCCGCGGCGGGCCGGAATGCCGCCAACACGAGCGCCGGATAAAGACCGCTCATGAGCCCAATCGCAATCGTTCCACCGAGGATGGCGGCGAGCACTGTCCAGTCGGCGAGATACTGGATCGCGATGGGCTCGCCGAGAAAGCGGTCATAAATCGGCAGCAGCACTTCCACGATCGAAAGGGCCAGGGCGAGCGAGATCAGTGCCGTGAGCACGGCTTCCCCGAGGAATTGCGCGATGAGCTGCGAGCGCCGGGCGCCGGTGATCTTGCGCAAGGCAATCTCCCGCGCCCGCAGCGTCGCCCGTGCCGTCGAGAGATTCATGAAGTTGAAAGATGCGACCAGGACGATGAGGACCGCCACCAGCCCGAAACCGAGCACCATCGTGCGACTGGCTGCCGGGGTCATCTCCCCCAGCTTGCTGCCGCTCAGGTGAACGTCACGGAAGGGCGTGAGGTGAAACTGCTCCAGGCGGCTTGCCGGCTCATTCAGGCCCAAGCGGTGCGGATCGATGTTCCGGTCGACCAACTCCTCGATCCCTTTGAGGACGGCCCGCGGGTCGGCGCCCGGCACGAGCTCGAGGTAACCGGTGTCGCCATCCGCGCTCGTCCAGTCCCTATCCTTGTCCATCTGCGACATCTCGTCGGCGGGCGACGTGTCGGGCATGATCAGGTCGGCCACGAGCTGCGTGTTGTGGGGCAGATTTCGCAGCACCCCCGTCACGGTGAGCAGATGCGACCGTGAATAGCACGTCACATCGTTCGGGTCGCATTCGTCCGCCTGCACCCCGCTCACCCGCAGGGTCTTGCCGATCGGATCGATGTCGCCGAAGAGCTTGGCCGCTTCACGTTGCGAGAGGACGATCGAGTCCGGCTGCGCCAGCACGCGCGACGGCTCGCCCTCTGCAAGCGGGAGCCTGATCACCTGCAGGAAGTTCGGGTCGACCACCGTCACCGTCTCGCGGAACCGGCGGTTGCCGGTGGCGATCGTCAGGTCCTCCGCCAGGACGTGCGTAACCGCCTTCACCTGAGGGATTTCCCGTCCCACCGCCGTCAGCACCGGAAACGGGCAGAGCGCGAGGGCAAACGGTGCCTGTCCCGGGATGTGAAAGGTCACCTCGAGCCGATAGAGGTTCCCGGTGCCCGGAACCCAGGCGTCCCACGCAAGCTGATCCCGCACGAAGAGGCCGATCAGGATCGCGCAGGCGAGCGCCACCGACAGGCCCGCCACGTTGATGAAGCTGTAGAGCTTGTGCCGGACGAATCCGCGCGCGGCCATCAGGAGGTAGTGTCGAAACACGGCCCCTCTACCCGCTCTACTCGTAGCGCAACGCGTGCACCGGGCTCGTACGCGCGAGCCGCAGCGTGTTGCCGCAAATGGTGGCCCAGGCGATGAGCAGCGCCACCGCGGCGGCCGCGAGGAAATAGAAAGGAGTGAGCGGGATGCGGTAGGCGTAGCTGTCGAGCCAATGCCGCAGGTACGCATAGGCGAACGGCCAGGCGATGAGATTCGAGATCAGCACCGGCACCGAGATCCGCCAGAGCATCAGGCTCACGATGTCGCGGGTGCGTGCGCCGGAGACTTTGCGGATGCCGATCTCCTTGGTTCGCCGCTCGGCGGTGAATATCGCGAGTCCGTAGAGTCCCAGGCAGCCGATGAAAACGGCGACGATCACGAACATGGCGAGCATCCTGCCCTCCCGATCGTCCTGGCGGTAGAGTTGGTCGAAGCTTCCGTCCAGGAACCAACGTTGAATGGCCTCGGTGGGCATGAATGCATGCCAGGTTCGGTCGATGAAGTGCAGGGTCGGCGGGATCTCCCCGGGACGCAGCCGCACCGACACGTTCATCGGATAGCTCGGGACGTAGGCGTAGAACATCGGCGCCACCGCCTGCAGAGCTCCCTGCAGCCTGGCATCGGCGAGCACGCCGACGATGCGGACATGGTTCTGGTTGTAAAGAACGATCTTGTCGACCGCCTGCTGCGGTGTGAATCCGAGGTGCCGCGCCGCCGCCACGTTGACCAGGACGTTCCGGCCTTCGTTGAGCGGATCGCCGCCGGCGATGATCCCGACACTGTTCAGGCGATCCGCGCCGCGATCAGCCGACAGGAGACGCCCGGCAACCAAACGTATGCCGTAGACCTCGGGATAGCGCGGTCCGATCACCGTCGTGTTGATCGTAAAAACGTCCGGCCGGCCGGGAACCCGGATGGTCGAGACCGACTGGCCGGACCCGAACGGCACGAAGTTCGACAGCCCCACCGCGGCAATGCTCGGGTTAGCACGCAGAGCCTGGGCGAACGCCTCCTCCTTCGCGCCGGCCAGCCCATCGCTGCCACCGATGACCAGGACATTGTCGCGATCGAACCCCAGGCTCATGGCGCGCGCGTAGTTGACCTGGCTGAAGACCACGCCGGCGGCAATGCCCAGCCCCACGGACACGGCGAACTGCAGCAGCACCAGCACATTGCGCAGCCCGCCCGAGCGCGGCGATCGGGCATCGCCCCCGCGCAGGCCCGCGATGGGACGCACCCGGGACAGCACCAGCGCCGGATAACTTCCGCTGATCAGGCCCGTCACGACGGCGACACCGCCGAGCAACAGCAGCAAGCCCCAATCGCTCAGGTAGTGAAGCGCAATCGGCCGTTGCAGGAAGTCATCGAAGAGAGGCAGCAGGATTTCCGCCAGCGCGAGCGCGGCTATCAGCGACACCACCGCGATGAGCACCGCTTCGCCGAGAAACTGCAGGATCAGCTGTCCGCGGCCGGCGCCGAGGAGCTTGCGCAGGGCGATCTCGCGGGCTCGCAGGGTCGCTCGGGCGGTCGTCAGATTCATGAAATTGAAACAGGCCGCCAGGAGAGTGAGGATGCCGATGAGCGCCACGCCATAGAGCGTGCTCCAGCTCCCGGGCGTGGTCATGTTGAATTTCCAATGGGAGGAGTCGAGGTGCACCCGCGTGAAGGGGGTCAGGTGCGCTTTGTATACATGGCTGCCCAGAATGTGAATGCCGGCGATCTTCGACAGCTCCGGCGAAACGTCCTGGTCGAAGACCGGCCCCATGGCTGCCACCACGGCCCCCGGGGAAACCCCCGGGGCCAGCCGGACATAGCCGTAGCCGCTTTGATCGTACCAGTGTTGCCGCTCGCTCTGCGAGATCGGATTGGCCAGCGAAGCCGTGGAAATGAAGGCGTCACCGGCGAGCTGGGTGTTGTAAGGCAGATCGCGCACGACCCCGGTGACCCGGAGCGAGACCGGCGGACACGTGGCACCCGGGCCGTCGCAATTGCCGTTCGCAGCCGTGACGGTCCGCCCGATGGGATCGGCGCCGCCAAAGTATTCCCTGGCGGCCGACTGCGACAGCACGATCGAGTCCGGCTGCTGCAGCAGGGAGCCCCGGATTCCCCGGATGAGCGGCAACTGAACGAGCTGGAAGAAGCCCGGATCCACCACCGCGACCTGCTGCACATGCTGCCGGTCACCGTTCGTCAGCGTCACGCCGCGGACGAAGTACCGCGTCATGCCGGTCACCCCCGCAATCTGATCGCGCATCGCAGCCGGCATCGCGTACGGAATGTCGGCCAGCCGCAACGGCTCGCGATCGGGAATGTCTATCGTCAGCTCCATGCGATAGAGGCCTCCCGTGCCGGGGATCCACTTGTCGTAGGCAAGCTCGTCGCGTATGAAGAGGACGACGAAGATGATGCAGGTGAGCCCCACGGCCAGACCCACGATGTTGATGAGGCTGTACAGCCGGTGGCGCGCGAGTCCCCGCGCGGCCATGGAAAGATAGTGACGCCACATGTCAGTCGCCTCAGACCGCCAGTCTCACCTTCTCGGTCACGACGGCGCCGTCGAGGAGATTGATGATCCGATGCGCGTACTCGGCGTGCGGGCGGGAGTGAGTGACCATGACGATGGTCGTACCCTCGCCGTTGAGCTCCGTGAGGAGCTGCATCACCTCCTCGCCCGTTGCCGAGTCGAGGTTGCCCGTGGGCTCATCGGCCAGGATCAGCTTTGGGCGTGAGACCACCGCGCGCGCGATCGCCACGCGCTGCTGCTGGCCGCCGGAAAGCTGTTGCGGCCGGTGCTTGGCGCGATGGGCGATCTTCATGCGCTCGAGCGCCTCGCGCACCCTCGCCTTGCGCTCCCGGGCCGGCACGTCCCGGTGATAGAGCAGCGCCAGCTCCACGTTCTCGAACACGTTGAGCTCATCGACCAGGTTGAAGCTCTGGAAGATGAAGCCCAGGCTGTTCTTGCGCAGATCCGACAGCTGCCCCTCCGACCAGCCGGCGATGTTCCGGCCCGCGAACCAGTATTCGCCCGATGAGGGACTGTCCAACATGCCGACGATGTTGAGCAGCGTCGATTTGCCGCAACCCGAAGGCCCCATCACGGCGACGAACTCGCCCGCCGCGATCTCGAGGTGGACATCGCGCAAGGCCGTCGTCTCGACTTCGGTGGTCCGATAAACCTTGTTCAAATGCTTCAATGACAGCATGGGATCTCTCGCGGTAGCTCAGTTCTGGTGCTTGGGGCTCTCGAGCTCCACACGCTCGACGTGTTGGTAGCCCTGGTAGCTCGAGACGATGACCCGCTCTGCGGGCTCGAGACCGCCCACGACTTCGACGTGGTCGGGATTGCGGCGGCCGAGCTCGATCCTGCGGCGCAGCGCGTACTTGCCATCGGGAGTGAGCACGAAGGCCCACTGCCCACCGGTGTCCTGGTAGAAAGGCCCATTGGGCAGCATCAGCGCGGTGGCCGCGCCTCCCAGCTCGAGCTTCGTGTCGATGGCCTGACCGACGGTGATCCCCTGGGGCGCGGGGCCCACGAAGTGCAGATCGACCTTGAATGTGCCGTCGGCGACCTGCGGATGGATCTTGACGACCCTCGCCCGGAAATCCCGGTCGCCGACGGAGAACCGGGCCATCTGGCCGAGCGCAATGCGGCCGAGATAGAACTCATCCACCTGCGCGATCAGCTTGAATCGATCGAGCGAGTCGACCTCCCCGAGCACGGTGCCGGAGGCCTTGGACTCGCCCACTTTCGAATCGAGAGCGGTCAGCTGCCCGGCGGTCGGCGCGCGGATGGTGAGCGCATCGAGGCTGGCGCGCGCCGTAGCGATGTTGTCCTTGAGCCAGGCCAGGGTCTTGCCGAGCTGGCCGAGCTGCGCCGTGCGCAGCTGCTGCTCCGCGTTGCGGGAAGCGATGGTGGCGTCGCGGAGCTTCACCTCGTAGCGGTATTGCTCCTGCTCCTGCGCGTAGAGCATCGGCGCGATGGCGTTGCCGTCGAGGAGGATCTTGTCGCGCGCCAGATCGCTCTTCAACACGGCGAGTTGATGCTGGATGTCGAGCAGCTGACTCTGGTACCTGAAGCGGGTGTCCTCGAGTTGCAGCTTGGTGCTCTCGATCGCGTTGATCTGGCTCGAGATGTCGGCTTCGCGGGAAGCCACCTGCAGCCGCAGCGCGGTGTTGGAGAGCACGATGATGGGCTGGCCGGCCTTCACCGTGGCGCCATCCTCGGCCAGCACCTGCGCCACGACACCGCCCTGCTCGGTGGTGAGGTAGAAGGTCGTGAGGGGCGCAACCGTTGCGCGCACCGCGATGTAGTCCTCGAACTTCCCGCGGGTCACGGTGCCGATGGTGAGCTGATCCGCGGCAACCCGGTAGGTGCTGACGCCGGCCCCATGGAGCAGCCAAAAGACGGCTCCCACGAGAAGGAGCGCCCCGGCGGCGTAAGGTCCGTAGCGACGCCAGGCCGGCGGACGGGCGAGCGGCTTGTCCATTCCATGGCCCGCCGGAGGGGGATCCGGCTCGGTACCGCCCGCCCGCCTGCCGATCACATCGAGCGCCGCGCGCTCATGAGTCTTGGAGTGTCCGCCGGAGTGCATCGCACCGGGTAATGCAGAGGC
>Ga0134126_10000976_pt1 | contig 36341 bp, 38 predicted proteins | sample KB31752_FD_96881 | JGI IMG/M metagenome (GOLD analysis project Ga0134126, IMG submission 96881) | Terrestrial soil microbial communities with excess Nitrogen fertilizer from Kellogg Biological Station, Michigan, USA - KB3-175-2 | ecosystem: Environmental > Terrestrial > Soil > Unclassified ...
CGGTTGGCTTCGCCCCATTGCGCGGCGAGGTGACCTGCCATGCCCATGGCAACCACCGCCTCGGCATTGCGCCGGCTGGCTTCCGCCAGACCGTTGCGTACGACGGCAGCTTCGGTCGCCGCCATAGTCGGTGCGCGCATGAGAATTTCGGTCAGAAGGGTCAGCACCACAAGGATGATGGCGCCGCCCAGCGCGGTCAGGCCGATGAGTGGGTGAAAGGCGAAGCAGATCGCCAGATAGAGCGGAATCCACGGCAGATCGAACAACGCAACGGGGCCGAGGCCGGAAAGATATGACCGGATGGCGTCGAGATCGCGTAGCGGCTGACTGGCATCGTTGCGACCACCTAATCTCAAAGGCAATCGCACAAGAGTGTCGTAGACGCGCCCGCTCAGTATCTCGTCCATCGCCCCGCCAATGCGAACCAGGATACGTCCGCGGATTGCATCCAGGAGGCCGAGAGCCGCAAACATTCCGGCCGCCAGAATGAGCAAGCCGATCAGAGTCGGCATACTGCGGCTCGGCAGCACACGATCATAAATCTCAAGCATGAACATGGCGCCCGTGAGCATCAGGACGTTGCTCATGCCGCTGATGAGAGCGGTGCCAACAAACGCACCACGACACGCCACGAGCGCGGCTGCGAGCTCCGAACGAGCCCGAACATGGCCTCGATCCGATTGGGCAGACTGCATTAGCTCACACCTGAGGAGACTTGGAGGACACGGCCCCCGTGATCGGCCAATTCGGTGGCTGAAATTGTGCTTCCCCATGCCGATTATGCCATGCCCCGCGTACCGTGTCGCGGGCACGAGGGGCAAAGTTAGCGCCAAAAAGCGCGCCCTAGCCGCCCCACGACGCGCGCGTCCAGGCAACTCGGCTAAATGTGATGAAGAATGTCGGCGCCGCTGAGGTCGATGTTCGTTCCAATGAGGTGGATCTCCATATCCACATGATTGGATACTGCGGTGGAATTCACGTAAAGGATGGTTTGGTTGCGCGCGCTGTCGATGAACCAACTGATGCTGTGAGCCGCAACACTGTCGGCCGTCGCCACGAGCCCCTGCACGTTGGTCGCCCCTGCGATAGCCGTAAGGTCGACATGATCCGAGCCGGCGGTAAAGTCGACGATCGTGTCGAAGTGGCCGTTGCCGGGTTGCGAATCCGTGACGGCCCTGAATACGAACCTGTCATTACCGGAGCCGCCAACCAGCGTATCAGCGCCGGTATTTCCAATCAGAATATCGTTTCCGCCTTCGCCGTTGATTGTCGACCCACCAGGCTTGCCAATAAGGATGTCGGACGCATTCGTTCCATCCAGCGCGCTGTTGGCGTCTTGCGATACCGTAACATGTCCAGTGGCTGTCAACGAGCCGTCCGACAGGGTGTAGTCGAACGAGTTGTCGCCTGCATGCGTGTCTTTAAAGTTCACGACCCCATCGCCGAGACTGGAATCCGCGCCGGAATTATCGTTGACGGCTGCAATAGTGAGCTGAGATTGCGGGTTGTCGGGATCAGTATCATTCGCAATGAGTGCCGAATCGGGAATCTGGAACTGGGTATTGTCCCCGATATTGGTAATCACATGGTCGGCCGTCGCGGTTGGAGCATCGTCGGCCGGAGGGACATGAATGGTTGCCGCTGCCGTGGTGCCGATGATCGTGACGGTGACCGGTTGGGTGGAACTGATGTGATTGTCGTCCGTGACAGTCACGTTGTAGGTAACGGTCAGCGTATCGTCCTTGGCCAGAAAGTCGAAATTGTTTTCGGCCGCATTGAACGTGAAAAAGACTGAGCCTGCGCCGGACCCGGTACTGTCGGCCTCCGTGGTTAAGAGTGCGCCGGCTAAGGTAGCCGATAAGCCGCTAGGCAACGTTGAGCCGCCGGACCAGACGGCCGAGACCAAGCCGGCGCTTACCGTGTGCGTGTCGTTGAGATCGGCGTCGGTGAATTGCAGCGTGCCGGAGGCAGCGTCGCTGACAGAGGTATTGCTAGGGTTAAACGACTGTTCGGTAATCTCATGCGGACCCGAGGCATCCGCTGCCAGCATCGGGGTGTCGTTGCTGCCGGTGATCGTCACGGTGACCGGTTGGGTGGAACTGATATGATTGTCGTCAGTGACAGTCGCGTCGTAAGTGACGGTCAGGGTCTCGCCCTTGGCCAGAAAGTCGAATTTATTGTCGGCCGCATTGAAGGTAAAAAAGACTGAGCCTGCGCCAGACCCGGTACTGTCGGCCTCCGTGGTTAAGAGTGCGCCGGCTAAGGTAGCCGATAAGCGGCTAGGCAACGTTGAGCCGCCGGACCAGACGGCCGAGATCAAGCCGGCGCTTACCGTGTGGGTGTCGTTGAGATCGGCGTCGGTGAACTGCAGCGTGCCGGAGACAGCGTCGCTGACAGGGGTATTGCCGGGGTTAAACGGCTGTTCGGTAATCTGATGCGGACCGGAGGCATCCGCTGCCAGCACCGGCGCATCCTCGGTGCCGATTATCTTGACGGTGACCAACTGTGACGAGCCGACCTGATAGGTGACGGTCAGAGTCTCGCCCAAGGCCAGGAAGTCGAAGACTTTGTCCGGAGCGCTAAAGGTGGCATCGATGGCGCCGCCGCCGGTGGGAATGACGGTGAGGGTACTCGCGGCGCCCAACGCACTCTGCTGCGCTGCCGTCAGATTGCCGGCCGACCAGACAAAGGTCGGCGCGCTGACGGAAAGATTTCCGCCATTGAGTGAAAACGTGGTGGACGCACTGTCTGCGGCCGTGTCACCGGTGACGTTCACTCGTTCGACGATCGATCCATCATGTTCGACGATCGTTGCAGGTGCGGCGGGCGGTGGAGCTAGAAAAATCTCGTGGACAGGGGCGGGGGGGGCGTTCGAGCTCGGCGCACCCGAATTGGTGAACTGCGGCAGTGAATTGTTGTCGGGCTGAGTAAAGTTGATCGGTTGTACGAATGCCGGAAATTCAAATACCGGAGGCGTACTCGATCCGCTCGGGCCGGTTGCCGTCGGTCCCTGTAGCCCGAGTGAAAAGGTCTGGAGCGCTTCCTGTTGAGCGGCTTGCAGTTGCGCCATTTGCGCGACTGTATTGGTAACGTGGTCCGCACTGATTGCGGATCCATTCCGATGCAGGACGATGGTTTCCCCGGGATCATCCACAAAGATGTGCCGGGGGACCGCTTCTTTGGTCACCAGCTCGAAAGTGCCGTGTTCCAGATCTTTGTAGGTAATGATTCCGTCATCGACGAAGGCGACGTCGGAACTGGCGGCTTGGACTTCCTCGATGGCAGCAAAGAACAACGCGGCGAGGGTCAGCATGCCAAGCCCGCCGGTGTGCATGCGGCCGCGAATACTTGCAACCGGCGTTTCGATGCCAAGCCGTCCGGCCTTCGCCATTGTGCCGGCGATGAAAGCGAAGCTTCCGCAGGTGACATTGAGCACAGCGGAGGGCGCGGCCTGATCGCAGACGCACTCGTTCAGCGCCACGCGGGTGCTGCTCGATAAGGTAAAGACGGTGCCGTCCATGAAGCGGATGCTGACCTGGCCATCAGCTGCGGTATCAACGATGTCACCTTCGCAGAGCGAGTGGCCGAGCTTGATTTGAATTGGGTCGGAAGCGGCCCGCGTAACAGTGCAGGTGCCGGTTACTGACTCGACGGTGCCGATGGAAAATGCGGGTCCTGGCGCCGGCTCCAAAGCAAAGCCAGCCGGATTACCTCCCCGGCCCGGGGTGACACAGGAACCACCGGACACTGACGCCATCCCTCTTCATTTTGCGCCGTTCCCTGAGCAGTTTCTTATTCATGTCACTGCCGGCGCCTGCAACGTTACTTCTTCTTAAATATTGCCTTGATTGCAATTTAAATCAATGGTTACAAGGCTTTTTGACTCAATTCATGATGTATTTTAGGGCTTTTATTCTTGGCGGCGATGGTATTGCCGCCTTTCGCGCCTGGCAGTGCGGCGGCGGTTAGGCCATTCGGGCGGCGGCGTAGGCGACGGTTCTCGACGTCATCTCGACCTTGTTGATGTACGAAGACAATTCTGGTATTTTATTAACCGGACGTTAGCTCAAAAAAGGCTTGGCGATGCGCGCGCATACACTTGCCGTGTTCGTGACGGGCGGTGTATTATTTGGCAGCGTTTATTTTGCCGGACCCGCAAGTGCGCAGGACGTTCCAGCACGTTCGGCGATTCAGGATGTCTCAGCAAAGCCCATTGGCAAGATCGTTACCGCTACCGGCTCAGTCTCGGTTAGACATGCCGGCGCGGTGGTCGTTCAGGCCGCGCTCGGCGATCAGGCCGGTCAGCCCAAGCTTGGGGACTTGGTCTATCTCGGCGACGTGGTTGCAACTGGAGCCGATGGCAAAGTCGGCATTACTTTCACCGATGGCACGGCGTTCGATCTGTCCAGCAATGCCAACATGGTGATGACCGAGTTCGTATACGATCCAAACAGCAAATCGAATTCGACTTTGCTTAGCCTGACCAAGGGATCGTTTACTTTTGTCGCCGGCAAGATTGCAAAGAGCGGCGACATGAAGATCGACACTCCGGTTGCCACCATGGGTATTCGTGGGACGACGCCGCGCGTTGAGATCTCGGATGACGGGACTGTGAAGTTTTCGACCCTTATCGAAGAGGGAAAGAAAAAAGTTCTGGAAAAATATGGCGCAGCAACCGCCGGGCCGGATCAACATGGCGGAGCCACGGGCGACGCCGACGCTGTAAAAGGACGCGAGAAGCCCAATCTCAACATCTGCCGTGGCTGCTGAATTTATCATACTTTTTACGCCAGCGATGCCGACACAGCCGATCTCCGCGATTGAAAAGAACCCGTGCGAGAAGAAGGCAAGGTCTGCGTTCGGCTGTTTCAGACTGGCGATGCTCGGCCTCTGTTTTGCACTCACGCTGAGCATTCCGGTATTTGCATGGGCGGCGCCGCAAAGCGCAAAACGTGACAATAGGCTCAAGAACATCGAATTGTGCAATGGAACCGATCGCAGTTCGCCCGAGCCTCAGATCAAGGGCTGCACCGCGTTGATCGGCTCAACCGACAGCACGCTGGCTTTGGCGATTGCCTACAACAATCGGGGCGACGCCTATACCGCGAAAGGGGACTATGATCTCGCCATCAAGGATTACGATATGGCGGTCAAGCTCAATCCAAGCTTTGCCAAGCCGTTCAACAACCGGGGAGTGGCCTACCGAAAGAAGCGAGAGTACGACAGCGCGATCAAGGATTTCGATGAGGCAATCAAACTAAGCCCGACCTATGGCAGAGCGTTTGCCAACCGTGCCGAGACTCATCAGAGTCAGCATGATTACCAGCTTGCGGCGCAAGATTATAGCGACGCCATCCGCCTCGATCCTGATTTGGAAGCGGTCTGGAACGGACGCTGCTGGAGCCGCGCTATCCTTGGTGAGTTGCAGCCGGCACTGGCGGACTGCAACAAAGCGCTTCTCATTCGGCCCAATGATGCCGCGACACTCGACTCGCGTGGGTTTGTTTACCTGAAGTTGGGTCAGCTCGACTTGGCCATCGACGATTACAGCTCCGCGCTCCGCTCCGAACCCAGACTCTCGAGCGCGCTTTATGGACGCGGCCTCGCCGAACTAAAAAAAGGCGATACGACCAGCGGAAATGCCGATCTCGCAGCGGCCAAGAAACTGAATGGGAGGATTGCCGATGACTTCTCGCACTATGGAGTGCACCTGCAATAGTGCTGCGAGTGTCACGAACGACAGCAAGATCGATGCAGGGCCGCGGCGAGCATGAGGGCACCGGCAGATCCGCGCTTTATGCGCCGCTTAATCGTCGCCGGCAGCAAGGATAAAGTGCGGTCGAATTAAGGTTCGGGTAAGTTTCCCGGCCGTGTGGGGCAGTCTTTGGTTTGCGACGTCAGGCGCGATCTTCGCCGTGATCGTCCGGTCAGGGCTGTTTTCCGCCATCAATTGACGAACCTGCGCTTCAGAATTCGTTCACCCCACCGGCTAATAAGGCTGCGTGACATCACGATCGTAAACTCCGTCGCAAAAGTTGATCGCTTAACGTCCGGAAAATTTTCGGAAGCGGCCGGTAGCCCCGACCAACATTCCGAATGCAGGGGCGTTGAATCATGTCCGTCTTCATTCAAGCGGCGCGCGTTCTTTTTTTGGCTGCGATCTGCGGCGGTGCCGCCTTCGCGGATATGAACCCGGACCGATTATCCGTGGCAGCGGAACCCATCGGCAGTGACGCGCGTGACGTTCATCTTATGCCACATGGTCAGGCGGACGAACTCACTGGGCGGCAGCTCGGCGTGCTAACGCCCAATCAGACGGACCACGGCGCGGATAGCTCGCCGGTAACGGGGTCGCCTGATCTGTCGACGACGATCGTTCCGACGGGAGAAATATCCGCCAAGTGGATTGAACTGCAATCACGTATTGTTGCCGACATGGAAACGCTCGCAGCCTGCCGCTTGGACGAAGACACGTGTTCCCAGGCTGCGCGCCGCTTTCTGTCCATTGTTGAAATTGGCCGCAAACACGATCGCCGCGCTCGCCTGGGTTGGATTAACCGTGCGGTCAACCTGAGCATCAGACCGATGAGCGATTGGGCACAATATGGCTATGCCGATTTCTGGGCGTCGCCGCTTCAGACGCTCGGCAGCGGGGCCGGCGATTGTGAGGATTACGCAATCGTAAAGTACGTCGTACTCCGCGAACTGGGGGTTGCGTCTGACGATCTGCGGCTTGTGATCGTGCAAGATGGCAAGCGGCGAACGGAACACGCGGTGGTCAGCGTGCGTTACGCGCACGAATGGCTGATCCTGGACAATCGGACAATGGCGATCCTTCGCCTGACGGAGGCTCGCTCCTATCATCCCTTGTTCATGTTAGGTCAGCAGGACACTCGGGAAATTGCGACGGCGGCTACAGATCGAATCGTGGATCGATAATATGGCAGCGATTGTATGGGCACGCGCGTCACTGACTTCGGCTGCCACGGGGTCATCGAGATCGTCCTCGTGTGAGCGGTCATGATGAAATAGGCCAATCTGTTTCGTGCTGAATCGACGAATACGCGCGTCGGCCGTGAACAGACGCGCGCCAACAGGGTCGATTGTACATCAATTGAGTGAACGGCGCGCGTTCGGCGGGAATTGATCCGATCACAAGTCGATAATCTGGCCTTCGCGGGCCGTGACGGTCCCCGCACGCGCTTTAGTAGCCTCTGCCGCGATGACGTCCATGAAATCGTCATCATGCGAAGGGTCGTGATGGAAGAGGCAGGCTCTTTTGACACCCGATTGATCCGCCAACCGAAGAGCGCGCACCCAGGTTGAATGGCCCCAGTTGGCGCGTGAAATTATTTCCTCTTCCGTGAAAGTGGCGTCATAGACCATCAAGTCAGCCCGATGGGCGAGCGATAACAAATCGGCGTCGCGCTTCCCCGGAAAACCTGCAGTATCACTCAGCAAGGCAAATACGTGGCCACCATATTCAAGACGGTAACCGTTGGTTCCATCCGGATGATCGAGCGGACAAGTCCGCAACACCACGTCGTCATAAGGACGCAAGATGTCTCCAGATTGGAAATCCCGGAATTCGATCGCCGCCTTGAAAATCTCGATCTGCACCGGAAACAACGGCGAACTCATAAGCCTGCGCGTAACCTGCTCGATACTGCTCGCCGGCATGAGATTTGCCGCCCAGATTCGCACCACGTAATCCGCGGAAAATAAAGGCTCGAAAAACGGCAGGCCGCCGACATGGTCGAGATGGCAGTGAGTGATGAAAATGTCGACCTTGCGTATTGTTTTCTCCTTGAGAAGCTCGATGCCAAGCGGCCGCAAACCGGTACCGGCATCAAAGATAATGACGCGGTCACCGCAGCGAACCTCAATGCACGCAGTATTCCCCCCGTAGCGGATCGTTGACGGCCCTGGTGAGGCAATGGTTCCTCGCACTCCCCAAAACCTGACCCGCATCGCGTTTTGCACCATTTTTCCCTGGAATTAAACTCAAGGTCTGCGGCGACACATTTTGACGAGAATAGCCGATAGCCATTAACGGATTAAGCGCATTCGCGCCATCATCGATCTGCGTCCCGACATTTTTTGTGTGGGCGCCATTTGCTGGGCAGTCAGCGCGCAGATGGATCGCGAAAAATGCGGATTTGGCATTATTTTCCGGATTAAAGTCCCTGTTTTTCAGCCGGCGGCTTCCTCAATAATCGCTTTTTTGTCACGGCGAACACAGCGCCGCAGACCCGCTCAATCTGTTTTGACATTCAAACCAGAGCGACGTGCCGTTGCAAGGAGACAGGCTGGCGTGAATTCATGGCGATTGCCAGTTGTCCAGCCGGCGCCGCCATCGTTCGGCAGTCTGAAGGTCGGCATTGCCCGTGAAAACACCAGCCGAATTCTCAACGCGTGGATGCATGTGAAGTTGGTTGCCCATGGTCCGCTGCTAATTGCCTTTAAGGGTAACGCAAGGCTTCCAAGGGAGTGGGAGCTGCAGGCGATAGCTCTTGTACCCGGCACGGGACAGCTGCGGTTTGCCACCGGACCATGCCCTTTGCCCTCAACGGCCTATGACTGACGGCAGGAGAAACGTGCGCGCCCGGTCGCTGGATCGCCTGGGTCTGGCGCCAATTCCAAATCGCGGCTAGCATTTCTGGCAGTTTAGACACGCTACGATGGACGGTTGCGTCCCGGGGGGGGGCTTTGTCGCTGTCATTTTCGCTGCCTGCACCAAGCGCACCCAGGTTTCGCAACGACGTGGTCGGCGGACTCGTATCGTCCGCGCTCGCTATCCCGCTCGCGCTCGGCTTCGGCATGTTCGTCTTCGTCACGTTGGGTGACCAATATTTCGCCCACGGTGCGGTGGCCGGCTTGATCTCGGCATTCGTCGCCGGCGCTATCAGCCTGCTGTTGGGCGATCGAAGCGGGACAATCTATGCGCCACGCATCACGACGACGTTCTTCCTTGGCTTGCTGCTGGTGTCGTTGGTGCATTCGCCCGAACTCGCATCGGCGTCTCCATCGTTCAAGCTGATCAGTCTGTTTGCGATAATGATGCTCGCGGGAATTTTTCAGGCCCTGTTTGGCTTGCTCAGGCTCGGGACGCTTATCAAATTCGCGCCGTTTCCGGTGATGGCGGGCTTTCAGAACATGGCGGCCGTGCTGCTGTTCCTGGTGCAGCTCGGAAACGTGTTGGGCTATGATCATAATGTTCCCTTCACCAGGGCGTTCGGCGGTCTCGCCGCTGCCAAGCCGCTGAGCGGCTTGGTTGCCGCCGTCACATTCGCTGCTGCCTGGTATGCCGGCCGTCTGACGAAAAAGGTGCCGCCGCTTCTCGTCGGCCTCGGCTTCGGCCTGGTGGCTTATTATGGTCTCGCCGCGGCGGGGCTCTGGTCCGCGCTCGGACCCACGATTGGCCTGCCGTCCACGGCTGTCGTCATGCCGCAGCCATATCGTGATCTGGTCGATCCGGCGGTGGTGCGTCACCTTTTTACGATTGCCGGCACGATTTTATCGGGGGCGCTGGCGCTTGCCATCATTGCTGCTATCGACGCGATGCTCTGTGCCAAGCTCGCGAGCCGACCCGGCGATGCGCGCAGCGATAGCAATCGCATGCTGGTGCGTCTCGGGCTCGGCAATGCGGCGAGCGCCGCGGCCGGCGGGATCACCGCCGGAATCAATATTGGGCCAACCGTCGCCAACCGCATTTTCGGTGGTCACACGTGGATATCCGTCGCGGTAAACGCCGCAGCGGTGCTCGTAACCATCCTCTTCCTGGTGCCGCTCGTCACGCATCTGCCGCGCGCTGTCATCTCGGCGTTGATCATGGTCGTGGCTGTTCAGCATATCGACCCCTGGAGCAAGCAAGCCACGACCCGCCTGTTGGACGGCAAAACCGGCCAAAAGGCTGCGCTCGCTCTCGATCTAAGTGTCGCGCTCGTGGTCTCGATCCTGTCGATTACCGTCAATATCGTGCTGGCCGTATTTCTGGGACTGGCACTTGCTATTCTGTTGTTTTTGTTTCGAATGAGCCACTCCAGCATCAGGCGGCGCTATCGCTGCGATGCATTTCGCTCCCGCAAGGCGCGCGGTGTGGAGGAATTACAAATCCTCGAAAAGCAAGGTTCGTCGATTTTGGTGATCGAATTACAAGGTGCGTTATTCTTTGGCAGCGCCGAGCGGCTGGCGCAGGAAATCGATCTCGAAACGGCGCAAAAAACTCAATGGATTGTCCTCGACCTGCGGCGCGTCACCGAGGTCGATTCAACTGGCGTTCGAATTCTGGCGGACATCGATGCGGATCTCGCGCGCCGGAAGGTGAGGTTGGCGCTGGTATTTCATGAGGGCAGCGAAATTGCACAACGGCTCGCCGAATTGCCGGGCAGGCGCGCGCCTGACGTCGACCGAGCCGTCGAATGGGTGGAAGATGAGTTGCTGAACGGTGCCGCCGGTGTCGTCAGTTCCGCAAGCGGGTCAACAGCCGAATTGCCGTTCGAGGATGTCTCGTTGTTGCGGTATTTTGCGCCCGAGCAGATCAGGCGGTTGCATCCGCATTTTGAGCGCGCGGAATGGGCCGCCGGTAGCACGATTTTCAAAGCAGGAGATCCGGGATCGCACCTGTTTCTGGTCACGCGCGGGCGCGCCAGCGTCCGTTTGATCTCTGAGCGCCGCAACATCCGCCTTGCAACCTTTGCGCCGGGAAGTGTGTTCGGCGAATTGGCGCTGTTGGACAAGGGACCACGCTCGGCAACCATTACCGCCGACGATGATCTGACGACCTGGGCCCTGAGCGAGCAAAGCTTCAAGGCATTGCAGACGCAAAGTCCCGACATTGCAATAGCGATACTCTCCGCGCTCGGTCGGGAGCTGAGCGGGCGCCTGCGACAAGCCAATCTTACGATCCATCAGCTTGAGGAATGACGTGTCGTGTCAGTGACCGGGCTGCGCATAAGGATCGTATGGATAACCGGCATAGGCGAGATTGGCGCAGTTATCGCCCAGCAGCGATTCCATCTTCTCGAGCGTTTTTTCAATCACACCCGGCGATTTACCCGCCTCGATCTGGCTCTTGAGTTCGATGAGCGTCTGATTGGCAGCATCAAGACGCCGCGCCAAGACCGCAGCCACGTACAGCAATGCGACAGGGTTCTGCACGAGCAGGGTCTCGGCATTAGCGACATGAAACTGAGAGGCCTCCAACGCGCGTACGTCTGCCGTATGGGGCTGATCGAGCAGCGCAGAAAGCTCACCGAATACCGCGCCCGGTTCGGCAACCTTGGCGATTTCAATGCCGTCTCTGACGATTGCGACCGCGCCTTTTTCGAGGATCAGCAACAGACCGGTCTTTGACCCGGCGGCAAGCACACTTTCTCCAGGCTGGTAGGTTGTACGCGGAAGTGCGGCAAGGCTCTTTTGAAAAACGGCGGTCTCCGGAATTAATGACATGGCGTTTCACCTTTTTTGCGGGCTCACCGGCCATCATGATGTTCACATAAACTCGAGCGCTTGTGTAGGCGGGCGCCGGGTCTTTCACGCCATGTTCGGATTGCGCGATCGGCCTTGCGTCCAAGTTCGAAGTGCACGTCTCGATATTTCCCATGCCGCCATCTCATTTGCACTGCGGGTTCACACCGCGTGTGAGACTCGCGAGTGCCGACTTGGCCCAGCTTTATTCAGCAGGTTGTGCCCACGAACGCTGGTGCCGCAGACGGGGCTTATGGCGGGGGACTGGAGCAGAGCATTCGTTAGCGAGAAATGCGCGTGGGCCAGCATCATCCGAACGAGCGGGCAAGGAGGTAAATCTGGTCAGCGCTTAGCTTCGCCGTTGAGCGATCGGACCGTTAAGGACCAAGCAATGTCCTTGTATCGCAGCGATAAACCCGCAGCCAGTTATCCGGAAGATACCAAGTTCGCCTCTATGCGGGCGCGCGAACCAATCGGGCAAACAGGAAGAAAAGCCGTGCCGCCTGTGGCTGTGGAGACCCCACGGGGGGTATGACGCATATTGAGCGCGGCTAATTGCGACGGCAGCTTCTAAAAGCCGGCTATGTGCCAGCAATGGCATGCAGACGGGTCGAAATGAAAGAGGCCGCCAAAATGGCGGCCTCTAATTGCGACGTCTTCTTCTTGACGATCAGACTTTGCGCTTTTTGCGGCGCATCAGCAGGCCCATTGCGCCAAGGCCACTCACGAAGAGTGGCAGGGTACCCGGGAGTGGCGTTTCAGCAAGACCAGGACCATCCGCCGGGCCATTTAGAGCAGTAAACGTGCCGGCGATATGGAACGAATCATCATCAGTGCAGCTGCTACCACAGTTGAAATTTACATCTGCGAGATTCACCAGCAGCTTAGTGCCGTCAGTGAAGAGTATCGTTATGGGATCGTTCCACGAGATGTTGATATGATCGTCAGAAAAACGCTCAATCGTGGCTGAGATCGACCCATGATCGGTGCCGCTGGCTGCAGTCGGGTCAGTGAAGTTAAAAACAGCCGATATCGAACCGGAGACATCATCATGGCTCGAAATAGTGTCATCGACATGGACTGTGATGAAGTTGTTAATGGTGAACGGCGTTCCAACCGTCAGAGTAGCGTCCAAGCCACTGCTTGCGTAATGCATGTCGGGCGAGAACGAGCTATCGCTTACGCTCACGTTTGAATTGAAGGTCACGGTCGCGGCTGAAGCCGGAGCCGTCAGCAAGAACGCTGCCATGCTGCCGACCGCCAGCGCGGAAGCGGCCTTAACCAATTTGATTTGTATGTTCACGAAATCCCCGAAAAAAAAGACCCCACCTTGGGGTCCATCCGCCACGGCCGCACGTTTATTGAATGGTCGCATTGTCGTCAAGAGCGCTGCCGTGCGAGCGGTTAATGGCCGCGACCGCGTCATCTGGAACCGAAGTTCATGTCATTTATAGGGTTGTGCTTGAGCTGGTCACTTGGGAGCCGCATATGGTTAACGCGACGGGACGCCCAAGCGCGCCTTTGGTCTTGAGTTTGGACGAGAGGGACCATCTCGAGCGTCAGATCCGGCGGCGCCGTGTTCCACGGTCGCTATCTGATCGATGCCAAGTCATCCTCCGGTGTGCAGAGGGTTTGCCGAGCAAGTCCGTCGCCAACGAGCTTGGGCTGCATCCGCATACCGTCGGCAAGTGGCGCCGGCGTTTTCTGCAGGGTCGCATCGAAGGGCTGCTGGATAAGGCCCGTCCAGGCAGACCGCGAACGATCGGTGACGATCAGATTGCCGCCGTGATCGAGCGCGCGCTGCGTTCGATCCCGACCGACGCCACGCGCTGGTCGATCCGCTCGATGGCCCGCGCCACTGGCTTTTCGCACACGACGATTCGCAGGATATGGATTGATTTCGGCTTGCAGCCGCATCGCTCGCAGACACGCACGCTCGCCAGTAACTCCCTCGATCGTTGACAAGGTCCGCGACGTTTATGCCGGCTCGTATTGACAATGAACGGCGTGCGGCGGAGTTAGCAGCCCTTGCAGGAATCTATTGTGGTGATAAGGGCGGGAGCCGCTTGCAAGGAACGTGCGTCTGGCTAACAAACCGGAGTAGCGATCCTCGCCGGCGACGGTTTACATTTCCAATTCCGACATGGCCGATTACACTTGCAAAGGCGCTAGGTCGTGCCGGGAGAATCGTCCAGTGAGTGCGTTCGATGGGTGAGATCGCCCGCAAGATAGAGATCTACAACAATGCATTCCGTGAGACCTGCTCGCAGCTGGGCGAGCAGGAGACTCGCGGCCGGCTGGCGGAGCTCAGCGGTTATATTCGCAGCCACATGAAGGCAGGCGAGTCCGAACCCGCGCATCTGGCGGCGGCTCGATCGTCGACGGCGAGCTTGCGGTTCACGCATTCGGTTGGAAAATACCGCTCATCCCATTCATGACGCAGCGTGGCGCGCATGGGATGGCGATCGACGCTATCCAGCTTGGTCCGCCAGGACGGTGAGGGAGCCGCCATCAAGGCCGCGCGCTTTCGACAAGAACGGCGAAGCAATCGATCGCTCTGCGCCACGTGCGCAGAGGCGGGCGATGGCGGACACGAGGGCCCGATTTGGCAGTTCGCGCGTCGACCGCTGGGTGCCGGTTTACGGCAATTGCTGACCTGATTTAGGTCACTGCATCACGTGCGCAAGCGTGCCGTCCGGGGGCAGATGACATCAGTTGAGCTTCGCACAAACAGAAAGACCGCCTGGCGGCGGTCTTTCCGGATTTCGATCCAAGGATTAGATCCAAGGGCTCGATCAAAGCGTTCGCTCAGGCAACGGCCAATTTCCGCTTGCGGCGTTGCGTGAGCAAACCCAGGACGCCGAGACCGCTGGCGAAGAGCGGGAGTCCGGCCGGAAGCGGAGTCGTGCCTAAGCCGGCTTCGTTGCCGGTGGCCTCCGCCGTGAAGCTGCCGCCATCGAACTCATTATAGATGCCATTATCACCGGCAAGGAAGCCGGCGTAGACATTGCCGCCGCTAAACCAGATATTGAACCCGACGTCGTTGGGACCGGAGACGAGAAACACCAGTCCGTGGCTGCTGATCGGGAACAGCGTGTCGCCGATCAGGTCGGTGCCGCCGCCGAAGCGGTACGACAGATTGCCGCCGCCGAGGTCGTGCACGCCGGGCGTCGCCAATGTTACCAGGCTGATGGTCTCGGGTCCGCCCAATAACGAATTGTTGGTGACGATGCCCGATCCGGCCGTCGCGTTGGTGCCGGTCACGTCAAGGGTGCCGGTCGCCGAAATGCCGGTTGCCTCGAAGTCGAACGAATAGGTCGTGGCGTTGGCCGCCGGCGCGCCTTGTAGCAGCGCCGCAGCAAACGCCATCCCGGCCAGTGCGGAAAACAGTTTCATGAAGACAACTCCCCAGTCCCTCGTTACCACAGTACCTTCTACTGCCGGTTGTTGCGGGCGGTCAACGCACGATTGCTTCCAAATGCGGAAATTGGTGGACATGCTCCCCGCTGCGCCCGGTGAACCCGGGCGTCCGGTTTGCCTCCGGGCGGCACAAACGCGCTAAAATTGCCGAAAGTCAAAGCTTGTCATGAGCCAGGTCGCCTCGCGTCGGCCCGTTGCCTGTGGGGACAATTTTCCAGCTGGCGCTGTGCAACACTGGCGGTGGGTGGATAACCAACCAAAACCGATGTCACCGCAAAACGTTTTGATATCGCGTTGGTGGCTGCCTTATGCAGGCAGCCACCACTGGCAAATTGGGGGGCCAAGAAGCAAACCGGCAGCATCGGAAAAGAAGACAACCCACGCTCTGGACGAGCGCGAACAGCAGGCTCGTGCCGTCGTGGGAGAGCCAGTTGTATGCTGCCATCCTGATCAAGCGAGTGACATCGTTGACGCTCTCGGCTTGGTTGGTTTGCGTTTGCATTACTGGGAGAGGGACGAAATCGTTGCCACGGGCTGACCCTTTTGGTGGAGCGACGCCTGGCGACCGTCCGTTCTGTCGGGTTTCCTTCCGACTCCCGTCTTCTGCCGAGGATGAGGATCATCGCCGGCGCATCCCGAATTTGGCGCGGTCGCCGCGCCGGCGCCCGATCAATGCTGGCGGCGCGCGGGGCGGCCGAAATCCGTGACGTGATCGTGCCGCTCCTGGCTATGCGCGCCACGATGCTCGAATTCGCTCAACATCGTGACCACCCTGTCACGGTCGCGGGCAGCTTTCCTGTTCCAGTCCCGCAGATTTGCGGCAGCCCGCGCAACGCAGGCCGCTCGCCAACCGTCCGTGGCGGTGAGTGCGGCAATGACATCCGCGGCGCCGCCCGGATCGCTGGGGTCGATGAACAGGCCCGACGGCCCGAGAACCTCGCGGAATACCGGCTGGTCCGGCGCGATGACCGGAAGCCCGGCAAATTGCGCTTCCAGCAGCGGCAGGCCCAATCCTTCCTCATAGGAGGTGCATATCAAGGCATCGGCGCCATTTAGAATAGCCGGAATGTCCTCGTCCGGCACATAGCCGTGCAGCGTGACATCCGGCATTTTCGCGAGCGTTTGCCAATCTTCGCCCCAGCCGCGCCGGCCAATGACCTCAAGCGCCGTATCGACAAAGCCGCGGGCGCGCAGGGCGCGCACGATCCGTGCCGCCGCCACAAGATTCTTGCGTGGTTCGACCGTGCCCAAAGCGACCAATCGCAACGCCTTGGGATGCAACGGACGGCTCGCCCGCTCGCCAACGGCCAGATTGAAACTGTTTTGCGCCTGCGGCCGATAGACGGTGATGTCGGCGTCCTGCCGACAATACTGGCGAAGTTTGGCAGCGGTGTTGGCCGTGTTGACCAGGAATTTCGGCAACCGGCGCACCGCGAGATCAAATGGCCAGGCCGAATAGGCCTTTGCGCGCCAATTGAGGTCCTCACGGCGCGACAGCAGGAAAACATCATGCACGTAAGGAATGACGCGCGAGCGGAATAACTGCAGCAGCGGGGTTGGCGGGAACCCCGGACACAGGACCAGCGACGACGGCGAATGAGCAAGACAGGCCGGCAGATAGAAGGTTTGTTTCAATACCATGTCCTTCATCCGCCGCGCGTTGACGGGAACGACGTCGAGCGGCCGCAATGCGTCCTGCGAAAATAGCTGCAGCGTGATCCGCTCGATGCCGGTCACGTGGCGCCAGACATGGGTGTGGTCGACGTATACGCGCATGCCGCTCTCCTTGATGGTGCGTGGTTGCAGGGACTTTGTTTACGCCTGCTCTGAAACGGGTGGCTCGTCTTGTCGTTGAGCCCGCTGAACGCAACTGGTCAGTGGAGCGGCGAGCCCGTGCTCGCTGCCAGGGAAATCGTCTTCAGCGTGAAACGTTCCAGCGAGTCTTGCGCGCAATGTGAATTTTGGATGTCGGCAATTGCCCACGTGTCGCGCCATGGAGCGGACGATGCCGACAACGATGATGCCGTTATCGAGATACCGGTGCGCACATGTTGCGGTGGTGCTTGCCGTGGCGCGGACGCACCGACGTTGCGACGAAATAATTTAAGCGCGATCGACGGTGCGTTCCAAGGCGGCATGACGATGTCCTCTCGCATGGGTGCTGGCTCCTTTCACTTGTTTCACTTGGACGCTGGCGCAGGCGATCCGGTGAAACCTGCACACAGCCGGCAACGCCGCATCACGATCGGTGACTTGGGCCGCCGCGTAAACATCGCCTCATGAAGCCTCACCAATCCACCGTTTCCAAACCCGAACGATGGCGGCACTCGCAGCCCGGCGTGCAGAAAGAAGAACAGCCCGTTCAGATCGATCGACTTCCGGCGCACATGGTCGAGACTTCATGTGACCGCTTCCGGGCGAGAACGCGGCAATATATCGAAATTTTGCGCGGGCTCTTGAAATTCAGGCAGCGTGTTCAATGTCAAAATGTTTCTCGAAAACAAAATAATCGGTTCCCGCACTGCCCCGTCTGCTGCTGGAACAAGGAAATGTGGCAATGAAAAGTCAGATGCAACCTCTGCTTGCCAGTGAATCTGATTCACAAAATAAATTCACACGTGCGAATAAGTTTGCAGTTTGACGGTGAGATTACCTTGAGGTGCGATGCCGGAAAATGCTGCAAAAATAACTTTGCTCGATCGTGGCGTCTGAAGCTGAATTTTCTGTCGCGGCAGGGCGCTGTTGCGCTGGAGCAAGCGTAATGGAACAACGGATGGGCATAGATGTGCCCTTCAGTTGCTTTAGTGCCGCAGTTGGTCACTTGATTGGCTCCGACATCATGCCACTGGTACGTTGCGCACTCAACATGAGTGGCTTTACAACTTCTGTTGCCGGTTGCCCCGCCTCTTGAGCATTTGGTTTAACGAGACGACAAGTCAGCGCGATGCAGGCATGCGAGATCAGCAGGATGCCGTCACAGTAAGCCGTCACAGTAATATGCGCCGTCAAAAAGCGGCCGGCGGCTCATGGCGGTCGCGATCGCTGTTTTAAAGCAGCCGCGGCAATGAAAGACATGTCTGCTGTCGCCGCCTCATGCCGCCAGTTCCGTGAATCGCTGAAGCAGCCATGGCGCGGCCGGCCGGCGCTCTTCTAAAGTTGAGGACGCGCGGTGCGAACGCACCGGCTTGGACCCAATGACCTCCCGTTGCGCCGATGGTGTTGAAGGGTACTCGGGCTGACGTGGTTTAGAATTCGTTAAGGGAATTAGCCTTTTTTTGCCAATCAGGCGGCGGGCTTCCCTTTGATCCTTTTATTAAGGTCCCTGATCCACAGTTCCAGCCATCATGGCAGCGGCCTTGCGCGCTTTTATCAAAGAGGTCGACGAGGCGATCTCACAGAGTTCCCGTGAGCGCCGCGCGGGGATGGTTCGCCATCTCACCGATTTTCTGCTCATCGGCTCGGAGGATTATTCAGACGAGGAAATCGCGCTGGTCGACGATGTATTGGTACGCTTGGTGGAGACGATAGAGGAATCAGCGCGCGCATTGCTTGCGATTCGCCTCGGACCACTCGCCAAGGCTCCCGCAAAGACACTTCGCATCCTGGCCAACGATGATGCGATTGACGTCGCTTCTCCCATCCTCGCGCAGTGCGAGCAACTCGACGATCCGATCTTGATCCGATGCGCAAAAAACAAAGGCCAAGAACATCTTCTTGCGATCTCACGCCGAAAGGTTCTTACCGAGGCGGTAACCGATATCCTCGTGGTGCGCGGCGACCAGCAGGTCTGTCTGAGTGCGGCGCGAAATTCTGGCGCTAAATTTTCAGACAACGGCTTCTCGATTCTTGTCAAACGATCGGACGGGGATGATCTGCTCGCTGTGTGCGTGGGAACCAGGTCGGACATTCCCCCTCGTCTTTTTGCGCAACTGCTGCAAACTGCGTCAGCCATCGCCCGCTCCACGCTGGCAAATCAACGCCCGCTCGAGCTGGCAGAGGTGTCGCGCGCCGTCAGCGACGTGACTGCCCAGATCAAAATCGGAGCGACCAGCCAGCCGTCGGAGTACGCGGCAGCACACGTGCTCATTACCAGCTTGAGCCTCGCAGGACAGTTGACGTCCTCCCGGCTCGAGGTCTTTGCCAAAGCTCGTCGTTTCGTCGAAATTACCGTCGCGCTTGCGTACATGTCCGAAATGCCTACCGCTTTCATCGAGCGCATGCTGGATGATGGGCAGCCAGAATCATTACTGATTTTGTCGAAGGCAATTGGGCTGTCGTGGGGCGCGACAAAAAGCATTATCGAACTTCACGACGAAAGGCGTCCCAATGCCGCTGGTCGATTGAAACAGTGTTCGGAAGCCTTTCTGCGCCTGAATCGATCGACCGCCGAAAAGATTCTTGCTTTTCAACGAAGCCAGAGAAATGCCGAAGAGGCCTTTCGAACTGTCTAATGGGATTTATTGCGATGCAGGAAAGGCGGCGGGCTGCAAGACACACCGTGTTCAAGGCGGCCAAGATCACGATCAACGGCAGACCGGCATTGATCGAATGCACGGTGCGCAACGTCACAAACAACGGCGCCTGTCTCAGTCTCATGACAACAAGGCGAATCCCTGAAGCATTTGAATTGAGTTTCGATAATTTCAAAACTGTCCGTAAATGCGTCGTCACATGGCGGAGAGCCAGGGAACTCGGCGTTCGCTTCCACGCGGTTTCATAATGTATGAAGATTAATGGAGTGGCGGCGCAACGACGAAAGCAAGCGCGTGTGCGCTTTCGTTCTCAAAAGGGACCGGTCGGGTCGGAAAGGGGCCAGTACCTTGGTCATGAGTGCCGTGCGTCAAACAGATCACCTAGGTTTGATGTCTTCGGAACCGCGGTGAGCCAGTTACGTTGTCTAACTTAACTCGTATGTTGAGCGGTTCCGACAGAGGTGAAACATGGCTAAGCAGCGGCTCAAATGTATTTGCCGGGGGCGGGCTCTTCAGCCGATAGTTCTTCTTGGCGGGAGCAGCGGGGTAACGATGATTGGCGCAACAATACGTGGCGAGAACAGCGGCTCGACCAGAATTGGCGCAACAGTGATGACTGGCGCCAGAGGCGCACAGACGAAGATTGGCAGCGGCGTGAGGATGATGCAAAACAAAGAACGCCGAATAATGCGACCGATAGAGGGTTTGACGGAGAGAGCGGAACAGGCGGAAAAAGCAAAAAAACAGATGAAGGATGCGGTGCTGACGCAAGCGGGTCGGAGCCCTGTCTGAACAACTCGTCAGGAACAAAAAAATAATCGAACTAATGGGGCGATGGGCATTAGTCGGATTCGGTAGCCCGGAACGGGGCCGATTGACTAAATTCCTTCGACTCATTCGCAACCATATGTGCGACGCAATTTAACGCTGAGCACTCCGGTCCGAGTTTTCTGTTTGGCGAGGAACCAGCGAAATTAGTTTCGTCCACCGGATGGCTAACCGGGAAGCCAGCGCGGCGATAATCGATTCCGAAACGCGCAAGGCATCGACTGTGCCGTCTGTTTCGTCCTTTTCAAAATCATCGCCCGACTGTGCCATCGAATTCGTGACTTGGGCGAGACAGAGGACCTGCCTGTTGGTGGCACGCGCGAAGGCATAGAGCGCTGCGGCTTTGGCGGTAATCGGCCGCCCCTTTTTCGACTATTCCGCAGCGATCAAGTAGATGCCATCATTTTCAACGCTGCCCTATAGTGGCGGTTCTGCACTCACGAGACGGCAGCTCTCTATGGACGGAGGGCGCGCGCGTTTCTGCCGAACTTCGGGCTGAAAAACTCAACTCCGATCTCGTTGGCAGTGCGCCAACAAACGCTGCATTTCGGAGACAAAACTTCGTCCGTTGTTTCGAGCTTGAGCCTAAAAAAATCCGGCACGACTTCCGGGGCAACGACGGTAAGTCGCGCGCCGCGCGCTGAAATGTCTTTGACAATACATTTGGTCAGGCGGTCGCCGGTCAACGATAGGACGAACGTCGCGACTTGTACCTTCAGCCGTTTGGCGATGCGCTTTTGTCGAGGCATGGCCTGACGGTAAAAGGGCGGAAATAAAAGGAAAGTTGAAGCGGACAGATATCGGGTGAAAAGTACGTATTGTGCTTAATCTTGGCTATACGGACTGCGAAATTTCGAAAGCGCGAAAACGCCGAGCAGGTTCTCAATCCGCGTAATATGCTGGCCGGGCTTTCACTGCCTCGGTACGCAATCGTCGATGTAGTCTTTCTTCCCGGCTCGATAGTCCGCGATCTCTTTAGGGGATACGTCGGCGACATAGCACCGCGGCGTCGCGCTGCCGGACCGATTGTATGCGCTGCGCAGCCCGCAACGGCTCCTGTCGCGCGCCAGATCATCGGGACAAGCACACCGCATCCCACTCTCAAGATAGACGTCGCGACATTCGCGGATGATAGCTAGCGCGACCTTCTCGTCTGAAGAATTAGCTCGCGCGAATCCCTGCCAATAAAGACTCATCACGATCAAGGCGGCCGCTATCTTTGATGCGCGGGCGACGGGAGAGGCAAGAAGGGCTTCAAGACTAGGATCGGGATAATTTGCGGGGGCAAGCGCTTCGCAGCCTTTCGACGGCCGCTGGGAATGTCAACGCAATGATACGGCCGGCCCCGGGGACGGCGCACTACAGACGTGGCCCGTGTCGAAACGCGTTAACAGTTCATGCGCGCCGGATGATGACACAACGTTAATTGAAGAGATTGATGGGGGGCATCTCGACACTCCCGCGAGACCCGGTAGCGACGTAATGTCGACCGGGCAGATTGCCTTATAGCTTAATCCGGTCGGCTTGCTCAGCCAATCGCCGCCACGCTCGGGCGATATCGCGATACTCCTCTGCGGTGTAAGCATCGCGGGCGTTTTTAGACCACTCTTCGGCTTCCTTGGCTTTCAGTCGAAACTCGTCAGCTTTTCTGGACATTGCTAACCCCCGAATGTCTTACAATACACTCGGTCGCGGGAAGGCTCCCGGCTAAAGCTGTCTTATCCTCGCAATTCAGCTGATGCTGCCCGTTGGCATCATACACCGGCGCTATGCGACAGAGCGCAACCGCCGCGCAGAAAATCACGTCCCCCACATCATTCCAGCAGGTCGGGAATCGTGTCGCCGCCACGCCCAAACGCACTGTCCGGCAGGACTCCCGGCCGGCACCATTCATCGAGATCTCAAGGGCAACGATGCCGAGTACAAAATCGGCAAATTGCGCTACCTCGCGCGGCGAGAACTGATGCCGCGGAAAGGCGCGATCGATCACGCCGCTGGCGACGTCCGTGTTGATCAGCCGATCGCTCCGCAGGCCGCCGGCGTAACCGGAGGCCAGGCGGCTCATTGCTGACATCTGCTCTTTAGTTGTTATCCAGTCGAGCTCGCCTGCGTTCACGGCTGCACTGATCGATATGAAGCCAAGCGCGAGCATAAACACGATTGCTAGTCGATGCATGAAGTCCCCCAAACCCAGCCGCCCAAGGACTATAGCATTTTGGAGCTGGGGCCCGGGTGACGATCACGCGCGAAGCTGTCGACGAGTGCAGGGTTATCGCCTAGAATTCATCGTTATGTGCGGTCACTTCACCCGACGTTACACTTGGCGCGAGCTCGTCGCGCTCTATCAACTGACCGACCTGGCGCCGCCGTCAAAAGGGGCCGGCTTTGTTCTCAAATAGGATGCCACTCATAACGAATGGGCATGACACCAGCATCCGGCGGATTGCACGATTGCCTTTGTTCCAAGTCCGTTCGCTGTTTGAGTATGCGTGAAACCACACCAATCAGTGCAATGTTGCAGACTTGGAGGCCGCCGGCTTCTTCCACATCGAGGCCGGGTGCCACTGCGGCCGCGCCGTCATGATGCCGTTCCTGATGCGCCGAAAGCAGGGGAAGATTACGGGCGACACCGCAGCGGCGGCGGTTGCCGGCCGGCTGCGCTGTTCGGTCTGGTATCAAGCTCCGGCCACCTGGCGGCTGTGGAATTTCGGGATGGCGGGGCCGGCGGCGTCAATCGTGAGCTCGATCAATTAGTCATGGACGGATTTTGAAATTCTCGTCGACGGAGCACGACCTACATTCAGGGACGTGGAGCGAGTGGCCCGTGCCGCAGTGCGCGAATTAAAGTCGGGCAACCTGCAATCCGAAATCACTGTCATCAACACGGCGACCGGCGAATACGCGATCGTCGCTGACATCGTGTCCGATGCGGTTGTGTGGCGGCCGGCGCGGGGGCGTCAAATGTTCTCATCCGATCGGCGCGGCGCTGTTTGACGAGAAGCGGCCTAGACGATCAGCGGGCCTAAGCAAAGAAATAGAAATACACGATCGCAAACGGGATGATGATGGCGAGCGTGCTGACAACCAGAACAATGCTTCCGCCTTGGCGTGTGACACCAGCCCGTGCTTCGGTTTTGGTTTCGACGATCCTAGACGATGAAGCCGACCCCGTTGTCGGCGGCCTTGGTGAACTTGTTGAGCGCCGGCAGCGCGCCTGCCGTCAGCCGCACGATCGATGCCGGTGAATCGATGTGCCGCATGCCCTGCGGCGATCCGTCGACGAACTGCACCCGCAAGGTGCGGGTCGCTTCGGCGTGACTGTTGCTTCTGGTCATGATGGTCGACCCCTGGAAATGGAAGGTGACCGGCCGTGCGGGTGTCGTTCAGCGGTTCCGGCGCCGGCGAACGGATGCCGGCATGCCAAAAACAGCGTTGAGACGACTTGTTATATGTGCGGCGTTAGCCGCGCCCGAACCGGCCGGTCGTTGGCCGGTCAGCCGGCCGCCCGCGGAGGAACCGCCGGCTGCAAAGCGGCCAGGCGGCGCGAACGAGGGCAGGAACTGATGCGGATCGGGGCTTCCGCCGAATCGGCGAAAAAGGAATGATGGCTGTTAGCCATAGTCGACTCCTGGTGAGTTGACTGTGGTCAGGCCGTCATCAGGTGCTTCTACACTTGGCGGCGGCCGCCTTCGCATTTGCGAGGGCGGAAAAAGGCTACAGCTGCCGGGTTTGCGAAGGCAAAGCTTCCTCGAGGTTATGGTTAGCGGTCCTCGAGGACGGCCGCAGCCGTGACTATAAGATTGAGGCCAAAGGCGGCAGCCAGTTGCGCATCATCGCAGGGGCGGAGGCCGGCACCCCGCATGGGAGCGCCATCTGGTTGCATCTACCCCGGAACGGTGTCGGGCGCTGGTTGAATGAACAAGGCGGGGGCGGCGTCAAGTGAGAAAAATAAGATGAAAATAGCACGGAGCAAAGGCCAATGAGAAAGCCAATAATTTCTCGAAGAGACCTGTTTGCGGGAACGAGCGCGCTGGCTGCAGGCGCGGCATTTTCAACTTACGTGCGTGGTGCCGCTCCGCCGCCGACCGCCACCACACCCACGTTGATTGCGGCCGCCAAGAAAGAAGGCAAAGTCGTTTGGTACACGTCGGTCGACACCAAGCTCGCGCAGCAGATCGGCAAGTTATTTGAATCCAAATACGGCGTTCCTTGCGCCGTCGAGCGTACCGGTGCCGAGCGTCTCCTTCAGCGTATCGGCCAGGAATACTCCGCCAACGTTCACGCAGTCGACGTCGTCAATTCGTCGGACGCGTCGCACCTCGTCATCTGGAAAAACAAGGGCTGGCTCGAGGCCTATGTGCCGGAAGACGTCGCGAAATATTATCCCGCTGAACACAAGGATGCGGACGGCATGTACGCTAGTTTCCGCATCTTCCTGTGTGTCATCGCTTACAATACCAACCTGGTGAAAAAGGAAGAAGCGCCGAAAAGCTTCAAGGATCTGCTCGATCCGAAGTGGAAGGGCAAGATCGTCAAATCGCATCCGGGCTATAGCGGCGCGACCATGACCGCGACCTTCGAGACGGCCCGCGATATTGGTTGGGGTTACTTTGAAGCACTGGCGAAGCAGAACATCATGCAGGTGCAATCGGCGACCGATCCGCCAAAGAAACTGGCGCTGGGCGAGCGCGCGATCCAGGCCGACGGCGTCGAATATCTAATCTTTTCGGAAAAGGAATCGGGTCAGCCGGTGGAGCCAGTCTATGCCACCGAAGGCACGCCGCTGATCGTCGGCCCGAACGGAATGTTCAAGGCAGCGCCGCATCCGAACGCGGCTCGGCTATTCCAGAACTACTGCTTCACGCCAGAGTGCCAGCAGCTTTGCATCAACATCGGTGGTTTGCGCTCGGCCCATCCGCAGGCAAAGGAAAAGCCTGGCCGCACGCCGCTCAGCCGGATCAAATTGATGAAAGACGATCCAGTGGGCGTGCTGAAATCCGCCGAAGAAATCAAGGCGCACTACGTCAAACTCTTCCATGTGTGATGGGCAATCGACGTTCACTCTCTCCCCACTCGGGAGAGGGTGTAGCGACAACAAAGAAATGGACGGCGCCTTTAAACGCGTTTCGTATCTGTCTGTCTTGGAAGGTGAAAGGGCTTCTGACTCCTGATGTGGGAGAAGGGCCTTCTATTTTAGCGCACTTACGGCAGGGAATGGATCAGGATGAGAAAACTCACCTTTGTCGTCGGTGATATTCATGGATGTTTTTCAAAGCTTGATTCGTTGACCCGCTATTGCGTTGACTACGCGTCAAATAGACAGCTCATGTTTGTTATGCTTGGCGATTACATTGATCGGGGTGACGACAGCCGCGATGTCGTGAAACGACTTATGCTTCAATCAGAACAAAATCCAAACGAAATGATATGTCTCAAGGGAAACCACGAGGCTATGCTGATAATTGCCCAGCAAAACCAAGAAGAGATGAAGTGGTGGATCGGCAATGGCGGAGATAGAACACTGGCAAGCTATGGAATTAGCTCGCTTGCCGATTTCCCTCCAGATCATTTGGCGTGGATAAAGACGCTTCCGCTTTGCCACGATGATGGCAGGAGGTTTTTTGTCCACGCCGGAGTTGACCCGACGCTGCCGCTCGATTCACAGTCAGAGAAAACCTTTTTGTGGACGCGCAAGCGATATCCGGAATCGCTCAGCGCTGGCCGCTTCGTTGTGCACGGACACACACCGTCCCGATCTGGAAAGCCTGAACTTCAGAAGCACCGACTTAATCTCGATACCGGTGCCGTCTATGGCGGTCCTTTAACGGCTGCAGTTTTTAATGATGAACACGACCTTCCGGTCGCTTTTATTGATCATCTTGGTGAAATTACCGAGTTGTCCCATTAGTACGGAATGGACCGGCAAGGCGACCGAGCAGCGCCCAAGAAATGCGTTTCTCGCAATTGAATTGGAATATTATCATTTGTTGAAGGCGTGGACGTTACTGTGCCGCCCTAACACGCAGGGTACACATGACGACTTGGAAAAAAGTAACGTTAGTGAGCGGTCAGGCTGTTCATCTCGATATTGCAAGAGCTTCAGCGGTCAAACGGGTTCTGGGGCAGGGAAAGGAATTCACTTCTGTCTACTTTGGCGGCAATTCCGAGCCGTTCGAAATCCTGGAAACCCCGGAAGATCTGCTCGGCATCAGCCCAAGGGCTGGCGCGATATAACGAGGTCGAAAGAACCCGGCTATGTAGTTCCGCCGCCGGATCAGGGGCCGGGTAATGAATGTTTCCATAGAAGAATGCCGACGATGTTGAACGTGCACTCCTAGCAGGAGCCGCCGGCAGAGCGACGTGGACTGCATTTCGCCTTACGACCAAGGCCCTTGGGGGGCTGTTGAGGTTGTTTCCTCTCTGTTCCTTTCCAAGCCCCTGGGATTTTACCCTTGCGTCCCAACTTACAGCCTTGGGTTGATTCAGAGAGTGGGGCAGGAGCAGCACAAGAGGCTCTCCGCCGAGACGGGTTCCATGGCCGTAATGCTTAATTTTAAGTTAAGGGGTCTTGCCCACCACAGGCCTTACTGCTACGATAAGTTGTGGTTGAGTACGAGTATACGAGTAGGAGGGCGATATGACGGTCATCGGCAAAAGCGCTTTCGGCGCGATGTTGGTGCTAGCACTTACGAGTGCTGCCACTGTTGCCCAAGCGGTAACTGTTTCAGGCACATTCAACATCTCGGTTTATCAAGGTAGTGGCAGCGGCCATATCACTGATCCGCAGGAGCAAGCCCAACAGGGCAATCCACTTATTGCGCCTGCTACCCTGATCGGCTCCGGCACCTACGTGGGTGGACTAAACTTTAACGCATCACAGGATACTATCGGAAGCTTTTTCAGCAGTGGTGGTGGCACGCTGACGGGCACTCTGACTGGGCTTAGTAGCACTGCCCTAAGCGATCCAACCTTTGGGCTGACGACGGTGTTTGTGATCACGGGCAATACCGGTGGCAACACGACCGGTGGTATCATCACTCATGACGATGGAATGAGTCTCTACGACGGGGTGAATTTTTCGCACTTGGTAGCGGGGGCCGCGCCTCCGACGGTCTCGGAACAAACCAGTTACGCCGGGCTAAATGGCGATTGGCAATTGATCTATGTCGAGGCTAACGGCATCCCTGCAATCCTCGATTTTGATCAGAGCACGAGCAGCGAGACCCCTCCGTCCACGCCGCTTCCGGCAACAGTGTGGCTCTTGGGAAGCGTGCTTGCTGGAGGCGCAGGATTTGGCAAGTGGCGTCGCCGACGTGCGGTGGCTGCGTAGGTAACACCCTAGACAAAAGAATTGTGGTTGAAGGGCGGGCGTCGAAAGACGCCCGCTTTTTACTTCAATCAGCGACGTTACTTTCGGTGGCCTGCAGGAATACCGCGTGCTGCTCTAATTGAGCCACAAAGAACAATCGGCTATTCTCCTGCGCAAAAATTTGTCTCAATCGCATCGTCATAAACGAAGAACTGGTGGATATTTATTCTTGGCCGCACTTGGCGGATTTTCATGCAACTCGAAGCGCCACGTTGTTAGCTCGCGATCAATGAAATCCCGAATTATTTTTGCGTCGGCAGCAGGCAATTTATCAGCGACGGCCATGAACACTGCGTTGGCACCCTGCACGTAGCCGCGGCGGTAGGAATTTTCCATGTCGGTGCGGGCGTTTTCCATGGGTTCACCTGTTCAGCGGCCGCGTCTGCTGCGATAAAGCCCGGCTTGACCGTTTGCCCCGTCCCAACGTGTCGACATTAGCAATTCGGGCGAGCCGCGTGACCGCGTACGCGTTTCGCTGTTTGCTCGCAATCGGCTTAGTCTGATCCGTGACAGTTGCAATGCCAATTGGCCTAGTTGTAGACGACGGTGCCATGGAGGTGTCGACAGCCGCAGTGGGTTGTTGCCCTTACAGGAAAAACAAACTCGAAACTATAGAAACGTTTGTGGGGCTCAAGAGATTGGAAACCATCAACGATCTCTACACTTAAATCTGGACCATGGAGGGGCGAGTTTTCGTAGCGGGATATTAACCGCACACAATGTACTTCTCCCAACGTGCATTTTTGCAGAAACTGGTCATTCAGCGGGACGAAACGAGGAAAGTTGCGGCGTCATGAAGCTTCCAAAATTTTCTCTGTTGGCGGCTTCTGTTATGCAGGCCGGGGGACGTTACATACTGAATGTAACGTTCGTCGATAGGCGCGGCCGCAAGTTTGAGGTCAGTGACGATCTGACGTTCCCATCTCTCGAAGCAGCGAGCGCGGAAATTGATGAGTTGGCGAACGAATTTAAAATTCCAAAAAATGGCATCGCGTTCAGATTGGAAATGGAATTTTACCGAGACCAGACGTTTCACTAGGGCAATATTCGCGTCTACAAGCGTCATATGGTTCGATCGGATATTGTAGCGGCACGAGTAGTTCATGAGCGCAATTAGTCCCTTTACGCTTGGATGGCTGAATAATTAAACCGAGGTGTGGCGTGTGGTGGTGCCCGATTTCCAAACGACGTTCTAATTTATACTGTGCAAAAAATGCCGCTCTATCGCTTTGAGGATTTAGATTTCCGATTTTAATCGTTAATTTGTCATGCGCTTGCGAGCGGTTCCCTACACTGCTTGATAAGAAGGCGCGCAAGGTCCTCCATCTTTCGCGTAACCCCGTGATGCCTGGCTTTCGGTGTACCGGAAGCCAGGCATTTCATAGCTAACGCAGCAACTTTTCCGCCGCAGAAAATTAGCTTTCGTCTCTCACGACCGTCAATCAGTTAGGCTTCTCTTGCTACGTTTTAGTGTTTTGGTGACAGCGTCTGTGCGGCGATCAACGAATGTTGTCGGATCAAAAACGCCGGACAGGTCGTCAATGGCTTGTCTGGCGATTTCGTATTTTTCAGGCGGAACCGCAATATCGGGAATATCTGCAAAGTAATTGTCTTCGTAACGTATCTCGTCAGAATATCGCAGTGTCACGCCTCGCAAACCGACGCCAAGCGGTTCGATGAAAAAAGGCCGCTCCCGATCAGCAATACAGACATATCCAAGGCCAACCAAACCGCTGGTCCTTAGCGCGTCGCGGATTGCAGCGAATATGCCGAGATGTCGGAGGTTAGGCACAACAAAATAGTGACCAAAATACCAGCGAACATTGATCTGCTTTTGCAGAACGCATTTCTCGATTTCGATGGTCGTTTGGCTTTTTAGTGCTGCTGTTTCCAAATCCTCTTCATTTATGGGTATCAAAACGCCTTTTTTGATTTCGTAACAGCGGCCAAGATCTTTGTCCGGGACCAGTTCGTTGGTGACAATATCAATGAGCGCCTGCCGCAATCGATTTCCGGTAACTTTGTTGATACGACGGACTGATAGCCTGCGCGAACGCGCGGTCGCTTCGTAAAGATCGACGTCGCAGGAAAGTTTTGCCAGCGTGAGTTGGCCTGACCAATCCGGTTTAGCTGTCATACAGACTCTATGGGAGAAGGGGATGACACTTCGGCACATAGTCTAAAGAACAGAACAGGTTCTGGCCACTCAGCTGCTGTTGCATCGGGCACCGCCGCCGAAATAAAAAGAAAGGCCGCCTTGCGGCGGCCTTTCAATCTGATACTGAGCCGCCATTACGGCTAGGCGGCAGCAACTTTTTTTCGACTTGCGGTGACGGCCAAACAGGCCGATCACACCCAATCCGCCCACAAAAAACGGGAGAGCACCAGGCAAGGGAGTGCTTGCAATCGGCGGCCCATTTCCGGTGTCCAAGGTCGACGCCAGTGTAGAATGAATAAACTCGTCCTTTTCAGTAAAAAGCGAATCATCGAACGAGTATGTTAGATTATTGGTATCGAGATCGAATGTGATCTTAAAATTCTTGAAAATGGTGTGGATGGTATCTTCGACTTCACCCATATAGCTCGGGGTGCTTAGGTGTCCGTTGCTGCTGAAAGTTGCTTGCGGCGTGTCAGTGGCGTCCGCAAGAGAACATCAGTAAACACGCTCTGGGGCGACATAGCCGTCAACGACATCGACGAATCTCCGGCTGTCACCGCTCTCGAAGTGCAAGGGCACATCGTAGCGATACGAGCTCTATCCGCCGAGACTATGTATCTGCTGAAGGCGGCAGCCTATCGTCCGAAGGACATCCCCGATCTGCCGCTCATAGCGGCCAAATGTTCCTCGCAATCGCTGATCGCGAAAGCAAAACAGATGTTTCCGTGGTACGCGGACCGCAACGCATTTCCTCAGTACGCCCAGCGCCCGGCGCGGTGCGTGGTCCGGGATTTCAACTTGGGCCTGGAAGCGGTTCATGTGCTGTTCGAACTTTCAGACGCGGTGTCTGGCAAGGTGAAGGAAATACGCGCCGGGCTGCAGGTCCAGTTCTTCGCGATGGCACGGGCGGCAATGGTGCGAAGGCCGGACCTGATCGAGGTCGACCTGCGCGACCGGATGAGCATGATCTTCGATGCCGTTGCCGTCGGCGCGCCACAGGAGGTGATTGATACCTTGGCGCAGCATCCGCGCGAGACATCTGATATGGGCATCAACGCTCTGAAGATGGCAGATCTGAAGAGGCACACGGCTTGGCTTGCGGCCTTGGCGCGGAGTAAAAAATCGTAACCCGCTGAAGACCGCAAGAAATTGCTGGTGAAGAACGTGGTCGATGCGGTACTGGCAAGGAGATTTGATCTCCCCGACAACGTTGAAGAAAAGCTCACCATTTACGCCGACGAGCTAAGCCTACAAGCGATGATATCCGAGATCGTGACTGCAACATCGTTCCAGTCGCTTCTCGACGCACATTCGATCACGCTGCCTACTGACGATCACGACTGACCCCTTCTTGCCGTCGCGTCGTTAGAGCGCCGTTCCAGCAGCACATATCGCCGACGCGCGGCTGCTCCCCAAAACACACGGATTTCGAGTTTCAATCGAATTTGCCGGATACCCCATTTTCATTGAGCCGCGATGCAGCCTGTCGCCGCATTCTGCCCGTACCCTGACAAACACACGCTGTCGTAGTACCGTAGCTAACGGGATAAGCCATATAATTGATTGTCCGCTCATTGGAAATCGCGGGTGACAAGTATTTTGGGGAGCGGCACGCTTTGGGGAATTGTTTGCATCCCGCATATCCGGTAGAGATGGGGATTGCCTATTTTATTGCGATTTTCGGTTCTACGAAGGGGGGCAAATGCGGGCAGCTTTGGTCTTTTTGGTGGCCCTCACACTAACCGGCTGTGCTGCTGCGCCGGAGCGCGATCGGAATATCGCTATAGGTGCAGGCGTTGGGGCGGGAGTTGGTACCATTATTGGTTCGGCGTCCGGTGGTGGTCCGCCGGCAATATGGGCGGGTGCGGCGATCGGCGCTGTTTCTGGCGGCGTAATCGGGTCGTTGGTCAGACACAAAGTCTGCTATTTTCGTAACCGCCATGACGAGTATTGGCAGGTGCCTTGTAGTGCCCATACTGCGGGACAGAAGTGGTAATTCGACCAGCTTTCTTTGAATAGGCGCCATAATATCCCAGTCGGCTCGCCAGGGTTTCAAGGTCGGTTGCGCAAAGCGTGACGGTCCTTCTTGGTTGACATGATTGCTTCCTCCTAAAACGAGTTATCTGCCTTTTAAATGGGGAACGGTCTCTTAACGGATTTCGTTTACCGTGTTCGGATGCGCTGCATTCGGAGAATTATGAAACCCGTTAATTGACAGGGTACGTACAATGCGATCGCGCAAAAAGCCCCGTCGCTGGTTCTGGCGCGACGTGCCGTTTTTCTACCCAGTGCTGGTTTGGATCGCTTTCGGCGCAGCACTTTTATTTTATGTTAGCGACTGGCCTTTGGTTCCGCAGCAGGAGGCCGAAAAGAAGCCTGCAATAGTGGACGGTGAGATCTACACAGGCTCAATCATCGTCGTTCCAGCGGGCGGGGATCTTTGCTGGCAACGGATGTTCGACAATCGAACGGGGAAACAGTGGGACAAGGGCTACGTCAATTGCTACGAGGCCGTCAGCGATCTCAATAACAAAAAGAGCGGGTCAATCAATTCGATGCGGATAAAAGAAATAAGTAAAACATTTCGAGACAGCGCTGACTGATGAGATTCCGCCGGAATCTAATCCGTGTGATTTTCCCGGGCGACTGAATTTGGATGAGGAGGGCTGCGCCTTTCCGCTGCGGCCAATGATAAGTTCGCGCTGCCCGCCCGCGAAAGTGCAGACTTCGAGATAAGAAGCCGAGGTGTTCGTGCTGGAATCACCCGACTTGGCCGTGAAATTTTTGGCTTCTCCAGCCACCGTTGCCTTAGGTCCGCCGCCGCGAGCGGCGAAGGAACGGGCTGGCTTTAGTCGTTGAATCCGAGCGGATCACCACCGTTAATACACGCTTCACGATTTTGGCCTAATTTTCAGCGGTTTTGAGGAGATTGTTCCTTGGCCGTCGCACGATATCAGTTGGTCGATCCGAATTATGTGGTCAGCGATAGTGACTACGACGCAATTGAATCTGCGATCATGGAATCATCGCGCGGTAGATGGTTCCTATCTGAATACGCACGGCGCAACCGGCGCGCGGACACTAATTTGCTGCTGTCGGCCATCGACGAGATCAGGCAGACAATTAACAGCTACAAGAGAACTTCAGATCAGTACTTGGTGAAAATCAGTTTTTCGTCATTTCTTGATAACGTGATGGGAAATTTTCCGCTTCGACTTTCACAGGTCGGCGACAGGGCGTGTGAGGAAAAGACTCTGCCTCCAGCAGCCAACGATGCTACTGCCACAGATATTCATTCCAATTCGGACGATGCTACCCTGCAAACGTCGCAACCATCATACGATGACGATTTGAACGTATTTCTATTCAAGTAGAAACCATTTTCGATTTGTGAACCACAACTAGTCTGAGGCGGCATTCTGACGCTATGAACAATACAAATGGGGAAAAGGCATTATTGATCATTGTCTAGATTTAGCTCGCGTTTAGAATTCAAGCCTACGTTGGCATGATTCGAGCTAAAGGGATCGAATTTTGCTCTACGCCAACCTATTTCATTTGCTTGCCGGCATGGTGACCGGGGCCGTATTCAGGGTCCACGCGCTATTGTTGTTGCTGGCTTTTATCATTCTTGAATCAGTTCTGTTGGGCTTGGCACATAACAGGCTGGTGTGCCTGTGGGCGCTGGGAGGAATGACCGCTGTCGAGCTCGGCTACGTCGCGGGTATCTGTAGCCGATGGGCGCTTGAGCAAGCGGGTTATTTTCTTCCTGCGGTTAAGCCGCGAGTAGATTCACGGCGTTTGCGCTAAAATCCTATCCAGTTGGACTTCCCATTCGCGTCCAATGGACGGATGCCATCTTCCCTGCAGCGTGGTTTCGACAGGCGTGATCGGGACGCCGTATAACGCAATTCGCGAAGTCGTCATTATGATTTTGTGGCAGGCCGTTGCGAAATGGAATTGAGAATTGATATCTGAATAATGGTCGTCGCGGCCGGTTGGTTATGGAGCTCGGTTGCAAACGATCATTCACCCGCCATCGGGATGTGTTGGACGTCGCTTTCAGCGCAGACAGGCACTGGAACATTGCTGAGTGTGCTGCTTTAAGCTTGGTGACGTATTCTCCGCGTTGCTAGAAGGTTGGCCCAGTCACACGGAATTCAAAATTCACCTCATAACGATGCGTGCATGAGGTAGCCGACTTGGAACTCACGCGGATGATGTTCTTTGTCACGGCGACATTCTTTCTCAGCGAGAAGACATGTGATGACCTCACGCGCAGGCAAAGCTCTGATCGCTTCATCAATTTCTGTCCAGTCGAGTGTCGCAGCCGCAGGTCAACCACAAATGTACTGCTTGAGAAGCGTGCGCGCCAGCAAGCACACCTGACGCGCCGGGCTCGGTCATAATTGAAATGCTGTTGACGAATGCTCACGACAGCACTGGCTCCTTTGTGCGCGTCCGTCACCACGCCAAACTTTTTCTCAATTGTGAGCAATTTTTGAGCAGTCGCGAGTTCGGTGTTTTGACAAACTTCAGAACGAGACCAACCGTTTCGAGCAGTGCGTTTGCGCTGCGTCATGAGCAATCATCATGATCCAGGAGCAGTGTGATGTGTGATTATAGTCTTCACGGCGTAGCGGCCCGACCAGCCAAGGTCGGTGACAAACTGATATCAACTCGGTTTCCCAACACGTTCACGCGCGGATTTGCCGAGGCCGAATATCCGAGCGGGGCAGTCTGCCTGTTACCGGGGACGGAACTGGCATTCGAACAAGAGGTCGAGCGCGGCGTGATATTCCGCTTTCTGAAAAGCCGGAAAATGGGGCACAAGGTAGCCCGTTTCCGGCAACTCAATTTGAGCAATCCGGCGACACATCATGACGCAATCGAGCTCCCGGGCGGCGCTACCGTGCTGGTGACGAACCTGGTGGAGGGTCAACGCGTCACCGTGTTGCAGCTCCCGGCGTCCGAGCGTCCCGATGCCCGTGATCTGCATAGCCGTGAAAGCATCCCGCTGTATGATCCGCATGCAATGATCACGTCGACCCGGTAAAGACGCGCCAATAAATTGCTGCGCTAGCCGATAAGTAGCCGATAAGTGGAAGTCTAGTGATGGCGACTCTTGCTGGGTCGCGTAACTCATAAACTGAGCTTGATGCCGCCGTTCGCTCGATGTCGGCCGTGCTCCAATATCGATCAAATTCTTAAGCGCTGCTAGATGTAATAACGCCATGTGCCATAAACGATTGCAGGGTGACACGTTTTCGAAACCGAAATGACGAGACTGCAATGAGCGGTGACCGTAATTAGAAGATCCTAGGAGGGGCAGCAGCATCGGACTTAAGCTGTTAGCGGGGTTGTCGCTGCTTCCCATCTTCAGAAGCCCTAATTTGAGTCTGGGAGGTCACGCACGGGCGCGTTTGGCCGCAACCTGACAATTCCGAAAATGCCAAAGGTGGCATCAGCTAAATCTAATTCTTGATCTTTGGACGCAAAAAAAGACCGCCTCACGGCGGTCTTTTCAAAATCCGATGAGTTGTTCCGATCAGGCGGCTGCGATAGCAGCGGAGTTCTTACGCTTCTTCTTACGCCAGCCCAGCAAGCCCATAACGCCGAGGCCGCTGGCGAAGAGCGGCAGGGTCGCGGGGAGTGGGGTTTCTCCCGGTCCATTGCCTGTCTCCGTAGCACTGAGACCCGCAAACTCGAATGCCGCTTGAGTCGAGCTAAACACGACCGAACTAAAGTCCAGCCCGCCATCAAGTTGGAGAGTCACGAGATCATGGCCAAGCGTTTGGATTAAGATAGGAGAGTCGCCCGTCAGGCTCCCTAACAGGCCGGTACCGTTGGCGCCAGAGTAAAACGATAGAGTATTGTAGCTGTCTGGCGATCCCCAAAGAAAGGTAAGGGTATTTACCGGCGAGCTGAAATTATATGTGGCGGTCGAGTTGGCAGCGGCAGGAGACGATACCGAAGTGTAGGGAGTGTTTGCATATAAGGCTGGGATGGTCTGGGTAGCAGCATCTTCAAAGGGAGACCGACGCTCCCCCGAAACCGAACCACTTACGCCCTGCTCGACGTTACCAGTAACCGAATTTGCGATCGGAGTGGTAACGGACGGAGAGGGAAGACTTACAATGTCTTGGCTAATGACATCGACATTGACTGTCACTGCGTTCGCATCATACGAAAAGCCGCACAGTGCCATTACGCCAGCCGCTAACGCAGCCGAACAAGCGAACTGTTTCATAACTACCTCGAAAGGGTTGGCATAGAACGCCACCATGCTATTAAACTCTTATTCATATTATTCGTCAATGGCATTATAGTATTTATTATCAATGGTTTAGTGGGGAAGCGGTCAGGCGCTTTTTGTGTAGCGTCTTTTTCGAGGGCATTACTTAGGACGGCCAACAGTATTGTGCGGACAATCGCTTATTCAGCTCCGCGATGTCGATGTTGGAAACATTGGCGGCCAGACCGGTAGGAACGTCGAAGCTACCGACAACCGCCCGGCGTTGCCGTGTGTAAATGACCGTCGCGCGCTAGCTGCATCTTCTGGGTCTTGCGCTCGGGCGCGCAGTGGTGCGATTTACCAGGCAATTGGGCCAACCACGATTTGCTA
>Ga0134126_10000978_pt1 | contig 36257 bp, 30 predicted proteins | sample KB31752_FD_96881 | JGI IMG/M metagenome (GOLD analysis project Ga0134126, IMG submission 96881) | Terrestrial soil microbial communities with excess Nitrogen fertilizer from Kellogg Biological Station, Michigan, USA - KB3-175-2 | ecosystem: Environmental > Terrestrial > Soil > Unclassified ...
AACCGGCAAGACCCATAAGAAACATAAGCGGAGCAAGAAAAACAAGAACCAGAATCAGAATAATCAAACCACTCCGCAGGGCAGTACCACTCCGCAGGGTGGTTCAAGCACCTCTCCACGATAGAGACATCAAATTCCACTACAAAGCCGGCGCGATCGCTTCGCGCCGGCTTTTTTATCAACGGAGTAACTCGCGATGGTGGGGGGGACACTCGTGTCTGCCGCACCGAGACTCCGAAGTCCTGATCTCGAGTGGAGAGATTTTGAGTTCTCGAGAAAATGACTCGATCTCGAAGGCATCGATACAGGCTGTTGCATGGCGAAGCGCGAAAGCAGAGGCTGCGCCATAACGCCGCTTCACTTGCCGATTTTTCCGCAGGGCCTGAGATCCAATCACCTACAAACGCGGCTCACGCTGAATTCCACCAGATCAGGAGTTCGAAGTCTTGACGCCGCAAGCTAAAAGCCTGCGCTTGTCGCTTTCCGAAATGCCAGCGTGACAATGGGAAGAGGCCGCACGTTCGAAGCATGTCCGCCAGCCCCGTCATTTTTCCCGTTATCCGCGAGCAAACGCCGCGAAGCATACTGACGTCCGTCAGCGGATTTCTCGCTGAAGCGGGTTTTACGCACTCGCTGAGTCCGGCGCGGAACTGCACGTACGGGTGTTCGTACTGCTATGTGCCGACAATGCGTCTTTACGGCGGCCTGACATCGGAGGATTGGACGCACTGGGGCCAGTTCACTACGTTCAAAAGCAATGCGCCCGAGCTTCTGCGCTCAGCTTTGAAGAGCGGCCAGGCGATTTACTGCTCGCCGCTTGTCGACCCGTATCAGCCCGCCGAAGGGAGCAGGCGCCTGATGCCGCAAATTTTGGAATCTGTGCTGCGGTGTCCACCGCGTGTGTTCGTGATCCAAACCAGAGGCACGCTGATCCTTCGCGACGTCTCCTTGTTGCGTGGACTGAGTAAGTTGACCACGCTGCGGGTCAGCTTCTCCATAACGACCGACCGCGAGGACGTCCGGAGACGCTATGAGCCTCATTGCGAATCAAATAACGAAAGGCTCGCGGCCATCCGGGAATTGAACGCAGCCGGCATCGAAACCTACGCGACCCTTGCGCCGCTGCTGCCTTGCGATCCCGAGCGGCTGGCAACGCTCGCTCTCGAAGCAAGCCGGCGGCGGCTGATCGGCGATCCTTTTCACATTCGCGCGGCGAAACCCAGGGGAGCGACCACGCGCGAAGCGGCTCGGCGAATCGCGGAACGGCACGGGGAATTGGATTGGTTCCAGCCAGCTTTCCAGGCTAATGTCGTTCATACTATTGAGCAAGCGGCCCGCCGGGCGAATCTCGATTTCACAACGGGCTCGAAAGGGTTTTCATGGCTGGCACGACACTCGAACGCGGAGCCGCGGATATCTTCGACCGGCTTGGCATTGGCGACCTAGCGGAAGGAGCTTGCGGGAAGCGCTGGATTCCCTGCTCCGGTCCTGAACTTGCCGCCATCAGTCCGCGCGACGAGCGTTTACTCGGACGTGTCAAGACAGCCACGGCCGCTGAATATGAACAGGTCATTGCGAATAGCCAGGAAGTGTTCACTCGCTGGCGCCTGTGCCCCGCCCCCATTCGCGGCCAGATCGTGCGGGCAATCGGCGAGGAACTGCGGAAACACAAGGACAGCCTGGGCGCGCTAGTTACGCTCGAAAACGGGAAGATTCTGGCCGAAGGCAAGGGCGAAGTGCAGGAGATGATCGACATCGCCGATTTTGCGGTGGGCCTTTCGCGTCAACTCTACGGACTTGCCATGCACAGTGAGCGGCCGCGGCATCGCATGTATGAGCAGTGGCATCCACTCGGCTTAGTTGGCGTTATTTCGGCGTTCAACTTTCCGGTCGCCGTATGGTCGTGGAACGCGCTGATTGCGGCTGTCTGCGGCGATTGCGTCGTTTGGAAGCCCTCGCCGAAAACGCCGCTAACCGCCATCGCCGTTCAGAAAATCTGCCAGTCCGTTTTGCGCGAACACGGCTGGGAAGGCGTATTCTCGCTCGTGATCGGAAGCGAAGACGAAATTGGAGAACGCCTGATTGCGGACCGGCGCGTACCGCTGATCAGCGCCACCGGTTCCACCCGCATGGGCTATCGCGTAGGCGAGGTGGTCGCGAAACGGATGGGCCGAACGCTGCTTGAGCTTGGTGGCAACAACGGTGTCATCGTAATGGAGGACGCCAATCAGGAGCTTGCCCTGCGCGGCATTCTGTTCGGAGCAGTGGGAACCGCCGGCCAGCGCTGCACAACGATCCGCCGCCTTTTCGTGCAGCGAGCCATCGCGGCCGGCTTCCAGGAGAAACTCGCCGCGGCTTACCGTCAGATTCCTATCGGCGATCCCATGGACAACGCAACGCTTGTCGGTCCTCTGATTGATGCGGCGGCAATCGAAGCGATGGATCGCGCGCTTCAGACGGCCGCCGAACAGGGCGGCACGGTCGTTTACGGTGGAGGCCGCATCGAGAACCGGCCGGGATTCTACGTGCGTCCCGCAATGGTGAAAGCAAAGCACGACATGCCGATCGTGCGCCGGGAGACCTTCGCGCCGATTCTCTACTTCATCGAATTCGATACGCTTGACGAGGTGATCGGCTGGCACAACGAAGTTCCGCAAGGATTATCCTCGGCTATCTTCACCAATAACCTGATCGCGGCCGAGACATTCCTCAGCGCACGAGGCAGCGACTGCGGCATCGCCAATGTGAACATCGGAACCAGTGGCGCCGAAATTGGCGGTGCTTTCGGCGGGGAGAAAGAAACCGGAGGCGGGCGGGAGGCGGGCAGCGACGCCTGGAAAGCCTATATGCGGCGCCAGACCGTCACCGTGAACTGGTCGCCGGAACTGCCTCTTGCCCAAGGAATTTCGTTCGATTTGAAGCCGGAGCCGTGAGCGATTACCGGAACTGATCCTGCGCTTCCCGCAGCCAGTCCGGACGCTTCAGCACATCGCGTGGACGGCTTCCGTCCGGCGGCCCGATGATGCCGTCGCGCTGCATCATGTCGAGAATCCGCGCGGCGCGTCCGTAGCCCAGCCGCAGCCGGCGCTGCAGCGTTGAAGTGGAGGCTTTGCCCATTTCCACTACTACACGCACGGCGTCTTCATACATCGGATCCTGTTCGCCGTCCACGACTTCCGTCTCGCCGTCCTCGTCCTCTGACGGAGGCGTCAGCAAATAGCTCTGGTCGTACTCGGGCGCGGCTTGCCCTTTCCAGAAGTCCACGACTTTGGTGATTTCATTCTCCGTGACAAAGGCGCCGTGAACGCGCGTGAGGCGCGAGGAACCCGGCGGCAGGTATAGCATGTCGCCCTTCCCGAGCAAATGTTCCGCTCCCATTGAGTCGAGCACCGTTCGGGAATCGACACGCGTCGCAACACGAAAACTGATACGCGACGGGAAGTTCGCTTTGATGATTCCGGTGATCACATCCACACTGGGGCGCTGCGTCGCCAGCACGAGATGCATGCCAACCGCGCGAGCCATCTGCGCCAGCCGCGTAATGCACTCCTCCACGTTGGCCCGCTCCAGCATCATCAGATCCGCCAGCTCGTCGATCAGAATCAAGATGTACGGCAGCGGTTGAAGATCGTCGTTCTCAGCCTCTGTTTCCTCGAACAGGTTCATTGGCTGCTGGCGTAACTCGGCCACCTTCTTGTTGAACTGATCGATATTGCGAACGCCTTGCGCCGCGAGCAACTTCAAGCGGCGTTCCATTTCGAGCACCGCGTTGCGCAATGCGTTTGTCGCCTTCTTCGGCTCTGTAATCACGGGAGTCAGAAGATGCGGAATGCCCTCGTAAATTCCAAGTTCAACGCGTTTGGGATCGACCATGATCATGCGCACCTCGTCGGGGGTCGCCTTGTAGAGGAACGACATGATCAACCCATTGAGCGTCACGCTCTTGCCGGAGCCGGTCGACCCCGCAATCAACAGGTGCGGCATCGTTTCGAGCGACGCGACTTTGATGCGCCCATTAATATCTTTGCCGAGCGCAATGGTCATTCGCGACGGCGATTCATGGAATTCGTTCGATTCCACAATTTCGCGAAGACTGATGACCTCGCGCCTGGTGTTCGGCACCTCAATTCCGATGGTCGGCTTGCCCGGCAGCCTTTCGATCAAAACCGATTCGGCCTGCAGACCGAGGCAGAGATCCTCTGTCAGCGTCGTAATACGGCTGTACTTGATGCCCGCTTCCGGCTTGTATTCGAAGGTCGTGACCACGGGGCCGGGGTTGATCTGAACCACCGATCCCCGGACGTTGAACTCTTCCAGTTTCGATTTAATCCGCCCCGCGACTTCCTTCAATTCCTGACCGTCGTAGCCGCCGCGCATTGGCGTCTCGTTCAGCAACTCGGTTGAGGGCATTCGGTAGACGCGCTTGCGGCGCAAGGGTTTGGCTGGAGCGGCGGTTTCAGCGAAATGATATTCCTCGTCCTCTTCCGGCTCGGGTTCCGGCACGCGGCGGATTACAGGATCTTCGAGAGGACGAATGGGAATCTCGTGCAGCTCGTCTTCGGCCGCCGGCTCAAACTCCGGATCGAGATCGAACGGCGGCGCATCCACGGCAATCGGCGGCGCGCTCTCCACAATCGCTCCGGGCTCATCGAGAGCTTCAGCGGGCAAGTTCCTGCGCGGACGGGCGGAGTCGCCGTCTGCTTCCACTCGTTTGGGCGTTCTCTTCGCGCCGCCGCGCAGCGCCGTTCGTTCGGCAGCCCGTTGCTTTGCCCGTTCCAGAGCTCTCTCACGGCGAGCTTCGCTCCATGCGTGTAGCCTGTTGCGCATCGAGCGCAGTCGGGCGATCGGGCCCGCGAACCAGCGGCCCAGCATGGCAACTTCAAACGTGGAGATCAGGTAAAGCGCAATCACGGAACCGGCTGCCGTCGCAATCATCGCGCCCGTGCGGTTCATCGCCGAAGCCAGGTAATCGGCAATCACCATCCCGAAAACGCCACTGGCTGGAAGATCGCCACGCAGCGGACGCCAGGAAGCCAGCAATCCGCAGGCGCTCGCAATGGATAACCAGAGGGCCAGCGCGCCCAGCACTTTAATGCCTGGGCTCCTCAGTTCGCTCGACCGGACCCATTTCCAGCCAAGCAGCCAGATAAACGCCGGCATCAGATAGGCGCTGATCCCTAGTCCTTGCAAGGCAAGATCGGCAAAATGAGCGCCAAAGCGGCCCATAAGATTGCTTGGGCGCGCCACGCCTGTCGCCGTGTTCCACGACGGATCGAGCGGGCTATACGAGGCGAGACTTAGCGCAAGTCCCAGCCCTCCGAGAAGCAACAAGAACCCTACGACTTCATTCAGCCGCGAGTACCGAGTGGGAGATAAGAATCTCATCCTCCGATATGGAAGAACACAGCCAGAGCGATTATTATTATGCCAAAAATGATTCGATACCAAACGAACAAGGCGAGAGTGTTCTGTTTCAGGTATTTCAGGAAGAAGGCGATCACGACGATTCCGACCAATCCGCTAACAAGGATGCCGAGCGCGTAAGGCAATCCCATGCCCGCCGGAACGCCGCCCTGTTTGTGCATGTCCCAGGCGTCTTTACCCGCGGCGGCCGCAATCGCCGGCGTTGACAGCAGGAACGAGAATCGCGCGGCGGCTTCGCGGTTGAGGGACCGGAACCGCCCCGCCGTAATGGTGATGCCGCTCCGTGACGTGCCGGGGACAACCGCGAGCGCCTGTGAGACGCCGATCCACATGGCGTCCGCCCAACTCATCTGATCGAGACCCCGTTTAGCCTGGGAAAACCGGTCGCCGAAATACATCAGTATGCCGATCACAATCAACATGACGCCCATGACAATCAGGTTTCGCCAAGGACCCTCGGCCTGTTTGTTGAAAACGAGGCCTGCGATTCCGACCGGTATGGAGCCGAGCACGAGATACCATAGCAGGGCGCGGCTGTTCTCATCCGGCTGCGAGCCGCGATACGGCACGCCGATTCCGTTTAGGATAATCTGCACCCAGTCTCTGAAAAAGAAAATAATAATTGCCGCCAACGTTCCGGCGTGCAGCGCGATATCGAAACCCAAACCGGGATCGCGCCAATGTAACAACTGCGGAATAATTGCCAGATGCGCTGTGCTGCTGACAGGTAAAAATTCGGTTAAACCCTGCACAATCGCAAGGATGATCGCCTGATAAAGCGGCATAATGGAACTTTAAGTACGTTTCCTTCGCGAAAAATCTCATTCGCCTTGGATAATCGTAGCGCACCCATTCATGCGAACCACCAAAATTGTCGCCACGCTCGGACCCGCAACTGACGCTCTTGAAACGCTGAAGAAAATGTTCGAAGCGGGCGTGGATGTCTTCCGCCTCAACGCCTCGCACGGCACGCAGGACGATCACGCGCGGCGTATAGTGGCCATCCGGCAAATCGCCGCCGACACACAACGGAATGTCAGTATTCTGCTCGATCTGCAAGGTCCGAAAATCCGCCTGGGCACGTTCCGGAACGGGGGCGCATATCTTGAAACCGGTGCTGTTTTCACAATTACGACACAACAGGTGGAAGGCACGCCAGAAATTGCGTCTACCGGATATCCGGATTTCGCTCGCGATGTGAATCCAGGCGATACGGTGCTGCTGGCCGATGGAGCCGTGCAGCTCGAGGTGATTACTTCCGACGGCGTTTCGACGCAGTGCAGAGTAGTTCACGGCGGTCCGATTAGCGACCGTAAAGGCATCAATTTGCCCGGAGTGAAAATCAGCACTCCGTCGCTCTCGAAAAAGGACGTTTCCGATGCCCACTTCGGAGTGGAGCAGGGCGTCGATTTCATCGCTCTGTCGTTTGTCAGGACGGGAAAAGATGTGCTGCGGTTGCGGCATCTGCTTGACGAAGCCGACGCGCGGCAGCCCATTATCGCGAAAATCGAAAAGCCAGAGGCATGGCAGAATCTCGATGCCATCGTCGAAGAAGCGGATGGAGTCATGGTGGCGCGTGGAGATCTCGGCGTCGAGATGGCGCTCGAAAAGGTGCCCATGATTCAAAAGGCGATCATCGAGCGCACGCGGCAGTATGGCAAATTCGTCATCACGGCGACGCAAATGCTCGAGTCCATGATCGAGAATCCGTTGCCTACTCGCGCCGAAGTGAGCGACATCGCCAATGCGATTTACGACGGAACCAGCGCGCTGATGTTATCGGCGGAAACATCCGCTGGCAAATTTCCGATTGAATCGGTAAAAATGATGGCGAAAATCGCCCTTGAAACGGAAAATGCGGTGCGCGACCAGGGATTCAAGGAAGTGCAGCTCGTCAGCCAGCCCACAACGCCGCACATCATCGCCGATGCCGCTTACCATGCCGCGAGAGCCGCCGGGGCCTCCGCGCTGGTGGTTGGCACAACAAGCGGAGCGACAGCCAGGCTCCTGGCGCGATACCGGCCGCCGGTTCCCATCTATGCGTTCACCGGAAGCGAAGTTGTGGCGCGTCAGCTTTCTATTGTGTACGGTGTGCAGGCGATCGTCGCGCCAGCTTCGAGTTCTACCGACACAATGCTGATGGAAATGGAGCGGACGCTTGTCGAATCGGGAAAGCTAGCGGCTGGCAACAGCGTCGTATTTGTGGCTGGCCAACCGGTGAATCAGACCGGCACCACGAACATGCTGAAGGTCCACCGCGTCACCGGGCGGTATTAGCGGCATTTTCAGCGCTTGCCTGATTTAGCAGTTCGATTGCAGCGCCGTCGAGTTGCAGCTTCGTGGCTTCCACCAGATCGTTCAATTGATCGAGGTTCGTTGCGCTTGCGATGGGAGCGGTTATGCTCGGCCGCGCAATCAGCCACGCCAGCGAAACTCGCGCGGGCGTTGAACTGTATTGCTTTGCCACTTCATCCAGGGCTTTAAGAATACGAAACCCCCGCTCATTCAGGTACTTCTTAATGCCTTGCCCTCGCGCGCTCTTCGATAGGTCGGCCTCCGAGCGATATTTCCCGGTGAGAAAGCCGCTCGCCAGGGAAAAATAGCTGATGACGCCGAGACCGTTCTGTTCGCAAACACCTTCCAGCGCGCTCTCATATCCGGAGCGTTCGTAAAGGTTGTACTGCGGCTGTAGGCTCTCGTAGCGCGGCAGTCCCAGTTCCTTGCTGATTTTCAGCGCCTCCGAAAGCCGCTCAGCCGTATAGTTGGAAGCGCCGATTGCCCGCACCTTGCCCTGCTTGATGAGTTGAGCGTATGTCTCCAGTGTTTCCTGAATCGGCGTTCCGGGATCGTCGTAGTGCGCTTGGTATAGATCGATGTAGTCGGTCTGCAGCCGTTGCAGCGATTCCTCAATGGCGCCTTGCAGATACGCCTTCGAGAGCCCTTTCTTTCCCGGACTCATCTCCCCGCCGGCCTTGGTCGCGAGCACCACCCGGTCGCGTTTTCCCGTTCGCTTAAACCATTTGCCGATGACCGTTTCCGATTCCCCGCCCTTATTGCCGGGAGCCCAGTGCGAATATACATCGGCGGTGTCAACAAGGTTGAAGCCCGCATCGACAAACGCATCCAGCAGTTTGAATGAGGTCTGCTCGTCGGCCGTCCATCCGAAGACGTTTCCTCCGAACGCGAGCGGCGATAGTTCGAGACCGGAATTTCCAAGCTTTCGTTTCTGCATGTATGTGAGATTCACGATCCAGCCGATAGTTGCACGCTCAGCCCGGAATGGCTCGCGGCTCTTGCGGGATGGGGGATTAAAACGAGAACGTCAGGCGCGCCGACGCGCTCCGCGGAGGGGCCAACGCCGTACCTGAAAACAGGCCCGCGAAATCGATTACGTTCAGCCGATCGGTTACGTTGAGAAAATCGGCTTGCAGATCGACGGACCGTGACTCATGTTTCCACACGGCGGCCCCGCCGGAGAAGTTGACCGTGAAGGACGGCCGCACGCGGTTTCGGTCGAAATTCACGCGATTCACTACCGCCTGACTGTATTGGCTGATTAATTCGTCGATATCGCCAGACGCGATTTCGGTAGGCAGGCCGCTGCCGTAAATCCCGCTGCTTGCGATCCACACTCGCTTGCTCACTTGATAGCGTACTTGAGCGGCGGCTGTGTTGCGCTGGTCCTGGCTGATAGGAAAACTAGAGGTCTGGCTGATTTCAGTCGAAGCATCGTCGCCAAGAAGAAGTCCTCCAGTGACGGGAAGAAAACCGGTGCCTGTCTGATTCGAATAACTGAGAAACGCCGACAGCGGTCCCCATTTCGGAATGCTGAGCCGCGCTTCAACGCCATGAATTTGAGCGTGAGAGAACGCAATCGGAAAGCTCACTCCCGTGTTTAGAAAAACATCGTCATCGGCGAAATTATCTTCGTAGCGCCGGAAAACGTCGACATCCAGGCGAACATGGGCCGCGAGAGCTTCCGAGATACCGGCGTCATAAAAGTTGCCGTGCGACGGCTTCACCGGCAGCCTCAGTACCTGATCGCTAAGACTCGACACCTCGGGCGTACTCGCCAACAGAAGATTTTCGATTGCCGGCGTCTGAAATACGCGATCGTATGAGGCATGAAAGAGCATCTTCGCGGCGGGCCAGTAGAAAGAAGCGCCGAGTCGTGGACTCCATGCCTGCTCCTTGACAAGCAAGTTATAGCCATCCCATCGCAGACCGCCACTGAGGGACAGATTGCGGTAGCGGTAGACATCCTGCGCATACAGGGAACCCTCCCGGTCCAGCGCGTGTCCGTGAAACGAAAACTGACGAGGCGTGTCCGGATCGAAGTAATCGGGATTCGTCACGTTGTATGCGAATGCTTCATGCACGGCGCCATATAGAAAATCGCCCCCGGCCTTCCAGTTATTGGCGCCAGCCTGACCGGCAACCCCGGACGAGATGTAACCTTGCTTGAACCCACGGCTCTGAAACGCCGCAATCGGATCGGAAAGCTCGTTTGACCAAAGGTCCGCATTCACGTCTTCGAATAAACCGCGGGCCGTAAACAGCAACACCGGCGATAGGACGCGCTGATAGCGGCCCTGCAGTTCGTTGTCCCCACTGTCACGATCCTGACGCTGGCCCGCCATCTGCTGCAATAATTCATTCGGCACTTGAAACCGTGCGTCGCTGTGCGAATACGTGAAACCCAGGCGCTGGTCGTCGGTCAGATCGCGTTCGAATTGGCCCGAGAAAGAGGCTGTCGTCGCGCTGTTCGTGTAATTGTTTAGCACCGGCGGATCGAGGTACCGGTCCGTGCGCGCTCCTTCGGCGCTGATGCCCGCAAAGTTCCGCCCCCAACCATACTGAGTACCGAAGGACCCGTGTTCGGTATTAAAGCTTCCACCACCCAGAACAGCTTTGCCATGCAGACCCTTCGCCAGGTCCGGCGTGGTTGTCACTTCGATGACTCCGCCGAGTTTACGCCCGAATTCCGCAGGATAGCTACCCGTCAGCACCTGCAGGCTTTGAATGTTGTCGATATCGAAAGGCGGCGCGAACGACGGCGATCGATTATCGGTCAGCGGCAGCCCATCCACAATGTACTGAACTTGATACTCGGAGCCACGCGGATGGAGCACGCCGTTTGCCTCAAGCAGCCAACCGGGCTGCATCGCCAATAGTTCGGGAAGCGCGCGCCCGGGAGTGCTGCGATTCTGCTCCGTAAGCTGCCGCGATCCCAGCGCCACGGCAGAGCCCAACTGGTGAGGATCGAGCAATGTCAAATGGTCTTCCACATCCACGACCGTCTTAACGGGACCGACGATCAGAGAAATCGGAAGCTTCACCGGAATGCCCGACCGGATTTCCACCATTCCCGATGCCGGCTTGAATCCGTTGAGGCTGATCATGTAATGGTAGATGCCGTAGGGCAGGTGGCGGACAACAGCCTCCCCGTCCTCGTTGGCGCGCACGGTCTTATGGGTGGAATTCGATTCAGAGTTCAGGTCGACAGAAGCGGCAAGAGCATTCCCGGTAACGTCGTGTACGGAGAACCGAACCTCGCCTTCGCTCGTCTGTGCGAAGGCGACCGCCACGGCTGCTAAAACACAGAGGAGCAGCCTGACAAAGTACATAATCTATTTTAGCGATGAATGCCCGGTCATACAGTCGAAGCGTATACCCGGCAAACTCGGATCGTAACATGACATCACTTTCGGAGGACCAGAAGTGCTGAATATGGGCCGGCGGCATATTCAGCCGGAATTACTCGACCAAGCGGCGCCGGAAGAAGCGCGAAAGAGCTTGGCGGATCTCGTTAAATTAAACAGCCGGTTCGGTGGCCATGGGATTTTGCGTACCCTGCTTGCCGCTGTAACCCAGCCGAGTGAAGCATTTTCACTGCTCGACGTGGGAGCCGCTTCCGGAGACACCGCGCGTTTTATTCACGAATTGTATCCCCGCGCGATTGTCGTGAGCCTCGACAGGAACGCAACGAATCTCGCGTTGGCTCCCTCGCCACGGCTGAGAGGCGATGCGTTCCGCCTCCCGTTTGCGGCGGACAGCTTCGACTTCGTATTTACATCGCTATTCCTTCATCATTTTCAGGACGACGAAATTGTGGACCTGCTCCGACGTTTTCGCCAAATCGCGCGGCGCGCGGTATTGATTTCCGATCTCGAACGTCACTTAGTCTCTTATTGTTTTTTGCCCGCGACCAGATGGCTGTATGGATGGCACAAGTTGACGCTTCACGACGGCCCCATCTCGGTCCGCGCGGCGTTTACGTCAGATGAACTGCGAGATCTTGCCGTGCGCGCGGGATTGCATGTCGCCGTCGTTACCACGCACCATCCTTCGTTCCGAATTTCGCTCGTCGGAAACTGCATCGGATGAGGCGCCAGAAACGATTATCCCCGTACGTGGCGCAGCCTCTCAGGCCAATGCCACCTAGTTTTTGTGGGGCAGACGCCCCGTCTGCGCGCGGCTCCCGGCCGCGCTCTTCGGATTTGCTGAATTATCGAGGAGCCGGGCGGAGCGCCCGGCGCAGGCCAAGGGCCTGCCCCACAAGCAAATGCCCGAATGTGGGAAAACTAAGCGGCATTGGGCTCTCAGTCTGCGCCACCACCGCCAATATCGACCTTCTGAACACGTGACGAAGACCATTCACATTATCGGGGGTGGACCGGCGGGCGCTTCCGCGGCGCTCGCTGCGTTACGCGAGGGCGCGAGCGTCAACATTTTCGAAAAATCCAAATTCCCGCGCCATAAGGTATGTGGTGAATTCCTGTCTCCCGGCATTCTGCGCGCGCTTGGGAATTTCGAGCTGCTCGGCGCCTTCGACGCGCTTGGTCCGTCGCCCGTGCGGCGAGCGACTTTGTGCTTCGGCCGGCGAGAAAAGAGCTTCCACTTGCCGGAAAGCGCTTGGGGACTCAGCCGCGCCGCCTTCGATCATCTTCTGTTGCGCGCCGCCGAAGAGCGCGGGGCCGTTGTGACTCAGGCAACCGCAACTTCTTTTGATAAGCCCGCCGTCGTGGCGCGGGGGCGGCATTTCGCGTCCACGGCGCGCGAGCGAGGTCAGCGCCTGTTTGGCTTCAAGGCCCACTTTCGAGCGGCTGTCAACGACGCCGTCGAGCTCTATTTCTTTAACGGCTGCTATGTGGGACTGAATGCCGTAGAGGACGGCCTCACGAATGTTTGCGGTATCGCCAGCGAACATCTGCTTGGCAGGTTTGGCTTCGAGCACGATGAATTGCTACAAGCCTGCGAACCGCTCCGCGTCCGGTTGCAAAGGGCCGAACGCGTGATGTCGTGGCTCTCCACCGGCCCTCTGCGGTTCGAAAACAGATTTCGCGCGGAACCCGAAGAAGGTATTTACGCCGCTGGCGACGCTCTTTCGTTTGTCGATCCGTTTACCGGCTCCGGCTTGCTGGCCGCAGTAAAAACTGGAACGCTTGCCGGCCGGTTCGCGGCCCGAGGGAAGCCCGTAGAAGAGTATCTGCAATCGGCTCGGGCGGTTCTGGCGCGTCCGTTCGCTGTCGCCGGAATCTTCCGTTGGGCAATCACATCGGGATGGGCTGAGCGCTTGGCTCCGCTGCTGCCGGGAGCCGCAATGTTCCGCTGGACACGGCCGTAATTCGCTGGCGCTGCACAACCCGCGCAATTATGTGCGGCAGCTCATTTCCAGGTTGCCTCCATTCGGAGCCGCCTTGCATCAGCAAGCGGGTTTTTCGAACCCTCAGAACAGGAACCTCAACGCAAATTGCACCAGTCGAGGATTATTTATCTGCGAGCTCACCACGCCGTACTGCGCATTTCCGACAGTGGTTCCCGGAGCGCCGAATTGCGGCGTATTGAACAGGTTGAAGAACTCGGCGCGGAACTGTACGTTCATGCGATCGTCCGGACCAAACTTCGTGTCTTTGAAGGCCGAAAAATCGAAATTGTGAATCCAGTCGGTACGTAGTTTCGGATCCACGCGCCCCTCATTGCCAAAAGTAAACGCGGCCGGCTGAGTGAAGCAGGACGTATTAAACCATTGGTTCAGCCGCGATTCCGGCGAGCCGCCAATAGAAGCGTCGCTGCAGACGACATTCGGACGCGACCCTCCGCCGAAGGAATTCGTGAGGTTAACGGCGGTGCCGAATTGCAGTGGGAACCCGCTCTGCAGGGTTGTGACGCCCTCCACGCCCCATCCACTGATCGCTTGCCCTGCAACGCCATGAACATTTGCCAGATACTTTTTGCCATGCCCTACCGGAATGTCGAGAGCGTAACTGACAACGAGGCGCTGCGGGATATCGTCCGCGGAAATGGATCGCTCGCCCCGGAGATTATTCCAGTTCTGCACGCCGGCGATGCCGCCCGTGCCGCTTTCTAACCAGCCCGTGACCGCGTCGACATTACTGATCAGCTTCGAGAAGGTGTAGGCCACCAGAAGAGTGCTTCCCTCCTGAAACCGTTTCTGGCCCTTGATCTGAAGCGAGTGATAGGAACTACTTCCGAAGCCCGCGCCGCCGATATTCAGGCCCGTATACTGCGGATACGGCAAAAGCAGCTGGCCCATGGAAATAGTCGGGTTCGCGAGCGATGACGTGCTGTTGACTTTGCCATAGAACGGATTGGCCACTGGCTGCACCAGCGCCGTTCCGAGCGAGAGGTTCTGATCCGGAAGCTGATTGATGAACTGGGAACTCTGCGCGAGGTGAGTGCCTTTCGCTCCTGCATAGGCGATATCGAACAAAAGGCTTCCCGCTATTTGATGCTGGATGTCGAAATTCCACTGCTGCATATAGCCGTATGGATTGCTCGGTACTGGCGAAGAGAAGCCCTGCCCCAGAAACGTCTGCTGGAAACCTGAGCTGCGGCCCGGCGGCTGCAAAATTCCGCTCGGGAACGGATTGCTGAAATTGCTAAAAGGAGTGATGCCGCCGTTGAGCGAACTGACATAGGGCGTTCCGATACTGTTCAGTGGATCGTTATTCGGCGCAAGCTGCCAGATTACATTGGTCGGCAACCAGAAGATGCCGTAGCCGCCGCGCAAGACCGTATTGCTCGCGATGCGAACGGCAAATCCCACGCGCGGCGCAAAGTTGAGGTCGCCCTCGTGAATGTTGTACCGGCTCTTGTAGCTGCCGGAATTAACGAGCTCGATATTGCCGTGGAGTGGCAATCCTGTTTCCGCGGCCAGCGGATTGGTCGCCGCCGGATCGAACCAGCTTTGACGGTCGTAACGCTCGGACCAGGGACCGAGCCGCTCATAACGAATCCCGAAATTCAGCGACACGCGATCGTTCACCTGCCATGTGTCTCCGAGATACCAGGCCTGGTAGAGCTGCTGCCCAGCCGTTTCCGCCGGCAGGCTGTTGCCGCCGCCGCTGGCGTAACCAAACAGATAAGAAGCAAGCGCGTTTCCGCCGGCGCCGCTGAACGGCGAACTGGCAGTGAAGCCGTTGTCGAAGTTGAAACTGCCGCTTCCGTCGTTGGTCTGAAAATAATTGTGCTGCTGAATATGAAGCTGATACCCAAGTTTCAATGTGTGCTTGCCCAGAACAGCGGTCAGGCTGGGCGAAAAATCGTAATCCGTGTCATGCGCGCCGATTATGCTGCCGGCGCCGTTGCTGCTAAAGAGGCTATCCGAATAGCCGTTCACAACCGGTATCGGCACACTGCGCAGATTCGGCGCGATTTGCGCGTTCAGCGAAGCGGGCCACCCCACGCTCGTTAGGTCGAAGTCTTCGGTGGGATTGCTGCGCGCATAATTGAAGCGGTTGGCGCTGACGCGGAAGTCAGCCACCATGGTCGGCGAGAACGTATAGACGTCATCGATCACGCCGTTGTAGACGTCGAATGTCTCAGTGCAGCGGTCCTGGCAGACGCCGTTGCCGAACGGGTCGATCGCCAGGTTGAGGTTGTTCCAGTTTGTAAAACGGCCGAACACACGCTGTTTGTCGCTGATTACCTGATCCAGCCGGCCCACGGATTCGTTGTTGTTGCCGCCGACGCTCGCGTTCGTAACATAGTTGTTGACGTTGGTAAATGGTTGCCCCGCCGCGTTCGGCATGGGCCACAGATTCAGCAGCTTCAGTGAAGTCGCATTCAGCAAGCTGGGGCAGATGACATTCATCCGTCCATCGCAGGTAACCGGAATACGGCTGTACATCGGATTGCCGCTCGCATCGACGCCTGTTTGCCTCGTTGAAAGCGGATCGTAAATCGGAACCGGATTTCCGCTATCGTCGCGCAGATTCGAGAAGTCGCCCGTCCGCTCAGCCGCCGTCGGCACGGTTTCGACGAAGGACTGTCCTTGCCGTACGCGGAAACCCTCCAGGCTGAAAAACCAGAACGTCTTGTTGCGGCCATCGTACATATGCGGAATCACCAATGGACCGCCCGCATTGCCGCCGAACTGATTCTGCGTGAAAGCGGGCCGCTCGATGCCGGCTTCATTGTCGAAGAACGTGTTGGCATTCAGGATGCGATTTCGAAAATACTCATAGAGTTCGCCGTGCAATTGGTTGCCGCCCGACTTGGTCGAGAGGTTCACGACGCCTCCCGCGAAGCGCCCCCATTCCGGACTGAGATTGTTCGTCTGAACTTTAAACTCCTGGACGGAACTCTGCGTTGGAATCAGACTCGGCAGATTGAGATAACCAGTATTGAGTGGCGCGCCGTCGAGATAGGAGGCGCTTTGACCGGCGAACGCGCCGCCGATTTGATAGTTGTTCCATGCAAACGGATTATTTCCGGTCGGACTTGAAAGCGCCCCGCCCTGCGGGATGACGGAAGGAGCCAGCGCGACAAGGTTGAATACGTTCCTCCCGTTCAGAGGCAGATTGTTCGTAAGGCGCTGCCCTACTACTTGCCCTAGAGAAGATGTTTCAGGTTGCAGAAGCGGGCTCGCGGAGGTGACTTCCACTGTCTGAGTGACCGCGCCAACCGGCATTTTGATATCGATAGCCACGGTTTGCTGCACTTCGACAATGATCGGCTGGCGCGAGAATCGTTTGAAGCCGCTCTTCTCCGCGGCTACGCCATAAGAGCCCGGATTGAGATTTACAAATTGATACCGGCCGTCGGGACCCGTAGTGGTCTGCCGTTTTTCTTCAGTGGAGAGGCTCGTGAGAGTCACCTGAACGCCTGGTATCGCGGCGCCCGTCTCATCCGTGACTGCGCCCGAAACAACGCCAAACGTTGTTTGCGACCACAAGCTCAGGGTCGTAATCATTCCAACCAGCAGGAGCAGTATCGACAGAGAAACTACACGTCTGGTGAACATTGGATTATCTCCTGTGAAAACTGAGCTGCATAAACAGCGGCCGGGAGGCCGCGGACTAACCGGACTGGCACGCGTCTGAGAAGCAACTCATCAGTACGCCCTTTCCATAATAGATGACATTTACGCCACACAAGAAAATGAGAGAAACAGTTGAGTGGCGAAAGCTGCCGTAACTGGGGTAGGGACGGACCCTATTTGCAATGGGGACAGGCCCTGCATTTGCGATGTAGTTCACGAAACAGCGAAAGCCGCAACGCTCTTCAATCGCAGGCGATCTAATAAGCAGTGCCGGCTTTGACGCGTTCCATATCGGAACTGAGCTTGGCGCGCCGAAGTTGCTGCGAGCGCGCCAGCGCTTTTTGCGCGCGGTCCGCGCGTCCCAATTTCTGTTCGGCGCGAAATAGCAGATAGTGCAGATCGCCATAAACGTCGGTCGCCGACCCGGCTTCCAACTCGGCCGCGGCCCCTGCCCAATCGCCGGAACGAAACAGTGCCCGTCCTAATTCGGCGTGCGCTTCAGCAAAATTCGGCTGTATCGCGATGGCTTTCTTCAAGAACCGAATGGCGTCATCCGTTCGGTCCTGCGCCTCCGACAAGCGGCCCGCGAGCAGAAGCGTCTGCGCCGAATCGGGATTCAGTTCCAGCGATTTTCGAACTTCGGCTTCCCCTTCCGCCACGGCTTTGCTGTCCAGATATTGCGATGCCAGAGCGGCATGCAAGACAGCATCGTCGGGTTTGCGCTCGATTGCCAGCTTGTAATTCTTGATGGCATCCGGGCGGTTCTCGCGCACTTCGTCATATTCGGCGCGCAGCTTATACGTAAGCCAGGAATCGCTGTGATTGGTCAGTAGTTTCTGAAAACAATCTTCAGAAAGTGCAAGGTAGGTTTGAATCAACCAGTACATCGCCTGGGGCTCAGGCGCACGCGGCCGGAATCCGGCGGAAAACGTCTCGGCTGCCTTTTCATACTCACCCGCGTGGAAATACGCCTGGCCCAGCAAAATACGGTTCAGTCCGGTGGAGGGCCGCTTCTCTAATAACGGAATACAACTACTTCCCGGATGGATCTGGCACTCGTGATCGCTCGGCTTCGCCCGCGGAGCGAGCGGGATGGCGGCGAACTTGTCGGTGGCTTTTGCCACTTGATCATGAGCCTGGTAAACTGCCGCGCGGAGTAAAAGTCCCGCCGGAGAATCCGGCAACGTGGCGGCATCCACGGATTTCACCCAATCGCCGGGTAGCACCTTCGCCAGCCAGTCGAGATCCTCTCTTCCGAGTGGATCGCCGCTGTCGATGGCCAACCCAAGCTCGTGCAAGGCATCGTTGATCTGCCGTTTTTGAATGGCAACAGCGGCAAGGCCGAAACGAGTCTCTACGGACGCCGGATCAATCTTCAGTTCCGATTGAAATTCCTGGACGGCTTCGGAGGGTTTGCCGTCCCGTAGCAGCGCAAATCCAAGACGCCAGTGGAACCCGGACACATTCCCCGAATCGGCCACCGCCGCGCGATAACGCTTTAGCACGGTGGGAAGGAGGGCCGGTTTGTCGAAATAAATATCGCCGGTCAGACGCTCGTTCCAGGCGGTATGCGAAAACTGCGAATTCAATCGCACGCCGAGCCGCTTCGACATATCCAGATATGTCTCACCGAGCGCGTACCAGCTTTCGGCGCTGGCTCCGCCCGCTTGCTGGAACACTTTACGAGCGAACAGCGTGGCTTGGCGGTAGTCGTCCGAATTGACAAAGGCTTCGCGAAGCAGCTTGGCCGCCTGCCAGTTGTTGGGATCGGCTTTTAATACGCCTTCCAACGGAGCGACAGCTTTTTCCGGTTCCCCGAGTTTCAGGTAATCGTTCCCTAGCACGATGTTTGCGCCGGCGATATCCGGTCGCGCTTTGCGCGCCAGAATAAGTTGATCGACGGCATGGCGGTATTCCCCGGCGAGGTGATACGCAAGGCCCAGATTCACACGCGCTTCCACCAACGTGGGATCAATCGCGAGTACGGCCTGAAACTCCTTCACGGCGGCAGCGGCATTGCCGGATTGCATCGCCGCCTGACCGGCTCGAAAGTGCTGTTCGAGATCCGATGCCGCGCAGGTCGTCCCCGTAAACAGACCGCCTATCAACAGCAACACTAACAGTCGGCTGTAGGAGCGAGGCAGGCCCCCTCGATTCGGACGGCCGAACGCTCGTGCCGCAAAAAGGCGCTTTTCCGGTTTCTGAACGCTATTCGGCGTTGGCCCAATCACCCCGCTCGATGGCGGCGCGAATGTCCGCGGCGCTCTTCCCTTGTTTGTGCATCTTGTCCGCAAGAAACGCTTCTTTCTGGCAGATATCGCAATGCTCGCCGTGCGTTCCGACATAGCAATCGTGAAGGCTATGATGCCCGCCGCGGCTGCACCAGCAATAGCAGGGTTGCTGCGCGAGCACGGTGGGAATCTCCTTCGCGATCTTATAGGCGCGCACCGCTGCCGGATCGGTGAAATTGGACGGCGATTGCGTCGCGGGCAGCGGCTTTTTGGCCTCGGCCTCGCTGAGGTATGGCGGCACCGGCGCCTTCCCACTGGGCTGGGCAGAAAAGATCGGCATCGCAAGTATGCCGGTAAGAACTAAAAACACAAATTTCTTCACTGAAAGCTCCTCATCAATTATTTACCGAACCGGTCCAGACGCGCACGCGCACTCCACCAAATCCTTAGAGAATACGCCGCTTCGATATACTGAGGTTGAACATTTACCTACAGTTCAGGAGATTCCATGAAGCTTTCCGAGGGCAAGATCAAGCATTTAAACGCTCTTGCCGACAAACGGGGCGTCATCGCCGCGGCCGCCATGGACCAACGCGGCAGCTTGCGTAAGGCGATCGCGGCGGCCAAAGGCGTTCCGCAGAACGAAGTCACCAGCGAGATGATGCAGGAATTCAAAGTCGCCGTCTCAAAGGTGCTGACCCCGCACGCAAGCGCCATCCTTCTAGATCCCGAATTCGGCCTCCCCGCCGCCAAGGCCCGCGCGAGCAATGCCGGCCTTTTGCTGGCCTATGAAGAGAGCGGCTACGACAATACCAAGCCCGGACGCCTCCCCGACCTGCTTCCGCATGAATCGGTAAAACGCATTGTCGACCAGGGTGCGGACGCGATCAAGATCCTCATTTATTACACGCCTTTCGATAGCCAGGACGTGAACGATATCAAGCACGCGTTCGTCGAGCGAATCGGCGCGGAATGCGAGTTCAATCAGATCCCGTTCTTCCTCGAATTCGTCGGATACGATCCGAAGGGCGGCGACGAGAAGGGCTTCGAATACGCCAAGAACAAGCCTCAGGTCGTGCTGAAGTCGATGGAGGAGTTCTCGAAGCCGCAATACTATGTCGACATTCTGAAAGTGGAAGTGCCGGTAAACGCCGAGTTCGTTGAAGGCAGCAGCGTCTACAAAGGGCAGACCGCCTATACGCGCAAGCAAGCGCTTGATTTCTATCGGCAGGCGTCCGACATAGCAAAAAAGCCGTTCATCTACTTAAGCGCCGGAGTCGGCAACGAGCAGTTCGTGGAATCCCTGAATATGGCCGCCGAAGCGGGCACGGATTATTCAGGCGTGCTTTGCGGCCGCGCCACCTGGAAGAACGGCATCCCGGTTTACGCGAAGAAAGGCGTGAAGGCGCTCGAAGATTGGCTGAACGACGAGGGCGTCAGAAACATTAACGCCGTCAACAACGCCATTAAGCCGGCCAAGCCGTGGCAGGCAAAATACGGCGCAGCCGCCGTGGCGTAAAACAGACGAAATGTCCTTTGCTTCCATTGCAGAGGCGGTTGAAGACTTCCGCGCCGGCAAGGTCCTCGTCATCATCGATGACGAGGACCGCGAAAATGAAGGCGATCTGACGGTTGCGGCCGAAAAGATCACCCCGGAAATCATCAACTTCATGGCCACGTATGGACGTGGCCTGATTTGCCTCGCGCTATCGCCCGAAATTTGCAACAGGCTCGATCTTCAAGCGATGTCGCCCGTCAACACGGCGCGCTTCGGCACCGCCTTCTGCGAAGCGGTAGACGCGGCGGAGGGGATCACCACCGGAATTTCCGCATTCGATCGCGCAAAGACCATTCAAGTCGCCATGCGGCCGGAATCGCGCCCATCCGATCTCGCGCGGCCGGGGCACGTTTTTCCGTTGAGAGCAAAGGCCGGCGGTGTTCTGATGCGCACCGGGCAAACGGAAGCCGCAGTTGATCTCGCAAAACTAGCGGGGTTGCGCCCTGGCGGCGTAATCTGCGAAATCATGAACGAGGACGGCACCATGGCGCGGGTGCCGCAACTCCTCGAGTTCTGCCGGAAGCACAAACTGAAGATGATCTCGGTGGCGGACATGATCCGTTATCGCCTGCAAACGGAGAGTTTTGTCAAGCGCAACGGCGAAGGGTCTATCCGCACCCAATTCGGCGAATTCAAGACGGTTCGGTACACTAGCCAGATCGATAATGAATGCCACCTGGTTCTCACCCGCGGCGACATCAGCGGCAAGCAGGACGTTCTGGTGCGAATACACTCACATTGTGTTTACGGCGATGTATTGGGATCTCTCGGTTGCGACTGTCACGAACTGATTCCCGCCGCTCTCGAACGTATCGGCGACGCGGGAACAGGAGTTTTTCTTTATCTTCACCAGACAGGCCCGGGATTACAAGCCGTCTGGCATGAAGGCGAGCACCAACTGGTGTCGCACGGCGCCAGCCAGACTGTGTTTGTGCCGGCAAAAGGCCAACCTCCTATTCAGCACGAAAGCGGCCTCGGAGCCCAGATTCTTTCCGATCTTGGATTGACGACCATACACTTGCTAACCAACCACCCTCGCAAGGTAGTGGGTCTAGAAGGCTTCGGGATACAAATTACGGCACAAGTTCCGTTCGGAAAAAAGTAGGCCGTCCGGGTCCGCCGGCACGAACCGGCAGCACAAATAACCGAACGGCCTGTAACCCTGGTACTTGAAGAGTTAATGTCCCGCCGCCAACTCCAGCGGTGACGTGCAGAACGCGCAGCGGCGAGCCGCAATCGGCACGTCGCTCAGGCATTCCGGACATTTCTTCACAGTTGGATCCGGCGGTACGTCGCCGCGGTGCATGCGCGCCATCAAGGAATTCATCGGCAAGACCACAAAAAAGTAAACGGCGATGCCGATCAATATAAACGAAACCAAAGCGTTGATGAAGTTCCCGATCATGAACTTGCTGTTATTGACTGTGAATTGAATCGATGAGAAGTCCGGTTTCCCCACGATTGCTGCGATTAGCGGCGTGATCAGGTCCTTAACCAGTTCCGTGACAACCGCCCCGAACGCCGCGCCCATTACGACGGCAACCGCCAGATCGATCACATTGCCGCGCATCATAAACTTCTTGAATCCGTTCATACGTGTGCCCTTTCCTTGTCTGAATTCGATATTGCTACGCAATGTCCTTATTGGAATGAGTAGGTCGCGCCCACGGTGAACTGGAATGAATTTTTCTTAAATGTAGGAGGAGGATTGTTCAGAAAATTGTCCAGAGCACCCAAAGTTAGACCGAATCGATGATACACCGGAAATGTCAGGGCGGCGCTGGCAAATGCCGCATAATCGTCGAGGTTGTTCCACGTCGGCGTAATTCCGGCCTGCTCGTTTAGGAAAATACCATGAACGAAGGTCCTAGTATAGGTTTCACCGAACGTGGTGCCGATCAGCGATACGCTTCGACTCGCCACGGGCGGCGTCGCATTAGGTTGCCCCGCGTACCGTTGATTGATGTAATCCACGCTCGCCTTGAAGTCCAATTCGTCTTTGGTTCTCTTGAAGACGACAATGCCCAGGCCACCCCCGTACGTTTGCTGCAAATCGAGTCCTTGCGAAAAGCTGTGGTCGAACATTGCGTGGCCGAAAGCAAACAGTCTCGGAGACAGATACCAGTCCTGTTCTACTCCGGCATGAAATAAGGAAGTCTTCACGGTCGGCGTGCCGGGTTGCGATATTTTGCCATAGGCCTCGTTCAGATCGAATAACGTGCGGCTTCGCAGATCGAGCCAGTTCACACCGGGAACCGAGCGCGTCAAGTTCAACGCCCCGGTGAATGTTTGATTTTTTTGCGTGGCTTCGGTCAGTGATATTCCCCCTGTCGCGCCGCCTGTCCAACCGTGGAAAAAGCTCGATCGCTCAAAGGCCTTCTGGAAAGCGGCGTCCTCCACCAGGTTCCCGACATTGCCGACGGGAACCGTGACCGGCGCGGCCTGTCCACTGGGACTCACCTGAACCTGCTGATTCGTCACCGCAACAGTGCCTTGCGGCACTCTTGATGCGTCCTGGCTATTACGCAATCTCGTGCCTTTTGGAATGGCGGCAAATTTTTGGGACGAATGAAGCTCCTGGATCTTGGCCCAGTCCACCGTCACCTCTCCAGCCATGTCGCTCTTGAATACCACGGAAGAGCTAGTGGCGCTCTCAAGATGGCCGATCAGCTTTTCTCCATCCGTGAAGATCAGCACGTCCGGCTGCGAGTTAGAATTGCTGTTGGCGGTCTGTCCATATAAGTGGAGGCTAAAAAGTGTGACAAAACATGACAATACTGTTGCCGATCTCATAAGTGGCATGAAAAAATGATCTCCTTGACGTCGGTGCTCGCCGATGGCAGGTTAACTTAATCCGTTACTTGCTCTTTCGGCAAATTCTAACATTCACATAGACATTCGAGGTCCGTTGTAGGGGCGAGGCATGCCTCGCCCATGTTACCTTCGTTGTTGAATTACAAACCGAGCTTGCTTCCGAGACCTTTTGCGGCGTCGGCGGCCGAGCCACCGGCCAGGAGACTATCTACCTGCCCTGAAACCGAGCCCGGGAGCCGCTGTTTAAGAAAGCCCACGACAATATCGACCGCTTTCTTAGCTTGATCCTCACTGATGCCTACTCTGTCGGCAACGCTCTTAACTAATTCATCCATGTTCATTTCCTTTCTGTATTGAAAAATGGGAGATTGATGAAACCGCTATTTTTTAGCGGCACTTTGCTTGGAAGCGTGGTAACCGGCCTTAATCGCGTCCGCTTCGGTCACGTATTGACCATCCTTGGTCTTGCCGTACCAATAGTCGCCTTGATGGTGATAAATCTTGGTTTGCTTATTGGCCCAAATCATACCGGGGCCGCCCGCCGCCTGAGGCGCCGCGGCATTTGCAGTCAATGACTTTGGGGCACGAGCAGACCGGGTGTCGGGAACGGGATCAGCCGGGGAATCGCTCGCCGTCGTGCTTCTCGCTCGTTTCGAAACCTTGTCTACATCCGTCGCCGAATTTGGCCGGGCAGCGGAGCCGACCTCAATTCGGGGCGAGATCTTCTGAATGGTCGATGGGGGCAGCCCCGCCCGGGATAGATCGGAAACTGAGGAATACGGACGTCCGGCGATGATCTTTTTCGCGGTGGCGGGGCCCACGCCCGGAAGCGTATCCAAATCCTTCTCCGAAGCTGAATTAATATCAACTCGGGAGACCGAGGCCGATCCATTGGCTGTAGGCGGCTGCTCCTTCTTCTTAGCTTTTTCCTTGGCAAACGAGCCACCGGCAAACATAGTTGCCAGCAGAATCAATCCGGGTAGCATTTTTCTGAATTTCATACGTGCTGCCTTTTATCGAATCCTTTGTTTCGTCCAATAATTCGAGCTTTTTGTATTGAATAGCCACACTCGGACAAACGTCGCAATTGCTTCCAGGAGGCGCCAATAAGTGCTCTCAGCGGATTCACCGGATGATGGATGCCATCGGCGGCCAATTTGTTATTAACTACTTTCGCCGTAGTCGTTCCGGAATAATCACTTGTCCCTATTACGTCTATTCGAGTTGAATAGGACGCGGCGCCGGCCGAGGTTTTTCGGCACCTCGCGCCGCTGGTGTCCGTCCTCATGTCCAAAGACAATTGCCTATAGGTGAAAGTCACATTTAGGCAATGGGCCTGACGCGGGCCTCCGTACCAGTACCCGGTTATTTCACCGGCATTTGCAGTCTGGAAATGCTGTCGAATGTGACTGCACTGCCCGGAATCTGTCGTGACATGTAGGAGGACATTTTTAATGAAGCCCCATACGGAGCGCTCGCGGCATGTCTCACTTCTATGGAATACTCGTAGATCGAACAGATGCCGGGACCGTTACCAGAGGGCCGCGAGGAAATGGATGAAGAGCTATTGCGTCAGGCATTAAGCGCGGCGGATGGAGACTTGCGCGCATTCGAGTTATTGGTTCAACAGCACCAAAAACGCATTGTGGCGGATTGCCGATATATGACGCGCGACGAAAGCAGCGCCGAGGATCTCGCCCAGGAAGTATTTGTAAAGGCATTCTTTGGATTGCGCGGCTTCGAGGGCCGCTCTACTTTCCGCCATTGGCTGCAGCGGATCAAGGTTCACCATTGCTTGAACCATCTGAAAAAGCAGGAAGGGATACGGCGCATATCGCTCGACGACGACATTGCCGTGCAGTCTGAGCAGTTCCGGGTCGAGCCTTCGGCACACAAGGAATTCGAGGCGTTGGACGATCGTCAGCGAATCGCAAGTGTTCTGGAATCGCTGCCGTCAACGCTTCGCATTCCGCTGATTATGCGGGATATGGACGAACTCTCGTATGAGGAAATAGCGAGCGAACTGGAACTCGGCCTTTCTGCCGTCAAGATGCGAATAAAACGCGCACGTGAAGAATTTCGCCGCCGTTATGCGGCAACAACGGAATCGCCCGGCGTATCGGCAAACAAGGGCCACGATGAGTGACGAAACCTCTGGAAACACCGCCGGTATGCCGGAAGACGACCGGCATGCGGAGGCGCCGATCGCGGGCATGAACGAGTTGGAGCAAGAAACATCCGCTTCGTTCCTGGCCGGTGTCCGCAAAAAAGTATACCGACGACAGGCGGTTTCGCAACTTGTGTCATTCTCCTGGCAATTACCCAAGACCGTTTTTGTTGAGCTCGGAAGCATGCTGGTGCATATCCTGAACACGTTTAGCACTCGGAAGGGAGAATAGCCGTGCAGCAAAAGCTTTTGCAGGCCTTTGGCAATCTCGCGGATTCCACGATTGCCGCCGCCCCGAAGGTTGCGGTAGGCATCTTGCTAGTCGTCCTCGGACTCCTCGTTGCGAAGTTGATTGAAGTCGTGTTGCGATACATACTGACGCGGATCCGTTTCGACACCCTGATGGAACGGGCCGGCATCGATAGAGCGCTTCAACGCATTGGCCTCCGCCAGCAACTGAATCTCTTCATCCCGCGCCTGGTCTATTTCCTGATCCTCTTTGTGTTGGCCAAAACCGCCGCCGACGCGTTGGGCTTGATCGCTATTTCCAGTGCAATCGGGGCGTTTTTCGCCTACGTACCCAACATCATTGCTGCGCTTCTGCTCGTGATTCTCGGCGCGTCCCTGGGCCAGTTTTCGGGCGACATGGTCACTGAATCCGCGCGGAATTCCGGGATCGATTTCGCCCCGGCACTCGGGAAGCTCGTTTCGGGCCTGATTATCTTCGTTGTTTCGATGATGGCCATCGCTCAACTTAAGATCGACACTGAGATTGTTCGGATCGTGACCAGCCTTGTTCTCGGTGGAGCGGCGCTCGCCTTTGGCATCTCGTTTGGGTTTGGAACCCGCGATCTGATCCGGAATATCACGGCCGGATTTTACACCCGCAAATTTTTGCGAATCGGCGGGCGCCTGGAGATTTCAGGCCAGGACGGCATACTGCAAGAGATCAATGCGACACACGCAATTATTCGCTCCGAAGATCGCGAAATCAGCATTTCGAACGCGACTTTTCTCGACACCGTTGCCAAGCAATAGGTCGTCACCGTCTTGACGGCGCCCGGGGACGTCTTTCAATCTCTACTTCCCTATAGGGGATCGGAAGTTTATGTTACAATTGCGGGTACGATGCTCCGGTTGAACCACCTCCAGTTGCTCGAGGCGGAAAGCATTCATATTTTTCGAGAAGTAGCTGCTGAATGCCAGCGGCCAGTGCTTCTGTACTCGATCGGAAAAGACTCTTCGGTGCTGCTCAGGCTTGCCCAGAAGGCATTTTATCCCGGTCCGATCCCTTTTCCGCTTCTGCACATCGACACGAGCTTTAAGTTCCGCGAAATGATTGAGTTCCGCGAACGGTATACGGCTGAGTTGGGGCTGAAACTGATCGTTCACACAAACCGGAAGGCGCTCGATGATGGCGCGATGCCATTTGCCTGGGGAACACAGCGCTGCTGCGGCGCGTTGAAAACGCAGTCTTTACTGGACGGGCTGCGGGAAGGCGGTTTTGACGCCGCGATTGGCGGCGCCCGGCGCGATGAAGAACGTTCGCGCGCGAAAGAGCGTATTTTTTCGTTTCGCGACATCAAAGGCCAATGGAATCCGCGTAACCAGCGGCCGGAGTTGTGGAACCTGTACAACACACGAATCGATCCGGGCGAGAGCCTGCGCGTGTTTCCTCTCTCCAACTGGACGGAACTGGACATCTGGCAATACATTCATGTCGAAAACATCCCGATTGTCCCCCTTTATTTCGCAAAAGAGCGCCCGATGCTGGTCCGGGGCGATTCATTGATTTCGACGGAGCAGCCATTCATTCCGCGCTTACCGGGCGAACAGCCGAAGATGGTGCGATGCCGGATGCGCTCCCTTGGATGCAGCCCGTGTACAGGCGCAATTTACTCTGACGCCGATACGGTGCCGAAGATCATCGAAGAGTTGTTCACGATGCGGCGCTCTGAGCGGCAGAACCGGGTGATCGACCATGATACGGATGGTTCGATGGAATTGAAGAAGCAGGAGGGCTATTTCTGATGGCGGCTGCGACGCTGAACGCGCCGGGGGCATCGTTCGACGAGTTTCTAGCCGCCGAGGAAGCAAAAGACCTTCTGCGATTCACGACGGCCGGCAGCGTGGACGACGGCAAGTCCACGATGATCGGACGGCTGCTTTACGATTCTCGCAACGTTTTTGAGGACCAGCTTGAATCGGTGACGAAGGCCTCGGCCGGCCGGAATGCGGGCCCCATCGATTTCTCGCTGCTGACGGACGGCCTTCGCGCCGAACGCGAGCAAGGCATCACCATCGACGTTGCCTATCGCTATTTCGCCACTCCGAAACGCAAGTTCATCATCGCCGATACGCCCGGACACGAGCAATACACCCGCAACATGGTGACCGGCGCTTCGACGGCCGAACTGGCGATCATTCTCGTCGACGCTCGCAAGGGCCTGCTGCCGCAATCGCGGCGTCACGCCTATATTTCTTCCCTTCTGGGGCTTCAGCACCTCGTAATCGCTGTAAACAAGATGGACCTCGTTGATTACGACGAGAGCGTCTTTAACAAAATCGAGGCGGATTTCCGTCAATTTCTTTCCCGATTCCAATCGATTGAGCCCTATTTCATCCCGATCAGCGCCCTCGCCGGCGATAACGTCGTAGTCAGGAGAGAGAACACGCCCTGGTTTCACGGCGCAACGCTGCTCGAACACCTGGAATCGGTGCCGGCCGGTCCACGCGCCGAGCATGCCATGTTCCGCCTGCCCGTACAGCGTATTGTCAGGCCAGATCTCGACTTTCGCGGGTACGCGGGGCAGATTGCATCGGGCGCGGTTCGTCCGGGCGATCCGGTGACGATCATACCTTCCGGGCGAACGACACGCGTGAAAAGTATTGTCACATTCGATGGCGAACTCAACGAAGCACGTGCGCCCCAGTCTGTAACGCTGACGCTTGAAGACGAAATTGACATCGTTCGCGGAGATCTGATTTCGTCGGAGAATGCCGTCCCCGCGGTTTCGCGCGTATTCGATTCGACGGTTGTCTGGTTCGACGAGCAGCCGCTCGATCCGCAAAAGCGATACCGGCTAAAGCATACATCTCACCAGCAGTGGGCGGAAGTCAAAGCGATTCATTACCGCCTGAACATCAACACGCTCGATCACGAATCGGCCGACACGCTGGAGATGAACGCGATCGGCTCTCTGCGTATCGAAGCGGCAAGACCAATTTATTTCGATAGTTACCGGCGAAATCGCGGCACGGGCAACTTCATACTGATCGATCCCGTTACGAATGCGACGGTCGCGGCCGGCATGATCGCGGGAGCTGTGGAAGAGGTTCACGCCAAGCCGAGAGATCACGCGGAACGCCTCAAATCCGGGCCGGTCACGCCGGGCGAGCGGACGGTTCGCTACGGCCATCGTGGCGCCGTCATTCATCTCGGTAACCGCGTGGATCTGGTGGAACGGCTCGAAAGGCGATTGTTCGATCGCGGCTCGACGGTGCTCGTTCTCGAAAAGTGGAGCGAATCGTGGCGCGGCGCGCTGAAGAACGCCGGACTACTGGTGATTGTCGCCGACGGCAACAGCGCGGATTTCTTCCTGCAGACCTTCGATGGCGACATTGCGCGCGAGTTGAACGATCTGCCCGACGACGACCAGCAGGCAGTCGAGATCATCTACCGCTTGCTGGAACGCCTGCAGATTCTGTTGGGCACGCAATCCTGGAGCGAAAGTGCCGGAATCTGAAAGTAACTGGATATCTCAATGGTGTTGACCGACAAACTGACGGAAGCAAGAGAACTAATTGCGGATTCGCTCAGGAGCAAGGCCGCCGCCTGCTTCACCTGCAGCTTCCAGGCCGAAGATATGGTCGTGCTCTCGCTGGTGCGCGAGCAGATTCCGAATGTCCCGGTGTTGTTCCTCGAAACCGGCTACCACTTCGCGGATGTCTATCGCTATCGGGATGAGATGACGCAACGCTATGCGCTGAATCTGGTCAATGTCATGCCCGAAAAGACCGTCGCGGAGCAGGAGTCGCAGTTCGGCCTCCTGTATCAAAGCGCGCCCGATCGCTGCTGTAAACTGCGCAAAGTAGAGCCTCTATTTCGCGCGCTAGCGGACTACGAAGTGTGGTTCACCGGCCTGCGCCGTGTGCAATCGCCGACGCGGGCAAATCTGCAGCCCGCCGATGTTTTCCCGCTGCCCAGCGGTAAAATTCTTCGCAAAATCAGCCCGCTCGCGGCATGGACAGACCAGGAGGTCTGGAGTTTCGCGAAGGAGTATGACATTCCGCTGCTGCCGTTATACGAGAAGGGTTATACGAGCATCGGCTGCGAACCGTGCACGGCGTTGCCCATGGACCCGGAAAACCTCCGGTCGGGCCGTTGGGCGGGACGCAAGCTGGAGTGCGGCATTCACATCGCAAAGGGCTGACGATTGGAGATCGCGCTCGGATTCGTAATTGCCATGGCGATCGCGCTGACGGGAGTCGGCGCGGGCAGTCTGACTACGCCTTTGCTGCTGCTGCTGACCACGGTGTCTCCGGCGAAAGGCGTGGGCACGGCCCTGGCATTCGGATTCCTGGTGAAATCCATCTCCACGCCGGTTTATCTCGCCAAACGGCAAATTGACTATCGTGTGCTCGGTTTTCTATTGGCCGGCGGCCTGCCGGGGGTGATTGGCGGCTCCTTGCTCCTCGATCACTTGCAGAAAGGCGCTGGGCAGACTATCTTGCACGTTGCGATCGGAATTATTATCGCCGCAACCGCAATCTTCCATCTGTGGCGCATGTTCCAGCCGCGACCCGATTCCTCGATTCGCGACCGCGCCAAGTACCTTCCCTTCTTCTCGCTTCCGATCGGACTCGAGGTCGGTTTCTCGTCGGCGGGAGCGGGCGCTCTCGGATCGCTATTGCTGCTTGGCATGACCCGGCTGACGGCGGCGGAAGTAGTCGGCACGGACCTCTGCTTTGGTCTCGCGCTCTCATTCGTCGGCGGCGGCTTTCAGCTAAGCGTGGGGAACTATGATCCGCACTTGCTGCTCCTACTCGCAATTGGCGGAGTTGCCGGCGCCGTTGTCGGCTCGATGCTGGCGGGCCGCGTTGCGCAGCGGCCGCTGCGGGTGGGCCTGCTGATCATGCTCATTCTGCTTGGCTGCGTGTTGTCGCTACGCGGGTACCAGGACAGCCAATCGCATTCCCTTGCGGCGGAACGAAGCGCATTGGTTCGGACAGTGGCACGGTAATTGGCTCTTCGTAAAGCCGTTGATCTATGTTCCTCGGACATGTCGCGAAATCTTCGCCAAGCGCCGAGACGAGTCTCGGCGCGGCAGACATGAGTGTCTGCGCCATGAGGGCCTCAGAAACGGCCATTCAACGCAGATGCTTGTAAATTAGATCCAGCAGTTCGTCGTACATGGCTTCCTGCCGGGCTTCAGCGCCAGACGCGAGCGCTTGTTTCGCGCAGTGATGCAAATGATTTCGCATTAACGCGCGCGCGACGCCCCGAAGCGCCTCTTGCACCGACGCTACCTGGGTGATGATATCCGCACAATAGCGGTCTTCCTCTACCATGCGGTGCAACCCACGCACCTGACCTTCGATGCGCCGCAGGCGTTTCAGATTGGCAGATTTGATGCCGGGGTCGACGCCCGCTGCCTTCCGGCCGCTATCGTCGCATCCGCAAACCGCATCCGGAATGTCATTCGTCAATTCAGTCTTTTTCTTTGCCATCTTTTGTTCCCGGCCTCCTCGTTATGCGAGCTTCGCTCGGCGCAGCCGCAGGCTGTTTGAAACCACAGTGACGGAACTCAACGCCATTGCCGCGCTGGCAAGCACCGGGCTCAGCAGAATGCCGAACATCGGGTAAAGCGCGCCGGCGGCAATCGGGATGCCGACGACGTTGTAGATGAACGCCCAAAACAGGTTTTGGCGCATCGTTCGCATCGTGCGATGCGATAGAGCGATTGATTCGGCGATGCCGCGGAGATCGTTCCGCATCAGCGTGACATCGCCCGCTTCAATTGCTACGTCGGCGCCGGAAGACATCGTGATGCCGACGTCGGCGCGAGCAAGAGCGGGCGCATCGTTGATGCCGTCGCCCACCATCGCAACCACCCGGCCTTGTTCTTGCAGGCGCCGGATGGCATCCATCTTGCCCGCCGGAAGCACTCCCGCAATCACGTCTCCGATGTCGATCTGCGCGGCCAGCGCCTTCGCCGTGCGCTCATTATCGCCAGTGAGCATCACAACCTTGAGGCCCTGGCTTCGCAAAGATCGGACGGCTTCGCGAGAAGTGGATTTCACCGTATCGGCAACGGCAATCAAGCCGGCGAGTTTTCCGTCAATAGCGACAAATAGCGGGGTCTTGCCTTCGGATGCGTATTGTTCCGCCGCCGGCAGCAGCGGCTCCGTCGAAATGCTCCACTCATCCATCAGCGCCGCGTTTCCCACTGCCAAACCATGACCATCGACCACACCGGTCGCGCCGCGCCCTGATTTCGCCTCGAAGCTTTCGGCGTTCAGAAGCGGAACGCCCAAACCCGAGGCATGCCGGACCACCGCTTCGGCCAGTGGATGCTCACTCGATTTTTCAAGAGATCCCACGAGTTTGAGTACATATTCCGATAGCACGCCAGGCACAAGTTGCACGTCGGTTACGCTCGGCCGCCCCTCCGTGATGGTGCCGGTTTTGTCGAGCACAACCGTGTTGACGCGTTCGAGCCTCTGCACCGCTTGCCCGCCCTTGATCAGGATTCCGTGAGTTGCTCCGCGGCCGGTGGCAACCATCACGGCCGTCGGCACGGCGAGTCCCATGGCGCACGGGCACGCGATGATCAGCACCGTCACCGCCGCCGCAAATGCCCGAACAGTTGGCGCATCCTGCGCGAGAAACACCCATAGGAAGAACGTCAACACGGCCAGGGCGACCACCGCCGGGACGAAAACCCGGCTAATCCGGTCGGCCATTTCCTGAATTGGCGCACGCGAACCTTGCGCGTCCCGGAGCAGCCGAACGATTTGCGATAGGGTGCTTTCGGCGCCCAGCGTAGTTGCCTTGTAACGGAGGGCTCCGCTCTTGTTCGTGGAGCCGCCAACGACTCGATCCCCGGCGGCCTTGTCAACGGGAAGGCTCTCTCCCGTCAGCATCGATTCATCGACGCTGCTCGCGCCCGATATAACTTCACCGTCGGCCGCAATGCGTTCACCGGGCCGGACCAGAACAATATCTCCGGGCTGAAGCTGCTCAACGGGAATATCGAGTTCTACTTCACGCTGAACGATGCGCGCTGTCTTCGGCTGGAGTTGCACTAATTTGCGCAGCGCGGATGCGGTCTGCCCCTTTGCGCGCGACTCCATCGTGTTGCCCGAAAGCACCAGAGCAATGATCAGGATGACAGCCTCATAGTAGACATCGGGATCGACGCCATGCTCGAGAAAGAAACCCGGCGTGATGGTGGCAGCCGCTGAAAACAGAAATGCCGCGCCCGTGCCTAAGGCAATGAGCGTATTCATGTCCGTGGTCTTGTGCTTCGCGGCTGACCACGCTTTTAGGTAGAAATGCCGGCCTGCCCAGGCCATTATGGCGATGGTCAAAAAGAAAAGTACGTAGCTGAGAAGCGCCGGACTGAGCGCATACAGCCAGGGCATGACAGACCTGAGCGCGAGATCGAGAGTTTCCATCGACCAGTGAAGGAGCGGATCGGCGATCTGGCTGCCTGCCGGGCGATGGCCGGCCATCATCAATGGCATCGAGAGCGCCATCGCGATGGCTCCGGCAATCAGACTGACAATTGCCTTCGTCCGGAGCGATTTATATTCACGCTCGAGATGGCGGTCGCGCTCTTCCTGTTCGTCCAGCAGCGATTGATCACGGCGTGGCAGTTCGGCGCCATACCCGGTTTCGCGAACTGCGTCAATCAATGCCTCCGGAGCAACGACGCCGGGCCGGTAAGTGACGGTGGCGTTGTTCAGCATCAGGTTGACGGCGGCCGCTTCGACCCCAGGCTGTTTTTCCAAAGCCCGCTGCACGAACGACTGGCAGGCGGCGCATGTCATTCCGGTAACCGGAAACGTTACCCGTTCGGCTTTGGCGACATCGTTAGTAATTGCGGCCTGCTCAATTGGACTTTTTATTTCTGGCATTGGATTTCCTCGAATAAGCGGAGGAGACCCGCGCATTCTCGGCGGCTCCGCTTCCAGGCCGCCTCCACTCAGAGCCGCCTTGCGTCAGCAAGCGGGTTCGGACGCCGCTTTGTACCCCGCGTCTGTCACTGCCGACGCGATCTGGCCTGGCGATGTGATCTCCGGATCGTATGAGACCCGCGCCGACCCGACCTTCACATCTTGCGCCTGCACGCCGGCTACATTGTTCAGCGCGGCCTTCACGCGGTTCACGCAGTGATCGCACGACATCCCTTGAATTGTGAGATTGAGTTGGCTCGTCATATACCCTCCACCCCTATCCTATACCCAGGGAGGGTATCTGTCAAATTCGTTGCAAAGCAAAAAGGGCCGCGATCGCTGAAGCGCGGCCCCGCCCAAAGATTCGAGGAGAGTAATTAATATCGATAGGTTTCCGCTTTAAACGGACCTTCCACCGGAACTCCGATGTAATCCGCCTGTTTCGCGGTCAACGTTGTGAGCTTCGCGCCGATTTTTTCAAGGTGCAGGCGCGCCACTTCTTCGTCCAGCTTCTTCGGCAGCGTGTATACCCCAACCTTGTAGCTATTCCGGTTCTTCCAGAGGTCGATTTGCGCGAGCGTCTGATTGGCAAAGCTGTTGGACATCACGAAGCTCGGGTGGCCCGTCGCGCAGCCCAGGTTCACCAGACGCCCTTCGGCAAGCAGGTAAATACTGCGGCCGTCGGGGAACGTGTATTTGTCCACCTGTGGCTTGATGTTCGTGCGCTCCACGCCCGCTGTTTCGTTCAGCCGGTCAACCTGAATTTCGTTATCGAAGTGGCCGATGTTGCAAACAATGGCCTGATCTTTCATGCGCCGCATATGCTCCAACGTCAGAATGTCGACATTGCCCGTACAAGTGACGTAAATGTCGGCCGTGCCAAGCGTGTCCTCGACCGGCGCTACCTGGAAGCCTTCCATCGCGGCCTGCAGAGCGTTGATGGGATCGATCTCGGTCACGATGACGCGCGCGCCCATGCCGCGCAAAGAATGCGCCGAGCCTTTTCCCACATCGCCATAACCGCAGATCACCGCGACTTTCCCGGCCATCATTACATCGGTCGCGCGTTTGATGCCATCAGCCAGAGATTCGCGGCAGCCGTACAAATTGTCGAACTTCGATTTGGTCACCGAGTCGTTCACATTGATCGCCGGCACGAGCAGTTTGCCTTCCTGCTGCATCTTGTAGAGCCTGTGAACGCCGGTGGTGGTTTCTTCGGAAACGCCCTTCCAGTCCGCGGCAATCTCGTGCCAGCGGCGCGGGTTCTCCGCATGGACGCGCTTCAGCAGGTCCTTGATGACCTTCTCTTCATGGCTGCCCGAGGGACTGTCAACCCATTTGCTGCCCTCTTCCAACTCATAGCCCTTGTGCAGCAACAGCGTGACGTCGCCACCGTCGTCAACGACCAGTTCGGGCCCCTTGCCGTCCGGGTGGCTGATCGCCTGATAGGTGCACCACCAGTAGTCTTCAAGGGATTCGCCCTTCCAGGCAAAAACCGGCACACCCGTTGCGGCGATGGCCGCGGCCGCGTGATCCTGTGTCGAAAAAATATTGCAGCTCGCCCATCGAACGCTCGCGCCGAGATCGACCAAAGTTTCGATCAAAACGGCCGTCTGGATGGTCATGTGAAGCGAACCGGTGATCCGGACGCCTGCCAGCGGTTTCTCTTGCGCGTATTTCTTTCGGATGGCCATCAGGCCGGGCATCTCGTGCTCGGCGATGGAGATCTCTTTGCGGCCCCAATCGGCCAAGCCGATATCGGCTACTTTATAGGCCGTGGATACGGATTCGGTGACGACAGCACTCATGCAGATTTTCTCCAGAAACCAGCATACCATGCTATATCAACCAATCATGATTGCTTGATAACCTAGGTGAATGGCAGAATTTCTGAAGTCGCTCCGCGTGCTGAGCGACGAGGGGCGAATCCGCATTCTGCGCGTCCTCGAACGTGAGGAACTGAGCGTGGCGGAACTGCAGGAAATTCTCGGCATGGGCCAGAGCCGGATCTCAATGCAGCTTTCGCAACTGAAACAAGGCGGGTTCGTGGAAGTGCGGCGTGCCGGCCAAAAGAGCCTTTACCGTTTAGCTATGCCGGCTGGCATCGATGGCGTTCTGGCTGAAATACTGCGGCGCAGCGCGACTGAAATCCGGGAGGCAGCGAAAGACGACGAAGGGTTGCGGCTGGCGCTCGAACGCCGCAAGGACAAATTGCGCGGCTATTTCGACGACCTCGCCGGCCGGTTCGGGCGCAATTACGTTCCGGGACGAAGCTGGAAAGGGCTGGCCGAAGTACTGCTCCGGTTGTTGCCTCCCTTAGTAATCGCCGATTTAGGCGCCGGCGAAGGCACGCTCTCGCTCATGCTGGCGCAGACGGCGGAACGTGTCATTGCGGTGGATAGTTCCGAAAAGATGGTTAATTATGGCAGGGACGCCGCCGACCGCAACGGAGTTGAGAATCTGGAATACCGACTGGGCGATTTGGAAGAACTGCCCCTCAACGACGCCGAGGCGGATATCGCGTTGCTGCACCAGAGCCTCCATCACGCCTTGCACCCGCGGAAGGCGGTGGAGGAGGCTTGGCGGATTCTCAAA
>Ga0134126_10000979_pt1 | contig 36200 bp, 19 predicted proteins | sample KB31752_FD_96881 | JGI IMG/M metagenome (GOLD analysis project Ga0134126, IMG submission 96881) | Terrestrial soil microbial communities with excess Nitrogen fertilizer from Kellogg Biological Station, Michigan, USA - KB3-175-2 | ecosystem: Environmental > Terrestrial > Soil > Unclassified ...
CAACTTACAATTTGTTAGAAGTCAGAAATGAAAAGCTGGTTTTAGTTTCTTTCAACCGATGCAATTTGGACGAATTGGCCTGGTGATTCAAATCGTCACGACCAAAGCGCTTTATTCTAAATAAATATTATCCAATCACAAAGCCATCCGGAATGATTGTGTCTTTTTTAATGACAACTATGCCGTCCTTTATTGTATATAATTCGTGATCGCCGTTTTCAAGATGCGAACCGCCGTTGATCCTCACATTATTGCCAATCCTTGCATTCTTATCGATGATAGCATTATTGATATAACAATTATCTCCAACGCCTAATTTAGGAATCCCCCTTTCTTCATCGAAACTCAGATCTTCAATCGTTTCATAAAAGTCGCTTCCCATGAGGTAACATCTGAAAATTTTTGTGCCGTGGCCAATCCTTGTCCTGATACCCACCACACAACTTTCTAATCGCTCGGCTTGTATTATGCATCCATCCGCTGTGATGGTATTTAAAAGTGATGTGCCACCGAACTTTGATGGCGGCAGCATTCTCGGGCGGGTATAAACTTTTTGATCATTGTGAAACAAATTAAAATCAGGAAGCTCTTTTGTTAAGCCGAGATTGGCTTCGAAAAATGATGCGATATTTCCGATGTCTGTCCAATAGCCACCATACTGATAACTGCATACTTTATGATCTTTGATAGCAAACGGAATTATTTCTTTTCCAAAATCCTTGGCGTCTTTTTTTTGCACGTTCAACAAATCTAATAACACTTCCTTTTTAAAAAGATAGATACCCATAGAGGCCAAATAGTTTCTACCCATTGATTGCATTTCTTCTTTGGTATCACTTACCCATTGAGGCAAAATGTCCAGTCCTGGTTTTTCCACAAACGAAACAATGTTATTTTCCTCATCAGATTTTAAAATTCCGAATTCTGTGGCTTCTTTTTCGGTTACCGGAATCGTAGCAATGGTGAGATCGGTGCCTTCTTTTGAATGGGTTCTAAACATATTTCCAAAATCCATTTGATAAAGCTGATCACCGGACAAAATAAGTACGTGATCATACTCCACGTTTTCTAAATGTCTCAATGATTGCCGCACCGCATCGGCTGTTCCCTGGAACCATTCAGAACTTTCCGGCGTTTGTTCGGCCGCTAATATATCTACGAACCCACTGCTGAAATTGCTAAACTGGTAGGTATTTTTTATATGCTTATTCAACGAAGCGGAATTATATTGAGTTAGCACGTATATCCGGTTGATGTTGGAGTTGATACAATTCGATATGGGAATATCTACCAAACGGTATTTCCCTGCGATGGGAACGGCGGGTTTGCTTCTGTTTTGAGTAAGAGGAAACAAGCGGGTACCGGCTCCCCCACCAAGTATCACGGCAATTACTGATTTGCTTATCCACATATTTGTTTGCATTTTATGTCAATTTATGACGTTAATAATTATAATTAAGATTCTGATTTATTTGTTCGTTTACTGATATTGCGGGTTCCACCATGTATCACCACTCACCACTCATCATCACTCATTACTGATTACTTATCACTCACTACTCACGCATTATACAAATTAATATAAATTCCCGCGCTTCTCTCCCAACTGTGATCAATTTGCATAATATGGTTAATTATACTTTCCATCTTTTCTTTTTCGGCATATAACTCCAACGATCTGTGCACCGAGTAAGTAATATCTCCTACCGAAGCGACATCAAAACAAATTCCAAACCCGCCTTCTTCGCCAAAATCCTTTACGGTATCCCTTAAGCCACCCGTGCGTCTTACGATAGGGATGGTACCATACCTTAATGCATACATTTGGTTCAAACCGCAAGGCTCTACCCTGCTTGGCATCAGCAAGAAGTCGGCGCCTGCATACATAAGGTGACTCAAGGTTTCATTGTAGCCGACATGCGAATTGTAATAGCCAAAGAAATGGCTGTACAAATGGCCCAATCTGTATTCTACATCCGGGTCGCCACTTCCCAATACCAGGAAATTCATTCTTCCTTCCATGTGGTAAATAGAATCGCCTATCACCTGCGGCAAAAGATCTGCAGCTTTCTCTTCAACCAATCTGCCAATAAATACAATTAATGGTTTTGATTCATCCAGGTTAAATCGATCGCATAATATTTTTTTGTTGGCTTGCTTCTCTTCTTTATAATTATCCACGCCATATTTATTCTCTAAATAAGCGTCTGTTTCAGGGTTCCAAACGTCAAAATCAATTCCATTTAATATCCCAAAACATTTGCCTCTTTCATATTCAAATAAGCTTTCTAACCCGTTTGCCGAATATCTTAATTCTTCCAGGTAGCCAGGGCTTACCGTATTTACTTTGGCTGCGCATTTTATTCCGGATGCAAGAGAGTTTATTGTTTTTTCCCATTCGAGCATACCACTCTTCCAATTGTCATAATGAGGAATATAATTGGATTTGTTCCAATCCATCCAACCCTGATATTGTGCATTGTGAATAGTAAGAATTGTTTTGATCCAGGATAAATGGCGGTAAGCATAGCAATACTGCATCATAAAAGGAATGAGCGCAGCCTGGTGATCATGCACATGCACAATATCCGGATGATGTTTCCATTTGCTTATCCAATCTACCACTGCAATTTGAAAAGCCACGAATCTCTCAATATCATCGCCATAGCCATAAACTTTTTCGCGGTCAAGCAATCCGTTGATATCTACCAGGTAAAGATCAAATCCAAGAACATTGGAGACTTCCCTTATAATAGTGTATTCAAAATAATAATGCGCCATTCCAAATGCGCCCTTGTGTACCACTTCAAACTCATGCTGATTCAAAAATTTGGTCCGGTACATGGGCATTACCACTTTAGCAATGTGCCCCAGTTTATTTTGGTATTTTGGTAAAGCGCCCACTACATCCCCCAATCCGCCTGCTTTTGCTACGGGATAACATTCAGCGCTTACATGAATAATTTCCATACACTTTCTTTTGCGCTTCAAATTAAGATGTTTTTCCTTATTAAAAAATAAATAATAAAAAAACTCTACCTTGAAAAAAATCTTTTATTTTCATCCTTAATTTACAATTTAAAAACCAACATATCAATGGCTACTCCTTCAATGAATTTGTCTTCATCTCCAAAAAGAACTACTACCGGGAAACTTCAACCCACTAATTATGGCGCACTAAGTACCCTGGTAATTGTGTTTTTTTTCTGGGGTTTTATTGCAGCAGGCAATAGCGTTTTCATTCCTTTTTGTAAACATTTTTTTAATCTCGATCAGTTTCAAAGCCAGTTAATAGATTTTGCTTTTTACCTCGCTTATTATATTGGAGCGCTTGCGCTTTTTGCTTATGGATCATTTGGAGGCAAAGACCTGGTGGCCAAATGGGGTTACAAAAAAAGTATCGTTTATGGATTATTATTTTCTGCGATTGGCGCCGTGGCCATGATTCTTGCAGTTAATGCAAATGCTTTTGTAGGAATGTTGGCCGGTTTATTTATAGTAGCATTGGGATTTTCATTGCAACAAACCGCTGCACAGCCTTTTGCCATTGAGCTGGGGGATCCCTCTACGGGAAACAGCCGTGTAAACCTGGGAGGCGGTGTCAATTCTTTTGGAACTATGATTGGGCCTTTGGTCGTTGCCTTTGCTTTATTCGGAACTACTGCTGCAATTACTGATAAACAAATTGCGGGCTTAAGCCTTAGTAAGGTAATTATATTATATAGTTGCGTAGGCGCACTCTTTGTTGCAGCCGCTGCCTTGTTTCAATTCTCTAAAAAAGTACCCCACGGAATTTCAACAGAGAAAACAGAAAAAGCCAATAAGGCTTTATATTCATTATTGATTATGACCGGGCTTTTGATTATTATGTTTGCTCCTGTTTTCAGCAGTTATAATAGCCATAATCAAAAAATAATTGAAAAGACAGAAAAAGCAGTTGATGTTCAAAATAGTTCAGTTGATAGTTTAGTAAGAGCTACTATTACTAATCCGTCTGATTCAGCTTTTGCAAACAATTTTTTAAAGGATAAATCAAAAGTTGTTATAAATAAGCAATTAGATTCTTTATCAAATATTAATCCTGCAAATATTGCAGTTTTAAAAAATATAAATTCTGATATTGATAAAAATAACAGTCAAATATCTTCATTAAAAGTTCCTTTGGAAACCTATCGTGTAAAATGGTTGTTCGGTGCTTTAGCAGTGGTAATTCTAAGTTTATTAATATCTTATGTAAGCGCCCAAAGAAGGCCCGACGGCTGGGGCGCCATGCAATACCCCCAATTGATTTTAGGAATGCTTGCGCTTTTTTTATATGTTGGTACAGAAGTTACTATTGTAAGTAATATCAGTGACCTTTTAAGTAAACCTGAATTTGGAAGCATTCCTTCTTCGCAGGCCGCGCTTTATATTTCGATGTATTGGGGAAGTTTGATGATTGGGCGTTGGGTAGGTTCTATATCTGCATTTGATTTTAAACCTTCCACCAAACAACAGCTCACATTCATTGTTCCATTGGTTGCTTTTGCCATTGTTTTATTGGTTAATGCAGCTTCCGGTTATGTCGTACACATTCTCTACTATTATATTATTTGCGTACTGATACAGATTGGCGCTTTTTATGTAAGCAAAGACAAGCCTGCGCGCATGCTTTTAATTTTTGGACTATTGGGTGTAATAGCGATGGCTATTGGATTAGCGACTACGGGAAAGGTGGCCATTTATGCATTTATCAGCGGCGGATTATTTTGCTCTATTATGTGGCCTGCGATTTTTACATTGTCGGTTGCCGGCCTGGGAAAATATACCACGCAAGGTTCCGCTTTTTTAATAATGATGATCCTGGGAGGCGGCGTTATTCCTCCGATACAAGGCAAGCTGGCTGATTTCCTGGAATCAAGAAGCACCGTTGTCGGATCCGGAATACATGAGTCTTACTGGATACCACTTATTTGTTATGCCTACATTACCTTCTTTGCATTTTTTGTAAAGGGAGTTTTAAAAAGGCAAGGAATTGATTACGAAAATCCTGTTGAAGAAGAAATAGAACCAGGTTCGCCGGAAGGGGCCTTTCAGTTGGAGAGCTAATTATATGGTGGGCTGAGCAGGCATCGCTACGCAAAATGATAAATAAGAATGATGCTTATTTGTTGCTTTACTGTCTTTTTTTGTCGCCAGAACTGTAGGATAAAGCTTTTTCAAATTGAAAAACAAAGCTCGCATAATTTAAGAATGATGGTATTTTTCATTCCTGATAATTGTGCAGGCGCGATAAATTTGTTCAGCGAGGATTAAGCGCACTATCTGATGTGGAAATACCAATTTGGATAAACTCCATTTGTAGGCGCATTTTTTTAACACATTTTCGTGAAGCCCATAAGCACCTCCTATTAAAAAAATAATATTTTTTGAACTTTCATTGGCTTTTTGTTCGATAAAATTTGCCAGTTGTGGAGAACTCCATTGTTTTCCATTTTCATCCAGCGCTACCAGCGTGTCTTCAGCTTGCAAAGCGGCAAGTAATAGAGAAGACTCTGCTGCTTTCATTTGATCCTGGGTCAAAGCTGCTGCATTTTTTGCGGGCGCAAAAATCCTCCATTCGACTGGATAATAATGCGAGACCCGCTTTGTAAACAATTCAATACCTTCCTTCAAATAAGGTTCGTGCGCTTTACCTACGGACCAAAAATATATTTTCATTTGACATATTTCATTGCAATTTGCTAAAGAATTGCCGTCTAAAATAATATTCAGAATAAAGATTGCAGAAGTAACTGTGGTAAAACAATTATTTATTATTTTTGCGGCTCCTTGGCTGCGTAGCTCAATTGAATAGAGCATCTGACTACGGATCAGAAGGTTTCAGGTTTGAATCCTGACGCGGTCACTAACTGGTTCAAAAAATCAGAACGTTTTAATGCAGATTCGTTATTTTTTTGAATCATTGTAAAACCACCGGTTTTCAAGTTATCGCAAGAGATTGATTTGGTAAGACGAGTCAATCTCTTTTTTTTTATTATCTTTTGGTGATAAATTTTCGAAAGATTTACGTTTTTATCACGCTTTAATAATTGACCTTTTTCAGGTTTGCAAACAATCTCTCAACAAAAGGGAATCCAATGATTTGCTCAAAACAATTTCAAACATTTCAGGAAATGTGAAAGAAGTGTTCCTTGTAAAATTATATAAATACCTAAAATTTTTTGCAATAAAATACAGGAAAAACCGACAGAAATTTGCCAGGTTTTATGAATGAATATCTTTTAGGCTACTTCGTGATCTGATGTTTGAACCCAAATTTCGCATTAGAAAATTGGAATGGATAATTAAAGACCTTAGAATAGTTCCAGATTCCACTAAAACATTGCCGTCGTTTTTTGCTTAGTGCTATTTTTAAAGCCAGTTTTCCGTTTAATTTTTCAAAATAAGCGCCTATTGCAAAAGTCCTATAACGTAATGTTGAGAGCGTTTTTTGTGTTTTTTCCTGTAATACAAATGTTCTGAAAAGTGCCATCAAATTGTACGCAATCATGGCAAAAGTTAAAGCTGCTTCGGTGGCATAAAAATCTTTAAGATTAAAACTATCAAAACCGAAATCGTATTTCAATTCTTTAATTATATTCTCAGCGTCATCTCTTTCTCGATACAATCTCCAAATTTCTGCTGGTGCAAATTTCAGGTTGGTAACATAAGCTGAATAACGATAATTTCTATAAATTTCCTCTTCTGAAAACAGCCGCAACTGTTTACCTGTAGCCTGAGGCCTGTCTTTTAGCCTCTGTCTTACCATGACAATTCTTCTTGGTTTGTCCCAGGAAGCACTTTGGTATAATTGATCGCAGACCTCAATGCCGGTATCTAATAGTAACCAGGTATAACTCCTGGCGATCAGCTTTTGAAAGGGGCTTGAAAACTTTACTGCCTCTACATAGTCCATTCCTTTTTGTTCTAGATACTCCAAAATATTTGTCTGAAAGAAGCCGCTGTCTAACCTGAGTAAACTAACCGTTTTGTTTTTTAATTTATTCAATGTGTCTTCTAAAAATCCAAGAAAATTATTTGCAGAAGACGTATCTCCACTTCGAAGCCACATATTTGGCCACCAGTTTGACATCTGCTGGTAAAGGCAATTAAATGATGATGAGATGGCCTTCCTCTTTTAGCTGGATTATATCCTTTTTTAGCACCTTCCTGAACGCCATAGCGTGTCATCACTGATGAATCAATATCTAAGGTGAAATTATCAAACTTGAAATTATCAAATATCCAGGAATAGAAAAAATAGCTGACACGATGATTTTTGGCTTGCGTAAATTTGCTAAAGAATCACTTGAAGGTATCTTGTCCCGGAGTATTTTTCCAATCAAATATTTTACCTGGCACCACACCAAATACTGGTAATAAAACTTTCTATAATGGTGGCGGTTTTATAGCCCCGATTAGAACCTGACAGGGGTAAAATCTTCATTTCGCTCAATGAGTTCCCGAAATCCTATTTTTTGTAACATTTGCTTTAAAAAAACCATTTCTCCCCATGGAGTAATCTCTTACTGGTATAGCTTATATCAAATTCCATTGGCATATTTTGTCTAACGCTACGCATTAGAAATTAATCAGCCAAATTAACTCATTTTCTCTATTGCGAAATTTGGGTTAAAGACTCAGTTGATAAAAGCGCCGGCAATTTATTCTGAAAATGGGTGGGTCAACATCACAGAAATTGTGGGTCAAAATGTTTCGTCATATTTTGTTAAGAAGTTTTCAATGATAATATAACTGTACTTTTGGTAGTTAATTATATTTTTGGATGTTAATTTAAAGTATGATATGACATTTTGATTTTACATATTGTATTCAATCAACGTTGTTCAACCGATCAAAGTTCGACCCTGAGACAATCAACAGGGAGCAATCCGTCAGAGGATTCGATGTAAACGGCATGCTCACCTGGACTTATAGCATCTGAGTGAAATATTCTAGATGATTTTGTTGGTTGTTTCTCTTTGACTGATATCTTTTTGAGTAATTCCCCATCAAGATATATTTTAACAGTTCCGTACACTGGACCTTTGGGCGAAAAAAGACTAAATCCCTTTCCATAAAAATTCCACTTAGCAAAACTTGAATCTCTCTTTGACACAGATCCTTTCCCATATAAAAACATTGTATCTCTTTTAAAAGTCCAATCACTATCCTGGTCTCCTGCAGCGACAAGAGCCCTATAGAAGCCATAAGTTACGTAACCATTAATCTTTGTGCCAGACACCGCGAAACGATCGGCAAAAAAATAGCTATGAGGCTCCAAAAACACGCCAATTATGCCAGGGTTATTCTTCAATTCCCCGTCCCAAAGTTTCGTGTCATTTATATTAAGACTATATTTTCCATTTTCTATTTTTAACCTAAGACTGTTGCCAGTATTATTCCAATTCCCGATAGCTCCAGAATCAATAGTATGAAAATTGTTTTCAATATATACATTAATCTTCCAGCCTGTTTTATTAATCACGATCTCCTTATAATTAGCATTAGCCTGATTCAGAGAAAATTTTCCCCAGCCATTCAGTATATCAATAGGTGTATGAAAATCCCATATGAAATGCATGGTCCCATCAAGCCTAAAACCTACATTTACTTCCCTAACATCTATTCCCTTTTTAATATATGAAAAGGAATTACCCTCATTTGCGCCAAAGTTAAAGCCCCTATTTCTGTATAAATGATTCCAGGAAGCTTTTGCCAAATTGATAGTACCGTAATTTTTCTCATCTTTGGATGGAAACATAACATATATAGAATCATTATTACTATCGACAAAAGCACTAAAAGTTTGTCCCCATATTCCAGCATATTCGTTTTCAACATCCTTGGGATGCCAAAAGGAACCAGCGTTGAGTAACTCGTACTTGCTGGAATCAGTAACATCTTCTATTTTTACGCGCTGAACATATTGGTAATTTCTATTAATTGATACGGAGGTGGCAGGGATGTAAACATATCCTCCATGAACAAACGCAGGGAAATACTCTAGAAGTGGCGGATAATACATCTTCCCTTCCACATGACGTATAATCTTAGTGTCGCCATAAGGCCCCTCCGGCCGATCTGAAGTAGATGCTGCCAAGGCCCAACTACGTGCAGGCTGGGTATCCATATCGTATAATAATACCCAATCGTTTTTCCTCTTTATGATCATACAAGCATACATTCGCCAATATCTGTTCAATAATGGCTTACGTAAAAATTGCGTATCCAATTTAATGGGTTTATCTGATACAACCCATGGACCACCGGGTTTGTCTGCCTTCGCGTACCCTAAACCAGCTCGGTAGGCGTGTGCCCAATCAAAATCTTTAGCCCCCCAATCGAATACCATGTGATATTTCCCATCTGCGTAGGTAACCATAACATCTGGGGCGCTGGCATATTTCAAAGAATCATCGAAAAAAGTCATGTTTTCTGGGAATAAATCTCCTATTGCTTGCCATGATTTTCCTTTGTCAGATGATTTATAAATTATACACTTACTAGATCTAGTATTAGTAGAATCTTTATACTCCTTATAGAATTCCCTATATACACCGACATACAAATACCAATTCCTGCTTACAGGATCTAAAAACAAAAACCCATTAACCGGCCACTCCCTTCCTTTATGGCCTCTATAGACGGGGTTATCAGGAAGCCGTTCAAACGTATCCCATGATGGCCCCCCCATAGCGTAATCGTGAGACCATTCATTACTGTTAGCAAGCAAAGCAAAATCATCGTGTATCCTTTCGCCAGGTTTGCATGACGAAAATATAAAAGGTAATAAAATAAAGTATAGGCAATGCTTCATTCTAACAGATATGTTTAAATGGCCTCATGGTCAAATCTATGATATCAAGAAATGGCTATTTCTAAAAATTTCCCTTATCAAACCCCTCCATTCCTTTACTCCACCATTATCAAGCCTTTCCTAGCCATTTTTCTGTTTCAGTTACCATTAGGAAGTTCGGTATCTTCTCATTTGCACAGCAATATTGCCTGTCCGATTCTTATCATCTACTCCACAAGACAAACTTAGATCCACAAAACAAACTTGTAAATAGCAATACCTGTTTAGTGCAACTTAGAAGGAAAGATTTCATTAATAAAAATCCACTTAATGTGATAATAGTAAATGCAAAACAAACTATATATACCATTATTAAAATAATTATAGTCAATGAATCAGTATTCATATTCTTAATCAATTCATTTAAGATTTCCAACTACTCAATAACTATTGTTCCACTTCCCTTTGGAACCTTTAGAATAACTGTTTTCTGGACTTTGTCATATTCAAAAAATTTAAGCAGCTCCTTATTTAAAATTACTGAGGAAGGTTTTAAGGCCGAATGAATCATAACATTTGCTCCCAGACTACAGTAATATTTTATCTCACCCCCTCCAAGTTCAAAAGTAATAGGATTATCAGATTCAATAATCGTAACTCCATCTTTACGAAAGACAGTGGTCATGGCTACAAAAGATAAAGAATCATTCCATGTCATCGCAAGAGCATTCGTTTCAAAATCCCCTATGTGATAAAGGCTATCCGGACTGGTGTTAAAGGCAAATTTTTCTCCCGAGGTTATCCCTGACACAAAACCATCGCCATTTTTACTTGTTACATCAGCGGCATCTCCTGCTGTAGACGTTGTCAGGAGATTAGCTATCACGAGAGGTTTACCCTTTGTATGAGCACTCACCGTAATCATACCTTCCTTTATAAGGGGTTTCTCCTTAAGTAAGGTATTAAGATAATGAGGAGTTTCTAATGCTTTTACTTCCAAGGAGTCAGGCGACAAATGTAAAATGTTAAGACTAACCCCTTGCTTGGTAATCTTTGAAAGCCCCTGTGATGTACTGATATCTTTAAGGTACTTTGTATGGTAGAGCAGGGTAACATCAACATCTTTTTTGCCTGGCACTGCCACATCAACCATGAGTAAGGTGCGGGGTTTTATGAAAAGCACATTACGGCTAAGGGACTTTACCTTACCCCAGTAAAGCGTTCCAATATCTCCTCTTGAGAAAGCGGCTATCTTACCATTCAAAAATTGATCTATATAAGCATCGTCATTAAAACCGGGAGCAAAATTGGGTGGATCACCTGTGCGTTGACTTTGTTCATCATGATTAATAAGGATGGTTGAATGAGCTATAGGTTGAATAAAATTGGACTGATATAGTGGGTCACTATAGTAGTCAGACTTATGAATCGGTTGGTCCTCAATAAAAATTATTCCCCTGTCAGCAAGGTAGAAGCTTCCCTGATCAAGATGCTGATGATTAAAAAAAACACCGGACCTCATTACAAATGAGAAATCATTTTTCTGCCATCCACTTTTAAAAACTGTAGTTCCAATTTTCCAAAAAACTTTCACCGGATTTTCATTAAAAGGATTTTTTTGAGGTATATTTTTGGTATCAAAAAATACATCATTAAGAGTTTCCCCTTGCTTTAAATAGTTATAATACCAACTTAAACGTGGTTCTTTATGCATTGATAAGAGGAATGCCCAATTAGAGGCGGATTCAATACTATCATTTGAATCTCCAAAACCAAACCATTTTCTATCCTTAATCAGGCCGCCCCATATATATTCATTATAGGTACCTACCAAAGGCATGGTTACATCAATATTATAGACATTTTTAATTGATGGCACACTGAATGACAAATTTGAAAATGTATAATTGTTGTAGCCAAACCCTTCACCCCACGCGCCATCTTTCGAATCTGTAACATGATTGATGAAAGAATAAAACTTTATCATTGCCCCCGTAAAATAAGGTTCCATATTCTCTGTTTCCGGCCCATCACCTTCTATCGCAGCCATGTTCATTAATGCCCCTCCTACTACATGGGCAATCCAATTGGACGTGTTTGAGGTAATTTCATTATTATAAACATAGGTATCAAAACTACCTTCAACTATATTTTTCATTATAGCCTTACGTACTTTTCCTGATTCCATTGCAGTCATCAAATTGTAGGTCAGATCATATGCCAACGCTACATCATGGGACCAGGTACCCATTCGATGATCGCTGAACCGCCCCCTTTTTTTCATCCACGGAGATATCCAACTTGGCCAATCCGCAAGAGCAACCATTATATTCTTCGCATAATTGCCGGCAATCGTATCTCCATTAAAACTATAAGCAAGTGCATTCCATTTGAGTGCGTCGCCTGTATTGTAAATATGATCACCAAATGCTGTCCATGAGGGAAGCCAGTTTTCATCCGGGAACTGGTCAAGATCATAAATGAGACTAGAAATAGGAATTTTTTCACGTTCCGCCTTGGCATCTTTCAGGATATTTCCAAAAACAGGTTCAAAGCGTTTTTCCCTGAATCGTTTTTCGATCCATTCTTTATTATTTGCATCAAAAAGGAGACGAGGATGTTTATCCCCTATATTCTTTGGAGTAATATGAATTGTGAATTCAGTTTGTGAAAGTAATAACGATCCGTCATAAGCAAATAGTTTACAAAGATAGAGGCCATCAGGAAATGAAAGTTTAAGTGGCCTTATTTCCCACTGATTGTCTATTTTATTGAGATCACCCTTAAAAAAAGATTTACTTTGATCAGTGAACTGTAAGATTTGGAGTGTTACTCTTTTAGCATCCAATTGCCATTGGCCTTTTAATTGAAAGGTATCGCCGATTTGATATGGTTTCTTCGGAATATAAGTATTGAACTCGGGAAGTTTATACATTACCGGGGCTGTAAATTGGAATGATTTTGCAATTGCCCCGTTAAAGGAGATATCATCGAGACCGAGATAAATGGGCATAGATGGATCCGCATCCGGAATCTTGGCCAGGAATGCTAAAGCATAGATATGTATCTTATTCTTACCAATAAGGCTTGGATTTTCACGAACAAAGTCTTCAAAACTAAAAGTTACCGAAACCCATCTATTCGTTTTTGGGGCAGAAACGGTAGCATCAATCTTTCCATACTTTCCTGCCGCAAAGCGAACCTTGAAATATTCCACGTATTGATTTGTTTTAAGGTAGTATCTCACTGAGATTTTGCTTCCCGATATAAGATACATATCGAGTAGTTTCTGTGCTCCGGCATAGTTATCTACTTTGGAATATGGAGTTACTTTCTGTACAATGGAAATATTAGGGTCATTGCTTATGATTTGATCAATTCGAAAATTTTGGTCATAGGCATTATCCTGCCAAAGAGGATAGGAGGCCCATGCTCCAAGAGTTCTTGATTCGAAATTATTGGTATAAGTAATCGGTTCAAGTAGTACATTATTATTTATGGAATCTACATTCTCATTTTTTATCTCCTGACTAAACACCAGTGTTTTAGTTAGCACAAGAACCAGAAACAAAATAACCTTTCGCATAGTAATTATTTTAAGAGCATTGTAACTAGTTATTTATTTTTACTTTAGAACCATCTTCTGACGCGATAGCCATAAAATGCATAATATGCCAGGTAAGCGTAACATGGTACCAAAATCCAATAAGCACTGTGGGGGTTGAAAACATCAGCTAAATAACCATATAAAAGCGGCATTAGAGCATTGCCTACTAAACCCATGACCAATATGGATGATCCCAGTTTAGTAAAGCGCCCCAATCCATCTAGAGCAAGAGGCCATATCCCTGCCCAAATTAAAGAATTTGGTAAACCCAACAGAACTACAAACCATATGGACATATTTGCAGTATGTCCTAAAAATGAAACTTTTGAATTCAAAAACATTATAAGTAGAGAGAGTATAAAACCAAGCACTGTTACAATACGTAACCCTTTAACCTGGCTGATAAATTTAGGAATTAACAAGATACCAAGAATGTATCCTATTATCATTGTAAACAAAGTGTAAGAAGGAAAAACTTTTGCCTCAAGTAAACCTATATTCATGGAACCTGCATAACTGATTATAGTATCAATGGAAATTACTTGCGTACCGATATGAAGAAAGATGGCTATTGCGCCTAAAATAAGATGAGGAAATTGAAAGATTACACTTTTCCCGGAGTTAGCTGTTGCGATTTCTTTACTTTCATGTTCAGTATCTATTTCAGGGAGAGGAGAATATCGAATCATTAGTCCAAGTCCAAACAATACCACGCCTACGCAAGTATAGGGAATAATCACCCTCTCTATTAATTCGTTTAGAGCAACATTTTTTGCAGCTTCGGTCATCAAAGGAATCTGCTTGAATAAATCAGCGTCTGATGCTCTCAGAATTACAGCTGCAAATAATAAGGGAGCAATAACACCAGCACCTTTATTCAAAATGCCCATAATACTAATACGTTGGAGAGCCCTGTCTTTTGGTCCTAATATCGTAATATACGGATTAGCCGCTGTTTGCAAGAGAGCGGTTCCAGCACCGATGGAAAATAACCCTAATAAAAAAATCTGGTATGTTCTTGTCAACGCTGCCGGTACAAAGATAAATGCTCCGAGCGCCATTATCCAGAAACCAATCATCATTCCTCTTTTGAATCCGACACGTTTCAATAGGTACGCAGATGGGATTGAAAATATGAAATAGGTTATATAAAAAGCGAATGTAACCAGGTAGGACTCAAAATTAGTCAGTTGACATGCTATTTTAAAATATGGTATTAAGATTGAGTTTATCCAGGAAATAAAACCGAATATAAAAAATAAAGCGCCTATAATAAGGATAGGAATGACTGAATCTTTCAAACTCAGCGATCCGGCGTTTATTGTTTCAATTCTCTTTTTCATGTTTGTGATATTCACTCATAATTAAAAATGCATAATACCTTATATTTTTTTTGCGCTATTTGTATCAACAAATAAAACTGCATTTGGATGTCTTCTTAAAATAGTGGAAGGATATTTTTCTTCTATTTCACTATTCAATGTATGATAGATGGCATCTGCTTTTAATTCACCAGGAACTACTGCGTAAGCATAAGTGGATTTGAATAATGCAGGAATCGTTATCGTTAAAGCATGGGTTGGTACTTCTTCGATTGTTGCAAAACATCCGTCATTTATTTGTTGAAATCTGCATTTCTCATCAAGTTCAACCACCTTTACAATCTTTAGATCATTGAACAGCGCATCATGTGGATCGTTGAAAGCCAGATGAGTATTTTCGCCTATTCCAAGGCAAACAATGTCAGTGGGATATTTCTCTAACAAGTGTGCATATCTGTTACATTCCTCTTCCGGATCATCAGCATTCCCATTTAAATAATGTGCCTCCCTGAGTGGAACTTTGTCAAACAATCTATCTTTTAGAAAATTTCCGAATCCTTGTGGAGAATTTTTATGCAGACCAATATATTCATCCATATGAAATGCATTGATTTTATTCCAATCTACTTTCATTTCCAGCATAGCTGCTAAGAACTCGTTCTGAGACGGTGCAGACGCAAAGATGATATTTACATATTCCTTATCGTTAAGTAACTTTTGAATTTTTTCACTTACCATTTTGGCAGCCGAAAATCCCATTTCGGACCTTGTATCAAAAATGTTAACTTTTAATTTATCCTTTGTCAATTCTTTCATGATATAAATATTTATTTTATTGATAGTATTTCATTAGTCCGTTCTTTTTACTCATCACCTAAAATTATCTTACTCATTTTGCGCTTGATGTTAGCTGGTTAATATTCGTTGAATATTTCTTTTATCTTCCATCTTAAAATCTTGAAATATTTTTCGTTCCTATGCCCCCTACCTTCTTTTAATAACTGTTGTAAATTATCTTACCACCTACGATGGTCATCTGAACATGGATGTCATCATCAAAGATGAGAATATCTGCATCCTTTCCTTGCATTAAGGAACCTTTTTTATCTTCAATTCCCAATATAGATGCAGGAGTTCTTGTCATCATACGAACGGCATCCGGTAAAGAAACGCCAGCCATATTGATCATGTTCCGTACGAGTCTATCAGTTGTAGCAACACTTCCCGCAAAGGAGCTTCTATCCGGCAGTTTCGCCACACCATCTTCTATGATTACTTTCAACCCATCCCGGAGGCTTCCTAAAATACTTTCACCTTCTGACATTCCTGCAGCTCGCATCGAATCGGTAATTAAAGCAGTATGGTCAGTACCTTTTACTTTTACGATTAATTTTAATAAGGGAGGAGGAAGATGAATTCCATCTGCAATAATTTCAACATCCATTTCATCAATAAGATAAGCTGCTTCTATGGTACCGGCGTAACGCAAGGCATTCTTACGGGTCACGCCGGCCATACAAGAGTAAAAATGAGTAGCCAGCGTATAGCCATTTTCAAATCCAATTAAAGCTTCATCATAATTGGCATCTGTATGAGCAAGTGCTGCCAGTATTCCTTTTGATTTTAAATAATGCGCAAATTCTATTGCTCCAGGAAGTTCAGGCGCTGCACTCCACCTTTTAATGTCGGGAGACCGATTTATTATTTCTTTATATTCTACAGGATCTGGATTTCTGATATACCTGGGATCCTGTGCGCCTCGCTGGTTCATAGAAAAATAAGGTCCTTCGATATGCAGACCAAGAAATTGTGCTCCTGAGAAATTTTCTTCATTAGCCTGTTTGTATATTTCAAGAATTTTAAAAAGTTCTTCCTTTTCAGCCGTCAGCGCTGTAGGTAACATTGAAGTTGTTCCAAACCGGGCATGTGTTTCAGCTATTTTTAAAAATGCTTCGACACTACCATCCATAAAATCATGTCCACCGCCGCCATGAACGTGCATGTCAATAAATCCGGGAGAAATATATTGCCCTTTAGCATCTATTTCAAAAGCTCCATCCACTTCTATATTACTCTCGGCAATTTCAATGATCTTATTACCAGATACAACTATTGTTCCTTCAGGGATAATACGAAAAGGTGTTAGAATTCTACCATTAAAAATTTTTAGATTCTTTTCCATCAAAATTATATTTTTATTATTTTTTCATTGGAGCTTCAGAACTGGTTGATTGAATTAACATATTCCAGGCTTCTATCTTTGATTTCATAATATTTTTCAGCTCATTATATAAGTATTTATTATCTATTCCGCTTAAAGCATTCAAAGCAGTTTTCAACTGCGCCATATCATTTGTTGCCGTTTCCTGTTCTTTTTGGTTCAATCGATATAAAGAATCATGTTCTATTCGAATGCGTAAGTCGCCCCATCTGGTTACAAATTGAAAGTAGGCGTCATTGAATTTAAGTAAAAGCATTGCATCCTCTTTCCCCACATATTGTATCAGCGCTTTATAGAGAGAGAAGTCAGGATTGTAGTCCTTTGTATTCCAAGAAAAGTCAGCAAAAGTCAAATATTTTATCTTATTTATTTCACCAAAACCACCTAAATTAGAGTAATAATGAGAATCAATATATGAAGGAAAATTTTTAGGATATTGGATATCAAATGGTTCAAATAAATTACATAATATTGATTTTTCCGGGTAATTATACGGGTAACCTCCATTTTTTGATTCCACCAATCTCGCATAAGGAGAATTGTCCCACACCATTGGTTTCTTATTAATTAATTCTGTAAATCTAAAAATATCCGCTATGTCGTAAGATAAAGAACGTATAGTGTTTCCTGTCCAGACAATTACAACGTCAGGATCTAAATGCCCGATAAGATCATGAAAATATGATTCAGCAGTACCACGGGTATAATCAACAAATAAATTATTGTATTGAGGTGGAACAAATTCCAAACGAATATCGCCATAATGTTTCTTCAGCCAACTGTTCAATTTATTGAGTAAATAATATTGAGCAGATGCAAGATTTGTAAATTCTGACATATCGGATTTAGAAAATAATGCGTATTCACCACGCTGAGATCCTAAATGAGGAATATAATCGTCGGCACATACCATAACCGTTTTTGCACCGGCGTCCAATGCTGGCTTTAGTACATTTAGAACTTTTTGAAACCCATCCTCAGTTCCATGCGAAAAAATATTTTTTAAAGAATCAGTAAGAGTATCTACACGTTGTTCCATTCCAATGTGGTAATAAGGATTTACCTGCACCGCGGTTTTAATAATATCACCATATTGTGCACACCGGGCACCAATTCTTGAATAATAGGTGTTATAAAATTCTCCGGGCAACCACCATCGTTTGCTATCCTGAAAGTAATTGTCATAAAGTAAATTGATTTTATAAAAGGCATAAAAATCAATATCCTTAATTTGCTTCTCAAGATTTTGACTCCTAACTCTTAATTTCTGTGCCAAAGCTGTATCTGAAAGTTTATTATTTTGTTCCATCTCCCATTTATTCTGATAACCCATTAACACACTTGAGCGACCGGTAAAATCTGGATAATCAGTAATATCAACATAATCCAGAGTTTGATTTTTGTAATTAATCAGTTGGCATAGACTGCTTGCAGCGTAAAAGTAACCTGACGGGTTATTGACGCCGACAAAAATTTTATTGGATTTTTTACGGATAAAATATCCCTGGCCTTTACCTTTTATACCCAAATAATCATCTTCAAATTCAGGGATGGCACCTTCGGTTTCATCTAAGAAAATAATTTTAAGACTTTTTGAATCTCCAGCATCTTTTTGAGTTTTTTCTACTTTTATTGAGTCTTTGTAAATCCTGAAAAATCTTTTTCGAAGGAGTGTAATGGCAGCATTCGCTTCAGGGAATTCATTCCCGTTATATACCAGGTTAATCCTTCTATTTTTCAAATCAATAATCTGTTGATTTGCTATAAAGTGTGGTTTTGGTATCAATAATTCAGAAAGGACGTATTTCTTTTTAAAAAAAGAATCCATCCTTTCCATGGGAGTAAAATTCCATCGGGAAAAACGAAAGTCCAGGTTATCAATCCACATAGTGCCACTGCAATTCAAGCCAGCAAATATTTTCACATACTTACAATTATTTGGTAAGTCTCCTTCCGAATAAGGATAATTCCAAGTTCTGGCCTTCACGTTGCCCCAACCAAATTTGTCAAGGTAGAAAAAATTTGAAAATGCATATCCCTTGAAACTATTATCTACTTTTTTATTCACATACTCAAAAAAATATCCGGGATTAATACGCCTTTTATTTTCATCGAAAAATTCCAGATGGATATCAATGCCCTTGGCAATTCTTGAATGAAATCTATCAGGATAAGGTGAAGGAATAATTTTATCCAGGCGAATATCAAAGTTGAAATCAAAATTACCAGGAATAACTTCAATATAATCGCTCAATACCCCTTCAGATTCATTGCCAATTTCTTTTACGTCTTCCTGTGATCTAACAATTTTTATGGCATGAATTCCGGTATATGCTTCAGAGTCGTTGCTACCTTTACGCGAAACATCAGTTAATTGCACATTTTTACCAATAACATTCCAGTTTAAAAGATTAAAATTGTGAATAATACTATCATTTCCTTTAATGGTCGCCTGTTCAAAAGAACAATTTCTTATGAGATTGCCTTTATTATAAAAGTCCTGCCTGATTTCCAAAGCAGTTGTGATACTCCCGGATTGCATTTCCTGAGCAAAGCAAAAATGTGGTATATCAAAAAAGATAAAAATAATAGATATTAGGAAGATTGATTTTTTCATTAAAATTAAAATTTATTAAAATAAAATCGTTTTTTACTTATCGCCTGACACATCAGTTTTATTTAATTTGCGCCATGCATCTATTTTGGAATTCAATACATTTTTCAACTCTGTTTTGAGAGCATCATTATTAATTGATTTAATCGAATTAAAAGAATGTTGCAAGTTTTTAATTTCTCCTTTAGCGAGTTTTTCTTGTTCTACGCTACATTTAAATGCAGGGTCATGTTCTTTATCGATTCTTAACTGCCCCCATGTGGCAACAAATTGATAATAAGCATCATTAAATTCCAATAATAGTCGGGCATCATCTTCACCAACATATTGTAGCAGTGCTTTGAATAAAGAAAAATCAGGGTTGTAATCTTTTGAATTCCAGGTAAAATCACTGAACGTCATGTATTTTATTTTATTGATCTCTCCAAATCCACCCAAGTTTGAGTAATAACGTGAGTCAAGATATGAAGAAAAATTTTTGGGATACTGGATGTCAAAGGGCTCAAATAAATTGCATAAAACTGACCTCGCAGGATAATTAATAGGGTATCCACCGTTAACCACTTCAGCATTACGGGCGTAAGGAGTATTATCAAAAATCATGGGTTTGCTTTTATACAGTTCCGTTACTCTGCGGATGTCAGCCAAATCATAGGAAAGTGAACGTATAGTGTTTCCTGTCCACACCAATACCACTGAAGAATCCAGGTGCCGCGTTAAATCACGGAAATACGTTTCTGCGCTTCCCCTGCCATAATCAATAAAACGGTTATTATACTGGGGTGGAATAAACTCCAGACGAATACTATTATAGTTTTTGTCGAGCCATTTTTTAGTTCTGTTGACTAGAAAGCTTTGTGCTGCTGCAAGGTTTGTAAACTCTTCTTCATCTGATTTAGTGAACAAAGTATATTCACCTCTTATAATTCCTGAATGAGGAACAAAATCATCAGAACAGAGCATAACCGTTTTAACACCTGCATCCAATACTGGTTTCAACACACTTTTTATTTTTTCAAATCCTGCATCACTTCCTATAGAAAATAGATTCCTAAGTGAATCAGTAACAGAATCTACCTGTTCTTCCATATTTAAATGATAATAAGGGTTGAGTTGCACGGCCGAATTAAGAATGCCGCCATATTGGGCACAACGTTCTCCAATTCTTTTATAAAACAGTTTATAGAAATCGCCTGGAAGCCACCATCTTTTAGTAAAAGAGGCATAAGAATATAGTTCGTTTATTTTATAAAATGCATAAAAGTCCAGGTCTTTTATTTGCTTATCCAGGTTTATATTTCTTTGTTTCAGGGTTTGATCTATAGTTGAATCTGTTAACTCTTTATTCTGTTCTAATGTCCACCTGTTTTGATATGACATGAGTTCCACAGTTCGTCCCTTAAAATCAGGATAATCTGTTATATCCGCGTAGTCTATAATTGAATTCCGGGTATCAATAAGCTGGCTCAAAGTGGTGACAGCATAATACAATCCAACACCATTATTTGCACCAAGATATATCCTGTTGTCTTCTCTACGTATAAAATACCCTTGGTCTTTGTTTATTATCGCCCCAAAGGCATCATTTAAAAGGGAATCTACCGGCGGATTAGCAGTGATCAGGATTATTTGTGTACCATCAAATGATGCTATTTCCGCTTCTGACTTATAGATTTTTCTATAATTAACATGTAATCCAATCAGGCGTTTCTGAAGTAATGTTATAGCTGACATGCTTTCAGGAGAATCCATCCCCCGGTAAACAATTTCAATTTTCTTGTTCTTTACATTAATATGTTGGGGATTCGAGAGAAATTGTGGAGTTGGTATTAATAATTGAGACAGGTCATATTTTTTGTTGAACATCGAATCCATGCGTTCCAATGGACTAAAATTCCATCTGGATAATCTAAAATCAACATTATCGATCCACATGGTGCCACTGCATTTGAGGCCAAAAAAAATCTTAATATATCTACAGTTCCCCGGAAGATCCCCTTCAGAAAACGGATAATTCCATGTAGTACCTCGAACTCTCGCCCAGTCAAACTTATCTATCAGAAAATAATTAGAGAATGCAAAGCCTTTGAAACTGTTATCAATCTCCTTGTCGACATACTCAAAAAATATCCCAGGATCAATTGACCTTTTATTTTTATCATAAAACTCAATGTGAATATCAATATTTTTTCCAATCCTGCTTTGAAATCTGTCAAGATAGGTTGTGGGAATGATTTTATTCAGACGAATATCAAAATAGAAATCAAAATTACCAGGAATGACCTGAATATAATCACTCAATATACCATCAGACTCATTATTAATTTCTTTAACGCTTCTGGCTTTTCTGACAATTTTTATAGCATGTTTGCCTTGGAAAGCATCTGTGCTGTTATACTCATCAATCTTAGTAACATCAGTCAATTCCACATTTTTTCCAATCACACTCCAATTAGCCAATTTAAAGTTCAAAATCAGACTGTCATTTTTAAATATTTTAGCCTGTTCAAATGAAGAGTTAGGAACAAGATTCCCTTTATTATAATAGAGCTGCCTCATTTTTAATGAATTGGATAATGGATTAATTCCAGAATAAAAATTTTGAGATTGACCGGATTTATAAACACCAAATACCAATGAAAAAAAAAGTATTAATATTAAGAAGATACCCTTTTTTTTCATTTTAAGGATTTTATAAAATTAATTAGTTCTTATTTTACCGTAACGTGCTTAAGCAATGAATCCTGCGTAAAGATTACAAAAGATAACTAACAAAAAAATAACTTAGATTATGTTTCAATTTTTTTACCTATCACAAGCATAGAGTTATAAGTCCTCAAAAGGACCTTTAATAACTTTCCAAAAGCTTGTGCTTACAGCAAATCAATGAATAATTAAGATTTCTTCTTTTCTTAAAACAATTAATTTGAAATAAGGAACGCCTGTCTAAAATTAAAAAATTGCAACCAAAAAGTGATTTATATTAATACTAAATTCTAATGAATAATAGTACTTGACAAATCAGGATAATCTGCTAATGGTTTTTTATCCCACCAAACCCTGCTCATGGTTATATCCGGTCCTCCCAATAGTGTAACTGCATTATTAACTGCAGCCCCATTGTTGCTATATTCGCTTGGAGCGAAAACCATTCTTCTTATAATAGAGGTCACAGGAATAGTAGGATCCAAAGAGGCAACTATGGCATATCCTCTTGGGTAGCCCGTTCTTCTACGTTCAGCCCAACATTCCCACGGACTAAGAAACATATCTATCCATTTCTGCGTGATGATTTGCTCAAGTTGTGTCTCGAAACCGGCTCCAGATTCATACTGAACTGTAATATTTGATTCAGGGGGTGTATTGAATGCCTGACTAACAATTCCATCGGGAACTGCAGATGGAGTATTGGTACTTGATATATAACTCGCAATTTGAGCGTCTGGTGAATTTGCCCAATATTGTAAGGAATTGGTAATGCCGTCATTGTAGAATTCTTCAGCGGTACCACCCATATTCCATCCTCTTAATGCCCCTTCTGCCCTCAGAAAATAAACCTCGGCTGCTGTCATAACCGGAATTGGGGGATTAGCACCACCATCAGCAATAGGTAAAAATTGCTTGGAAACAAATGAACAACCGGCAGAGCCATTCCGTAATGCACTTGTCTTTAACGCCACGGGCAATCCGTTTCTTACCCCGTGAAAACCCATAGTCCCCCCGGTTCTGGCTCCTCCCTGACTCCAAAAAGCAGTGAGCCTTGGATCTTGAAAGCCTACGAGAATGCTCTCTTGAGTCGCGCTCATACAGAATGGATCTATATAGGTCCATTGCGTTAGATAATTTAAGTTATTGGGAGTAGCAGGAATAAGGGCATTATCCGTATTGCCAACCATTACACCATCTGCCACAGCTTCCTCTGCTTGTTGCTGGGCAAGTGCCGGATTTGCATAAACAATCCTCATAGCTAATCTCAGCCTTAAAGAGTTGGCAAAAACAATCCATTTATTCACATTTCCCTGGTAGATAAGGTCATTATTTCCGAATGGCGTAGCGGTCAGATTCTGCTTTAAAGCAGCAACCGCAGTATCCAATTGTTTGAAGAAATCAGAATATATGCTATCCTGAGAATCATAAGATACGGAGGTCTTGGCATTCCCAAATTGGGAATAAATAATTGGTCCAAAAAAATCAGTCATTCTTTCATAAATTGGGACAGACCATATTCTATTTATGGCATTTTCTGGGACCATCTTATTTTGCGCTGTATAATTCTTAACAAAATTAGAAGTAACTGCTGGCCCTGAATAAAAAGAAGTCCATCCTGCATCTACCCAGGAAGCCACTTCGAGAAATTGATCTGTATTAAATCCAGAGGAAGTGGTAGTGAAAATTTGGGAATAGATCGAAGCGTGAAGTTCGTGCATTAATTCCCACCCACCTGTATTTCCCACCAAACCATAATACTCAGTGTTAGCAAATGCTTGTCCAAGGGTAGTTGCATTGATTGTAGATGCAGTAATTAAATTCTGTGGCGTATTTAGCTTATCAAAATTCTTTGTACAGCCAGTTGAATAAATAAAAAAGATGGAAATAGCTAAACCTTTTATTATTTTTTGATATATTATTTTATTCATAACGAAAACTTTTTAATTTAACTTATTTAAAATCTATTTTTAAATTGAGCCCAAACGATCTAGTCGTTGGTGGAGGAAACGAAGAAAATCCTTCCGAAGACGTGGCTGTCCCTGCAAGCATATCAGGATCAAGGCCGGGAGTTGCCCTGGAAATGAAAAATAAATTTCTACCCACCAATGATACCTTCACATTAGCAAGATGCAACCTATTAACAATCGAACGAGGAAGAGTATAACCTAAAATAATTTCCCGAAGTCGGGTATTGGTAGCGTCTTCTGCAAATACTTCTCCTACTGGCACGCTGGGATTCCCAACAGCACGCCAAAAAGTTTCTGCGTTCACCGGGGTAGTATTAGGGGTTCCATCAGCATTAACTGCAGTATAATTTTTGAAGAAATTTTTCCCAAAAATGAGTCCTCCATCTCTACCTTGTAAAGTTCTTTTCGTATCGCCCCAGAAATCAAGATTCGCTTCGGTAAAGGATCCTACAACGCCACCTTGCCTGTGATCAATTACAACCGATAAACTAACACTTTTATATGAGACTGAACTTACAAAACTTCCCGTCCAATCAGGAGTATAGCTACCTATATCAAAATTTCTTTGATTAGAAATTCGGGGCACTCCGTTACTACCTACAATCACTCTTCCTAAGCTGTCCCGAACAAAACCGACTGTGTACATATCACCAAAATTTTTTCCCTGCTGAACAACATAATCAGAAAAATATTGATCTCCCGAAGTCGAAATAATTATTTTTGGCCGTTGATCTGAAATACTTACAACTGTGTTTTTTAAATGTGAGAAATTAAAGCCTAAATTCCATATTACGTTTTTCGTTTGGATTGGTGTAGTGTTTAAGACAATCTCAATCCCCTTATTTTGGATATCTCCTCCATTAGTGAAAAAGGAAGTTGCTCCCGATCCAACAGGCAATGCAATTGTAAACAGCTGATCTACAGTATTTGTCTTAAAATAGGTAAAATCCAAACCTAACCGTCCGTTAAGAAATCCTACATTAAAGCCACTTTCAAAAGATTTAGTCTGCTCAGGTTTAAGATTTGTATTCGGCAAAACACCACTCAATGATAGAAAGCCGTTAGTGCCACCAGAAGCGAAGGTAGCTGTACGTTGCAACATAAATGCTGGTGCGCTACTTCCAACTTTGGCCCATGAGGCTCTTACTTTAGCAAAACTAAATAACTTTGGAAACGAGGGAATCAATTTCGAAAGAATAGCAGATATACCGGCAGAAGGATAGAAATAGGATCGGCTATTAGAGGGTAAAGTCGAGCTCCAGTCATTTCTACCAGTTATGTTTAAATAGACAGCATTTCTCCAACCAAAATTCCCGAAAGCATATAAAGACTGTATATTAATGGGAGAACCTGGATTAAAAGTGGTTATCGGGAGATTTGTATTAGACATCGAAAAGAAATTAGGTATAAGAAGAGCAGTTCCGGTATTTGAGCTTAATGACTCATTGCCAAGCTTTTTACTATTACCACCGGCATGTACATCGAATGCCCAATCTTCATTAAATCTCTTTTTATATGAAAGTAAAAAATCAGAATTGAAAATATAACTATTACTTATTGTCTTAGTATATCTTCCATATAAAGCTCTTACCAGAGTGCCATCATAGTCCTTTTGTTCATAACTATCGCCAATTCTATCATAAGCTGCTCTAACCATTAAGCTGAGTGCATTAGTGAAATCGTATTTTAGTGATACTAAACCTGTTACTCGGTTTTGCTCATCATTACTAATATTTCGATTAATTACCCAGTAAGGATTTTCAGCAGTAGAAGCTGTTCCCGGGCTCCAGAAATCCTGTTGCATCACACCATTAGAACTCGGAAATTCGAATTTTTCAGCATCTTGGTTACGAATATTACGCGGCATAGTATATATCTGCTGCATAGGATTAAAATTATTATCGCTTTGAGGCGTAGGATTATCTGTTTTCTGACGGGTATAACTAATTTTAGCATCAAATGTAAACTTGTCTGAAAAGTTACCAGTCATTCTAACAAGAGCACTATTTCTCAGTAAATTGTTGTTAGGTACAATTCCTCTAGCCTCTGTGGATGTAGTAGAAAAAAAGGTTTGTGTATTTTTTCCGCCTAAACTTGCCTGTAGATTGTGGGATAAAGTATAGCCAGTTTGAAAAAAATTGTTGACATTATTGGGTTGAGGAGTTAATGGATAAGTCTCTCCCGCGCGGGCAGGATTCAGAGTCCAATTAGCAACTGCTTGACCAGTCATTTCTGGTCCCCAAGAATAAATTGCTCCACTTTGATATAATCCCCCAGTTCCCTGACCATATTCGTTTTGAAAATCAATTCCCAGATCAGCTTGTTGAAACATTACAGTATTATTAAGTGAAACGTGAACTTCATTTGGCTTCCCTCCCTTTTTTGTTGTGATTACAATCGCACCGTTTTGCGCATCACTTCCATATAAAGCTGCGGCATTTGCTCCTTTCAATACATCGATAGATGCAAAATCGTCAGGATCAAGGTCTTCCGGAGAGCCCAAAGTAGGCACACCATCAATTACATAAAGTGGCTGGCTATCTCCCGAAATAGAACGATTACCTCTCAGTGTTACTCTGGACGGAGCTCCAACCCCGCTTCCAGTCTGACTAATGTTTAATCCAGCGACTTTCCCTTCAAGAGAATTAATTACATTTAATTCTCTGGCCTCCGTCATTTGCACAGAACTTACACTTTGCGTGGCATAGCTTAAAGTCCTTTTTTCTTGAGTGATACCTAAAGCGGTAACTACGACCGCGTTTAGTGAATTATCTTCTCTTAGCAGCGTTACATTTATTGCCGTCCTCAAACCCGTTGGTATTTCCTGTGATCTATAACCCGTAAAACTAATTACTAATACAGTTTTATTGTCCGGAACGTCAATGATAAAATCTCCATTACTATTGGTAATAACACCATTGTTAGTACCTTTAATAGTTACACTGGCATTTTGCAAAGGATTTCCCTTCTCATCGAGAACTCTGCCATGAATCTCAATTGGCGGAGGTGATGAAGGCACAGACATAATATCGCTGGTATTAATCTCAACTTTCTCCTTTGGCTGCACTACCACGGTCTGGTTAATGATTTTGTAGGTGAAAGGCTGGGTTTCAAAGCATATAGATAACACTTGTTGAAGGGGAGAATTTTTTACGTTTATACTTACTTTCTTTGCCTCTTTCAGTATGGTTGCAGTGTACATAAACGTGTAACCCGTTTGTTGTCTAATCTCCTGGAACACTTTATTTAGGGGCGCATTCTTTAAATTAAGTGTTATTCCCTGGGAGCCAACCCGGGCACTTACCTGTAGACAGCATACAAGAAGGAGGATGGCGATGACATTCATAATCCTCATCATTTTGATGACGAAGTGCCGTTTAAAAAATCGCACTTCATTAAAAGCATTTAGCATAACTTTGTTAAGTTTAAATTGATGAAATAGTAATACAGTACTAATTGTTCTTTATATTGAATCAGCTTAGACTTACTGCCAGTTCCTGTTCCAGAGGACCTGGCTTTTTTCTTAAGCCATTCTCAATAACTTTTTTAAATTTATTAATTCTATTTAGAGGACTTCTAGAACGGAGCCACACTAATCAATCTGCCTTCAATTTTAAAATGCACGGCTTTAGTTGCTTCCAGCATCTCCAACAGAGTTGACACCTTAATGTTTCTCGAAACCTCGGCATAAAATTTCTCCTCAACTGGCTTCTCAAAAACCACATCTACATCGTACCAACGGGATACTTCTCTCATAATCCTTCCAATATCGGCATTTTTGAAAGAGAATACTCCATTCTTCCACGCCATCACTTCGTTCAGATCAACTGAATTACTAACTTCAATGCTTCCATTTTTATTTACTTGCGCCTGCTCACCGGGTTTGATTACTTTCGGTTGCTGACTACCCTTCGCTGTTACGCTCACACTCCCCTTTAATAAAGTAACGTTCAGCGAGCTCTCATCATCGTAAGCTTTGATATTAAAATGAGTTCCTATTACTTTAATGCTTGTATTACCTTTACTGACAATAAAAGGCATAGTCGGATTGTGAGCTACTTCTAAATAAGCTTCTCCCGTAATTTCTACTTTTCTTTCATTCCCGCTAAATGATGTTGGGTATCTTAAAGAGCTTGCTGCATTCAGCCAGACTCTGCTTCCATCGCTCAGCACCAAATTAACGACTTTACTTCCTCTTGGGTTACTCAAAGTATTATACTGTATTTCATTGGTGCTGCCACGATAAGCAATCTCACCATTAGCTAACTTAATCACTTTCACTGACCCCTGCTTTGCCAGCATACCATTACCAGCACTGTCTATAATGATCCTCTGTCCATTGCTCAAAGTGAGTACCGCATTGACTGAATTTGGCGGTGGAATATCGGCCATTTTGGGTTGTCCAATACCTGACAAATTCCTTTGCTCTTTACGATTAGTAGTAAAGAAATAATATCCGGTGCCCAACATTAGAAGTACTGCCGCAGCAACAGCCCAGCGATGCCATTTCATATTGCGGAATGCCCGCTGAAAATCTCGGCTATTTTTTTCTTCAACAATATTCTCGTATAGGTGTTCCCAATCTACAGTTGGAACCAACTCGTTAGAATTATAAGAGGATAACAGTTCTTCAATATGTTTTTTTATGGCTGCTTCCGTCCCTCTATGTGATGCCCATTCGAGAAGGTTCTGTTTTTCTTCAGCGGAGGCTTTACCATCGGAATAGACTTTTAATAAATAAGATATTCTACTTTTTGAAATCCTCATATTGATCTTTGGAATTAATAGCCTCTTCGTTATATAGATGGAAGATCAAGTCAAAATGTACTAGTTGTTTTGAAAAAAAGTTACAAATCTATCAAGATTACAATCCAGATGATAGCAGAAATGCTTTTCTTTAAATTAGTGTTGAGAAATTTGACAGCACTAGTGAGGTGGTTCTTCACCGTGTTGGGAGAAATGTTTAATTGCCTGGCAATGCCCTCCCTACTCACTCCTTCCTGCTTCGCCAATTTATAGATCAACTTTTGTTGCGAAGGGAGTTTGTTGATCATATCTTCCAAGACGTTCCTCTTTTCCTTTTCATCAAGTAGGGCTTCGATTGGATTTTCAATATTTCCTATTTCTTGCTCCAATTTCAATCTCAATTGACGTTCATGAGCGAGTTTTCTAAAATGAGAATAAATACAATTATGGAGGATGGTCAATACGTATTTATTGGGACTTTTTGTTGCAGCTACCAATTTCCTTTTTACCCAAAGAGTAACGAAAACTTCCTGAGTAATCTCTTCGGCAATATTGGCAGAATGAGTCATTTTAAAAGCTACAGCGTGGAAGGGCGCTTTGTAATGATCAAAGATTAGACGAAAAACTTTTTCATCCCCCTGTGCCAGCTGCTTCAGCAACATATTAATATCGTATGATAAATCTTTTAGCATACTCCCTGAGACTGTATTGAACAACTATTTTGAATGACTAAATGAAATCTGTGAAGCCAATTTTAAATGATTATTTTTTTTACTAAAACCTTATTAAAAGAGAGAATTCTTTTTAATAAACGCTACATATCTTACATAATAGCCATGTTATATTTGGAAGGAAAATCCTTTACGCTAACCTTACCTCTCATTTTGTAAAGATAAATTATAAAGCGATGGAGCTTTATAAAAATGGACATTTTATTTTAATGCTCTCTCTCCTATTCTTTTATTTTTTCAGTTAAATTGTGTTGTTATTTTTCTCTTTTTATTTTTCTAATTCTATATAATTAGAATGTGTTGAGTTAAAAGAAATTGTCGATAACTCATACGAAACTAAACAATTTTTGCTCACAGGTTGAAATTTGTTGTTTGATTAATTGAAAAAAATATTGTAACAATATTCCGCCATCATTTTCCGTTCCAACCTCAATATAGGTAAAATATTTCCTCCATTTATTGATGGTATTGAAACTATTCCTACCTTTCTAAAATAACAAATATCAACTTTCGTTACTGCTTTATGAAATTACCAGCTCTAATGGTTGTGATGCTAACAATCACACATGCTCTGACGGCTCAAACAAATTCTGGCGACGATAAAAATGTTGTGATTAGTAAATCTGTGAGTGAATTTTCCTTTGTAAAAGGCAATTCGACTAACCCGGTTCAAATCAAAGAAGAAAGTGATCGCACCTATACCTGCAATAATTATCGCACTGATATACCCATAGTGGAATTTTATAACGATATGGTTACCGTTGATGATGTGGATATAAAAACTGAAGGTTTAAAGAAAAATGGCATTAAGCCAAATTATGATTATTATGATATTAACGGCACGTTCTATTCCGACGCACATGTATGCTATTTCAAATTGCCTCTTCTGAAAAAGGGAAGTGAGTCTGAAGTAATCTTCAAAAAGACGACTTTAGATCCTCGCTATTTTACCACTGTTTATTTTATGGCGATGCAGCCTATTATGGACCAGGAAATAAAATTAAGAGTTCCTTCATGGATGCAGCTGGAAATAAAAGAATTCAATTTTAAAAATTTCGATATCAAAAAAAATATTTCCACCGAAGGGGATGCAACCATTTATACCTACAGCATGAAAAACATTCCTGCAATGAGCATGGATGATGATGCGCCCGGCCCAAGCTATTATGTGCCGCATATTTTAGTATTGTGTAAATCAGCCCAACCCAAGGATGTAAAAATTGATTATTTCAATAGCCTCAAAGATCAATATGCATGGTACAGCAGTCTCGTAAAACAAATTGGCAATGATGATAAAACAGTGAAAGAAAAGACGCTTGATATTATTAAAGGTGCTTCAACTGACGAGCAAAAAGTAAAACTTATTTATCAATGGGTGCAAGACAACATAAGGTATATTGCTTTTGAGAATGGCATTGCGGGTTTCAAGCCTGAGAAGGCACAGGAAGTAATGAGAAAAAAATACGGCGACTGCAAAGGGATGGCCAACTTACTTACGGAGATGTTGCGTTCCATCAATCTTGATGCAAGAAGATGCTGGATTGGTACCAAACATATTGCTTATGATTATAGCACGCCTTCCATGGCTGTTGATAATCACATGATTTGTGCCTGGATGAAAAATGGCAAACCCGTGTTTTTGGATGCTACTGAAAAATATATTGGCTTTGGCGAAATTGCCGAAAGAATACAGGGGCGGCAGACATTAATAGAAAACGGCAACAGCTTTTTATTAGAAAGAGTGCCGGTGGAAACAGCTACTCAAAATACGTCCACCGAACACAGAAAATTTTCTATAGACGGCAACAATCTTAAAGGCCATGTAACCCAGGTATGGAAAGGAGAAAACAAAGAATGGCTATTGACTGCACTCAATGATATAAAAAACGAAAAGCAGGAAGATGCGCTTAAGCAGTTCCTTTCTGAAGGCAAGCAGAACTATGAAATAAGCAATTTGCAAATTGATAATCTTTCCAACTACAATGCCGACCTGAAAGTGGAATATGATGTTGTTTGGAAAGACGTGCTGACCGTTTTTGACAAAGACATTTACCTCGATGTTGATAACAGGCGAAACTTCGACAATTTTGAAATTGATACGACAAAAAGGAAACTCCCATACTGGTTTGATTTTAAAAACAACATGGTATTTGAAACAGAAATACAAATTCCCCCGGGAGAAACCGTGGGCAGTTTACCTCAGAAGTTATTAGTGAAACAGCCGGGCTATAGCTTTAATGCATCTTATAACAACGCCAATGGAAAATTGATTTATAAAAATGAAATCATCCTTAACAAAGCAGAAATAGAGCCGGCAAATTTTTCACAATGGAATAAAGACATTAAACAATTGAGCGATTTTTATAACCAGCAAATAGTAATTACCAAATCAAACTAACCTACATGAAATTATTTATCACTACTGCAGCAATAATTTTCGGTGCTTTTTTTACAACTGTAGCTGCGCAATCGAAAGACGAAATAAAATATCGGCAACAATCAGAAGAAATGCGCAAAGAGGTGTGGGCATGGGATATTCCTGAGTTTAAAGTGACCTCTGTTCCGGAACAATATGCAAAAGTGTCAAAAGTAGTGTTGGCGCAGCATACAGAACTTACTGCTGATAGTAAATCCAAAATTGTTTTTACAGGCCTTGGGTTCGGAGGCAAAAAGGAACAAACTATTTTGGAAGTGGTAAGAGAAAAGGTAAAGCTAAATGATAAAACCGCCATAGACGATTATTCTGAGTTAAGCTTTACCCAGTTTGAAAAGAAAAGGAGCGGCTTTATGCAATCGGGTAAAACTACTTCATTCGTTGGTGTCAAAATTATAAAACCAAATGGAAAGGTTACCGAAATAAACGCCGATGATATTGTGCTTGTCAAAGACGAGTCAAAAGAAAAGAAAGCGAAATTGGCTATCCCTGATTTACAGCCAGGCGATATAATTGATTATTTTATTGCAACGGAAAAATTGCTTGAAAACGATTTTAGCAGCCAGGTTTACACTATCGTATTATTTGATGATGTCCCGGTTCTTCATCTTTCTTTTCATGGGCAATTGGGCAAAAAATTTGCTGTGGATTATCGAAGCTATAACGGCGCTCCAGATTTGATAGTGAGTAAGAACGATGACAAAGATATTATTATAGACGTGTCTGAAAAGAGCATGTCTCCATTTGAAACTGATCTTTGGGTGGCTCCTGGCCTGCAATTGCCATTTATACGAATGAATATTACGCTCGGTTCCCGGGGCAGGTTTGGAGGTTTAAAAAAGCCCGGCGAAATAAATAAACTTACAGAAAGCGATGAAGGGCTTAATGAAAAAACTGCCAGCCTTAATTCACTTTATTATAACAATTACTGGATGGGCGCTGCACGGAAGCAGTATAAGGATATTGTAAATGATGCGGAAAAAATGGCAAAACAAATGAACGTGCGTTATAAAGATTTAAGTGATAAAGAAAAAGCAGCCTTGTTATTTTACACCTTTCGCTACACCAAATTATTAAATTTTGATATCAGCTTGCTTTCCAAAAAAATTGATATTGGTCATTATAATTTCGATAACAACGGCATCAATTTGTATTGCATTCTGAAAGCCGCAGATATTGATGGTGCTATACTTTTGAGCAGCCGCAGAACCGGGATTAGAATGAATCAAGCCATGGATGAGGATGCTATTAATGCAGTTGCTTATTTGCCGGGGACACCTTACTTTTTGAACCTTGAAAATGTGTTTAACATTCCTTTCCCGGTTCCTTCCCAGATTGAAGGCCTCACTGATACCAGGACATTGACGTTCACAAATAAATCCATGGGGGCAAGGAACAATGTTGACAAAGGACCTTCTGTGCCGACAAGTTCTTCTGATAAAAATGCGCATATTGAGAATTTGAAACTATCGCTGTCCACAGATAAAACTAATTTGTCGGTTCACCGCTCGACAACATTAAAAGGATTCTATAAAACGGATGCTCAGAGAGCTTTAATTTTGTATGAAGATTTTTACGAAGAGGAAAGAAAAGCTTTCAATGAAGATAAATCTTTAATTGAATCGCTCGAAGACGGAAAAAGATCAGCGAAAAGTGTTGACGAGGTAAAAAGTGCGTTTAAGGATGCCCGTGATAAACAAAAGGATCAATTTACGAATGAGGCAAAAGACTGGTTTAACCAGGACATTACTGATATAAAAAATTATAAGACAGACACACTCGGGGTAAGGCTTTCGGCCCCCAATTTTGTGTATAGTTCTTCTTTTAATATGGGAGGGCTAATAAAAAAAGCGGGCAATAATATTATTTTGGAAATTGGTAAGATTGAAGGACAGCCATTGGTAATAAAGCCTGAGCAACGCAAGCGGGATATAGATGTATATGCGCCTTTCGCCAGAAGTATAGAATATAATATTGAGTTTAAGATTCCCGAAGGATATACAGTTGTGGGACTTGGCGCATTAAATAAAAAGGTTGAAAATGAAACCGGATATTTTGTGGCAGAAGCAAACGCAGCGGGAAAGATAGTTACCATATCAATAAAGAAGCATTACCTGCATAATTTTGAACCTGCAAAAAACTGGGACAAAATTATCCAGTTTACTGATGCAGCCAGTGATTGGGCCAATAGTAAATTGTTGCTGAAGAAAAGCTAATCGAAATTTTTAAGTGCAAAAAAATCAGATAGGAAAACTATTTTATCGTTCTATTTTTTTTGACACTGACAGCAGGATTAAGCCTCCGGGGAGAATAATAAGAATTATAGTAATTTAAAAGAGCTATAAATACACGATAAAGCAACAAATATCAATGATTCCTATTCGGCTTCGACTGACGCAGGCATAGCTATAAAATATAAGACCTGTGGCAAGCCTCAAAGGTTATTTAACTGAATCACCAAATTATTCGCATTGAATTAAATAACAATTATTTCATAAAAAATTTGAGTCTTATTCGGTCCATTTAAAATTTATTTCTTTCCGATATCACCCTCAGTCTTCATGAAAAACTTCTTCCATATTACTCCAGATTTTATTTTTTGATGCTGCGTCCGGTAAAGGCAATTGACAGGGATCGGTTTCTTTCCACCAGCGTTGGGTAACGCTGTCTGCAGCCATCTTTTTCATATCCTTTTCAAAATCATTTCCGGTATATTCGAAATAACTAAACAGCAGGTATTCACCATTTATTTTTTTTAGAAAAATGGAATAGTTTTGAATATTACACTCCGTAATTTTTTTCTGTACTTCAGGCCAAACGGCAGCATGTAATTTTTTGTAATATTCCATTTTCTCAGGCTTTAACCCGGTGACCATACCAAATCGTAAAATGTGTTTATTTGTATGTTTACTGGCAGATAGTGCTCCGGTTTTTTGATTTTGTTTACATGCCGAAAGACTTAGCATAGCTGCGAAACATAAGATAAAAAATTTTCGAAAAAGCATTTCCTGTTTTTTATGATTAATAAAAAATACTATACAACACCACCATCACCAATAATAAAAGCGCTGATAGAAATTGATAGTTACCGAATCCCTTCCAGCCTTTATCCTGCAAAGGTTCCCAGGGTGATTTCCAATAGAGTGTATTACTTTCAGCAGTGTGATGTACCGGAAAATAATACGATAACGAAACCTGCATGATGACACAGGCAATGAATAAATAAAATGCCATCATCATAAAGGGTACCTGACCAATTACCGAATCCGGAAATATTTTATTGATAACAAATACTCCCGCTCCCAATAATGAACCAACCCACAAAGTATATTGCGCTGATTTGGCGGACGCCTTTTTCCAAAATACGCCAAGCAAAAACACTGTTGTGATAGGTGGCGCTATATGAGCAATTACGTCGTTGATGCCATTGAATAAACTTTCATACTGATCAATCAGCGGCAATAATCCAAGAGAAAAAAACAGCGCTACCACCGCTGATATTCTCCCTGCTTTTACCAATTGTTTATCATTTGTTTGCGGCCTGTGGCGCTTATATAAATCATAACTTACGAGTGTGGCAATCGAATTTAACGCGCCGGAAATCTGGCTCATTAACCCGGACAATAAAGCCGCAACTAAAATTCCTACAAGCCCGGTAGGTACCAACTCAGTAATCATCAACGTGTAAATCCCTTTTGTTTCTGTAACCATTTTTCCGGCGGCATCAAGGTGTTGCACCGAATGAATATCAAACAATCCTTTTTGAACTAATACGTAAGCCATTAACCCCGGCAACACAAAAATAAATAGAGGTAATATTTTCATAAAGCCGCAAAATAAAGCGCCTCCCCTCGCCTGGTTGGTATCTTTGGCGCCCAATACCCTTTGCACAATAGTCTGATCAGCGCACCAATACCAAATTCCCAATACGGGATACCCTAAGAATACTGCCACCCACGACATACCGCTTTTATCCCCTATCGGGCGCAGCATTGAAATTTTATCTGTTTCTCCCGTGGAATGAAGCAC
>Ga0134126_10000980_pt1 | contig 36180 bp, 32 predicted proteins | sample KB31752_FD_96881 | JGI IMG/M metagenome (GOLD analysis project Ga0134126, IMG submission 96881) | Terrestrial soil microbial communities with excess Nitrogen fertilizer from Kellogg Biological Station, Michigan, USA - KB3-175-2 | ecosystem: Environmental > Terrestrial > Soil > Unclassified ...
ATCCGCTTGGGAAACTGACCGGCCGCCTCCAATCGTGCGATGTGCTGAGGGCTGTAAGGAATGCCACATAACGTCTTCAGCTCCTTCTTCGATACCAGTTTCTTGAACTCTTGAGCCATCGAACAACTCCCTCGAAAGGGAGCGTCGACGCCCCGGTTGCAGAAATGCCGTACCGATAGGCGGAAACAATGCTAGCGACGTGAGCTGGGCGAGTCGAGGTTAGGATCATTGGGCAACGAGCCGGTTCATTGAACGATGTGCTCAGCTCGGTTGGCGCGCACTTTCGTGGCATTCGACCATCCTTGATAAAATTGCGTGCCTCGACATTTGGCGCCCACAACGACCAAAATAACGTCCTGAGAAGCGTGCGATAACAAAACGATGCTCAGCGGAGCCTTTGAAGTCGTTAAACTGGATATTGCGCAACATGACCATAGTTGCATTGACTATTTGAGAAGACGTAGAATTGGGGTTTGAGGATTTCAAACCAACAGGCGGACGAATATAGTGGTTGCCGACCTAGCAGCTATAATAGTCGCGGCCGCAGACGAATCTCGCATGCGTTCGCCCATGCCCAAGTTTCTTAGCATGGTTGGTCATCGCTGTTTGATTGATTGGGCCATTGATACATGCGAGCGGGCTGGCGCGAGAAAAATCCTCGTTGTCGTTAACGACTCAACGAGCCTACTGGCGAGCCACGTAGTTAACCGTCTAGGGCCCGAGTGCTTATCCGTTCGCGATCATTCGATGAGTGCGAGCTACGCGCCAGTGAGCGCCGCGCACAATCTCCGCGACCATCGTGGCGCCATACTCGTGTTCGACGCGGACCTGCCTCTTGTTCGAACGCGCTCAATTCAAGAATTGACCACGTTCGATGGCGACGGCGACAAAGTTGGCGTGCTATGCTTCGAGGCAACAGACCCAGCCACCAACTCGAGAGCCGCCCTCGACCGAAACGGTAATATTTGCCGCCTCATCGAATTTCGGAATGCCTCCCAAATAGAGATGTCACTTACCCTTTGCGCTGCTGGCGCATATGCGTTCTCTTCAGGTGCATTGATGTTTCGATTCTGCAAGGAAGTTCAGAACAACCACCAGATAGGAGGCAGCTTTCTGTCGGAAGCCGTGAATTTGGCGAACGAGAATGGAATTGGGGTGATACCTCATCGTGTTGATGACGATGAAATTCTAAAAGTGACCTCGCAATACGATCTCGCAATGGCCGAGGAAAGCTTTCAACATAAGAAACGCAATCAAGCTCTAGCTGCGGGCGCAACACTATTGGACCCGCGCACAACATTCTTTGCGTGGGACACCGAATTGGCTTCCGGTACCCGGGTGCCACCAATGACGACCTTCTTACCGAGGGGTACATCGGGACCATTGAACAGTGACGTCGGGGTACAGAGCCCAGACCCTCGACCTGCACGAGTGCGTCCACGTGTCTTTTTGGTGCATGGTCGCGATCACTACGCCCGGGAAGCGGTTGCAAGATTTTTGGAACGCATTGGATTTGAAGCGATCATATTGGATGAACGAGCGGGTCGGGGTCAGGCTTTGCTAGACATGCTGATCGCCGAAGCTCGTGAATGCCAGTTCGCGGTCGTTATTGCGACACCAGACGACCTTGGACATCTCACTGGAGAAGAGCCCCGCCCTCGCGCTCGGCAAAATGTCATATTCGAATTGGGCTTTTTGATCGGGTTGTTCGGTCCAGCGCGAGTGTGCACGTTGCTAGCCAACAATGTGCAAAAGCCGAGTGATTATGATGGAATTCGATATGTTCCCTTCAACAGCAGTTCGGACTGGAAACTTCTCTTGTTGAAAGAACTCGATTCCGCGGGACTAAAGCCTGATAAAAACGGCCTTTAGTCGGTTTATGGCCCTAATCCTCGCGTGCTAGCGCTCCCTCGGCGATTCACGATATTGCAGGCTTCGCAATTCGAATGGTCTAATTGATCCCCTCCGAGTCGTTACCTGAAGTGCATGCAAATTCCCTTGCATAGGGGCCCACAAGAACATCAATAGTTCTCTCGCAAGGTTAGGAATCCCTGTGTTTAACTATCGAAAAGATAGTCAACGAAATGCGTATGCCAGAACGGTTTATTTCGGTGCCTTTTGCGAAATCGCAGAAGCGTTCATCCTATACGCCTATGAAAAAGGACAACAATCGCAAAGAGTTTGAAGTGCTGTGCAACGAATTTCTGATTCCGCGGATCGCGGCCATGCTCGAACGCCGGCTGGAAGTGCCGGAAGAGACGCTCGACCTGATGGCCCGGCAACTGGCCCGGATCGAAACGGCGGTGGGGTCAGAAGGCGAGCCGGACCAGTACTAGGCCGCATGCCGGACGACCCGGTCTCGCATTTCGCGCGCACCAATTTCCGCAACGACAATCGCTTGTTCGGCATCAAGCAGCGGGACCGACTCGCCCACATTCATATCGTGGGCAAGACTGGCGTCGGTAAGTCGACACTGCTCGAGACCATGATCTCGCAGGACATTGAGGTGGGGCGCGGGTTCGCGTTGATTGACCCGCATGGCGATTTGGCGGAGCGAGTCTGGAATCGGACCACCGCCGAGCAACGTGAGCGGATTGCCTACCTCGACGGCCCCAATCCCACGCAACCCTTCGGCTACAACCCACTTCGCCGCGTCAGCGAGGCCAAAATTCCCTTGGCCGCTTCCGGCCTGCTCGAAACCCTGCGCAAACTCTGGCCGGACGCCTGGGGTGTGCGCATGGAACACATCTTGCGGAACAGCCTCTATGCCTTGCTTGAGATTGACGACGCTCGACTGCCCGACATTCTGCGCCTGTTCCGGGATAAGGACTTCCGGATGCGCGTTGCGCGACAGCTGCAAAATAGTCAGGTGCACGGTTTCTGGCGCCACGAATTCGAAAGCTATCCGTATCCGATGCGCGCCAGCGCTGTGGCCCCGATCCAAAACAAGCTGGGCGCCATGTTATCGGACCCAACGCTGCAGCGCATTCTAGTCTCGCCGGTAGAGGACTTGCACTTCCGCTCACTGATGGATGGGAAACGAGGTTTGATCGTCAATCTTGCCAAAGGGCAGTTGGGCGAGGACAGCGCGCTGGTTCTGGGAAGCCTGTTGGTGTCGACGATCGGATTAGCCGCCTTCAGCCGGGCGGAAATGCCGGAGGACGAGCGTGAGCCATTTTTCCTCTATGTCGATGAATTCCACAACTTCACCACTTTGGCCTTCGCCAACATGATGTCGGAGCTGCGCAAATATGGCGTCGGGTTGGTTTTGGCTCATCAACACCTGAACCAGCTGGAACCCGATATCCGTCACGCGGTGCTCGGCAATGCCGGGACATTGATCGCATTTCGGGTGGGGGCGGAAGATGCGAGCTTCCTCGCTCGCGAATTCCAGCCCAAATTCGACGCGCAAGACCTCATGGCGCTCGCCAACCACGACATCTATCTCAAATTGATGATTGATGGGAGGCCCAGCCTTCCCTTCAGTGCGCGCACCATTCCGCCAGAAGGCCTACCGCATCTGGCTTAGTCGGATGGAAAAAGAAAGCCCCAGCTTCGAGCTGGGGCTTTTTGCTTGGAACCAACTATCCGTACGTTCGAGCAGCAACCAGGTCGATCAAATACTCGGCCGCATCCTGCGCACAGCGGGCTGCTGCAAAGATCGCCCTATGATCGCGTTGGAGGATCTCAAGCCACGAGGCGACGTAGGCGGCATGATCGGCCCTGGGCTCGTTGCTAACGCCCAATTTGGCGCAAAGGAACGCCGATCCCAGTTCAGCGATCAGTTCTTCGAAGGCATAGGCCTTATCGCCAAACTTCTCACCAAATTCCCGGTTGAGCCGCTGCGACGCCCCCGACCAATGCACCAGTTCGTGCAGCAGAACGGCGTAGTAGCTTTCTGTTGCTGACCGGGTCTTGGTGGCTTTGAAGGCGCTGCGATCGGGCATATCGATGCGATCATCGCCGCGGCGGTAGCGAGCCATTTCGCTGCCGTGCCAGATGATGGCATGTGTGGCGCGAACGAAGCTGTCGACTTCCTCCAGCACCAACGCCTCGGAATGGCGTTCTACGTCGGGTGGCCTCCAGCCCTCGACTTGTGCGCTGTTGAAAACGAACGAGGAGCGAGCGACAAATTTGAGGGCGCCATCCTCTTGCTGCTCATCTCCCAGCTCTTTGTAGAAGATGATGAGGGTGCCCTTCTCGCCTTTGCGAACCTGGGCGCCCAGCGAGGACCATTGTCGGTAACTGGCCCAATGGGAACTGGCGAACCCCGCAATCTGGGCTTGCACCCACAGCGAAAGAACATTGATGCCGCGGTATTCCGCCTTGGTCGCGGCATTGATCGGCATCCCACCAAAGATCGAATGCCAGGGCATCTCGAACTCTTTGGCGCCTGCCAAGATGGACTCCGAGATTCGTGCGGTGACGGTACGATACACATTCGGGTAAGCTGACGTTGCGTTGGTCATGAGAACCTCCTTGCACCACGGGAGCTTCAGACGGTGTCCGAAGCTCCCGAGCTGCCCTGAGGGTCACTGCGGTCTGCGCGCGAGGTGCGTCAGTGCAATCGCGGCGGCATCGAACAGCGCCAAACGGGAATCCTCGCTCACCCAAAGACGGCGGCGCGGTGGCAACCGTAGTGCAAAGCCGGGAACGCGCTTGGCGATGGTCTTGGCAATGGCGTAGCGATCGCGTCCGCCTTTGGGAAAGAAGCACGTTTGAATGTCGGATTTCGAGTAAACGTAAGTAGGAATACCCGCTGATTTGGCGCGCTTGATGATGTCCCCACAGAGGTGCTGCACGCGGACGCCGCGTCTGATACCGCGACCTGAATATTCCTCCAACACCAGACAGAGCGCCGATCGGGATTCAAAGAACTGGTCCAGCAACGCGACGCATTTCTTGTTGTCGGTCGTCCGCGCGATCGACCAATCCAGAGGCTTGCCGGCGCCCTCCAAAAGCACCCAGCCAATGCCGCGCGAGTTGGGATGCACGCCCAGAACGTAGGCCGCCTGCCTCATAGCGATTGCAGGCGCTGCTCCAATCGTCTGGCAATGACCAACAGATAGCGGCGCTTGGTCATGGCTACCGCATCCCGGTGACCCCCGAGTTTCTGGCGCAGGCCTCGCACGCGCCGCAACATCTCTTCGGCTATGCCGCGCGAGAGACCGGGAAACAGATCACAACAATTTTCTCCAAACAGGAGCTCCGCTGCGATCAGTGTGGGGATCCGGGGCGAACGCACGCCGCGCTCATACCGCGACACATCATATTGATAGGGCAAACCCAACAGTTCTCCGATCTCGGCTTGGGACAATGCGCCTTGCTTGCGGTGCATGCGCAAATGATTGGAGGTGGTCATAGAAGCGGGACGCTCGGGACACCCGAGCCATCCTATGGTCGCCGACAGCCGATTTTTGCGCTAGGCACCGTTTTATGCCGTTCCGGCATGGTCCAGCGACACATATATTATACACCCCTTGTCAAGGTTTCATGCGACGCGCGTCAGGAGGGCTTGCGCTTTGGGGCGCTCGGGCGCGGGCACCACATATACGCCCCGAACACGTCGCGTCTCCAGATGAAGAGCCCGCAAGACATTGCCAACCGCTTTTGGCGTGACGGGAATGTCCCTTTCCTTGATCAATTCTCCATTGATCTTCCCCGTCAACGCACCAACGGAAACGGCATGGCCCGCCGACGTCGCAAACAGCTCGTTGAGCGCAATGATGGTCATGCCATCCAACCGACGCCGGCGGGCCACACGCAATTGCGCATTTTGAGACCGCATCAATGCAATCGTTTCGGCTTTTAGCGTCTCATCATCGATCAATCGGAGCAGTGGCGAGGCCATCTGGGCGACCCGAGGCTCCACCTGGCCAACAATTGGGCCTTGGTGCGTACGCAGTGTCGCGAGATTTTGAGCCCGATAGTCGAGCAGACGATCGCGCAACGACAATGCTTCTTTCTCCATCGTGTCCGGAAGTGCAATCGGTACGCCATCGCGCAGCGAGCGCTGTCCCATCTGCTCGGAGACAAAACGGCTTTCTAGGGCATCGTCGTCATAAGCCCCACGCATCGCCACGATCTTGGGACCAAACACTTTGAAAGCCCGCGGATTGTACTCTTTGTTGCGGTCCACGATGGTGCGCAAGACCGGCAACCCCCGCACCGTTCCGTTGTTGAGTATCTTGATCAAATCTCCGGTCGCATCGCTAAATCGAAGATCGGCCTCGTCCAAAATAAGTGTGCCGCCAAAGGCCTCCAAGATGTGGAAGATCGGCGACACCGAGGAGGCACCGCTGGCAAAGAAGGGTTTGTAACAGATGGAGCCCAGCGCCAGGAGCGCCCGGGTTTTACCGGTCCCATAGTCGCCCTGAAACCGCAAATACGGCACCTCTTGGAAGGCGTCATACACCCAGGTGAGAAGAACGTAATGCGCGGCGATGTTCTCGAACACCGGCGACAGATCGACATAGCGATGAAGGTAAGCCGCGATCTCGTTGATGAGGCTTTCCTTGCTGCCGTACGACTCGGGCTTCGACGGCAGGAGGACACACGCGTTGGCAATCAGATTGTTCTGCGCGGAATAGGGTCGAAGCATTTCACCACTTGCCAGAGTGACCGTTTGGCGGATCTGCCAATCCGATCCTTGTCGATGCACCGCCAATGCGGTGGTCCTAGCGTGGGCATCGTAGACCAGTTCGACGATTTGATCATCGGATGCGCGGGATATGGTTGGCGTCGCGGATTGTATTTTGTCTTTTTGATCAGTCATGGGCCAAAGCTTACCGCGCATGTCTTTGGCGCCAAGGCACCGTTCTATGCCGTTGCGGCATAATTCGGTGCCTTGGCGCAAATTTGGATTGCACTAAGCTGTCCGCATGACACACGAGAACGACCCCGCGGACATCATTCTGGATCGCGTCATGCCCAACGCCTCACCCGAAGAGCGCGAAGAAGCGCGGACCAACCTTTATCGTTTGGCGCGCGCGCTTGCTCGCATCCGATCCCTTCCCTCCGTGCCAGACCATGAAAAGGCTATGACTCCACAGAATTGGCGGCCCGAGGTAGACTCTGACTCTTCCAGCCCATCCACTCCATGAAGCACTACTTTGCCTATGTTCGCGTCTCAGATCCGCAGCAAGGCAAAGGCGTATCCTTGGGCGAGCAGGAAGAGGCCATTCGGGCCTATGCCGCCCAAAAGGGCTTCGATATCAGCGAATGGTTTCGCGAGTTGGAAACAGCGTCCGCCAAAGGCCGCCGGGTCTTTACCCGCATGCTGGCCAAATTGCAGCGTGGCGAGGCGGATGGGGTGATCATTCACAAAATCGATCGCAGCGCTCGCAATTTGGAAGATTGGACCACCATTGGACGGCTCGTTGATCGGGGTGTCGATGTCCAGTTTGCCCATGATCGCATCGACCTTCACACCCGGGGAGGACGGCTCTCCGCAGACATCATGGCCGTCGTTGCGGCCGACTACATTCGCAATCTGCGCGAAGAGGTGAAAAAGGGCTTCTACGGTCGACTAAAACAAGGCGTCTACCCGCTGCCGGCGCCCATGGGGTATATCGATAAAGGGGCAGGCCACCCTAAGGAAATCGATGGCGCTACAGGCCCCATGATCAAAGAGGCATTTGAAATTTATGCAAGAGGCGACATCAGTATTCGCGAACTACGAGCCCTCTTGGAAGCCAAAGGCTTGAGATCGCGTCGCGGCGGGCGCATCTCCATAGCTGGGATTGCCAAAATGCTTCGCAATCCCTTCTACGTCGGGCTGATCCGCATCGCGCGCACCAATGAGATGTTCGAGGGGGCCCATGAGCCTCTTATCAGCCGACGTACCTTCGATGGTGTGCAGGCCATCATCGACGGCCGAAAGTCGGCGGGCAGACGACGTCATGACTTCAAATATCGTCGTTACCTGCGATGTGCCTGCGGGCGACTATTGACGGGCGAACTGCAACGCAATCAACACGTCTATTACAGATGCCATGCTGAGACCTGTCCCGGCGTCAGTATTGGCGAGCGCGATGTCGACGCCGAAGTCGCGCGCCTGCTGCCACAGATCGTGCTGACGGGCGCCGATCAGAAGGTGCTCAGGGACATGGTGGACAAGCACGAGAGGAACGAACATACGGCACGTCAAAAGGAACAGGCCCGAATTGCCTTCGAACTGAACAAGCTCAACGCATCCATGGACCGGTTGGTCGATGCCTTGGTCGACGGAACCCTAGAGAAGGAGCTCTTTGAGCACAAAAAACGACTTATCATGGAGGAGCGCTCACGACTTGCCGAGCTAGCAAAACGTCACGAAAACTTGGTCTCACTCGACGAGGCCGTGAAAAAATTCGAACAGCAAAATACGGCGTTACTAGGCTATAAAGTGCTTCCGTCCACAGAACAAAGGATACTTCTGGATTCGGTGAGTTCGAACGCCGTCTTGGTCGGAAAAAAGCTAGAGTTTAAGCTGAACTCTCCCTACCAGCTGCTTCGAAAACTGACCGATCCTGCATACTGTGGACCGTATAGAGACAGGTTTCGAACATTTGAGGAATTAGCCTTTGAAGTCTGGCGTCTTGCCCAGGCGGGTTGGCCGGCTAATGACAATGAGCCGGCAGAACAAGAACTAGCCTGAGGCAAAGGGGTTGCTAGTAAGTCCACCAAGTCACCTAAGTCCACTAAGCCTTGCGCCACTGATCGGGCTTACCTTTGTTCGTATGCCGAACCCGCTCAACGTTAGGGCGTACACCAGGGAACATCTCGCGAGCAGTTTGTATTGCCTTAGCCTGTGTAGGTTCGACGGCTGACGCCCGCTTTGAGTGCTCCTTGCGGACCGCATAATCGCCCTCAGGCCGCTGCTCTATATACACATCGCCTTTTTGTTTGCTCATGACGCTTCCTTTCGATTCGTTCGTGAGGATTATAGCGCTTCCGACCCGCCACCATCCTCAATGAGGAGAATGCCCAAGCCTTGGATTTCCTGAAGAGTTTTCCCGGCGATGCCCTGAAGGTCGCCATACATGCCGGCGGTTGAGGTAATGACCCCACGAATCTGCTCCTCACGCTTCGCCCAGAGTCGGGTCATTAGTTTCCGCTCTTTATCTAGATCGCTCTGCATGTCACTGAATTTTTCTACGATAGCCTCGACGCGCTGGCGGAAACGCGGCCCGGTTAGATATTGGTACACCAATTCCATCTTGGTCATCTGTCCTTCGCCGGCCTTGCGCGCAGCGGAAAGCTGGACAAGAGACTCACGCAGAGCTACTGCCACAGGAACCGCGCATCGTCTCTCGGTAACCCAGACACCGTCGATCAGATCGAACGAATCTACACCCTTCGGCAGAACCTGCGTTACCACCGGGGCGAGGTCGGCCTTGGCACTTCGCTGATCTTCGCGCAGTTTCGTCAACCACCCATCGTTCCAATTTTTTGTCCGCTTCGAGTCCCAGAGGATGATGCCACAGACCTGACCGAGGGGGCCGATGACCTTATGAATTACGTCGCCACCGAACTCGCCTTTTGGAACTGGCTCAATAACGTCGGTTGGAAAACGCGCCCGAAGGAAGTTCTCCAATTCTAGCTCTTGCACCTCACCTTGAAGCTGTTGCGAGCCTTGATCCGCTTTCCGTTTCAAGTCATCAATTTGCTTCTGCATTGAATGAATTTGCTGTTCCTTCTCGGCGACCTTCAACTTAAGGGCGCCTTCGGCCTCCATTTTTGCAGCCTCACGAACCTTTCCGAGCGATTCCTGGACCCGCGTTTCGATTGTAACGTCAATTTCCCGGCGAGCGTCGTCGAGTTCGCGCTGCTTTTTGATAAGTTGGCTTTGTGCCTTTTGTGCCTCTTCTAACTTCTTCTCGCGCTCAGCCAAAACTATCTTCAAGTCCTCGAGGTCCTGGTCTTTTTGGTCGAGATCGATCTTGATTTTCAGCCGGGCTTTTTCGGCTTCATCCTGGGCGATTTTCTTTCGGCCGGCTTCAAGTCTGGACGCCACATCGGCATCAAGATTTTCGCGCGCTTGGGTTAACTCCTCGCGTTCTTTGAGTAGCACCTGTTCCTTGCCAGCAATTTCCAAGTCCTTCTTCGCAAGCTGCTGTTGGAATTCACGCTTGGTGGCGCTGATGAGTGGTGCGGCCAGTGACTCCGTGAGTCTGATTTCTGCATTGCACTCAGGGCACGTGATGATGGGTTCGTTTTCCATAGCCAGGTCCTTAGATTCAATTTTAAATCGGCCTCGTCTGTCGGCAGTTTGCGCGCATCGCGGTTGACCGGTGCCATCGGCGCTACTGCTTCCTCCGTCGCAAAGATAACCGTCGGGGCCTCGGCGAAGTCAGAATCACCGGCTATCAGAAAGGCAAACGTGATGGCGCCATAACACTCTCCATCAACAATGCATGCCTTGATCTCGCAACCGCGGTTGCGCCTCAGATGTTGCCTGAATGCAAGGATCCGAAACATGCCGGAATGGTACACAAACGGCGTCTTGTGCAGAGATTCGGACGCGCCCTACATATATAGAGGCCAATCTTTAGCAACCCCTATCCCTCTAACGTATGTCTGACATTCCCAAACTTCGTAAGGCAGCCCCGGACTCCATTACGGGGGCCATGCGCGCCGCTTAGAGCCCGAGGTCGCTGCGGATTTCATGATCTTCAGCCGCTCTCAGGAGGCCTTAACGGTAAGAATCTCCTTGAACCATCTGTTCTTGACTTTGGTCAACGCTCTATCAATTAGCTCAGATGGACTTGCGATGAGCGAGTCAGCCTTTTCACACAACTGAGTACGAAGTGGAACCGGCGTTCGATGGATCACCTCGGCATCAAGACCAGCCGTTCGAAAGACTTCAGAGATTGTGCTCCATCCCAAGAATGACGAGATGCCCAAAACGGCAAGCGGTTTGGGCAACGGCAAGGAAGCATACCAGCCGACAAAAAGCCGGATAATATCTAAACCATCTGCACCTCCGTTGCGGAAGGAACGAGCGGACGGAGTAGCCATCATTCTTTCTAAATCTTCAGTGGCAATATCACGAATGGGCAGTTGCGGCGCGTTGAATACTACCAGATCATGTTCTGCGGCCTGACGCCAAGAAATATTTGAAACACTTAGAGGCGGCGTGAAAGCTACTTGTGATTCCAAGATAGTCCCAAGATAGATTTGCCGTGCGACATTGGCCCGGGTTTCGGCTAGCGCAGACATCTCCAAATCAGTGAAAGTGACGAAAGCTGCGCCCTTGCGCAGAAGGGCCCACAAGCCAATTACACCCCGGCCACATCCGACGTCCAAAATCCGAGTTTTTCCCGGCTGGATCGGAAGTGTTTCGGCAGTTGCTTTGGCAAAAAACGAGGGGGGATCGTAAATGCTGCCGACCAAGGATTGGACTTCCGGCCATTCCCAACTGTCACTCATATCCCCACCTCAGTTATGAGAAATATCCACCTAAATTATTTAAATATTACGCCACGAAATCCAACTATTGCAATATTGCACCAAATGAATTGCATAGTAATGTGCGTAGGAATTCGTTCATTTGACTGCTGCAGCGACCAGTGGCTTGCCCAGACGGCCTTTGGTCGCCGCAGCTATCAGAGATGTTCTTTGGCAGCGACGGCGGCAATACAAGGAGCAAGCCGATGACACTGCAGACATGGCGAACCATTAAATTGAGCGAGCGGGATCGGGACGCGGAAGCGCTTCGTTCCTCAATTGCCGCCGCTGGAATGGCATTCGTCAACCCAATAAAGGTGGAAGAATTGCTTCAGAGCCCAGCGTTTGACAACTCCGTCCAGTCAACGCCAACAAAGCTGTACCAATTAGTGAAGGTTCGGCCACGCGAGCTTGGTCTTCATGAAGCCACAAACAAAGATATCGTCGAACGCGGCAGCGCCCTCGGTCTTGCACTTTGTCCACCAGCTTTGGCGCCATGCTTGAGGGCACAGTACAGCAACCAACCAGAGGGCGAATGGCTGAGCGTACAAATGGAGCCAATTATAGACGCTGGAGGAGTACCCTGGAAATTTTGCTTAGTCCGCAATTTCCAGGGAGCCTGGTTAGGAGCCCAGAACGCCCTTGCCAAAACCGATCTTTGGCAAAGCACTGAGCTATTGTTCGCGCGAGAATAACGAACAGCCCACGAGAGCACGTAATACTTCCGCGTGCTCTCGTTTCTTTGTCACAGCATGCCATAATAGAAGGTCTTCTATCCTTCTCATTTCCGCATTACTTGCCTTTCTCGACTATGCTTGTAGGATTTGACGCTCGCATATCAGGGGGAAGAAAATGATTTTTCAACGCTGGCTACTCATCTTACTTGCACTGGTTCCGCTTGGGCTTCTGGCTATCATTGCAATCTGTCTTGCTTGGCCAGCGCTAACCGCTTGGTGGCTACACGGTGTGCCGAATTGGCAGGATACCGAGTCCCCGCCGAACGTTTCAGCGCTTGGTGAAATCCTCCTCGTCGCGGTATTGGCAATCGAAGGGGCGATTGCATTTTTCGCACTTGTGAATGATCAACGTGGTCGGCGTGCAAGCGCAAATGAGGCAATCATGAGGCTTTATGAAATGTACATGACGACCGACTACCACAAGTCTGTTCGGACGATCGCACGATACTCTTTGTGGAAGGCGCGCGGCGAAAAGGAATATGGAGATCGATTGACCACTCATCTACTTGGAATACAGCCTGACGAACAGTACATGGCTGCAATAGATAGAGAGAGAAATAATCAGCAAGAGACCCCAGAGGACTCCGAACTGATGATTTTCCACAATGAATATCACCGTGTCCTTGATATCCTTAGCTTTTTCAATAGCCTATCCCTCCTTCAAAAAGGAGCCGACACAGAGGTATTGCGAATCTGTCATTTTTTCTATGACAGCTGGAGGTTTTCACTGCATCGGATTGTAACTGATCTCGAAAAAGAAGTGCGCATGGTTGATCGGGAAAATGAGCGCGCATATGTCGGACAAACGCGAGTCAAGCAATTCAGGAAAGCCTTGAAGACGTTGGACCGCAAATTTGCCTTCAAGCCCATTAATCATATCCATGCCGACACACAATTTCAAAATTAGAAACTAGATCTGAACAATTACTGCTGTGGCTCCGATCCTTTTGTGCAATCGGGTGACCGGCCCCCCGATATCATTGGTTTTGCTCTGCCCCCGAATAGTTGGAGCATTCGGAATTAGAGTTTTCCGCGGTAATTTTCCCAGGCTGGGAGGAGCGGAAGACGATGAAAGCCTCGAAGTTCACGGACGCGCAGAAGGCGCTCATTTTGAAGCAGGGTGCGGATGGGCATCCGGTGGCGGAGATCTGCCGGAAGGCGGGGATCAGCCAGGCGACGTACTTCAACTGGAAGAAGAAGTACGATGGGCTGCTGCCCGATGAGATGCGGCGGCTGAAACAGCTTGAGGATGAGAACGTCAAATTGAAGAAGCTGGTGGCGGACCTGTCTTTGGACAAGGCCATGCTGCAGGATGTGCTCCGCCGAAAACTGTAAGGCCTGCCCATAAGCGCGAGCTGGTGAACGCGGCCTGTTGTGAATGGGATGTATCGATCCGCCGCGCCTGTCGGATTCTTCTGACTGATACATCGACCTATCACTACAAGTCGCGCCGGCGTGGTCAGGCCGATCTTGAGAAGCGCATCAAGGAGATTTGCGAGACGCGTGTGCGCTACGGCTATCGGCGCATTCATGTGGTGCTGCGACGCGAGGGCTCGATGATCAATGTCAAACGAACCCGACGGCTCTATGTCGAGTTAGGCCTGCAATTACGGGCTAAAACGCCCAAGCGGCGTGTCCGCGCCAAGCTGAGAGAAGACCGCTGCCCGGCCATGAAGCCGAACCAAACCTGGGCGATGGATTTTGTCCATGACGAGTTGGCGCTGGGTCGGAAGATACGGGTTCTGACGGTGGTCGACATCTTCTCGAAGTTCTCGCCTGCGATCGACCCGCGGTTCAGCTATCGAGGCGAAGATGTGGTTGCAACTTTGCGAAGCTTTTAACAGCAAGCTTCGGTTGGAATGCTTGAATGCCCATTGGTTCATGAGCCTTGAAGACGCGCGGCAAAAGTTGGAGGATTGGCGCAGATACTACAACGAGGACAGACCCCACAGCGGAATCGGCCAGATACCCCCGATTTTGCTGCATAGCTCTGGTGGCGCATCCGGCCCGTCACCGGCGTTTGAAGCAGGAAACCTCTAGCTTCAGATGATCCAACGTTGGGGAGCAGCGCATCAAGGAACGGACTCTAACTGAAAGCGGGGGCAAATTCGGGGAGCCGATCATACCTTGCAGTTTTCAAAGTTCCAAATTGGAGTTCTGGATGATAGTCCACCACCAAGCCAAGTTGTGCGGATCCCGTGAAATTCATCGGCGCACGCCAACGTGCGCCTCCAACTATGTCGGGCGCCCACCTGATCAGACAGACTCTGGGCCATCGGGATGACCAGATGGCCAACGTCTCGGAGCCTAGAGCGAGGAGACGATTCCAACGGCCCCGATAGATACGTTATACTCCGAAAATGAAAATCACCATTTCCCGGGTCAGCAATCATTCGGCGGCAGAGGGATCGCTGCGACAAACATTGGCTGCCTATGACGCTGAAGCACTCCAGCACATCAGCCGAATTTTCTGGTGGCTGGCCGAACGTCTCGGCAATCAAACGCCTTCGGAATATCTGCTGCGGCAGAGCCCCCTGGCGTCGCGCCTGGATCATCTGGACCGTACCGATGACATCAAATCCCGTATACGGGAATACGTCGAACAGCATCGCCAAAATGCACAACTCGACTATGGTCTAACCACCGTTTTCACTTATTTTGACCGTGCCTACTTTTATAGAAACTTCCTCAAGTGTCTCATCGGTGGGCACTATTTGGGCGTCGCTCTTTCCTTCGATGAGTTACCTCAGCGAGTTATCGACCTCGGCAGTGGCGTCGGAACGTTCGCCTTGGCATGCAAGCTGCTGCATATTTTCCCCGATGCGGACTTTCTTCTCGTAGACAAACACCGCTTCCAACTAGAACTCGCACAGGGTCTTATGGCGCGCTTGGAACTTTCCGGTTTTGAAGTATTACGAGCAGATGTATTTTCTGCATTTGGCAAGCAGGGATTCCTGATTGCATCGTATTGGTTGTGCGGCAACCGACGCGATGTGTTGGAGCGTCCAATTTCCGAGTTGCGCTCCATTCTAAAGCATGGATTGGCCTTGATTGACTATCGCAGCAACCTTGATGAATTTGTTGGTAAGATCATGCTCTTGCGTCCGCGCCTCCATCTACTGGAGATACGGGCGCCCCTGCCACACGACATGAGCAAGCTCGTAGGATCGCGAGATCTCAATGTCCATATGCTAATCGTGGAGCCGCTACAGTCTTAGCTGAAGTATTTTGGATTGCCCAAAATCGCCAATTTCTCGCTTTCAAAAGTCTCTTTTTGCCCTCGATAGCAATAGTCAAACTCCTGCTCAAGGATCTTGACCAATGTCTGGGCTTCACGAATCCCGTGAAAGGCGCAGACGCTGCTCTGTCGAACGGACCGTCGCCCACCACGATGGAGATAGATATAAGACGCTACGTCATTCAATTTGACGACCGAACCATTGTAAGCGTGATCGCCATCGGAAAAGGTCATCGCGGCGAAGATTTCTTTGCATTCGTCCATTTGTGGAAATTGTTTCCAATAGTTCGCGACCTCTGCGGGTGTCTTGTAAGAGATAAGGTTCACGTTCTCTGGCAACATGCTCAAAATTCGCGCCCGTGCCTGTGCGCTCCAAGACGTATCAAATAGCCAACTGTAATTACCAGAAACGATGAGCAGCCGCTCGGCATTTTTGTAGTGACGCACCATCTGCCTGACAGAAAGGTTTTTGTATGCCCGCTCCTCCCAAGCTTCCATTTTGCTATATATCTTTGGCCAGTTTTCCAAGAACGGCAAAATTCGAAATACAAAAGCATACCAAAGATCAAATTTTTCGTATGGCATCATGTCGTTCACTTCGGCCAGCTTCGAGCGAATGACCAAGCTGGAAAAGACGATCGCCGAAAGACTGACGAGAAGAATAATGGCGTTGCCCAGACGCTCTATCATCAGATATTGCGAAGCCGATATGGGAGTTTGGTCGAACCCCAGAAGTTGTGCCGCAACGAAAACGATCCCACCCCACAAACCGTAATGTGGGCCCGCGGCTGCCTCTGCTTGGAAGGCCCCTGATGCCAAATCGTAGGCCAATAAGCACACCAAGACGATGAGCAGAATGCTAGTGATGACCACGCCAAAATGGATTAGTTTGCGGAAAATTTTCATTGCTCCCCTCAGCAGTAAAGATCACCTATCTGACGACAGACTCGATATATGCGGCGCCGATGCTGCGACAACCGAGCGGCACTGACAACTCGGACCTCGCCTTCCAGTCTAAATCGTATGCGCGCTTGGCCTTGATGATAGACCCATCCGCTATTGAGGTGCACAGACTGCCGGGGCCATACTTCCAACACATTCCTGCTCGCTCGATCCGCTCTTGGAAGCCGTATTCTCCTCAAAGGTTCAGAAATGATCTGACGGCGGCGCTCCCTCTGGCATGAGCTACTGCAGCTGTAGGCGTATTCAGCAATGCAGATGGTCTTGCCAAAACCGGGACATTGGATTGGGGAGCTTGAGTAGGTAGGCTTACCGCCATGCGCGCCAAATGTTCTTGCATGTGATTGGGCGGCCGCTTGGCGTGCTCGACCACCAATTTGCTTGAAATTTCCGGCGCATCCGATCGCAGCAATTCCGGACCACTATTGGACGGTAAGTCCAACGTGAGCGCCGAAAGCAGATTTGGCGCCATTTGATCCCGGTTCGTCAGGGCGCTCGGCAAGCCAAATAGAACTCTCAATGTCGAAAGTATCGAAGTGTGGTCAAATACCGAGGATTGTCCCGGCACTGTTGATGGACGAATGATTGACCCGGCAGGGACATAGGGCGAAACCAGGACGGCTGGCACCCGCACCCCAAATCGATCAAAAGCAAACCCCGCTTGGGAATGTGGATCTGGTGGAGGCGCGGCCGGGGGCGGCACATGGTCAAAACATCCGCCGTGTTCATCATAGGTGATGATCAAAAGGGTTTTATTCCAACAGGGCGAGGCGCGTAGCGCGTTGTAAATCAGTGCGACCAACGTCTCGCCTTCCAGGACGTTGTGAGGGGGATGTTGGTCGTTGGGTATTTTGCGTAGAAAAGTGATCGGAAAATAACGCGGCTCGATGAAGCTGTAGTGGGGCAAGGTCCCCATATGGGCATCGACCAAAAACTGACCAAACAGACGGAAATAAAGTGGTGCCAGCCACCAGATGTCTCCCAATAGGAGGGACTGCGGCAGGTCGTGAAAGTACACGCGCCAGGATCGTCCATTGTCATGGAGCTGGCGAAAGATGCTGGGTGCCGGGAACGGTACGGAAAACTGGCTGTTGTTGATCCACCCCAGGGAGGTACCGGTATGGGCGAAGAATCGATTGGGCCAGGTCTGGCAGGGCGCCGAGGCATGCCAGCAGTCTGACAGCCCAAATGACTGGGCCAAGGTTGAGAGCACCGGCACTTGTTCCGTGGTGAAATAGTGCATGGGTGCACGGGGATCGGCGGGCGTGCTGGATTTGGGCTGAGCCAAATAGTTGGCCACGAAGCCTGACATGGTGGGTGGCAGATTGGTTGGCGCGCCGCTGAACAATTGCGCCGTCATGTCGGTGAACAATTCTCCCGGATCGGGGTTCGGGATTGTGGCCGAGCAATCATCCAAACTGGAGCTGGTCCAGACTGGAACCGTCCGCCCGGCAAACGTATTGCATTCTTGTCCGGTCAATCCTTCGATCCGTGCGTCATGCTTACGCAAGTTGCCCAACATGCAATCAAAGGAGCGATTTTCCAGCATCAAAACAACGACGTGATCAATCTTGTCAGGCATCACTGCTGCTTCTCGGGGTATTTGAATCCAATATAGCCTGCCCCGCTCAATCCGAGCACGGCGAGCAACATCGGGCTGAGCTGGGGCATGGCCAGGGTTCGCCAAACATCCACTACAAAGATAATACCCAAGGCCAGCGACCACCCAACCACTTGCAGCCTATGAAGCGCCGTGCCGTTGATATCGGTGACGATATCTTTCCACCATCCCTCCGAAACAAAAGGGGCGATCTGGTCTTCATAGGTGTGAAGGGTTAGCTGGCGATCGATGATACCGGAGGACAATTTTAGTCGATCCTGATCAGACAGAGTCGTGTTCTGCAGCGCCAGCGTTCTATCCGCAATTTCCCGCTCTAGGCGGATAACGTCCGCAAAACTTTTGATGCCGATTAGCCTAAGTCCGGAATTCACGTCTCCGGCAGCTGAATCCTTGGTCGCATCCATCACCACAGAGGCGAGCGCGGTCGCCCCGGACACGCCCATCAGCATAAGGGCCTGATCTGTGAGTGTGTTGGGATCCTGCAAAACGATGTACAAAAAGATGAAGCTCGCAAATACCAGGCAAAACCACCAAGCCATCTGAGTGCGGGCCAAGCTATAGGTCTGCCGCACGGGATCGATCTGTGGGATGAGGTTATCTTTGAGGATGGAACGCCGTCCGCTCCAGATCATCAAGAAAACCAATCCTATGACAAGGACCGAAACGAGTAATCGCGCCACGGGGATTACAATGAAAGAGATTTTAAACGGTTTGCCGTCCTGTCCGACCAGCGTCACCGTCGATCCCTCCTCGGTCAAAGCCACCGACATCGGGATCGTGAAACTCGTCGGGCCGCCCAAAAGCTGATTCCAGATCTCCGCATTGTCCGAATTGCGTTGCAGATGGAAGATCAATTGCCGGCCGTCCGGATCATAGGTGGTGTCGTGGAGCGCCTTGAGCACGTGACCATTAAGGACAAGATTGTAATGGGATGGATCCAATGCCATTGGAGCGTCCGTGTGCACGCCCAAATAGCTTCCTAGCCAGGCCTGTGCGGTGACGTCAGCAGCCGTTCCATCGGAGACCGATACTATATGAATGGATTTAGGAGTCGATGTCGGAGCGACCGCGGGGGATGGCGGTCCGGGATTGGCGGAGGCAGCAGATGCCAGCCCCAACATGGTCAGTAAGATTGCCGCGCGTAATCGTCTTTGGCTTCTTCCAAGCCACTTTTCGCCGATCATCACTGGTCCCCCAAATTGTTCATCAGCATCTGTTTATTCGACGAAACCAGTCCGCCACCGATTACGGCCTCACTGCCCGGAAGACGGCTGGGCAGCCTGTGCTCCAGAGGATGTATTTGGAGCGGCGGCGCTTTTGTCGGGCTTAGGGGACGTTGCGCTGTTCTCTGCGGCTGAAGGAGGCGCGGCCGCGGAGACAGAGTTTGCCAGCCCCAATTGCAGGGTGGTCGATTGAATCATGCCAGCCAAAACCTTGTTGGTAGATTCAAGCGACGTTATTGCTCCTTGGTTGCCTGCCGCATCGAGAGATTTGATGAGCTCTTGATTGGCAGTAAGCTGGGCGCGCAGATTTTGCAGCTTACCTGTCAGCTCGTCCGAGGTAAGCGGGCGTTTGCTTTCGGTCGCCAACGCGGCGATCGCTTCTGAAAACGAGCAGAGATTGTGGTATTCCACCACGTCGCGCACGGCCGCTTCGACGCTGTATTCGTCGGTTAGCTTGGCACGCTTTGGTTCGATCTCCTGCAACTTCTGCTTACGCTGCGTTTCGATCTGCCGGACGATCGCGCTTGCAAAATTGTTGTAATAGACATTCTCGTTCAGGTCGTCTCGAATTCCGTTCGAGATCGCTGCGGTGCCGGCAAGTGCGCGGGCAGCGTTCACGCCGGTAACAATAGAGCCTACTCCCCCTAATATGGTCGTGAGGCCAGAGAAGCTAGCGTTTAAGGTCGATGAAATCGCCAATATGTCGGATTTGTGGACCAAACAAATTTCGTCGGAACGGGTGAGCAAATAGTCTTGCAACCTGTTGCGCGCCAGCGGATCGTCAGCGGCAAGACTGTAGGCTGTGGATTCGGAGTTGACTGCCGGCGCAGAAGGTCGTGAGGTGTCATTGGCGGCCGCCGCGGGTTGCTGCGCTGCGGTTGCTGCGTCTTGAAGCGGGGGCTCTTGAGGCGCCCGGTCTTCAGCCTTCTGCGGTCGAGCAAGGTTTGACACGTTCGGCGTTCCAACCGCTTTAATCTCCGTAGGCGCGTGGGCAGCCACGGCACCGTCTTGGGAGCGCTCTGCAGGGGCATTCCTGGCCAGGGAGATGACGTCCTTGTTGGAGTCATTCGCTGCCGGCGTGGGAGCCTTGGAGACGATTGTTTCGCCCGGCAATTTGAGCGTATCGAGGTCGACTGGTTTGGGTTGCGTCATCCGCAGATCTGCCACATCTGCTTCTGTGTCTTTGGGATTTGTATAGCCCCCCGCCCCCAACTGATCTCTAACAAGGAATGGGTCGACGCGCGCGGCAGCCTTCAGGCGAGTGTACGTGTCACAACCCGAGAGCAAAGCGGTGAGCGCCAGTAGCCCCGCGATGACCCGCAGAGAGGGAAATGTATGACCGAGAGCAATCGAGCGTGTGCGCATATGTACCGCTGTCCGCGTGATTGTCCGCATACATACGCCTCCCCTTTTCCGGTTGCCGCGATCATGGATTCGCTGTGCCATGCCCCCATGGCGTGGCCATCTTCATAGTGAAGCTGTGTGCGCCCCGGCCAACCAGTTTTCGTGTTATAAACGCTAGCTAGATATTTGCGGGACGCGGACCCGTATCACCCGCAACGAGCTCTTATCGCTCATTCCTTTTAGTCCTACTGTGGTTGTATATACGAATTCAAGGAAAGTTAAAGGCGTCCTGAGTTCGAATCAAGTCTACCTCTTACATTATCTCCCTCATTTTTCCACATTTCGGCAATTGTCGAGACGCTATATTTGTGCATTACTTTCGTTCGAATTACTCCTTTACAGCGATCGCGACGCTAGGGACTCGATGGCTGAGACGGGAACAGACGGGCTGGTTACGCGCCGGAAAGCGAGCGCGAACAAGGACGCGTCCGCAGATGAAGTCGAGCAGATGGTGCGGGCGGTTTTGCAGTTTCTCGAAGCCACAAAAACTGACCGCATCGTCTATTTGGCGATCTCGACATTGTCATTTGTCGTACTTGTGGGTCTTCTTGGCTGGGCCCTTGCATATCAGAAAATTGAAACCGCGGCTGCATTTACGATGTTTGGTGCCACTGGGGTAGTCACACTTTGCGCTGCAGGCGTTCTGAAAGTCTGGTCAGATTGTATGTCGCTTCTGAAGCAAGTGCTTCTGCGGGACAGAGATCGATGAGTACGGTCGACGATGACCTGTTCGATCGCTTAGGATTCATCCTTCGCCGCTCGCGGCTATCGTTTCTCACGACGATCATGACGATTACGATCGTCGCTGCCGTCATCGTAGCAGCGTCGAGCGAAATTGGCCGGCTGTCATCACAAATAGGCAACTTAAACAGCGAAAAAACCACTCTTGAGAGAGAGATAGCACGGGACAAATCTGCTGAAGCCCGCCTTGCGAGGAAGGTGGAGCAGTATCGTCATGGATTGCGTGTCATAGTGGAGGCCAACAGAGATTTGATGTCCCACCGCTATGATCGGGCCATCGAAGAGTATCAGATGTTAAAGGAGACCTACGGCGACAGTCCCGAAACTCTGAATGCTTACGGGTACGCGAGACTTCGTTGGGCCATTGCCCTCAAACAACAAAGCGAAACAGCAGAAGATCCCCAAAAAAGTCAGCTGATCGACCAGGCCCGAGATCAGTTCAGTCAGGCGACTCAGTTGTTTGACCAGGCCGCCGCGGCAGACCCTTCTTACAATGTTCCAATCTATCTGGCAGTGCTGAGCACATATTATGCGGGTCGCACCGGCGAGGCGTTAACACGAACCTCGACGATGCTCGAAAAATTTCCCAGCCTGCTAAATATGCTCTGCAGCGATGGTCAGATAAAGCAGGCTGCTCTCGACAAAGATGCTTTGCGGAGGTTAGCAGAAATCGCGCAGCCCCATGTTGCTGTCCTGGACGGCTCCAAATGCTTTTTTCTCCACTGATCTGTGGTCCGGTTGTAACAAAGGTCACATAAGCCTGATCGACAGTCGGCCATCGCAAGTAACAATGGATCATCCCGCTAGAACAAGAATGCGACCCCTAGTGGTTCGACTGGGAGTGTTGGCCCGTCTCCTGTTTGGGGTTCTCATGGTCGCGGTAAACTGGCGTCGATGATGAGCAATACGGGCGCATGGCTGCGATCCTCCGTCTCCTCACGAAGGAGGGAAAATCGCCATTCCAGTATGATGGTGACGCGCTCATAGCACGAGTTAGAGGAGCCGATTGGGGCTAGAGGCGCCTATCGTGAACCCCGCAACTGGCCCTAGTGTGTGCAACATTGGAGCGAACACACGGCGCAGTATGCCCCCCACTTCTCCGTCCATCGCAACCTGGTTGTGAGCACTGCGGGCCCATGCGGTCAACGGAATGACGCCGCCCGGGAACTAAGCCCGGCGGATTGTACCGCCGGGCTTAGAAGTAAGCGTGAGAGCCTTCCTCAGAAAGGTTCCGTTATCGAAAAGCCTACGAGACGCGGATCAGTGACAAAGACATTGGTTGTCAAAGCTGAGTCGTCTGAGTTCAGGAATGCATCAGTTATTGCCGTCGTGTTGAATACATTCTTGGCATAAAGCTCAATGGTCAAGCCGTCCTTAAGCCGTACGAAATCGAGCGTCAGATTGGTGTTATTCCAACCGTGCAACTGGTCATAGGGTTCATCGTTGTAGACACGCGCGAAAGAACTTGACTGGTGATAAAAATCACCGCGCACATTGGTGTTCCAGCCATTTAGCCAGTGCAGCGTATATTGGGCCCCGATATTGATGGTAAAATGCGGTGAGTTGGGAAGCTCTTTACCGGAAAGATCAGCATCGAAGCCGGCGCCGCCGTTCACCTCAGGATAGTTTTTTATATCGTAAGGCTCGCCGGTCGCAGGATCGATTGGCGGCGTCGAGCCGAATGCGCTCAAAACGCCTCCGACACCACCGCACATAGTCCAATAACCTGCCACACCATAATGATTCTGCAGATAGTTCTCCGCCACACCTGCGGGGACAATGCAATTTGAGGGAAGTTGCGCCCAAGGTTTGACAACAATCCAATTGGGATTACTCTGTGTTCGGTTCATTATGTCGATGGATTTAGAGCCTTCGCCGATGCTGGTGTGCAAATATCCGAAATTGGCATTCAAGCGAAGATCCGAGACGGGTTGCCATAGTGTCTCAAGTTCTGCGCCGTATATGCGTGCGTCAAAGTTCTCATTGACGGCCGTACGATCCCGAATCTGCGATATCTGATAGTCCTTATAGTCGTAGAAAAACACGTCCGAATTCAGCACCAAACTGCCGCCCAGCATCGTGTTTTTGGTGCCAGCTTCGTAAGCATTGACAAATTCCGGCTTGAACGTGGGGCCGTATTCCACACCAGTCAACTTCAGGATGGGAAGAAACCCCGACTGCGTAATTGCATCAATATCACTTTGCGAAAGTCCCGCCAGCTCGCCAATCTGCTGGGCGCTGGCAAAGCCTGGGCTGGGAGGATTGGCGCCACCGCCTTTGTAACCTCGCGCATAAGATACATAGATCATCGTTTGATCAGTGAATTCCAACTTCGGCATCCAGCTTGCATTTAGACGTCCGGTGAACTCGCCCCAATGCTGCTTTATTGCGGGCAATTCTGGATAGCCGCTGGGGACGGAGCCGCCCGCGACAAGACTCGGAGCAAGCAGAATCTGACTTGGAACGGGGATGAAGTCCTTGCGGTCATCAGTATAGCGCAGGCCAGCGGTGACCTTTAGTTCGTCCGTCACCTGATAGTACACTTCGCCGAAAAATGCCTTCGATTGTAGCGAATAAGGATTTTCGCTGCGGAAGTAATTGTGGCCTTGTCCGTTGATGTGATCGACCGGATTGGGATCGACGTAAGGGCAGTATGAGGTGGGGTCGGAAGTCGGAACAGACGGGCCACTTCCGACAAGGCCGCTAACGGGACATGTCGTCATGCTGCCTCCCGAATTGAAAGGCAGCATAAGCGCGTATGCCGAGATCAGATTGTACATGACGTAGTAGTCGATCAATGTCTTGAATTCAGTATAATTCGTGCCGGCACTGAAGTTCAGAGGTCCTTCAAAGTTCGACTGTAAACGGAATTCCTGGCTAAACTGTTTGCTGGTTGCTTGCGAAATATCAAAACCTGCAATGCTGTTTGAGCAACCGATTTGCGGATCGCAGAAGATGCCGCCCGGTGCCAGGCCTGCCCAGGGACTTGAACCGGGCGGATCTCCCGGATAATCGGCCAAGGTACTGGTGTCGTTGAAGACCGGAACTGTATTGAAGCGATTATAGTCCTGAAACGAATACACCGAGTCCCGGTCATACGCGCTTTGCGAAGTGAACGTCAGCTGCGGAGTGAAATCATAGTCGAAATTCAACTCATAGACGTCAGCCTTCGCACGATATTTTGGATCGCGGATAGAATTGATAACCCGCGGATCGGTCGATTGCGTCATGCCGCCGTAAGGGTCCTTTAGCTGCAATAGGGTTTGCGACTGACCGGTCGTATCATAGCCCAGTGGAAAAAGCGCGCCGCAACTAGTTGAGCAAGGCGCGCCCAATGCCAGCATGCCGAACACAAAGGGTATCGCCAAACCATTTGGCGTGCCATATGCGTCATTGTCGTACAGAGATCCTGGTTTGCAGCCTTGCGAGAAAAGGGCTGGCCTCATCAGCACATCGTAAGGATTGGTGGGATCGGCAATCACCTGCGTATTGCCAATCGTCGTCAACCCCGGGTCGCGATGGCATAGTTGTTTGCCTGTGCGTGAGCGGTCGTCGTTTTCGTCGAAATGTTCCCAGATCAGATCGCCATGCAGTTGCTCAACGGGATGGAATCCAAGCGTGGCACGTGCCGACCAGAGATTGCGACCATTCACACGGTTGTGAGTCCCCTCGTTGTAATCGTAACCATCCCGCTTGGTGTATGAGCCCGCAAGCCTGATACCCAGCTTGTCCTCAATGATCGGAGCGTTGAGCATTGCCACGCCGCGTCGCGACTGATAGTTGCCCACCTCTCCCTTAATCGAACCGTAGAATTGCGACAGATCGGGCTTGGCAGAGATCACATTGATCACGCCGGAAGTCGCGTTGCGGCCGTAAAGTGTTCCTTGCGGCCCGCGCAGCACTTCAACGCGTTCGACGTCAAAATACTCCTGCTCGAACAGTCGGTTCTGAATGAGGGTGGAGTTGTTGAACGCGACCGCAACGCCGGGGTCTGTGGTCGCCGAGATCGCTTTGGTACCAACGCCACGAATTGAGAAATTGTAGCCTGTAAAGTTGTTCTTTGAAAACGTGACGTTGGGGATGGTCTTTAACAGATCAGGCCCGCCTTCAATCTTCTGTGCTTCCAATTGCTGCTGGCTGAGCGCCGTCACAGCGATGGGCACCATCTGGATATCTTCTGTCCGCTTTTGCGCGGTCACGGTGACTGTTTCGATACTCGTCGGTGCCGGGTTGGCCTGCGCAAGACGCAACGGTTGGATCGTCGGAAGCTCGCTCTCGTCTCTGCGTTTGACGATTGCAATCGCGCCCGAAGCGCGATGCTCAGCATCAAAGCCCGTATCGTTCAACATTTGCGTCAGAGCTTTTTCGGGCGAAAGGTTGCCCTTCACGCCGCGACTGAAGACCCCCTTCACGGCTGGTGCGGAGACCACGAGCTGGATGCCAGTTTGCGCAGCGTAGGCGTTGAGTGCCGCGGTTAAATCTCCGCTGGGGATGTTGAATTCCTCGCCCGCCGCCGCACTTGCCAAAAATCCGAGACAAGACGTTCCGATCAAAACGGCTTTTATGGATCTAATCGCAGACATTGTTCCCCCTGTGTTCAGCCAATGAGTTTGAACCCGCTACTTCCATCGCGAGACGATGATGTCTCCACCGTGCACTTCCGAATGAAGTCCGAGAGCGGCTTGCAGCACGTCGGCAAACGCCTCGATATTATTAGTTTGAAAGGTTCCCTCGATCCGCAGGCGCCCAATCGCGGGATCGGCGAAGGTGATCTTCTTGGCGCTGTAGCGATTGAATTCCGTTACCGCATCGGCAAGCGTGGTGTTGCTGAACACCACCACGCCGCGGCGCCAGCCCAGTCCCGTCCGGAGAATGGCGACGGGCTTTTTTAATAGCGTCACGCCAGCGTTGCTCGCCACGACTTCGTCTCCGGGCGCCAATTCGAGGGAAGAGGCCCGCGTGCCAGCCCCCGGCGTGTCGAATCGGGCGCGCCCCCTGATGAGCGCGACCTGCACACGGTCAAGCTCACGACGGACCGTGAATTCGGTCCCCAGATCGGTCACTCGATGGGCACCGGCATTCACGACAAATGGATGCTCCGCATCGTGGCGCACCTGAAAAAACGCTTCGCCGCGATCCAGAGTGATGGCTCTTGCGTTCTGATCGAGGCTCACACGCACCGCCGTATTGGTGTTGAGTTCGATCCTCGTGCCGTCAGCGAGGATGACTTGTTCGCGTCCTCCCACCGGTGTTTCGAAGCTCTGTTCGTGGCGAACCTCAAAATATTTTCCGCTGAGGGCGAAGATCGCCAACCCAGTCAATCCCAAGGCTGCCCCGATCTTGAGCCACAGCGATCGCTGCGGGTGCGCGCGGTCGACCGGCTTGCGCATCGGGCGGTGCAGGGCGGCCAGTCTGTCGGTGCGCTTCCAGGTGGCTTCGATGCGGATATAGGCCACGCGGTGGGCGGGCGAGCGTTCGAGCCACGCGTCGAGCTCGGCCTGGCGCTTGGGGGTCCATGATTCCGCATTGCGCCGCTCGGCCACCCATTCGGCCGCCGTCGTGCTGATGGCGCCGGCCCCTGTTGCGGTGGGGACGTCGTTTTCGTCCGGCATAGTCATGGCGATTTCCGAATATCTGGATGTTCACCGAACAAGATGTCGGCGAGCATCGTGCCGGCTTCGGCGAGATGAAATTTGACCGTACGTTCGGTGATAACCATGCGCGCAGCGATTTCGCGATGGCTAAGGCCATCAACGCGGCGCATCACAAAGGCCTCGCGGGTGCGTGGCGGAAGGCGATCGAGGGCCGCCTGCAGGCGACGCAATTCATCACGTGCGATCGTATGACTTTCAGGGCCCGGCACTTCGGCCATTGCGCCCAGCGCATCAAAGTCGGCAACAGCCTCAAATGGCACGATCTGCTCGCGACGCATGCGCCTGATCAGAAGATGACGAGCGCTGGCAAAAAGAAATGCCTTTGGCGAATCCGGCAAATCCTTGCGGGCGGCTTCATAGACCTGGACATAGATGTCCTGCCTCAAATCGGCGATGTCGCTCTTGTTCCGCCAATTGTGCTGCAGGTACTGCATCAATGCCGCCTCCAAAGGAAGGATTTCACGTTCGAACCAGGCATCGACGTCGAGCGCAGGTCTCATCGCCCCCTGTTCCAGCGGGTCGACATCGTCAAAGCCAGAGCCCGTAGTGTTGCTCATCCCCCGACAGCCGCCTGACCTTTCAGGGTTGGTGATGGGATACGGCTATTAAGAGACCTCGGCACGGAAAATGGACAGGTGCCACTCGAAATTATTGTCGAGGAGTCTCTGCGGCCCCAAGAAACAGTCTCCGGTTCCCTCTAAATCCGCATATCTCACGAGGGCTTAGAGCCCCGCCACCAGTCTGACTCGTCGGCCCCCCAAGTTCGGACGAGGCAACGATCGAATTGTGGCTTTAAACCATTGTCATCGGCAGCGGACGCCGCGATCCGAACGCACAAAGGTTTCCACCGAGCGCCAATTCGATTGTAGACCTGCAGTAACGATTCGTACGCAATTAGCGCCGCTCGAGACTTTTGCCTCTTTTGATCACATTAAGGAAATTAGCCCTCTCAAGGTCGTCTACAGCAGCAGCACCGAGACCACCAAAGAACACACTGCTATCCGGGTCTAGAACATTTCCAAAAAAACCACCGTACGAGGTCACCGTTCGGGGGACAGTCTGATCGGGGCCGCCGGCAATCAATTTCACGCGCGGCTTCGCCTTTCGCGAAAACAGAAAACGGTTGAGCGGCAATTTAAACTCGTGATCCGCTGGTGGGGGCCAAATAGCCAGCCCTCCCTGAAAGAAGCGCGCCCTCATCAAGCTGCTAGAGGAATACTTTAGCCGAAATAGTGGTATATTGATAACGTAAGCCATTGGCTGCAATTTTCATTGCCGGCCGCGCTTTGGGGTAACGGCAATACTATCCACTTATTGCGCATCGCCGCGCCCCCTGTTGCGTATTCCTTTTCCTGGGTTTCAAAAATGACGCTTCCGCACGTCAGATGGCTAGTACAGAAAAAATCGATCAACACCGATGAAGGCAAGGTCGTCGAAGTTTGGGATCTTCAGCACATTGATGATGCCAAAGTGCTTTCGACCTGGGCTAAACACTTTCGACAGCATTACATTCTTGATAGCCAAATTGACACCCTGCGCAAAGGGACCGGAAAATCCCGCGCAGATTACCTGCGCGATCATAAGTTCCCTACCACAGACGGCCTCGGCGCCAGTGTACGTGCTGGCGATTTCGCTGAAATTCTTGTCTGTGACTTTATCGAGTTCATCCAAGGTTATTGGTGTCCGCGCGAACGATATATTCTGAAATGGAATCAAAATGAATCGACAAAGGGGTCGGATGTGGTCGGTTTCAGATTTGCGGCGGACACCGAATCGCCAAAAGATTCGATGTACGTTCTGGAAAGCAAGACTACCTTCGCGGCGACCAAAGAAAATCGTTTACAGAAAGCGGTTGACGATTCTGCAAAGGACCCCGTGCGGTATGCAGCGACTTTGAACGCATTGAAACAACGTTTCATCGAGCGAAAGGATGATGGGGCTGCCGCAAAAATTGAGCGGTTTCAGGACCCGACTGACAACCCCTATGTCTTTTTAAACGGCGCTGTACTGGTTTGTACCGATCAGCACTACGACGAAGCACTCCTCAAGCAAACCGTTTGTGAGACACATCCAAATAAAGACAAATTGACGCTTTTCGTTGTGTCGGGGTCAGCAATGATGGATTTGACAAACGCTTTATACGAAAGAGCTGCGAATGAGGCCTAAGGCTCGCGCGAATACTGTGCTCTCTATCACAAGATCGAAAGCCAAAATGTATGAGTTCCAGATTCCGCAAGAACACCATATCGACATGCGCGTCGATCCAAACCTCTTGTTTGCACTCGCGATCGGAATGGTGGGGGATGCTGCGGCTGCGATTGCGATCGGAGCCGAAGCCGATCCTCGTCGCCTAACGCCGCCCGAGGCGCTGAGATTTGCCGCCACGTATTTCGACGCCTACATCAATGCGAGGTTGGATGCAGATATCGCACCAGAATTCGGCGTGCTCGCCTCTGCGGCCTACTATATGTCGGAAAACCCTGGCAATGCGCGGGTGATTCTTAACGCAACAAGTGTCCCGGACGTGCCGCACCAGAGTCCGCTCTACTCGCTGGTTTATTCTCTGCTCAAAGGGCAGACGCCCCTCATAGCTGGCGAGATGTACGAAGACATGCCGTCGGTTCTTTTACAGTCTCTCGAGCAATTCTATCTGCTGGAGGTCTCAGCGAATGTGGTGCTTCAACGGGCCGCAATGTTGCGTCATCGGGCCTACGACTACGGGGCCGATCGCGACGTTTTATATGCCGATATAGCGATGGCCCTCTGCCGTCAAAAAATTGCCGCTGCCGCTCGTACCGTTCTGCCTGATACTTCCGGGCTACGCCTTCAAGACTGGGAGCCAGCACTTCGTCGTGGTGGGTTCCCGCGCGAGCTCTGGCCCGCACAGCGAAAGATTGCGAATGCCGGCCTATTTGCTGGTAGGCCCGGCATCATTCAAATGCCGACCAGCGCAGGAAAAACCCGCGCCACAGAGCTGATCATTCGATCCGCTTTCCTATCCGGTAGAACTCGGCTTGCGGTGATTGTCGCGCCGTTTCGCGCCCTGTGTCACGATATCCGCGGCGACTTGGCTCGTGCATTCGAAGGCGAGCGCATTGTTCTGGACGAAGCGTCTGACGCCTACCAGATAGACTTTCTGTTCGACTTAGCAACCTTGCCGAAGACAGTTCTGATCGTCACTCCTGAAAAATTGCTCTACATCCTCCGACGCACACCCGAGTTGGCACGGGAAATTGGGCTAATAATATATGACGAAGGACATTTGTTCGATAGTGACAGCCGAGGAGTTACTTACGAGCTTTTGCTGACATCATTGAAGTTGATGATTCGGCCAACGGCTCAAGTCATCCTCATTTCTGCTGTCATCGAAAACGCTGCTGCCGTTGCCAGCTGGTTGGTCGGCGACGAGACCCGCGTTGTTGACGGAAAAGGATTGCTTCCGACTGCCAGAAGTATCGCATTTGCAAGCTGGAAGCGGGCTTTAGGGCAACTCCGCTATGTTGTGCCTGCATCTCCTGAAGTAGAAGAATTTTTCGTTCCGCGCGTCATCGAACGTGTTGGACTGACACGTAAGAACGGCAAAGGGGCGGGAACATATCCGTCCGAGAAGGGGACGGATGTAGGCCTCTACCTTGGCCTGCGATTGTTCAGCAACGGGCCGATCGCAGTGTTCTGCGGAAATAAAGCTTCCGTCGCAAAGCTGTGCAGAACAGCCGTGAAGAACTACAAGCTAGCATACCCCTCACCCACCCCATCTACTCTGTCCAATGAACGCGAGCTCGCATTGCTCGTGCGCCACTTGGAATTTCATCTTGGCAGCAGCTCAGCATTAGTGGGAGCGGCAAGGCTAGGCATTTTCGGGCATCACGGGAGCATACCTCAAGGTATTCGGCTCTGCATCGAACACGCGATGAAAGAGCAGCACATACGTTTCGTCATCTGCACATCGACGCTTGCCCAAGGCGTGAACTTGCCAATCAAATATCTGATCGTCACAAGCGTTCAGCAAGGAGCCGATCGCATTATGGTTCGCGACTTTCATAATCTGATCGGGCGGGCTGGGCGATCCGGAATGCACACAGAGGGCAGCGTCATATTCGCATCCCCCGACATCTATGACGGGCGCGACGACTGGCGTCAGCGCTGGCGCTGGCGAAGTGCACTCGAACTTCTAAATCAAGCCAACTCGGAACCGTGTAACAGCAACATACTCTACGTTTTCCACCCCTTTCACATTGCGAAAGAATACGACGATATACGGTTTTCGATTGACGAACTTGTACGGCTTGCTTTCGAAGAAGAGAGTGTAACCAACGACATTATCGATCAGAAGTTGGCGGAACAGCCCGACGAAGTGCTCAAGGCATTCCAGCGCGACATTCGAGATAGAGCCCGAGTAATTCAGAGCGTTGCATCATACTTACTATCGCATATCGACTTTGAAGTCGAAGACTGGACGGAACAACTTGTTGCGCTCGTTAACAACACTTTAGCCTATCACGTGGCCAGTGAAGGGCAGCGACACGAACTGACCATACTTTTCGAGCTGCTCGCGGATGTACTTCGAGACAAAGCCCGCGAAGAAGAGGTTCGTGTTTTACTCAGACGATCACCTCTCGCTGCACAGGCAACGCTGCGCGTAAAAGCATGGATCGAGAACAATATTGCATTGCTCGAACGCGCAGTGGAAGAAGGCGATTTATTTCGAGTAGTATTCGAATATGTACGTAACCAATCACTTCCTCCAATGTTCGCAAACGTATCAGATATCGAAATGATGCAGACCGTAGGCGAGATGTGGCTTGATGAACGAACTTACGAGCAAATCCATGACGAACTCGCGGCCATCGATTTCAGGGTTGGTCGCGGAGCACGCCCTCGTAAAGTGACCATCGAAAATGTTGTGGCATACTGTGAATCCGGTTTTGGCTATGAAATTGCGATGGTAGTGGCCGCGATGGCGGATGCAGCAGAGCATGTCGACGACAGTGTATTTGCTGCCTTAAACAGTTTACACAAGCGATTGAAATACGGCTTGGATAGCGTGTCGGCGATTGCATTTCATGAGGCCGGGTTCGCCGACCGCCGGATTGCTGCAATACTTGGTGGGATTTACCCCAACGTAATTGACCGCGCCCAGGCCCGAGGAGCCATAACGGCCAATCGCCAAATTGTTGAACAAGTATTGTCAGACAAACCTGCATACTTCAGAGAAGTGTTCAGGGAAATTGTTGGAAATTAATCACTGGCCTACATGAAGTTCCGAAAGTCAAATAGATCGTCAACCAATGCAGGGTTTTGCTGGATGATATGCGCAAACCGTTGGGAGTACTCGAGCGTCACCGGAAGCTTTTTGTAGAGCGTGTTGTTGTTCCAGTCCATTTTTGTTAGGCCAAGAATTCCAGCGCAGGTGTCGTGCCAGCCACCTTCACCGGTGAAACGCCGAACCAATAAGGGTGATGGCACGGGTTTAAGGCTTCCCTCTTTATAGACATTATAGGTATCATTCTGCATGTGTACGCCGCGAACACTTCCCTGCGTCCAGAACAGCGCTTCACTTTTCGTAAGCGGAATAAATGTGCCCCGATCAATCGGATACATATCGGGCTGCCCTGCATTTTTCGTGCTGTAGCGAAGCGCAGACCAGTTAGCGCTCTTCACAATCTGGACGAGCTCGACCTCTGTCTTTTCGTTGAAAGCGTCTATCGCACCTAAAATTTCGTCTTCTCGAAATACCGTATTTTTATGGATCGTAACCTTCCTCGGCGCACGCCCGAAATGGCCGCGCTGGTATATTTCAAGGCTGCGGGACATAACGGCATGCATTTCATTGTATGAAAGATAAGGATTGTTCTTCTTGTCTTTTACGAATTCCCGGGTGTCATAAGCAACGAACTGAAAGCCTGTTCCGTCAGGATCGAACACCTGGCTGCAACAAGTTGTATATTCAGCGCCTTTGCCCGATGGATTCATCGCATAGCTAATGCCGACAAAAGCTTCATCACGATTGAGGCCGGCCAATTTCCAGGGGATACCGTTTGCCTTCGCATATACGGCAAGACTCAGCCCCCACATCACATTCGCGCGGCAGTTTCGTGCAATTGCTGTTTCGGTGACGATTTGGAGTGGGATGTTTGTAGGAGCGCAGTATGCTTTGAGATAGTGGTGCAGATTGAACCCGGGGGCCTCGAAACAAGCGGCCCACGCCGAAGGCAGGTAAAGAAGCAGAACGTCGAAAGCGGACCGTTGCGTACTTGTTTTCCCAATCGTCTCAAATAAGCCCCGCGCCAGGCCAGATTTGTTGCCCGTTTTCGCAAAGCGATCCAACTCTGCTGGTAGGATAAAACGGCATCGGAGCAACGGCACTTCGAGTTTTGCACGTAGCAACGACTCGAACCCGGGATATTCAGGATAATAATTTTTTGCTTCTTTTGGTGGAATTTTCTGGCTGAGCTCGGAAATAATTCTATCCAATTTCGCTTGATGACCCTCGGGATAGGCAACTGCTAGTCGGACCCGGGAAGGAATGCCAAGGATTTGGCCGTAAGGACCGTACTGGATCAGCCCGCGCAAGGGGTGCTTATCTAGTTTTCCGTTAGCGAAGAGGAGATTTGGTTCCGGTATAGCTGAATAGCCAGGGAGCTGTGACGCATCGGTCATGCGCGCCTCCGGCTGTAGGCGGTACGATTATTGAGAATGAAAGTTGGATTCTCCGCTTCAGAGTCTCCGTCGAATGGCTTCACCTTGACATCGGTGCCTTTAGCACTCGATGGCAGCAATATGCTCAACCAAGCGGACAGGATTTTGTCCGCCTTTCCATTGAGCCGATCACCGCGTCGCCGGTCCAACAAATCCTGGGCGTCGCGGCGGCCATGCTTTGGCCATATCCAGACGTTGGGTTGGACCAAGAGCCATGTATTTCCTTCCTGCTGCTCAATGCTAACTTCAACGCATTCAGCCCACGCAATCTGCTGCTTTTCTGGGTCGCATTCGGTCGGTGTGGTGAACAGACCCGGTACGGTCCCGCCGATTTTGCCAACCAGTTTGGTAAGCGCGTCCAAAGCAGTTGAATCGGCCGCCTTTGCGTCAGCGATCAGAAATGATCGACCACGGCTCTTGCGATACAAGAGCGGCTTACTACGTCGTAGGGCCAGACAAACTGCTTTTTCAGTAGCAGATTTTAGGTAGAGATTGCTGTCAAGCACCGCCATCTTTTCCGAAAGATCAATCTCTTCGATGACGGCTAGGTCAGTGCCGAAGGCGCCAGCTATTGCAGCGCGCTGACCCCAACCGATCACATATTCTGCCTTCGTAATTGCGGCCTCTTCGCTAATTTTGTTGAGCGACTCTTTCAAGTCAGGCCACTCCTTGACCTTCTTGAAATTCAGCTGAAGCGCTCGGACCGGAAGTGCGATTAACGGAAGGGCGTTTGTTCGGAGGATGGCTCCGCCTGAGCCTGGCACCGGAACCGGAATGCTTACGTCGCGATGCGTTGCGCGTCGTACCTTGGAGTCTAGGTTCGGATCAGGGTTTGGCAGTTGACGCCAGATGCGCGAAAGAACTGAATCGAATGTTTCTATTTCTACGATTTCGGCCGTTATGCTTTTAGCTTTTAGAGCTTCCATGAATGTCATCACCGCTGGCTCTACATTTGAGCCTTTCAGCACAAGCCAATAAAGTCCATGGGGAAATGCATTTTCCGCCGCGCTGGCCTCGGTAAACAATTGCATTACGCTATGGTCGCGCCCGCTATAGCCCACAACGATGAAGCCAAATCGCGAGGCCGCAGCCTTCAGACATTTGCCGAGTTGCGCGTCTTGTTCTTTCAAAGCGGCGGGCAAATTCTTGATGCTATCATACCGAAAATCGCCATGCATCTTCACGTAAAGCGGAAACTCTTCGTTATTAAGGGCGGCCAGGGCTGCCGTAGCCCCCTCGAGGTGAAACCCGACTAGATCTTTACCGGCGACGCTCGCTGTTGCTTTTTCGATTACGTTGTCAAAATTCGTTGTGAATACAGCTCGCGTGAGCCCTGCGGCCATCAGTGCGGCAAGAGCGCGATGCCCCAGCGCCAGGGATACCTTTTCTTCCGCGAGCGCGTCTATGACGTACTTGCGCTGTTCCTCAAGGTCATCGCCGAACGTTAGCTTATACCAGTCTGGATATTCGTTCGATGAGCCACTCTTAGGAAGCCCCCGCCCTTCTGCGAAATCATCGATCTTCTGTCTTACGGCGGCGTTTTGAACATCCTGAATAGACAGCCTTTGATTTTCCTCGGCTGAATAGAAGCGCGTCTTGAGATCCCAAATGATATCGTGGGCGGTAGGGAGGCCCGCACTTTGTGAAGTGCCTGCTCCCAAAAACCACGCATACTGCGGCAACGACCCGCCTATTTTTCTTACGAATGCTCTTTGGTCCATATGACCTAATATGCGTGATGTATCGATTGTTGCAATTACCGGTTGGTGCTGCGGCTGTTGATAGATCGCAGGTCATTGACTTGGCGACAATTCCCAGCCGAAGATTTGCGCCGGTCTCTCGATAAACAGTAGGCGGACGTTAGCGAACACTGCTGCACCTTTGTAAGCCCGGGGGGACAGTATATGGTCGACGTGATTTGAGGCTGGACCCCGCCTCGGATACCCAGTCAAGCTCGAAAGGATCCTCGGCGATCCTATCAATGATCAGACGGACCCCGCCTTCGCTTCGATCCATCAAGACCTTTGCAACTTCCCCATCGAGAATCCGCTTCGGGTGGACATCGCCTCGCAAGCAATCAATTCGCGACGCCTCTCTTTTCAATCATGGGGTTGACGACGGATCGCAAATCGCATTGCGCAACGGGCAAAAATTTTAAATTGTGCGAAACATTGAGCACAGCAGACGGCAATCAGAAATTTGTTTTGATCGCTGCAGGAGAGCCTAGGAGGAGCCTAAGAGATTCGCCGGTTCGCTAAGCTATTGAAAAGATGGCGCGCCCGAAAGGATTCGAACCTCTGACCCCCAGATTCGTAGTCTGGTGCTCTATCCAGCTGAGCTACGGGCGCGTTTTTCGCGAGGGCCGAGAACCTATGCATCACGACCCCTGATGGCAAGTCTTGGCGGGCGCCTCGCGTGGGGGGCTTTTGGCCGCGCCCGGCCCCGGCCGTGTTTGCCTCCCGGAAAGGTTGTC